>Ga0310813_10000508_pt1 | contig 24345 bp, 18 predicted proteins | sample YN3metagenome_FD_203086 | JGI IMG/M metagenome (GOLD analysis project Ga0310813, IMG submission 203086) | Soil microbial communities from experimental microcosm in Duke University, North Carolina, United States - YN3 | ecosystem: Engineered > Artificial ecosystem > Soil microcosm > Unclassified...
TTCTGTTCGGTGACCTTCGACAACGCCTTCGTCATCCGCGACCTGAAGATCATCGAGGGCCAGAAGGGCGCCTTCGTGGCCATGCCCTCGCGCAAGATCTGCGAGCGCTGCGCCCGCTGCGGCTGCAAGAACCACCTCCGCGCCAAGTTCTGCAACGACTGCGGCAGCAAGCTCCCCGGCGTCCCCGCCGGGAACGAGGGCGACTCGCGCGTCAAGCTGCACGCCGACATCGCGCACCCCATCAACGCCACGTCGCGCGAGGCGGTGCAGAAGCGCATCATCGAGGCCTACGCCGAAGAGGTCGAGAAATCGAAGCTCCCCGGCTACAAGCCCGTCGAGATCTACGAGTCGTCCGAGGAATACGACCTCTAGGATCCCGGGAGGGACCCGGAATCCGGTATCCGGGATCCCGAATTCGGCCGATCTTGTTATAAGTAAGATATGGCCGACTATCGGAAGATCCCCAAGGTCGACGTCGTCCTGGCCCACCCCGGCGCCCAGCCCCTGATCGCCGAGTCGGGCCGCGAGAGCTTTACGACCTGCCTGGACGAAGTCTTCGACGGCCTCCGCGCGCGCATCAAGGAGGGCAAGGAGCCGGCCATCGACGTCACGGCCATCCTCGCCGCCGTCCAGGAGCGCCTGGCCGCGCGACGCGCCCCCCGCCTCTGCCGGGTGATCAACGCCACCGGCGTCATCCTGCACACGGGCCTCGGCCGCGCCGTCCTCGCGAAGCCCGCGCTCGACGCGATCGCGGCCGAACAGAAGGGCTACTCCCTCCTCGAGGTCGAACGCGCCGGCGGCGAACGATCGATCCGCGAGACCCACGTCGTCGAGCTGATCCGCGAGATCACCGGCGCCGAGGCCGCCACCGTGGTGAACAACAACGCGGGCGCCACGCTCCTCTGCCTCGCGGCGCTCGCCAAGGACCGCGAGGTCATCACCTCCCGGGGCCAGCTCGTCGAGATCGGCGGCTCCTTCCGGATCCCCGACGTCATGAAGCAGAGCGGCGCCGCCCTCGTCGAGGTCGGCACGACCAACAAGACCTATCTCTCGGACTACGAGTCGGCCGTCACGGAGCGGACCGCGCTCCTCATGCGCGTCCACACCTCGAACTATCGCATCGTCGGCTTCACGCACTTCCCGTCGCTCGAGGAACTCGTCGCGCTGGGTCGCAAGCGCTCCGTCGCCGTCATGGACGACCTGGGCTCCGGCGCCTTCGTCGACCTGGCGCCCTTCGGCGTCAGCGACGAGCCCCGGGTGCAGGACAGCGTGAAGGCCGGCGCCGACGTGATTACCTTCAGCGGCGACAAGCTGCTGGGCGGCCCCCAGGCGGGCCTCATCGTGGGCCGCAAGGACACGGTCGCCAAGATCCGGAAGCACCCGCTCTTCCGCGCGCTCCGGGTGGACAAGCTCACCCTGACCGCCCTCGAGGCGACCCTGAAGCTCTACCAGGACCGCGAGCGGCTCTTCCGGGAGCTGCCCACGCTGCGCATGATCTCGATGTCGCTCGACGAGTGCGAGAAGCGCGCCCTGACCCTGGCGGCCAAGCTGAAGGGCATCCTCGGGCTGGCCCTCGAGATCCTCGACGATGCCAGCGAGTTCGGCGGCGGCTCGGTCCCGACCCAGCAGATCCCCACGAAGGTCGTCGCGATCAAGCACGCGACGCTCTCGCTCGAAACGCTCGCCGCGCGGCTGCGCGCCGGCAGCCCCTGCGTGTTCTGCCGCGTCCAGCGCGAGCGGGTCCTCCTCGACGTCCGCACGCTGCAGGACGGCGAGGACGACGAGGTCGCGCGCTCGCTCCGCGGCATCTGCGGCGCCTGAAGACTCACCCTCACCACAAAGGCACAAAGCCCACAAAGCCGACTTTCTGATCCGTCCTTTGTGTCCTTTGTGGTGAAACAATTCCTTCGCCACGTAACAAATCTCACCCTCTCCCATCTATCAACCGCTCTGCGTGTGCTGGGGTCCTGGATTTGGGGGAGAACTCGTGAACAGCTTCACCCTTCGCCCTTGGATACTCTGCCTTCCGATCGCCGCCGTCGGACTGGGCTGCTTCTTCCAGCAACAGCAGCAGCCGGAGCCGAACGGGAAGGAGCACCCGCGCGACGCGGTGGTCGACGGCCAGACCCACAAGTCGGTGCCGCCCGCCCGGCCCGAGCAGCGCAAGACGGATCACGACCGCTCCCCGATCTTCGATTCCAAGAACGCCCCCGCCAATTCCGCCGACGTCAAAGCGCAGCCGAAGGAAGGGAAGAACCCCGGCTTCGACCCCTACAAGGACGGCTTCGGAAGCGAGCGCCCGAACATGACCTTCGAAGAGACCATGGCGAAGGACCGGGAGCAGAAGCCCAAGATCATGGACCTGCAGCGCAAACTCCTGGAGGCCCGCTTCGACCTGACCCCGAAGCTTGACCCGGAGGCCAAGATGGCGCGGGGCAAGCCGCTCTGCGTCGGCCCCACCGTTCGGCTTCCGAAGGGCCAGACCCTGCAGGCGATCGCCGCAATGACGCCGGAGCAGATCAAGGCGAGCGGCCTCTTCCCCTACCCGGCGCTCCCGCACCCGCTGCAGAGCTCGGGCGGCCAGGTCTTCCCGCGCATGCAGATCGACATGTTCCCCCGTCTGGAACGCTTCGACGTGGACTTCGATCTTCCCGAAGCCTTCCTGCCGGAGTTCCCGCCCGCGATTTTCCTGAACAACCGGCCGGAGCTCGGGGACGTTTCCCGCGGCGAGGTCGTCTCGATCAACAACTACTACCGCCTCTTCAAGGACATCCTGACGCCGGTGCAGCTCGACGGGCTGCGCCTGCTCCTGACGCCCTTCCCCCAGGAGGAGTTCAACCCGACCGACGACCGGAAGACGAGCCAGCCCAGCCTCGGCGTCACCTGCTTCGACTGCCACGTCAACGGCCACAGCACCGGGCAGTTCCACCTCAATCCCGACAGCCGCCCGCAGGAGCGCCGCTTCCGCCTGGACACGGTGAGCCTGCGCGGCATCCTCAACCAGCAGATCCACGGGTCGAAGCGGAGCCTGCGCTCCGTGGAGGACTTCACCGAATTCGAGCAGCGGACCGCGTACTTCAACGGCGACGCCATCCACGCCATGAAGAAGGGCATGAACATCCTGGACCGCATCCAGGTCAGCCACATGGCGCAGCTCCAGAACATGATCGACTTCCCGCCCGCCCCGAAGCTGGACCCGATCTCGGGCACGCTCGACCCCACGAAGGCCAGCGAGCTCGAACTGCGCGGCGAGAAGCTATTCTTCGGGAAGGCCCAGTGCGCCGCCTGCCATCCCGCGCCGTTCTACCTGGACCACCAGATGCACGACCTGCGCCTGGACCGTTTCCTGAAGGACGAGCCCGGCGACGGCCCGATCAAGACCTTCACGCTGCGCGGCATCAAGGAGAGCCCGCCCTACCTGCACGACGGCCGTTGCCTCACCCTCGAGGACGTGGTGGAGTTCTTTAACGTCGTCCAGGGACTCAAACTGACCGATGATGACAAGAAAGCGCTGGTGGCATTCCTGCGCTGTCTGTAATCCTGAATCCCGAAACCCGCAGCCCGAAGCCCGGGAGGAAGGGTCCCCATCCCCCCTTCCCGGGGGGAAGGCGCTCGTCTCCCCTCCCTCCGAGGGAGGGGCTGGGGGAGGGTGATGCTTCTGCCTGTGTACTGGGTACGGTGTACTGGTTCGCGGGTGGCGGTACGGCTTAAAAAAGGTGGAATGCCGAGATGCCGATGAGGATGCTTCGTTCTCCGTTGTCGATGAGGTCGTTTCCAGCGCCGTAGACATCCCGATGGAAGCTGTAGCCCCGGGCCCACGCGTAGCCGACGCTCAGGGAGAGCCACTTCAGCGGAAGGAAGCGGACGCCCGACTCCAGCCAGTTGCCTCCGTCGTTGTTCCGGTAGCCGGAGCCCTCGACCATCAGGAACGGCCAGATCGGCGCGCGGACCAGCATCCCGAACTCGCCTCCGGACGCGCCGTCGACGAAGAGGTGCTCGTAACCCGGCTGGAAGAACACGCCGTAGAGCTTGAAGGGGATCGACGATTTCAAGGTCGGCCCGAAGACCGACAGATAGTTGTCGAACTCCGGCGCGTACACGCTCCAGTGCTCGGTGACCGGGATCTTGAAGGGTTCGACCATGCCGCCGGCCTGGGTCGTCAGGCCGATGAAGAAGCCGCGGAAGGCGGCGAGCGAACTGCCGCTCAGCAGCGTCGCCGCCGAGAGCGCGTGAAGCGTCCCGGCCGAGGTCCTCAGGCCCAAGCCCCGCAGCTCCGTGATGTAATCGCCCACGTCGCTCATCTCGATGCCGACCGGATACTTGAGCACGGCCGCGCCGCTGATGATGAACGGCAGCGTGTCCAGGTAGGAGAGCTCGCCGTCGAAGAGACGGTCCGCGTAGCGGTCGAGGTTCACTTCCTCCTGATTCAGCCCGCCGGCCTTGATGGCGACGGTGAAGCGGCTCACGAGCACTTGATTGTTTCCGAGGTCCTGCACGATGCCGTCCCAGTCGGACTGCGACACCGACACCGCCGAGTCGTCGAACGGATTGAACCCCGCGAGGAACATCTTGCCGACGCTGGCCTTGGGCGCGGTGCTCGAGATCTTGTCCTTGTTGCCGAAGATCGCCTGGTGGTAGCCCGCCTTCGAGAAGGTGGAGAGGTGACCGTACTCGTGGCTGACGTAGCGGACCGCCGTGTCGATCGCGAACGCCGCGCCCCACTTCGGGATCCGCAGGTAGAACGCGTCGTCCGCGCCGTCCTGCAGCGCCAGGTGGATGGCGTCCGAGGTCGCCATCGTGAGCGAGGAGATGTTCTCGCGGTCGATGTGTCCGGGATACGACAGGTTGAGGCGGTAGCTCAGATTGAAGTTCTGGGGACGGGGCGGGACCGGCCGCTCCTCCGGCGGGATCGACTCGGGAGGCGCCGGCTTCTCCTGGTCCTGCGCCCGCAGGAGCGCCGGACTCAGGAGGCCGATGACGGCGCCGAGTACCGCGACAACCGTCCCTCTGTTTCGCCCCTCTAACCCGTGCACTGTCACTTCCCGTAATGACCGTGTCTGGTAGAGGCGATCGAGATTGAAATGTTATGTCGCGCGAAGAAGATCGCGAAAGGTTGGTCACGGAGCTGCTCGCTGGCCAACAAGAGAGAGTTGTCCCGGTGCGGACTTCCCTTTTGGCGCCCGTTCCACTAGAATTCACCCCTCCATGGGCAAGATCTTCATCGAAACCTACGGCTGCCAGATGAATGCGCTGGACAGCGATCTCATCCTGTCCCGCATGCAGGCGCAGGGCTACTCGCCGACCGAGACCCGCGAGGAGGCGGACGTCATCCTCTTCAACACCTGCTCGGTCCGCGAGCACGCCGAGGAGCGCGCGCTCTCGAACGCCGGGATGGTCCAGCGGCTGAAGAAGCAGCGGCCCGACCTGGTCGTCGGGATCGTCGGCTGCATGGCCCAGAACAAGCAGGACCGGCTCTTCAAGAACCTGCCCCACGTGCAGCTGATCGTCGGGCCGCGCCACATGGGCGCGATCCCCCGCCTGGTCGAGGAGATCCGCTCCAGCGGCCAGCGCCGCATCGCCGTGGAGGATTTCGACGACGAGTTCATCGACGGCGCCGACGCCGTGCAGTCGCGCAGCAGCCGCGCCCAGGCGTACGTGAAGGCGATGGAGGGCTGCGATCTCTCCTGCACCTTCTGCATCGTGCCGACGACCCGGGGCTCCGAGGTCAGCCGGCCGCCCGAGCGCATCGTCGAGGAAGTCCGGCGCCTCGCGGCCGAGGGGACCGTCGAGGTCACCCTGCTCGGCCAGACCGTGAACTCCTACGGCAAGGGCCTCAAGCCCTACTGCGACCTCGGCGGCCTCCTGCGCCGCGTCAGCGAGGTCGACGGCATCCGGCGCATCCGCTTCATCACGTCGCACCCGTCCTTCGTCCGGCCCAGCCTGGTGGAGGCGATGCGCGACCTGCCCAAGGTCTGCAAGTACCTGCACATCCCCGTCCAGTCGGGCTCCGACCGGGTCCTGAAGGCGATGCGCCGCGGCTACACGGTCGACCGCTACCTCGAGATCTGCGACACGCTCCGCTCCCAGGTCGCCGGCATCGAGCTCGCGAGCGACTGGATCGTCGGCTTCCCCGGCGAGACCGCCGAGGACTTCGACCGCACCGTCGCGCTCATGGAGCGCGTCCGCTTCCAGAACTCGTTCATCTTCAAGTACTCGCCCCGCCCGGGCACCGACGCCGCGTCGCTCGCGGACGACGTCCCCGAGGAGGAGAAGAAGCGGCGCAACCAGGTGCTGCTCGACACGCAGGAACGGATCTCGATCGACCTGAACCGCCGCCGCATCGGGCAGAAGCTGGAGATCCTGGTGGAAGGGCCCAGCAAGCGCGACCCGCGCCGCCAGACGGGCCGCACCGACAACCACCAGATCGTGAACTTCGAGGCCGGCCGCGACCTCGCGGGGCAGTTCGCCACGGTCGAGATCAAGGGCGCCAGCGCGACGGCCCTCTCCGGCACGCTCCAATGACCTCGCCCGACGAGACGTTCATGCGCCGGGCCCTCGAGCTCGCCGCGCTCGCCGGGAACCGCACGGCCCCCAATCCGCTCGTCGGCGCCGTCGTCGTCAAGGGCGGCCGCATCGTCGGCGAGGGCTACCACCGCGCCTACGGCGGCCCGCACGCGGAAGTCTTCGCGATCCGCAAGGCGGGCGCGAAGGCGAAGGGCGCGACGCTCTACGTCACCCTCGAACCCTGCTCCCCGCACCCGAAGAAGACGCCGCCCTGCACCGACCTGCTCGCCCGCAGCGGCATCGCCCGGGCGGTCATCGCCCTCAAGGACCCGAACCCGCTCGTCCACGGCCGGGGCCTCGCGCTCCTGCGCCGCGCGAACATCAAGGTCACGACGGGCGTCTGCGCCGCCGAGGCGGCCGAGCTCAACGCGCCCTTCATCAAGGTGCACACGCGCGGCCTCCCCTACGTCGCGCTCAAGTGGGCCATGACGCTCGACGGAAAGATCGCCGCGCGGAGCGGCGACTCGCGCTGGGTCTCCAACGAGCGCTCCCGCGCCTGGCTCCATCGCTGGCGCGACACGTTCCACGCGATCCTTGTGGGCAGCGGCACCCTGCTCCGCGACGACCCGATGCTCCGCGGCGCGAAGACCGCGCCCACCCGGATCATCCTGGACACCGACGCCAAGACGCCGCCCGACGCCAAGGTCGTCCAGACGGCCCGCGAGCAGGCGACGATCCTCGCGGTCGCCCCCGGCGCCCCGCCCGGGCGCCTTCGGCGCCTCCGCCAGGCCGGCGTGCAGATCCTCGAGCTCGACATCCGGAACCTCCGCCTCGTCTTCGAGGCGCTCGCGGGCGAGGGCCTGCAGAAGATCCTCGTCGAAGGCGGCGGCGAGGTCCACGCGAGCGTGCTCCGGGAAGCCGGGCTCGCCGACGAGGCCTGCATCTTCGTCGCCCCGAAGATCGTGGGCGGCCGCGGCGCCAAGACGCCCGTCGAGGGCGAAGGCGTCGACACCATGGCCGCGGCGCTGCCGCTCTCCGAGCTCCGCGTCGAGCGCATCGGCGACGACGTTCTCATTCGAGGGAAGTTCAGGCCGTGACGAAAGCCGTTTTCTTCGACGCGGGCCACACGCTGCTCTACGCGCACCCCGACATCGGCAGCGTGTACTCGCACGCGACCGCGACCTTCGGGGTCGAGCTCGCCCCCGAGCGCTTCGCCGAGACCTTCGTCCCCGTCTTCAAAGAGACGACCAAGATTTATTCGCAGACGAAGACCGCGAGCGACGCGCAGGACCTGGAGATGTGGCGCGACATCACGCGCCGGATCTACGACCGTCTGCCCGGGCTCTCGGGCATCCGCTTCGAGGCCTGGTTCGAGACGCTCTACCGCCGCTTCGGCGAGCCCGAGGTCTGGCGCTTCTACGACGACGTCGAGTCGGTCCTGGCCGCCCTGCGGGCGCGGGGGCTGAAGATCGGCGTGGTCTCGAACTGGGACACGCGGCTCAAGATCATCTGCGACGGGCTCGGCCTCACCCGGCTCGTCGACTTCATCGTGATCTCGGCCGAGGTCGGCGTCCGCAAGCCCGACCCGGGCATCTTCCGGATGGCGCTCGAGAAGGCGGGCGTGCGTCCCGAGGACGCGATCCACGTGGGCGATCTTCCCGAGGAGGACGCCGAGGGCGCGCGCCGCGCGGGCGTCACGCCCGTGCTGATCGACCGCCGCAAGCGGATCACCCCCGCGCTGCTCCCCTCCGACGTCCGGGTGGTCAGCTCCCTCAGCGACCTGCTGACTCTCCTCTAGACTGGCCACAGAGCCCTCTGAGCCCACAGAGCGGATCTTCTCTGAGGGCTTTGTGGCCAATAAGAGAGAGTTGTCCGGGGGAGACTAGTTGCCGAGGAGGCCCTTGAGGCGGCCCCACATGGACTTCGAGCGCGCGCCGCGGGGCTCCTCGTTGAGCGGCCGCGAGGCCAGGTAGTTCTCGATGTCTTCGGCCAGCGCCTTCGCGATGGGATAGCGCCTCGACTTCTCCCGCGCCATCGCCTTCTCGATGATCGAGGCCACGTCGGCGGGCAGGCTCGGCACGTGCGAGAGCAGCGGCTCCGGCGACTCCTTGACCAGCGCCGCCAGGACCTCGTCGGGCGTCTTCCCCGTGTAGGGGCAGTAGCCGCTGACCATTTCGTAGAGCACGGCGCCGAGGGAGTAGATGTCGCTCAGGTTGTCGACCTGCTCCATGTCGCCCAGCGCCTGCTCGGGCGGCATGTAGTACGGCGTGCCCATGATGACGCCCTTCACGTAGGCGCTGTCGCCGATCTGGATGACCTTCGCCAGGCCGAAGTCCATCAGCCAGGGCTTCGCGTTCCGGTCGATGATGATGTTGGCCGGCTTGATGTCGCGGTGGTAGACGCCTCGCTCGTGGGCGAAGTCCACCGCGAGCGTGAGGTCGCGGATGAGCTCCAGCGCCTTGCGGAGCGGCATGCCCTTGCCCCGGACGATGCGCGCGGTGTCGCGGCGCATCTCCTCCTGGACCTTGGAGATGTCGGTCACGAAGGTGGTCTGGAAGGCGCGCTCGTCGATGCCCTCGCGGACGACGCCGTCCAGGGTCACGCCCTCGATGTACTTCATCGTGTAGTAGAAGTGGTTGTCGACGGCGCCGAAGTCGAGGATCGGCACGATGTTGGGATGGCTGAGGTCGGCATGGGCGCGCGTCTCGTTGTAGAAGCGCTTCACGTCCTCGACGTCGCCGAACGGGGTCTTCACGCCGGCGGCCGTGTCGCTCTCATGCGGGAGGATCTTGAGGGCGACGACCTTGTTCAGGTCCTGCTGCCAGGCCTTGTAGACGATGCCGGCGCCGCCGCGGCCGATCTCCTTGATGAGGACGTAGCGGCCGAAGCACTTCGAGGGCTCCGCCGCGGCCAGGCGGACCTCGTCGGGCAGCTCGACGTCGTGCTCGCGCGAGGCCTCGTCGAGCGCCTCCTTCACGGCGGTCGCCATCTTGGCGAAGAGGAACGGCACGCCGGCCCCGCAGGCCTTGCACTTGATCTCCTCGCGCGGCGTGGTCGCGTCGGTGATCTCGATCGCGGCGTTGCACTCGGGGCAGGTGTAGAGCTGCAGGTTCTGGAGCTGGAGCGCGGTTTCGAGCGCGGCCTTGTCGACGTAATTGCGCCGCAGCAGGATCTCGCCGAGCTGCGGGACCGGGTTGATGCCCAGCTCCGACATCCGGCCCTGCAGCCGCAGGCACTCGTTCACCTGGTATTCGGTCGCCAGGCCGCGGTCGACCAGGATCTTGCCCAGCAGGACGCTGCGGCGGTTCTGGGTCGGGGTCCCCTCGGGACCGCTTTCGAAGGCCTTTTTCTGGATTTCGACCAGCCGTTCGACGTCTTCGTTCCGGAGGTAGCCCCGGGCGACCATGATGGAGCCGATGGACTTCGAGGGGTTGCGCTCCTGGGCCTGGAGGCAGTCAAACAGCTGCTCCCGGGTGATGAGCCCCTCCCGCAGCGCGATCTTCCCCAGCAGAAGATCGCCTCTTCCGGTCGACATGCCCTTGATACCCGCCCGGCGAAAGGAGCGGATTCCTCCTCAGCTCGACACCTGCTCCTCTCGCCGCGCCGGCGCAGCCGGCGGGCCGCCAGGCCGACGGCGGGCGTCAAGGGCAGGGCGCGCGGATTATAGCGGTGGGGTTCCCAGAATACTAGACCATGTTTGGCTGAGGGTTTTCCGGAGGCAGTCACCGGTAACCGGAAAGAGCCGTCGCCCACCCCTTCCCCCGCGGGAGGAGCATGAGCTACGGGCTCCAGGGTTCGGGTCCCGCCAGGGCCCGTCTCGCGCCCCCGATCAGGTGGGGAACGATCTGCGCGGATTCCTTGGCGGACCATTTCCGACCGGGCGAGATGCCCGTGCTGATGTCGAGATCGACGTTGGCGGTGAACGCGTCGATCGGTCCCGAAGCGGACCCGACGGCGACCTTCAGTTCAGAGAAGTACCACTTCTCCAGGTAGCGGATCTCCAGCGCGAGGTCGTCCAGAGCTTCCAGCTCTTCCTCCTCGGGGTGGTTGATTTGGAAGACGAAGTCCGAGGACTTCTTCAGGACCTCGGACAATCCCGGGAAGACCTGAGCCAGCGTCTGGAGCGCCGTGGTCCGCTTGAAGCACACCTGGAACAGGGTCACCCCGAAGGCCAGTCGATCGGCCGCCGGGTATTTCTCGTTGGCGGTCAATTTATGCGCCAGCTGCGACATCCGCTGGCTGACGGCGTCCAGGCTCCCGATGGAGGGGATCGGGACCTCCGGCGACGCCTTGCGCGGATCGGGAGTCAGCACCACATCGAGGCGGGTGGGCTGATCCGACAGAAGAAGATTCAGGCCGTCGATCAACCCCGACTCCTCGACCAGTCCACCCTTCTTCGATGTCTTGATGGCCCGAACGCCGTGCAGGAGCTGCCACCAGGACGTCGAGGAGGGCCTGCCGCTGTGGAACGTCGTCAGTCTCGCCGAACGCACATCCCACTTCAGGGCCAAGGATCCTTCCATACTGTTCTCTAGATCGGCCGGACATCCTGCTTTGCCGTCAACTATTGCTCCTGCGATCCGCGTGACGGGCGAGCAACTCCGCGCGCCGGTCCTCGGGGATGAACCAGGTGTCGCGGCCGCTGGGGAAGACCTTGATCCGGTGCGCCCACTTCCCCATCTGGTCGAGGAGCGGCTTGGTCATGCCGCTCGGGTCGACGGCGCCCCAGTCGTCGTCGTGCATGCGGATATGCCACTTGATCTTGTGCTTCTTCGCCCAGCCGGCGAGCTGCTCCAGGAGGAACGCCGCGTCGGCGAACGCCATGAAGAGGTCGTCGGCGTCGGGAATGCCGCTCGGGTGGAAGAGCTTCGTGCGCCCCGAGAGGGTCGAGGGCCGCTCCTCGTCGGTCGCGTCGAACCCGAGCGCCCCGCGCCACCAGTCACGTTGCAGTTTACCCAGATCCGTCCGGATGGATCGGATCGAGGACGTCTTCACCCGACCCGTGGACTCATAACTAAGCATGGTGGGAGGAATCCTCTCCCGACGCCGTTCTACACCCGGAACGCCTGGATGGCTTTAGTGGTTCGCTCGATGTCGCTCTTGCTGTGGGCATTGCTCACAAACCACGCCTCAAACTGCGACGGCGCGATCGCAATCCCCCGCTCGCGCAAGTGGCGGTGGAACTTCGCGAACTTCTTCGTGTCGGACGTGGCCGCGCTGTCCCAGTCGCTGATCGGGCCATTCGCGAAGAACGGCGTGAACATCGAGCCGACGCGGTTGACCGTCACGCCCCGGAACGCGGACGCGAGCTCCGAGGCGCGGGCTTCCAGGGTCGCGTAGATGCCCGGGTTGTCGCGGAGCGTGCGCAGCTGGGCGATGCCGGCCGCGACCGCCAGCGGGTTGCCCGAGAGGGTGCCGGCCTGGTACACCGGGCCCTGCGGCGAGACCATCGCCATGATGTCCCGGCGGCCCCCGTAGGCCGCCGCGGGCAGGCCGCCGCCGATGATCTTGCCGAGGCAGGTGAGGTCGGGCGAGATTCCGTAGATCGACTGCGCCCCGCCGTAACAAAGTCGGAAGCCGGTGATCACTTCGTCGAAGATGAGGACGATGCCGTGCTCCGCCGTCAGCGCGCGCAGCTCCTCCAGGAAGCCCGGCGCCGGAGGCACCACGCCCATGTTCCCCGCCACCGGTTCCACGATGACGGCCGCGATCGACTTCCAGCGCTTCTTCAGGAGCGATCGCAGGGCGCCCGGATCGTTGTAGGGGAGAACCAGCGTATGCTTCGCGAGGTCCGCGGGCACGCCGGGGCTGGTCGGCACGCCGAAGGTGGCGGCGCCCGAGCCCGCCTGCACCAGCAGGCCGTCGGAATGGCCGTGGTAGCAGCCCTCGAACTTGACGATGTCGTCCCGCTTCGTGAAGCCGCGCGCGACCCGCAGGGCGCTCATGCAGGCTTCCGTCCCGCTCGAGACCAGGCGGACCATCTCGAGCGACGGCAGCGCCGCGGAGAGCAGCTCCGCCAGCTCAACCTCCGCGACCGTCGGGGCCCCGTAGGAGGTCCCCCGGCCGGCGGCGCGCGCGACGGCCGCAAGAACGTCCTTCGGCGCGTGTCCCAGGATCATGGGGCCCCAGGAGCCGACGTAGTCGAGGTACTCGTTGCCGTCGACGTCCTTGATCTTGGACCCGCGGGCGGACGCGACGAAGAACGGCGAGCCCCCGACGGCCCGGAAGGCGCGGACGGGGGAATTGACGCCGCCGGGAATGACGGCCTTGGCGCGACGGAACGCCGCTTCGCTGCGGGAATCAGAGAGTCGCTTCACGTCCTAGGTAGTGTAGGGACGAACCGAACCCTGTCAACCGACGTTTAATGTGGGAGGGGCGAGGGCTCGCCGGGTGTGATAAAATATGGGAGCCGGCGAGCCAACGGCCCCAATGGTGGAGACGTTATGAGCTACCGGGCGATCCAGAAAGGCGACCGCATCTCGGAGTACGCCCTGCTCGAGAAACTGGGCCAGGGCGGCTTCGGCGAAGTGTGGAAGGCCGAACACTCCCAGATCCCGGGCAAGTTCGTCGCCATCAAGATCCCCACCAGCGTCGAAGCCATGGACTGCCTCAAGCAGGAGGCCCAGTTCCAGCACGAGCTCGACCACCCCAACATCGTCAAGACCATCGGCCTCAATACCCAGAACGACCCGCCTTACTTCATCATGGAGTACGTCGAGGGCAAGAACCTCCGCCAGCTCATGCTGGACGACGGCATCCTGCCCCCGCCCTACGCGATCGACATCGCTGTCCAGGTCTGCGAGGCCCTGGGCTTCGCCCACGGCAAGGGCATCATCCACAAGGACATCAAGCCCGAGAACATCCTCGTCGAGAAGAAGAAGATCGACGTCTCGAAGAAGGGCAAGGCCCTGCTCCACTACGTCAAGCTCACCGACCTGGGCCTCGGCATGTTCCCCGCGCGCAGCCAGAGCGAGATCATGATCTCGGAGCACGCGCGGACGAGCGGCGTCCGCATCCTCTCCGGCACCCTCTTTTACCTGGCCCCGGAGCAGATGGTCCCCGGCCGCCAGGTCGACCCGCGCGCCGACATCTACTCGGTCGGCGTCGTCCTCTACGAGATGCTCACCGGCGAGCTGCCGCTGGGCATGGACCTCCCCAGCGAACTGAACCCGGTGGTGACGCCGGAGCTCGACGTCATCTGCAAGCGGGCGCTCTCGATCGACCGCGACGTGCGCTACCAGAGCGCGCGCGAGCTGGCGGCGGACCTCCAGAAGGCCAAGGAGGCGCTGCTCATCAAGCTGGTGTCCTCCGGGGCGCCCGCCCTCGAGGTGACGGGACAGGGCGAGTCGCGGCGCCTGACGCCACGCGGCCTGCCCCTGCCCCTCCCCGCCGCGTCCATCCCCGTCCCCGTGCCCACGCCGTCCCGGCGCCGCTGGGCCTCGGGACTCGAGTGGGGCTTCGCGGCCTTCGTGATCGCCCTCCTGGCCATCTGCGGCTACGGCTTCCAACGGATCCGCCACGCCGTCCAGGAGCGCAACCACGCCACCCGGACCGAGGAGATCAGCGCCCCGCTGGGCGGCCCCCTCTCGGTGGACAGCAAGCCCGCCGAGGCCGAGGTCTGGGTCGACGAGCGCCGCATCGGGATCGCCCCGGTGCAGGTGCAGGCGCTGAGCTACGAGCGCCACACGGTCCGCCTGGTCCGTGAGTTCTTCCAGGCCCGCGAGTTGATCCTGCAGCCGCGCGCCGTGGACGGCCGCCGCTGCTTCGCCGTCATCGACCGCGCGTCGCAGAAGGAACTGCGCGTGCGCGACTGCTCCAGCGGCCTCAGCCTCGAAGGGATCGAGCTGGTCCGCCAGAAGGGCAACATCACGATCACGACGCCCCGCGTCGAGAAGGCGTCGGTCTATATTGATGGCGCGTTCTACGGCGTGACGCCGCTCGAGGACACGCTGGACGCCGGCGTCCACCAGTTCACGATCTCGAAGGAAGGCTTCGTCGATCTCTCGTTCTACGAGAAGGTCGACGGCGGCGCGCGGGTCGAGAAGCCGCTCACGCTGCTTCCCCAGGGCGCGGTGGAGCCCGCCGCGAATCCCGGCAAGGTGACGGTGCATCTGACGTCCGCGCCCTCGGGCGCGAGCGTCTACGTCAACGACGAGGAGCGCGGCATGACGCCGCTGGACCTCGACGTGCTCCCCGGCAAGTACGAGCTGCGGCTCACGAAGAAGTACCACGAGGCCCGCGCGGTGACGCTGATGGTCGACAGTCCCGCGTCGCGCGAGTACGAGCTGGCCAAGGTGCACGCGCGGGTGGCCTTCGAGTCCGAGCCGCAGGGCGCGACGGTCTACGTGGACGGCGCGAAGATCGGCGTGACGCCGGTCGCGGTGGAAGCCGTGGAAGGCGGCCCGCACCGGGCGCGCTTCGTCCTGGACGGCCACTTCGACCAGTCGGCGTCGTTCGAGATCGTAAGCCGCGAGGCGATGGACCGGCCCATCAAGGCGACGCTGCAGAAGATCCCGCCCTCGCGCCTGGTCGTGGAGACGGAGATCCCGGGCTCGGAGGCGTACCTGGACGGCCGCCCGATCGGCCGCCTGCCGCTGGCCTCGCGGAGCGTCGAGAGCGGCACGCACAAGCTGCGCGTGCTGGGCGTGGAGAAGACGCTGACGCTGGAAGCGGGCAACGAGCACCGGGTGCACTTCAGCGCGAAGGACCTGGAGATGGTGCGGGTGCCCGAGGGCGAGTTTACCTACGGGTCGGCGACGCCGAACCCGGGCGAGGTGTCGGCGCGGACCGAGAAGACGGGCGGTTACTTCATCGACCGGACGGAGGTCACGAACGAGCAGTACGCGATCTTCTTCGCGCAGATGAGCGCGTCGAGCGATCACAGCCGCTGCCATCCGGATGAGGATGCGGGCACGAAGCAGCGGAATCACCGGCCGGCGTTCTGGACGGACGCGTCCTACAACGGGCCGAAGCAGCCGGTGGTGGGCGTGACCTGGTACGACGCCTACGCGTACGCGGCCTGGGCGGGCAAGCGCCTGCCGACGGAGCGCGAGTGGGAGAAGGCGGCGCGGGGCAAGACGGGCTGGACCTATCCCTGGGGCAACGATTGGGCTCCGGACGAGAAGCGCTGCAACTCGTCGGGCAAGACGGACGGCTACGAGTTCACGGCCCCGGTGGGCGCCTGTCCGGGCGTAAGCCCCTACGGCTGCGCCGACATGGTGGGCAACGTGAGCGAGTGGTGCCTGGAGGATTATCCCGGCAAGTCCCCGTCGAAGGTGATCCGCGGCGGCAGTTTCCGCGACAAGGAGTGGGTCACGACGACGTCGCGCTGGTACGAGCGTCCCGACGTGAACAACATCACGGTCGGCTTCCGCTGCGTCACCGACGACAAAAAGTAAGAAGCAAGAAGTACGAAGTAAGCGGTTTCACCACCGAGACACCGAGACCACAACGGTCTCGGAGTCTGACCCCGCCCTCGGATCGCCTGGTCGCCCTTTTGTTCGGCTTTCTTTCAACGATTTTGGGAAGAGATTCCGTGAGGGTGACAGGGTCGGGGAGATGAGCGAATTGTGGTCGGCAAAATGGGTGAGGTGTACTATACCTGGTACCACCATGATATTGGTACCTGGGTGAGAATTAGGTAATGCTGAATGGATCATACATTCAGAATCAACGATGTCATTCCCGACATGCCGGGGTTCCGCCTTTACTGTGTGCAGCGGACATCGTGCGACTCTTTGATTCTCCTTCTATCCAATTATGGATTTGACATCTTTAAGGTGAATGGGGGAGAGATCAGCGATGAGGAGAGTCTCTATAGGGAGATGGCGCTGACGTTGAGAATGGACAATCCTATCACCCCTAATTTAGATGCTCTGGCAGACTTGATCGGTGATCTTCCTAGTTTGCCCGGCAACAGGAAGGCGATTCTGTGGTACGATGCAGATAGGACTTTTGAGCGAGTGCCCTTCCTTTTCCTCAGGACCATCCACACTCTCTTGGGTACAAGCGAGTCGGTGCCGGATGGACAGCTCGACCTCTATTTGTTGGGTGGAGCCTCGGGCTTTCTTGGTTTCACCTGGCCTTCACGAAGGATGGGGGAAGGTAAGCAGCAGAAGTGACCTTTGTGCGCTGCCAAAGGAGGCAGCCGCCCAAACCCATCCCCCTACAATGCGCATGCACGCGATCTGAGTGAGGTAGATAAATAGAAGTCCAAAGGCCTGCTCGCGCAGTGAACAAAGATTGTTCACGTAAAACTGGGTAAACCTAGGTGGGTAATCCTTCATTCCCTTTGGTGGTCAGGAGTTATCCCTGCTCACTTCGGGCGATTCACTTCGTCGCGTCCTGGATTGACTTGAACGAAAGGTTGTCGTCCTCTCCGACATGGCTTCCCCGAAATAGGCGATAAATACTGACGATAATTGTTCTCTGAGTCTGGGTTCGAGCGGAAGGACTGGGGTCGCTTTGTGTCTTGGTGCCTTTGTGTTGAAAGTGCCTCTCGCGGTCAGCGGAGTTCCAGCGAATTGACGATCCCGTCGACAACGGCGCGCTCAAGGTCCTTGTCCTCTTCGCGGCACGCGTAGGTCAGGAACACCACGATGTCGTGGTTCGTCACCATCCACGAGCGCCACACGACCTGCCCCTCCTCCGGGGACTCGGCCGTGTACTCGTAGAAGGCCCGATCGAGGCCGCGCTCCGTCGTGCGCGTCGCCCCCTCCTCCACGAAGTCCACCCCCGTCTGCTTCAGGAAGGCCCGCAGCATCAGAAAGACATCGATCCGGCCGCCGGGCGGCAGCGGACGCGGGGTCTCGGCCGTCACCTGCAGCGCCCCTGCCCCCTCGGGATGGTAGATCGCCAGCGGCGTTTCATCTTCGTCCGCCTCCCAGCCCTCGGGCAGCGTCAGACGGTACCAGCCCTTCTTCTCGAACACCGTCATTGCAGCACGCCGTCCCTCATGTGGAGCATCCGGTCGGCGCCCTTCGCGACGTCCGGATTGTGCGTCACCACCACCAGCGTGGCGCCCGACTGCTTCCTCGCCTCCTGGATGCAGGCCATGATCTGGTCGCCCGTCTTCGAGTCCACGTCGCCCGTGGGCTCGTCGCCCAGGATCAACGCCGGCTTGTTCGCCAGCGCCCGCGCGATCGAGACCCGCTGACGCTCGCCCCCCGACAGGCGTGTCGCAACCGAACTCAGCCGATGGGAGAGCCCGACCTGGCCCAGCAGCTCCACCGCGCGCTGCCGGCGCTCGCGGCGCGGGACCCCGACCGCCATCATCGGGATCTCCACGTTCTCGATCGACGTCAGCGTCGGGATCAGGTTGTGCAGCTGAAAGATAAAGCCCACCTCGCGGGCCCGCACGGCGTCCAAGTTGCGCTCCTTCGAGAGCGGGCGTCCGTTCAGGATCACCTCGCCGCTCGTCGGCGTGTCCAGCGCCCCCACCAGATTCAGGAAGGTCGACTTGCCCGAGCCGCTCGGGCCCATGATGCAGAGAAAACTCCCGCGCTCGACCTCAATCGACACGCCCGCCAGCGCCGTGATGCTCGCGCCCTCGTAGCGCTTGACGAGATCGACCGTCCGGATCGCGGCGTCACTCATACTTCAGCGCCTCGATCGGCGACAGACGACTCGCCTGGTACGCCGGATAAAGCGCCCCGAAGAAGCCCAGCGCGAGCGCGATCCCGAAGCTCTGCACGAAGAGCAGCACCGAATAGCGCGTATCCAGGCCGCGCGGCGCCCATTGGATCAGCGTCTCCGCCCCGAAGGCGCCGATCAGCAGGCCCAGCGCGCCGCCCACGACGCTGATCACCATGCCCTCGCTCAGGATCATCCGCAGCACCTGGCCGCGGCTCCAGCCGACCGCGCGCAGGGTCCCGATCTCGCGCGTCCGCTCCGAGACCGCCATCAGCATCGTGTTCAGCACGCCCAGGCCGCCCACGATGACGCTCACGAGCGAGACGATCCACACGAACCAGTCGATGTAGTCGAGCTGGTTGTAGTACTGCGTGAAGCCGGACGTCTGGATCGCCGCGACGTTGGGGACGCGCTCCTCGATGCTATCGCGGATCTTCTTCCAGTCGGCCCCCGGCTTCAGATACAGGAACGCGAGCCCGATGGAGTTGCCCATCTTGAGCTCCTGCTGCACCGTCGAACTGGGCACCACGCAGCCCGCCGACTCGAACTTGATGTCCGACTGGTAGATGCCGACGATCTTGAAGGTCCGATTGAGCAGCGTCAGGGTGTCGTCGCGCTTCAGTTCCAGGTCCCGCGCCGCGTCGCTGCCCAGGATCAGCTCGTCCTCGGCCTGCATGAGGCGGCCGTCGAGACCCGGGCGAAACTTCTCCACGAGACGGTCGCCGGGCACGCGCCCGAAGACCGTGAGGAACTTCAGCTTCGTCCCGGACTTGACCTTCTGAAGCACGCGACCCGCGATGATGGTGAAGGTGCCCGGCGAGACGTGCTCGATCCCCGGGACCGCGGCGACGGCGTCAATCTCCTCTTTCGTGATGCGGCTGTACTCGGGCGCCATCGCGGCCCGGTTGACCACCAGCATCTCGGCGCCGCTGCTGTGCATGTAGCGGTCGAGGCTCGCCTTGAAGCCGCGGGCGACCGCGTTGAACGCGATGATGGCGGCGATGCCGATCGCGATGCCGAGCAGGGACAGGATGGTGCGGGTCCGGCGGCGCAGCAGGTTCTTGAGGATCAGCACTGCTTCAAGGCTTCCCGGAGATCGTGGATGATGTCGCCCGCGTCCTCGATGCCCACGGAAAGCCGTACGCCGCCCAGCGACAAGTGTCCCGCCCTTTGTACCGCCGCGGGAAGCGCCGAATGGGTCATGCCGGTGGGCTTCTCGATCAGGGTCCGGATCTGGCCCAGCGAGACGGCCAGCGTGATCGTGTAGGCGTGCTTCGAGCAGTGGTTCACCAGCCGCGAGGAGGCCTTGTCGCCGCCCTTCACGACGAAGTAGATCATGTTGGACGGCGCGAAGGTGCCGTCGAAGTCGGTCATCTGCCGCCGCGCGAGCTCGCGCTGCGGGAAGCTGTCCAGGCCCGGGTAGGCGACGCGCTCGACCTTCGGGTGGCTCTCGAGGAAGCGCGCGATCTCGAGGGCGTTCTGCTCCTCCTTGCGCATCCGCAGCTCCAGCGACGGGATGCCGTAGACGAGGATCGGCCAGGCGTTCTTCGGGGAGAGCACGCCGCCGAAATCCTTCCGGTACAGGAGCAGGTCGCTCTCGCGGGGGGCGTCGGCGATGACGGCGCCGCCCATGTCGGTGCCGAAGCCGCAGATGTTCTTCGTCAGGCTGTGGCAGACGATGTCGGCCCCGAGCGCGAGCGGCCGCTGGCAGAACGGGGTGGCGAAGGTGTTGTCGACGATCGAGACCACGCCGCGCTTGCGGCAGGCCTCGCTGACGGCCGCGATGTCGATCAGCTCCAGCGTGGGGTTGACGGGCGACTCGTAGATGACCGCCCGGGTCTTCCGCTTGAGCAGCCCCTTCAGGCGCGCGGGCTTGGTCAGGTCGGCGTAGCGGACCTTGACGCCCATCCGGGGCATCCAGTTGGTCAGCAGGCTGTAGGTGCACCCGTAGAGGGCGTGGTGGGCCAGGATCTCGTCGCCGGCCCGAACCGTCACCCCCAGGGCGGCCGCGATGGCGGCCATGCCGGTCGCGAAGGTGACGCAGCAGCCGCCTTCCTCCACGAAGGCGAGGCGCTCCTCGAGCATTCCGCGGGTCGGCTCGTCCAGGCGGTCGTAAATAAAGATGTCGCTGCGCTTGTGGGCGCGGTCCTTGGGATCGCAGAAGCCGCAGAAGCCGGCGGCGCCCCGCTGGGCGGTCTCGAGCCGGTAGGTGCTGGAGGACGAGATGGGCGGCACCACGTGATGGGCGAAGTCCCACTTGGACGTCATGAACTTCCCGTGGACCAGGAAGCTGTGCTTCGAGTACGGCGGCGAGTAGCTGCCCTTGCGTTTGGCCATGATGGCGAGGCGATTATCCGGCCCCTGGAGAAAAGTGTCAACCGGAGACTCTCACGAAATTGGCCAGAGAGCCCACGGAGCCCCCGGAGAGGAACCTCTGTGGGCTCGGAGGGCTCTGTGGCCCATCACAGGGGGCTTCCTCGGAGGGCCCCTCCCTGGTATAATTCATGCTTTATGAATCGGGATAAGGGCCGGGAGATCCTCAAGATCGAGGCCGAGGCCGTGCTGTCGCTGGCCGAGCGCCTGGGCAAGGAGTTCGACGCCGCCATCGACGTCATCGTCGGCTGCAAGGGCCACCTCGTGGTCACCGGCATGGGCAAGTCGGGCCTCGTCGGACAGAAGATCTCCGCGACCTTCGCCTCCACCGGCACCCCGTCCATCTTCCTCCACCCCGCCGAGGCGTATCACGGCGACCTGGGACGGGTCCTCGCCCCCGACGTCGTCCTGGCGATCTCCAACAGCGGCGAGACCGAGGAGGTCGTCCGGCTCCTCCCCTCCCTCAAGCAGATCGGCGCCAAGCTGGTCGCGATCACCGCGTCCAAGGCGTCCACCCTCGGCAAGAACGCCGACATCGTCATCGAACTGGGCCGCATCGAGGAGGCCTGCCCTCTCAAGCTGGCCCCCTCGGCCACCACGACCGCCATCCTGGCGCTCGGCGACGCCCTCGCGCTCTGCGTCCTCGAGTCCCGCGGCTTCGACAAGGAGCAGTTCTCGTTCTTCCATCCCGGCGGAGACCTGGGCCGCAAGCTCCTCAAGGTCTCCGACGTCATGCGGACCGGGGAGCGCAACCCCGTCGTCCGCGAGGAGACGCCGCTCACCGAGGCGATCGCCGCCATCACCCGCGCCCGCACGGGCTCGGTCAGCATCATCGACGGCTCGGGCAAGCTCACCGGGATCTTCACCGACGGCGACCTCCGGCGCGCCATGAGCCGCGACACCCGGCTGTTCACCTCCCGCATCGGCGAGCTGATGACCCGGAACCCCAAGACGATCCCCGCCGACCGCCTGGCCAGCGAGGCCCTGAAAATTCTCCACGAGAAGAAACTCGACGAGCTCCCCGTCGTGAATGAGAAAGGCGAGCCGGTCGGCCTGATCGACGTCCAGGACCTGCTCGACGTGGGGGTGGTCTAGATGCGGTCGTTGGGGTTGCTCGTCCTGTTCCTGCTTCCCCAGACCCAGCAGCAGCCCAACCAGCTCCCCAAGGACCCCATCAAGGACTTCAAGCTGCGGCGGACCGAACTGCGCCGCGACCCCAAGACCAACAAGGACGTGGAGGAGATCACCTTCATCCTCCGGGCCGACGAGGCGATCCCGGTCCGCGTCGAGAAGAACAAGGAGACCTTCGAGCTCCGCGGCGTGACGGCCAGCTACTTCACCGAGCCCGAGCGGGACAAGATCTCGAAGGAGATCCAGGTCACCGCGCGGCGGGGCTACCTGGACAACGAGGCCCGGACCCTGAAGCTCGACGACCACGTCCGCGTCGTCCGCAAGAACGACGACGAGACGCCGCCCCGAAGCGATACGGTCCTGACGGCCTCCACCGTGCTCCTGCGCTTCAACCGGATGTACGAGTGCCCGACCTGCCGCAAGCTCGGGACCAACAAGCCGCAGAAGCGCCCGGGCCGCTGCCTGGAGCACGACGCCGCCCTCAAGGAAGTGACGATCACGAGCGTCGAGGCCGAGAAGGATTTCGAGATCATGGGCCCCGAGGGCATCCTCTCCGGCGAAGGGCTGGTCACCGACGACGCGATCACCAAGGACTACCACATCGAGCGGAACGGCTTCGTGGAGTACGAGAGGAACGCCCGCATCGACGCCGCCGCCGACGCGAAGACGCCCCCGTCCGCGGCGCCGCAATTCGCCCAGATCTTCTCGCGCGGCCCCCTCGAGATCACGGGACCGGAAGACGCCCGCATCATCAAGGGCCATGACGGGATGCGGATCGACCGCATCGACGCGTCCGGGACCCTCACCATCACGTCCCAGGAGATGACGATCGACACCTTCACGCCCGAGGCGAAGCCCGGGCTGAAGAAGGCCTCCCCCGAGGTCGCGAACGTCGACGCCGTGGGCAAGGTGATTCTGGAAGGCGTCCTCTTCGCGGACGGCACGTCGTTCCACACGACCTCCGACACGCTGGCCCGCAGGCTGGATCGCGAGAGGGACCGTGAGACGACGGACCTGAAATCGACGGGCGAAAGCCTGGTCCACGTGAAGGCGGGCTTGAGCACGATCGAGTCGCGCTCCGTCCGCATCAGCCGCGGGATGAACGCGCTGGGCGGCGAGTCCGACTTCGAAGACGTCGCCCGTTCCGACCTCGTGGCCGGCTCCCAGCACTTCAACCTCAAGTGCGGCAAGCTGCATACGGTCGCGGAGCCGGACGCCGCGGGCCGCACGAACCTGCGCCGGATCGTCGCGACGCAGAACGTCGAGCTGAGGGGCCTGATGGCCGCCGACGCCAAGGAGGATCCGGGCAAGGCCGACGCCGACGTCTTTGTGTGGGACGTGACCCAGCAGCGCGGCTGGCTCGAGGCGACGCCGCTCGTGCGGGTCACCCAGGGGGCCAGCACCATCACCGCGCCGAAGATCCTCCTCGAGGCGTCGGACATTTTCGTCCTCAAGGGACCCAAGCAGGTCCACCTGGTGCAGGAGCGCGACGGCACGAAGGAAGACTACTTCGCCACCTGCGAAGGGGACATGGTCCTGGACCAGCGGAGCCATCACCTCACGATGCGCGAGGCCTGCGTGATCCGGACGAAGGAGATGCTGGTCCACGCGGACCGCGTGAACGCCAAGCTGAGCGAGGCGGGCGGGAGCAACCAGGGGCTGGAATCCCTGCAGGCCCTGGGGCACGTCAGCGCGCTGCGCAAGGCGGACCACACGACGCTCCACGGCGACCGCCTGGCGTACCAGTTCAAGAACCAGAACCTCCAGGTCTACGGCGGGCCCTACGCGGTGGCGGACACCGGGCGGGTCGTGTCGACGCAGGAGCAGATCCGCGTCTACGACAAAATCAACCCCCGGACCAAGCAGCTGACCCGCTACACGGAGCTGATCGGCGGCGCGGACGGCGTCCGCATCGAGATGGAAGAGAAGGCCTCGGAGCACCACTCGTTCGGCGGCAAGTCGAAATGAGAACGGTCACCCTCATCCCCGGCGACGGCACCGGTCCCGAGCTGACGTCGGCGATGCGGCGCGTCCTCGACGCCTCGGGCGCCAAGCTCCAGTGGGAGGTCGTGGAGGCGGGCGAAGAGGCCGCCGCGAAGCACGGCACGCCGCTGCCGGCCTCGACGCTGGACTCCGTACGCCGCAACCGGGTCGCGATCAAGGGGCCGATCTCGACCCCCATCGGGTCGGGCTACCGGAGCGTCAACGTCGCCCTGCGGAAGGAGTTCGACCTCTACGCCGGCATCCGGCCCTGCAAGTCGATGGACGGGGTCCCGTCCCGCTACGAGAACGTCGACCTCGTGCTGGTCCGCGAGAACACGGAAGACCTCTACGCGGGCATCGAGCACTGGGTGGGCAAGGACGCGGCCGAGTCGATCCGGATCATCACCCGCGAGGGGAGCAAGCGCATCGCCCACAAGGCGTTCGAGTACGCGGCGCGGAATGCGCGGCGGAAGGTGACGGTCGTCCACAAGGCGAACATCCAGAAGTTCACCGACGGGCTCTTCCTCGAGACGGCGCGCGACGTGGCGAAGGACTACCCGCAGATCCCGGTCGAGGACCGGATCGTCGACAACATGGCGATGCAGCTGGTCCAGCGTCCCGAGGAGTACGACGTCCTGCTCTGCCCCAACCTCTACGGCGATATCCTGTCGGACCTCTGCGCGGGCCTGATCGGCGGCCTGGGCGTCGCGCCGGGGATGAACC
>Ga0310813_10000511_pt1 | contig 24239 bp, 20 predicted proteins | sample YN3metagenome_FD_203086 | JGI IMG/M metagenome (GOLD analysis project Ga0310813, IMG submission 203086) | Soil microbial communities from experimental microcosm in Duke University, North Carolina, United States - YN3 | ecosystem: Engineered > Artificial ecosystem > Soil microcosm > Unclassified...
AACGCATACTATTACAAGGAACCTGAACAAGATTATTGACAATAATTATTATCCGCTCGAAGAAACAAGACGCAGCAATTTCCGTCACCGCCCCATTGGAATTGGAGTACAGGGATTGGCTGACGTATTCATGTTGCTCGGACTGCCATTTGAAAGCGATATGGCAAGGATCCTGAACAAAAATATTTTTGAAACAATTTATTATGCCGCCCTAACCGCATCGAATCAACTTGCTAAAGAAAACGGTCCTTACGAAACCTACGAAGGCTCGCCCATATCAAAGGGGATATTTCAGTTTGATATGTGGGATGTTCAGCCAAGTGGCCGCTATAATTGGGATAAGCTGAGGGAGGAAATTAAAAAATACGGAGTTCGCAACTCGTTATTACTCGCGCCAATGCCCACGGCATCAACTTCACAGATCTTAGGAAACAACGAATGCTTTGAGCCGTATACCTCCAACATTTATAACCGCAGGGTATTAAGTGGCGAGTTCGTTGTCGTGAATAAACATTTGCTGAAAGACCTGATGAACCTGGGGTTGTGGAACGAAAACATGAAGCAACGTATCATTGCAGCAAATGGATCAGTTCAAAATATTGACGAAATACCCGCCAACCTCAAAGAGATTTACAAGACCGTATGGGAAATAAAACAGCGTACGCTCATTGATATGTCGGCGGACCGCGGAGCTTTCATTTGCCAATCGCAGTCATTGAATCTTTTTGTAGAGCAGCCCAACTTTGCCAAGCTGAGCTCCATGCATTTCTATACCTGGAAAAAAGGTTTAAAAACCGGGATGTACTACCTCAGAACAAAAGCGGCCACCGATGCCGTGAAATTCACGGTCGAGTCATCCATGATCAAACAAAAACAACCTGCAGCAGATAAGGCACAGGCCATTGAGGAAATTTCGTGCTCTTTGGACAACCCTGACGGGTGCCTCAGCTGTGGATCATAATCTTTTCTGGCGACGGTTTTCACATATAAGGAACGGAATTCTTTTCGTTCCTTTTCTTTTTGAAGGACGGTTTTTAAACAGGTTTTAGGTTTATCTTGTAGCATTAAATCTGGAAAGTATGTTATCAAAAACCATTCATGAAGCATTAAACGGCCAGGTGCAAATGGAAGCCGAATCATCACAGGCTTATCTCGCAATGGCATCATGGGCCGAGATACAGCCGGGGTTGCAGGGCGTAACCGATTTTTTTTACAAACAATCAGATGAAGAAAGAATACATATGCTGAAATTAATCCGCTTCGTCAACGAGCGGGGCGGGTTTGCAATAGTGCCTGCATTGGCACAACCCATTATTACGTTCAAATCACTCAAGTTTGTGTTTGATGAATTCCTTAGCCACGAATTAAAAGTAAGTAACAGCATCAACGAACTGGTGCATCTATCTCTGTCTGAAAAAGACTATGCCACTCATAATTTCTTACAGTGGTATGTAAATGAGCAAATGGAAGAAGAACATACGGCCCGCACGTTGAATGATAAGCTCGAATTAGTTGGGGATGATAAAGGCGGTTTGTATTTATTTGACAGGGATATTATGATGTTTCGCGGGGCCGCAGAAGGTGCAAAAGGAAAAAGGTAGTTTCAAAATGCATAATTCTTGATCATCAACGCTCAATTCAATTAATTTGACTACTAAACTGAGAATCCTGAATTGTTCATTGAAAATTGAACATTGACTATTGAACTTGCGTAACGGTCCAAAGCTTCGATTGCCGGGTGTCAAGGAGATTTTCACAATGATTATTTGCAATAAAATGCGGGCTGCTATCATCCCGTCTTCATTTATACCCTAACTTCCTTGATTAATTACTACCTCAGCATGAATCGTTGCATGAAAAGAATTCTGGCTTTACCTCTTTGCCTGTTAATAGTTTCTTCCATTGACGCTCAAAAAAAATCTGCCCTGCCTTCAAACGCAGAAAAGAAGTTCGTATTGGCATCCGTACAAAAACACGAAAAGGAATTGATAGCGCTAAGCGATAAAATCTGGACATATGCCGAAACAGCCATGCGGGAAAAACAATCATCTGCTGTGCTTGCAGATTATGCAGCAGCACAGGGAATGAAAGTTAGCCGCGGAGTTGCAAAAATCCCGACTGCGTTTATCGCTGAATTCGGTTCGGGAAGACCGGTCATCGGAGTAATCGGTGAGTTTGATGCGTTACCGGGATTATCACAAAAAGCTATACCACGAAAAGAACCTTTACATGAAGGCAAACCGGGCCATGGCTGCGGACATAACCTTTTTGGTGCGGGAAGCCTGGGAGCTGCGATAGCCATCAAAGAATTAATTGCAGCGGGTAAATTAAAAGGAACCGTTCGCTTTTACGGCACACCGGCAGAAGAAGACCTTGCAGGCAAGGTGTGGATGGCCAAAGAAGGTTTATTCAATGATCTTGACGTTTGTCTTGACTGGCATCCTGATTATGAGAACAAAGCCAACATGCAAAGTTCACAGGCCATCATTGATTACAATATTTCATTCAAAGGTAAAAGCGCACACGCTGCATTTGATCCCTGGAACGGCCGCAGTGCATTGGATGCGGCAGAGCTTTTTACGACCGGTATTAATTTCCTGAGGGAACATGTAAAACCGAGCGTACGCCTTCATTATGTATATCGCGATGCAGGCAATGTGCCCAACGTCATTCCGGACACAGCAACCGTTTGGCTTTGGATCCGCGACACAAAACGAAACGGTGTAGAAGTAGTTGACAAAAGAATGAGGGATATAGCAAAAGGAGCAGCGTTGATGGCGGGCGTAGAATACAATATCAGGTTGAATAATGGTTTGTATGAATTGTTGGTCAATGAAGCGGGCGCCAGGGCGTTGCACGCAAATATGGAAATGATCGGCCCAATAACGTATACTAATGATGAGCTTGATTTTGCAAATAATATTATGAAAGAATATGGAGGTGAAGCAAAAGGAATAAACGGTAAAATTAAGCCACTTGAAAAAACTAAAGAAGATCCGCCGGGTGGATCTACCGATGTGGGTGACATCAGCTATATCGTTCCGGAAATAACTTTAATGGCGACTACTGCGCCCTTTGAAGCGCCATGGCATTCAGGGGTTGTTGTTGCGTGTGGTGGAATGAGCATTGGACACAAAGGAATGCTATTCGCCGCAAAGGCCCTTGGCACTACAATAGTTGACCTGTTCCAGGATGAAAAACTAAGGCAGGATATACGCAAAGAATTTGAGCAGCGAAAAGGAAAGGAAGTTTGGAAAGCGATATTGCCGGATGGACCGCCACCGGTGCCAAGTGGGGAGTAGTCACTGGATTCTGGATTCTAGATGTTAGATATTAGATAGTAGATATTAGAACGTGCAAAATTGGGTTTATCTAAACAAGAGCTCACAAGGTTTCAAACCTGTATGTTTTTTGAATGCAGTAGAAAAATGCGAAATAGAGGAATAGCCTAACAGCAATGAAACTTCAGTAACACTTAGGCCTTTTTCATATAATAGAAACCGGGCGTGCTCCATGCGCTGGCTCTGGTAAAAATCAAAAATCGTTGTCCCAAACATTTCTTTGAAGCCTTTTTTGAGATAACATTCGTTCATCGCCACTTTGCGGCTAAGTTCTTTAATCGTGATCGGCTCGCCGATCTGCTGAATCAATATTTCCCGCGCCTTCGTCACTTTTTCCCTGTCCGCTTCATTGGCCAGGAATTTACAATTGATCACATCAATTTCTTTGTCACCGATCATGCAATCCATGCTATACAGCAAAAGCATCTGCATTTGGGCGTTGATGTAAATATTCTCAAGGCTATCCGTGTAATTATGATTCAGCAATGACTCAAGCACCAACCTTGTCTTGCTACAAAGCGGGAGAATTTTGGTAAATGAAGATTGCCTTTTGAAATTCAGAATTTCTTCGCTCAGGGTTTGATTGGCTGCGCGCGGTTTTACAAATTGGGACAAAAGAGCCGGCGAAAACCTAAATCCCAGCACATCCATCGACTCCGATCGGTCAGAACAGTTCTTCGACAGGCCGGCGCGGCACATGTCACATTCTGTTTCTTTTTGCCGGCAATACATGTTACCAGATACGCAAAATTTCAATTCCAGGTAATTCTTACGCGGATCATTTTTTTCAAAATAATAAACCATCATGCCGGTGTCCTCCAAATTCCACTGGGAAAGCCGGCTGTATCGCCGTATGGAGTAGTGTACTGAACCGGGCATTTGCTGCTCTTTTTCATACAAAAGCTCAAGTTGCTCCTGCATAGGAGCATGCTTGTAAGCCAGTGTTAGAATATCCGGGGGATTAAACATGTCGTGCAAATTTAAAGGCGAGCCACTGATTTTCAACATGGCGAATTGACAAAAAGCAAGATTTGTCCGATAATTTAAAAAAAGGTCCTTTTTTGGCGGTAACAATTACCTTTGCACGGTCTCCTCCTGGGCGGAGGTTTTTTTGTATCGTTACTGAATGATCCATCCGCATACATATATTCATCCAAATGCCAAGCTTGCGACTAATGTAAAGGTTGATCCTTTTACAGTTATACACCAGGACGTGGAGATTGGGGAGGGCACATGGATCGGCTCAAACGTCACCATTATGGAGGGCGCGAGGATCGGTAAGAACTGCAGGATTTTTCCGGGTGCAGTATTGGGAGCCATTCCCCAGGACCGGAAATTTGACGGCGAGCGAACGACCGTTGAGATCGGTGATAACTGTACTATAAGGGAGTTCGTAACCATTCACCGGGGTACATCGGACCGGATGAAGACAATTGTAGGAAACAATTGCTGGATATTGGCTTATAGCCACGTAGGACATGATTGCATTATCGGAAATAACTGCACGATCAGCAATAATTCCCAGTTGGCGGGTCATGTCGTTCTGGGTGACTGGGTCGGCCTGGGTGGGGTATGTGCCATTCACCAGTTTGTTCAGGTCGGGGCACACGCGTTCATTTCTGGCGGATCTCTTGTAGGCAAGGACGTTCCCCCTTATATCAAAGCCGCCCGTCAACCGCTGAGCTATGCGGGTGTAAATTCGGTTGGGTTAAAACGACGCGGTTTTACCGTTGAAAAGATCAATCACATCCTTGATATTTATCGGATTCTTTACAACAAAGGCCTGAACACTTCGCAGGCATTGGAGTTCCTGGAGGAAGAATTTCCTGCCACGGATGAACGGGATGAAATTGTCACATTTATCCGCGAAAGCAGCCGGGGCATAATCAAACGTTTTACTAAAGGCAACGGCGATGAAGATATCCCTAACTGATGCCGGAAAACGCTTCAACCGGGAATGGATATTCCGTCATTTTACTTATCAATTTGAACAAGGCAGGTCCTACGCAATCACCGGTCCTAACGGTTCGGGCAAATCAACATTACTGCAGATACTTAGTGGTTCAATGCACTTTAACGAAGGACTGTGTCAATGGGCGATTGACAACAGGCCCTTGGCAAACGAGCAGGTGTACAACCATATCTCAATTTGTGCTCCATATCTCGAAGTGGTTGAAGAAATGACATTACACGAGTTCCTGGATTTTCACAGGGAATTCAAACGGTTTTTACCGGGCTTCGATGTCGTACGAATTATTTCCATTCTAAATTTAGAAAGGGCTGCCCATAAACAAATTCGTTATTATTCATCCGGCATGAAGCAAAGAGTAAAGCTGGGGCAATGCATTTTTTCCGATACGTCTATTGTGCTGCTCGACGAGCCATGCACAAACCTTGACGCCGAAGGCGTTGAATTGTATCACCGGCTAATTGCAGATCATTGCAAAGAGCGATTGGTAGTAGTCAGCAGTAATGATGAGGTGGAATATAGCTTTTGCAGTGAAAGGCTTGCGATATCTGACTACAAATAACATTCTCGTTACGATTCTCATACTCATTTCTTCGTAGCAAAACAAAGACCCGATATAGCAGGTAAGGGTCGCTAAATAGCCGGTATATCACCAAAATCATCCCTTTTGTCAAAAGGTGACTATCGTGTACCTCAGAATCATTGATATTTGGTTGCTTTGTGAAAATATGGCGTTGGTAAAGCAATTGATTTCCCACACCTTGCCATTCATGAAACCATAATTAAAAGTGCAAATTTTTGATGGCCTCGATTTTCATAAGGCTGGATTGATGCACAAATAATTGAAGAATTACAATGCAAGTACCTGGTAAAATAGTAACGGCGCGCTTCATTGCCTTTATTTTATCGTTGGCGACAGCGATCTCAGTATATGGCCAAAAACAAGTTTCGGATACTAACTATTCCAATCGGGTAACCTCTGTGACATGGATGCCCGATGGCAGATCACTTCTCTTTGCTGTTGTGAAATTTCACAAGCACGACGAAAATGCACCTTTCTTCTCCAAGGTTTTCCGTTATGTGTTTGCAACAGGAAGGATTCTTGAATTGTTTGACAACGGGAGCAATCTTGCACCCTCACCCGATGGTAAGACGATCGCATTCCTGAAACGGGACGATAAAAGATCGTCCGATATTTATTTATACGATATTGAAAAAAGACAACAGTCACGACTTGCATCTGACACCACGAAAAAAAATGCTTTGTCCTGGTCACCTGACGGAAAAAAAATTGCTTACAACATCTCACGCCAGCGCGACAAAAAGGATGCTGCAGTGGATATCTGTGTATTAAACCTTGTAACAAGATCGATAACAGAAGTCACGCACAGCGATGAGTACAAGAGTTATAGTCCAGCCTGGTGTCCCGACAGCGAGAAAATTGCGTATTATCTTGAAAAAGGAGATGATCATGACCAGATCTGGCTAACAGATGACCAGGGGAGCTTTCACACCAATGTCACCAGGGATACTACAACTCATAACTACTTTCCTTCCTGGATCGACGAACGAACCATTTTTTATACGCAATCACCTGAAACGATAATGACGATGAGAATTGACAGTGGAAAAAAAGAAAAATTGGAAGGAATAAATAATTATCATCCAAAATACAGCCCGGTTGCAGGCATGTTTGCATATGTAACGGAGGATCCGGAAAATACAGTCGTGATTTATGACTGGAAAAACAAAAAAACTGAGATCCTGGTAAACGAAAAAAGAATTAAGCAACTATTCTAATCGAACTTCAGCTCAGCGAAAAGATGTCTGCACTAATTATTTTTTGATTACCGCTGGCTTGCGATTAACAGATTGAGGTCGGTAAATTTGAGATCGAATCGTTCGCTTAAATAGAAGTTGGTCAATGAACCTTTGAAGAGGTAAATGCCGCTGCGCAAATGCACCTGGTGCCATACTAATTTTTCAAAGCCACCTTCCTCTCCTGCTTCGAGCAATAACGGCATAAGTACATTACTGATTGCCTGGGAAGCTGTTCGTGCAAAACCGGAAGGTATGTTCGGAACGCAATAATGAATCACACCATACTTCATGAATATAGGGTGTTCATGCGATGTGATCTCAGAGGTTTCAAAGCAACCTCCGCGGTCAATGCTGACATCAATGATCACAGATCCTGGCCGCATATTGCTTACCATTTCTTCGGTAACCACCATAGGGGTTCTGCCGGTTTGCGAACCGATGGCTCCGACGGCAACTTCACATGTCTTTAGTTGTTTGGCAAGCATTCTTGGTTCTACTACCGAGGTCCATAAGCGATGACCGATATTATTTTGCAATCGCTTTAAACGGTATACGCTGTTATCAAAAACCTTCACCGATGCCCCAAGGGCCAATGCGGCTCTCGCCGCATATTCACCAACAATGCCGGCACCAAGGATTATGACTTTCGTGGGCGCAATCCCTGAAATCCCGCCAAGCAACACTCCTTTCCCGTGATTTGCTGAACCCAGGTATTGCGCGGCAATCAACATCACGGCACTTCCGGCAATTTCGCTCATGCTGCGAACGATGGGATAAGAGTCACTATCGTCCTTCAGATTCTCGAAAGAAATCGCGGTGATCCTTTTTTCCATCATCTTTTCCAGGATCTCTGCTTTTAATACCGAAAGATGAATCGGTGAAATGATCACCTGGCTCATTTGTAAAAGGGGGAGATCGTCTTCAATTACCGGTGCACTCTTGACCAGTACCGGGGCCTTATACACTTCCGCTCTATCATAAACGATTTTCGCCCCGGCTTCGCTATAGTCTTTATCGCGGTAGTGTGAAGCATCGCCGGCATTGTGCTCAATTACCACCTGGTGACCATTACTTACTAATACACTTATGGCGTCGGGAGTTAGCGCAATCCGGTTTTCCTGGAATGCAGTTTCTTTCGGAATACCAATCACCATTCCTTCTGCCTTCGGCCGGATATCTAAAGTTTCTTCTAAAGTCTCGTAGCTAAAAGACGTACTTATCTTGGGTTTCTGCTGGCTCATGGAGTTGGTTGAGAGTAGTAATCTGCTAATTTCAAAAGTACTTAATTCCTTTCTATTCTGAGTTTTCGGTTTGGCGAATCGGCAATATCTATATGCACGTGAATTGTTTGTTCGGGGAAGATGCCGGGCGCCCGTTCGGGCCATTCAACAAAGCTGATATGATCACTGTACAAACAGTCTTCCACACCTGCCTGGACAGCTTCTTCTCTATCCTTCAATCGGTAAAGATCAATGTGAAATATTTTTTTTTCGCCGGTTTCGTCATTGAATACATACTCATTAATGATAGAGAAAGTTGGACTCCCAACCGGGTCAGTCACGCCTTTGACGTCACAAAGAGCATGGATAAATGTTGTTTTACCGCTGCCCATATTACCATGAAAGGCAAACACACGGCCATCACCAACATGTTTCCAAAACAGGGTTGCAATTTCTTTGATATTATCAAGGGTGAAGTAGAATTCCATTGGGCAAATGTAAATGCCCGGAACTATAACTCGCCTTAACCAGCGCGGTTTTAGGTCTTCGCGTGGGTTTAATGCCATTTTAGCAACGAGGTTGTGAACTTATGTTGCGGGTAGCTATCAGCCCTGGCTCTCCGATGGTAAATTTGCAACAAGATTGCCCGCCATTTGTTATATTATAAGTAACTATATGGAAAAGATTCAATGGAAAGTAGATGGCATGGATTGTTCCAGTTGCGCGCTTACCATCCGGCGTTACCTTGAAAAAAAAGGAATGCAGGACGTAAAGGTAAATTTTGCGACAGGTGATGTGAGTTTTGATATGAACGGACACGCCGGGACGCAGGAGCTGGCAAGTGGCATCAATGACCTTGGATATAAAGTTGCCAACCAGCATGCGGTTGAATTGGCCCGCAAACCAATTCTTTCCACGCATCTCCATAGATTTTGGTTTTGTTTGCCTTTCACAGCACTATTGATGCTGCATATGATTCCCGGCGTTCACATTCATTGGTTGATGAACCCTTGGATTCAGCTCGCGCTGACGCTTCCGGTATTTATAGTTGGCATGAGTTTTTTTGGCAGAAGTGCGTGGAAAAGCCTGAGAAACGGCTTGCCCAATATGAACGTACTGATTGCAATGGGCGCGGTAGCTTCTTTTGTATATAGTTTATATGGCACTCTAACCGGACAGGCTGCAGATTATATGTTTTATGAAACGACCGCCACCATTCTTACCCTGGTATTCCTGGGCAATTATATGGAAGACGCATCGGTTCAATCGACGCAAAGAGCTTTGAACAAATTGGCGCGGTCGCAAAAAGTGATGGCAAACATGATTGCCTTCGATGATCAACACCGCGAACAAATATTTCCCGTTGAAAGCGATCAGCTCAAATCCGGGGACCTGGTATTAATCAAAACGGGCGAACAAGTGCCGGCCGACTGTAAGGTTCTTTGGGGGGAAGCCGATGTAAATGAAGCAATCATTACGGGTGAAAGCATACTCGTGCATAAGGTCGGGAAAGATAAGCTCATTGGTGGAAGCATCGTTGAAAACGGGACCATAAAGGCTTACGTAACTGCTTCGGGCAACGATACCGTTTTGGCACGAATTATAAACCTTGTAAAACAGGCCCAGGGAGAAAAGCCGCCCGTTCAGCAGCTCGCTGATAAAATCAGCGCTGTGTTTGTTCCGGTGGTGATTGGCATTAGTTTGATTACGCTGATAGTTAATTGGACCATGCTGCATGATTTTACTCCGGCACTCATGCGTGCCATTGCCGTATTGGTGATTGCGTGTCCCTGCGCTATGGGTCTTGCTACACCGGCCGCAATTGCCGTTGGTCTTGGACGCGGAGCAAAAAATGGAATACTGTTCCGCAATGCCACCAGTCTTGAGCTATTTAAAAATATCAAACAGGTTGTTTTTGACAAAACAGGAACGTTAACCACGGGGAAATTCATAGTCGTCGATTTTAAATTTTTTACAGGCGAAGTACAGGATTTTAAAAAACTGGTTTACAATATTGAAAAATATTCGCTTCATCCCATTGCACGAAGCATTACAGAATCATGGAAGACGAATAATGAAATACGATGGAAAGTAATAGAAGAAATAAAGGGATTGGGGATGAAAGCAGAAGACGCAGAAGGCAATATGTACTATGCCGGGTCTTATAAAATAGCCGAAGCATACACGAAGGACGACACGCATAATATTTATGTCGTCAAAAATCAGGATTTGATTGGGTGGATAGATGTAGAAGATGAAGTAAGACCGGAGGCGAATGCAGTTGTGAATTATTTGCACAGCAAGGGCATTAAAACAATTTTGCTTAGCGGTGACCGCTATGCTAAAACAAAGCAGCTTGGCAATCAGCTGGGCATCGACATAGTTATTGCAGAACAAACACCCGAACAAAAGCTGGCAAAAATAGCTGAGCTAAATTCCATAGCACCGACAGTGATGGTTGGCGATGGCATCAACGATGCGCCGGCACTTGCCAAAGCGGCTATTGGAATTTCGATGAGCGACGCATCGCAGTTAGCCATGCAAACCGCGCAGGTAGTTTTAATGAACCAGGGCTTGAAAAAACTTCCGATGGCCATTGGCCTTGGCAGGCATACATTTCTTACCATCAAGCAAAACCTATTCTGGGCATTTGCGTACAACATTATCGCTATCCCAATTGCAGCCCTGGGATTTCTGAAGCCGGGTTTTGCAGCGCTGGTGATGGGATTGAGCGATGTGGTGTTGGCTATTAACTCCGGAAGGTTGTTTGTAAAGAAGGTGGAATAAGCGTGAATCGTGAGCCGTGAGTCGTGACAACCTCATTCAATTTTGTTAGCTTCGGGAAAATCGAAATTATGTTCCTGGAATTAGCCCATACCAAGCTCGATGTATTTCAGGCGGCTAAGCAATTTGTGCTTGTTTGTTATAAAGAAACCAAATCGTTTCCGCAGGAAGAAAGATTTGCGATGACCTCGCAAGTGAGAAGAGCAACACTTTCAGTCCATTTAAACGTTGCTGAGGGTTGCTCAAGAAAATCCGAAAAGGAAAGAAAGAGATACTATGAGATAGCAAGAGGTTCAATTGTAGAAGTTGACGCTGCTCTTGATATTGCAGTTTCGCTAGATTATACATCAAAGGAAAAGTTAGCTGAATTAGGTAGCTTGATGATCCGGTGTTTTCAAATGATTTCAAAACTCATTTAACGAATGCTCTCCAGATCAACGAGAAATGGCTCACGACTCACGACTCACGATATTCTAAAACAATATTGGGGCTTCGATTCCTTTCGTCCGCTTCAGGAAGACATTATCAATTCAGTTCTGAATGGAAAAGATACATTAGCCATCATGCCTACCGGCGGAGGCAAGTCACTTTGTTACCAGGTGCCGGCCATGGCGAAAGAAGGAACCTGTCTCGTGATTTCACCTCTTATCGCTCTGATGAAGGACCAGGTTCAGAATCTCCGGAAAAAAAACATTACGGCTTTCGCGATTTATTCAGGTATGAGCCGTAAAGAAGTGATCAATACACTGAAACTCGTTAGCGAAAGCAATTGCAAGTTTCTTTATGTATCCCCCGAAAGGCTGGAAACTGCGTTATTTAAAGAGTATCTGCCTGGCATGCACATCAATTTGATCGCGGTGGATGAGGCGCATTGCATTTCACAGTGGGGATACGATTTTCGTCCGCCTTATTTGCGAATTGCTGCACTAAGAAACGAAATAAAAGATGTTAGCATACTAGCTTTGACGGCTTCTGCCACCCCAGAGGTTCAAAGTGATATTTGTGCAAAGCTCTTGTTTGACCAACAAACTATTTTTCGTCAATCGTTTGAAAGAGCTAACCTGTCGTACAGTGTATTCAGGGTTGATTCAAAAATCAACAAAATCATTGAAATCCTCAAAAAGGTTCCCGGAAGCGGAATCGTTTACTGCAAAAGTCGCCGGCGATGTAAGGAGATCAGCGAACTTTTGCGCCTTCAAAAAATTTCCAGCGATTATTATCATGCAGGCTTGAGCCAGCAAGAACGCAATGACAAACAGGAAGCATGGATTAATGACCGCGTTAGGGTGATCGTCTGCACCAATGCTTTCGGAATGGGCATTGATAAACCTAACGTACGATTTGTGATACATGCTGATGTCCCGGATTGCCTCGAAAATTACTACCAGGAAGCAGGACGCGCAGGAAGAGACGGTAAGATTGCGTATGCAGTTTTGTTGTATGATGACCAGGATCTCCTCGAAATAGAAGAATTGACCGCGCGTCGTTTTCCACCACAAGAGGAGATAAGGAAAGTTTACCAGGCCGTTGCTAATTACCTTCAAATCCCGGCCGGCTCTGGAGCAGGTGAATATTGTGAGTTTGATATCGGCGATTTTATAAAAAAGTTTAAGCTCGACGGCAATACAACATTATATGCATTAAAAACGCTTGAACAGGAAGACAAACTATCATTTAATGAGCAGGTCTTTGTTCCGGCCACTGTTCAGTTCACCGCCCGAAAGGATTATTTATATGAGTTTGAAATGAACCAGCCACGGTTGGAGCCCCTGATCAAAGCATTGTTAAGAGCGTATGAAGGGATATTTGACCATCCTTCCTTTATTTCCGAAATGATGATTGCACAATTAATGAAAGCTGATGTTGAACAGGTAAAGGTTCAATTACAAGAGCTGGATGCTGCAGGCATCATTGAATATGCTCCCAGGAAGGATAAGCCGCAAATTTTCTTTCCCGTTAACCGGGTAAAAAGTGAAGAATTACGAATCAATATAGCGGCTTACAATGAGCGGAAAGAAAAGTTTCAGCGACGCGCTAAACGGATGATCGCTTATACTGGCGAAGAGAGAAGCTGCCGCGGCCGGTTCATTGGTTCTTATTTTGGCGATGATAAAGTGAGAGCCTGTGGAATATGTGACAATTGCCTTCGTCAAAAAGCGGTACGATTGACTAACGAAGAATTTGATAAGATACACACCAGCATTCTCAATATTACCCGAAGAAAACAATTAAACATCAAAGAACTTCTCCAGGAGTTGGCTGGAATAAGAAAAGAAAAAGCCTGGAAAGTGATTGACTTTCTCCAGGCTGAGAATAAAATTGAAATGGATAGCAGCGGCTGGATCAGGCTGAAATAACCTCTTCCGCAACACCCAACCAATTATAAACAGGCAATACTGACGGCGCAGGCGGATTAAGATTAAGCTTTGCAAATGCCGGTTTCAACGCGGTTTCCACAAATTCCTGCAAAGCTTCTGAGGAATTCCATACATCAACGACACAGAATTTTCCTTCCTTTTCAAAGGCAACGTGTGCAGGCCTGTTTTCGTTGAGCAATTTGTTTCTTGATTTCAGATCATCACAAATTGCATCATAATCTTTCGAAGTCATTCCAGCGAATTCGAAAAGAACAACAACTTTACTCATAACTGAAAATTTAATCGTGAATTAATATAAAGGAAATTGAAACCTCATTACCAGAATAGCTGATCGTTATTAAGCGCTATGGTTGTTGTGCTAAATATGCTGCCGCCGTGTCAAAAAAGTCCTGGAAGTAAACCACCTTGCCGCTGTCATCAAACTTGAAATGCATGGTCCAATCGGAAGATGACTTTTTGCCGGTTGCTCTTGAAGTGCCGGTCATATTTCCAAAAGCCACCACTTCATGATCATCGATATTGTGAATAGCAATCGGGTTGAAGGCGTTAAACTCAATGGTCTCATTCAGTTTTTTAAAAAAATTGACAGCATCCTTCCCTTTGTAAAGTCCACCGTAAGAAAGTGACCCTTCACCTGCGCCAATCCATTTACAATTATCAGCAACATGGTCCATAATATAATTGATATCTCCTTTTCCGAATGCGTCGTACATTTTTGCGACCGCAGTCGCATTGTCGACAGAAGTTAGTGTACTCATAAAATTGATTTTTAGTTTTTTAATAGTGATTATTTGGATGTCATTAAAATGGCCTGCAAATTCTGAACTGCATAATGTTCTACAATTTTGCCTTCATCATTCAATTTAAAAATATCAACATCTTTAAATTTTATAGGTTTCCCGCTTGCTTTTATACCCATAAAATCATTTTTAAATACACCGCCCCAATCTGCATGAACGAGCACATAATCGCCGTCGGTATAATATTTCAGGTTCTCTCCTTTATAATCCGTAACCGAGGCCTCGAACATTTTAATGAAACTCTTTAAACTATCAAGGTTTTTGAGCGGTGGCATGGTACCGTCCGCGTAGTCAACAAATCCAGGAGCCGCATCTTTAAAAGCGCCGTCTATGTCTCCCTTCATGAAACTTTCCATACTGGCCATAATTACTTTCTTGTTGCGCTCCTGTTTGCTTTCGACAGCCGATACAGTCGCTTCGCCTTTTGCTTCATCTTTTTTTGCTGCATTGTTTCACGAAGAAATTGCAACAGCTAAAGCTGTGATTAAAAAAAGGGTGGTTCTTTTCATGTTGCATAATTTTTAAGTTGAATAAATATTGGAAATCCTGTAGGGTAGCAGTTGAGATCTGATCCTTTCCGGCTTTTTTGTCCAAATCGCTATAGATACGAAGGCCTTATCCCGGTAGTTTTCAGTTGTTCGGATTTTTTTGATGGAACATTGCGTATATCCGCGATCTCATAAATCTTTAGAGGTGCGGGTTCATTTCGAATGGCGTCTAGCAGGGTATGAAGCATTTGGCGGATGGTCACCAGGCTTTTTGCTCTTGCCGCTTTTCTCCACGAGGGAACAAATTCCGCCAAACCATAAAATGGTAATAATATTATTGGCCACCAGTGACCGGGGCCAAGAACATACCAGGGCCGCACAAATGTGCAGTTGAGTTTTTGAATCAAACAATATTCTTCACCTTCCTGTCTTACCTGCTGGTATGCGCGCATTATTCGGGAAGGTGTCATTGCCACGCTTACATAAATGAATTGGGAAACGCGTGCAAGTGAAGCCGCATCCGCTGACGCCTTCACACTTCGGAGATCTACTTCTTTAAACTGTTGCGCTTTCGCCGGTGAGGGCTTAGACACTCCTAACAATTGTACAAATACGCTGTCTTGGGGAATTGAATCCTGAAACGTCCGGGAATCGAAGGGATTGGCAATTACTATCTCGGTGCCGGCAGGTAATTTATGTTCGCTTCCATTCCTGGTTAAGGCTATCACACGATATCCATCTTTAAGTAATGCCTTTACCAGTCTCTTTCCCATGTAACCGGTGGCTCCGGTGATAAAAACGGATTTCATCTGTGCCGGCATGTGGTTTCGCCTTGTTAAAAGTATACATTTTGCGGAAAATGTGCTGATGACTTTTTCACCATCTATCAGCAACTAAATTCTATGCTGCACCGATACTACCGTGGTTCTTTTAGATCTTGTCCAGCCTCACCTGAACACGAATAACCAACAGTCAATAACAGAAGGAAGAAAGAAGATTCTATGATTTTCAAAAGAATATTAGAGACCTCTATCGAGGACATTCATAAAATCAAAATATACTCCTCCTCCTGGATCTTCCTCCAAGCCCCAATGCACCTAATAATGATCTGACGATCGTATTACCTGCGGTCCTTGTCATACTTTTCACAACAGGGTCATCAAAAAAACCCTTTTCGTGTTTTCCGGTTGTCCGGCTTTCCTTTTCTTCCTCCCTTTGCTTTTTTAATTCCTCTGTCTTTTCAGCTGCTTCATTCAATTTCTCCGTAAGTATTTCATATGCGCTCTGGTTGTCTATAACCTGGTTATATTTTGCTGCAATTTTCGAACGCTGCACAATGCCATCAATTTCTGAATCAGTCAATATATCCATACGACTACGGGGAGAACACAACATGCATTGGACCAACGGAGTTGGAATACCTCTTTCATTTAAAACGGTTACTAATGCTTCCCCTATACCTAACTGTGTAATTAAATCCTCCGTTTTGTAAAATTCTGTTTCCGGATAATTTTCCGCTGCCTGTTTGATCACTTTTCGATCGGCTGCAGTAAAAGCTCTTAACGCATGCTGCACTTTCAAACCCAGCTGGGCCAGCACTGAAGCGGGAACATCCATCGGGTTTTGCGTACAGAAATAAATCCCAATTCCCTTGGACCGTATTAATTTGATGATTGTCTCGATCTGTTGCAATAACGCATCACTGGCCTCCTGGAATATTAAATGGGCCTCGTCTATGAATAACACAAGCTTAGGCTTATCAAGATCTCCCTCTTCCGGGCAGGTAGCATATAGCTCTGCAAGCAATTGGAGCATAAAAGTTGAAAAAAGCTTTGGCCGGTCCTGCAAATCGGTCACCCGTACTATCGAAATGATGCCGCGACCGTCATCGCCGATGCGCATCAGATCGTCTATTTCAAAACTTTTTTCACCAAAAAATACGTCCGCTTCCTGTTGTTGCAGCTCTATAACTTTTCGCAAAATTGTTCCGGTAGACGTAGTTGAGATCTTTCCATAGGTTTTTTCCATCCCGGATTTTCCTTCATCACTTATGTATTGCAATACCTTAGTAAAATCTTTCAGGTCGAGCAAGGGCATCTTGTTATCATCGCAATATTTAAAGATCATTGCCACGAAACCAGCCTGGGTATCATTTAATCCCAGGATTTTTGAGAGCAATACCGGCCCAAATTCACTCACAGTAGCCCTGAGCCGAACGCCCTTTTGATTGCTGAGAGTAAGCAGATCGACAGGAAAAGCTGCGGGCTTGTATTCGAGATTTAATTTCTGGTATCGCTCTTTTATTTTATCATTTGACACACCCTTTGCTGCAATTCCGCTCAGGTCTCCTTTAACATCCATCAACAGCACAGGCACGCTTGCATCACTAAGTGCCTCGGCCAGCACCTGCAACGTTTTGGTTTTGCCAGTGCCCGTTGCACCCGCTATCAACCCATGGCGATTCATAGTTTTAAATGGAATTAAAACATCGGCTGCACTAACCACCTCTCCATTAAGCATGGCACACCCGATCTTGAAATTATCTCCCTTAAATGAATAGCCATCATTAACAGCCTTCAAAAACTTATCATTATCTGCCATCGTGTCGATTATTTGATGGAAAAGTTATGACAAAAGAAAACAATCAGGATAGTAAATGATTAAAGATCCTCTTCTCTTTCAAGCATGAGTACGGCACCTTGAGGAACAATAAAATATTTTTCGTTTTCGTATATCACTTCGGTTGCTCCGCTAAGCAGGAAAATAGCCAGGTCACCCTCTTTCGCCTGCAACGGCACGTATTTCACGGTTTCTTCCTCGCCCTTCCATGACTCGTCTTCCACGGGCATTGGAATAGCATAGCCGGGACCGGTTTTAATCACGTAACCTTGCTGCACTTTTTCCTTCTCATGGACACCGGGTGGCAAATAGAGACCGCTGGCCGTCTGTTCATGCGGCTTGGCAGGTTTTATCAAGAGCCTGTCACCAATAACGATGAGCTTTTTTAACCGGTAATCGGGCGTAATATGCATAGCCATAATTACAATTGAACAACAAAAATAGAAAATGGTTGCAAATAGCTGCCCTGACTTTACTCTTAACAAAATATTAGTTACCTGCGGCCATGTTTGGTAAATGATTTAATTTTATTTGTACGTCTAACAAATCTAAAATAATAACTATGGAAGGAAAGAAACCGAAAATCTTATTGTGTGAAGATGATCCGAATCTGGGAAGCGTGCTTAAGAACTACCTTGAACTCAACGACTACGATGTTACCCTTGAAAGGGACGGCCGGCTGGGCCTGGCAGCCTTTCAGCGCGAAAAATTTGAACTTTGCCTGCTGGATGTAATGATGCCGAACATGGACGGTTTTACACTGGCAGAGGAAATAAGAGACGTAGACCCTGATATTCCGCTTTTCTTCCTGAGCGCAAAAACAATGAAAGAAGATATTATCCAGGGATATAAGCTTGGCGCCGATGATTATATTACAAAACCTTTCGACAGTGAAGTATTGATGCTGAAAATAAAAGCGATTCTAAAGCGTAACGAGGAAATAAACAAGGAAAGTGAAAATAAGGAATTCGACTTATCCAGCTACCATTTTAATCCGAAACTTCGCCAGCTTTCGCATAACGGTGTGACGCAAACACTGTCACCGAAGGAAAATGAATTGCTGAAGATGCTTGCTGAACACCTGAATGATCTATTGCCAAGGGACCAGGCTTTAAAAAAGATCTGGGGCAGCGATACCTATTTCAACGGGCGAAGCATGGACGTGTATATTGCAAAACTCAGAAAATACCTGAAAGATGATCCAAAGATCGAGATCGTCAATATACACGGAAATGGATTCAGGCTGGTAGTTCAATAATAACCCTGACAGATCATGTTTTAAATGCCGGCTCAAATTAGAGCCGGCATTTGTAATTAGTTGACCTTAATGACGCTGATCGTTTTTTTCCGATTACCCTGCGTGATTTCAATAAAATATGAACCGGCTGCCAGCCGCTGACCCAACCGCAACCGGGTGTTTGGTAAAACCCTGTCATATCTTTCCAGGACCCGCCCGGAAATATCCATTACTTTGACCGAAACCAGGTTTTTCCTCTGCCCGGATAATATAAGAGTAAAGGAAGAATTACTTGGATTCGGCAGCGCAACAGCATTCAGTTTTTCACTGCCCGGTGACTCAATAGTCAATCCCGGTATCTCTTTCACGATTAAATGTTCACTAATCGCCCGCTCTGTTGACCTTTGACCAACAGTGGAACATGTCGCAGAGTTTGTAGTGCTATAGCTGCCTATATAATTTGTTCCGCCGGTACCTTTTGCACCTGCAACCACGAATGATTTATAATTTTCCGGTGTACCGGCATCATCATTATTTGAATATGGGTTCTGATCTTTTCCATTCTTTGGTTTTACATTTAGTCCTGGATGACCCGCAAAACTGGAATAAACAGCAGCTGCCCATTTCCAAGTGGGTCTCATGCCGGCTTTGTCAATACTGATTTTCGAGGTCCATGTAACATTTGAAATATTCCCGGGCAAACTGGTTAACACCTGGTAACTTAAGCCACCCATGAAAACATAACCATTGTAAGCCCGTGGTACGGCTGTTTCCCACATATTATTGATAAACTGCGTGGTGGCGGTTGTAACCGCTGCGTCGAAGCGAATCCTTGAGTCGGGCACATTGAGTACATATTGCTGACCGTTTGAGGTAAATGTAATCTTGCTATTGGTAATAGTAAAAGTAATTGTTCCATTTACACCCGTGATGCTGCCTTTGTCTAGGGCACTGCTAAACCAGATAGATCTCCCGGCTGGTATTGAACTTGAATTAAACCCGGACGATATTGATCCATTGATTACACAATTGATCGTCGAAACGGGATTTACGGTTACATCTACATTCTGTGTGTTTGTACAACCATTAACGAACAATGTATATAGATAAGTAACATTCACTGGCGAGGTCGTGGTGTTGATCAATGTTTCATTGATATTGCCTGCCCCGTTTGCCGCCGGATTACTGATTCCCGGGACAGTTGCGCGGCTCCATGAAAATATTGTTCCCGGTATCGTGCTTGTGGCTGCATAGCTAAATGCATTACCGCTCGTTGCAACCGCCGAAAGATTACTTGACAACACAGGAATTGGGTTGGGAACAGCCAAACCACCGCCGGCGGGACTGGTGCAGCCATCCACTGCTTGCGTGACCGTATAAGTGCCACCCGCTGTTACCGTGATTGATGACGACGTTGAACCGTTATTCCAGAGCAATGTTCCCGAAAACCCGTTTGCTGTCAATATGGAACTACCACAATTATTGACCACTGACACACCAGGGGCATTGGGGATAATTTTTGGCGCCGCAACAGTGCCGGCTAATGCACTGGTACAACCATCGACGGTTTGCGTTGCTGTATATGTTCCCGCACCTGCTATCGCAATTGAAGTGGTCGTCTGTCCCGTGTTCCATAACACCGAGCCGGAAACTCCAGTTGCCGTCAAGACGGAATTGCCGCAATTGTTGACCACTGATATATCCGGTGGCGACGGAATGGGTTTCGGCGCTGCTGTTTGACTGGCCAGCAAACTTATGCAGCCATCCGCCCCCTGTGTTACTGAATAGGCTCCTGCCGTTGATACAGTGATTGAACTGGAAGTTTCCCCCGTGCTCCATAACAACGATCCGGTAATTCCCGTTGCCGTCAAGGTTGAGCTTTCGCAATTGTTAGTCACCGATAACCCCGGAACAGGTGGAATAGGTTTTGGTGCCGCCGTTATGCTGGCAGCTGCGCTGCTGCAACCATCTTCTGTTTGAGTCACTGAATAGGTCGCAGGTGTTATTACTGTAATCGAGTTGGTCGTTTCCCCTGTGCTCCATAATACAGGACCGCTGGCGGTTGCTGTCAACACTGAGCTGCCACAATTATTTACAACACTTACTTCCGGCGGTGCGACCGTTGAGATCAATGGAGAAGCAATTTCACTGCGGTTTGGACTGGCGCAACCATCCACTGTCTGTGATACTGTATATGTTCCCTCCGTAGTTACCGTTATAGAATTGGTTGTTTCGCCGGTGCTCCATAATAATGTTCCGGTAACGCCTGTAGCTGTTAATACTGAGTTGCCACAATTATTGATTACTGATATATCCGGAGCTGTAGGAATTGTTTTCGGAGTTGCTGTTTGACTTGCTAACGCACTTGAGCAGCCATCAGCCGCCTGTGAAACCGTGTAAAGTCCCGGTGTTACTACCGTAATGGAATTAGTTGTTTCCCCTGTGCTCCATAATAATGATCCGGTAACATCCGTTGCTGTCAATACTGAGTTTTCGCAATTGTTGATTACTGATATTCCGGGTGCCGGCAGAATGGATTTCGGTGCTGCCGTTACGCTGGCTGCAATGCTGCTGCAGCCATTTTCTGTTTGAATTGCTGAATATATTCCTGTTGCCGATACCGTAATGGAGTTGGTTGTTTCTCCTGTACTCCATAACAATGTCCCCGTGACACCAGTAGCTGTTAAAACGGAGCTGCCGCAATTATTGACAACACTTAGTTCAGGTGCCTCCGTTATCGGGACCAAGGGAGCTGCTGTTGCAAGAGCTGCCAGACTGGTGCATCCATCCACCGTTTGTGATACCGTATATATTCCTCCTGTCGTTACCGTAATGTAGTTGCTTGTTTCTCCTGTACTCCATAACAATGTTCCCGTGACGCCAGCAGCTGTTAAGACAGAGCTGCCACAATTATTGACGACCGATATTCCGGGAGCTAGTGGTATCGATTTCGGAGCTACTATTTGACTTGCTAACGTACTCGTACAACCGTCCACCGTCTGTGATACGGTATATGTTCCGCCAGTTGATACACTAATTGCATTTGCTGTTTCTCCCGTGCTCCACAACAATGATCCCAAAACACCTGCTGCTGTCAATATTGAATTCCCGCAATTGTTAGTTGCAGATATTTGAGGTGCAGGCGGAAGGATCTTTGGCGTCGCAGTTCCACTTCCAGGCGGACTGCTGCAACCATTCTCTGTTTGCGTTACCGAATAAGTTCCTGCTGTAGTTACGGTAATAGAATTACTAATTTCCCCTGTACTCCAAAGCAATGTTCCGGTAACACCAGTCGCTGTTAACACAGAATTGTTGCAATTATTTACAACATCTACTGTTGGCGCATTTAAAGCCGAAACCGTAGGCGCTGCGGCTACGCTACCTGGAGGGCCGGTGCAGCCATTCACAATTTGAGCAACTGAATAAGTTCCGGCAGTTGTTACTGTAATGGAATTGGTTGTTTCTCCTGTACTCCATATTAGTGAGCCGGTAAAGCCTGTTGCAGTTAATAAAGAGCTGCCACAATTATTGTGTGCATTTATTGCGGGAGCTGGTATCGTCGTTCTTAACGGAGCAGCCATCGCCGTTGTGGGTGCACTTGGACATCCGTTTATGGTTTGTGAAACTGAATAGTTTCCTGGTTCAGTAACGGTGATGGCAGGTGTAGTTGCCCCGGTACTCCACAACAAAGTGCCGGTATAGCCTGTGGCCGTAATCGCTGAATTATTGCAATTGTTAGCAATGGATATCGCAGGTCCTGCTGCAATTGTTATTTGTGAAAGAGTATAGCTTCCGTCTGTATTTCTTCCGGTTATCGCCAAAGGTAGCGGATCCCTATACCCGTTAGGATCTTTAACAGCTAAAGTCAGGATGTAACTACCTGCAGGGAGATCAGCCGGCAGCGTAAAATTGTCGTTAATTGCACTGGCAGTGGTCGCAGGCAAGAAAAGTTTGGGTTTAAATTGCGACGAACCGGTCCAGGCAATCACGTTGCCGGCATTCTTCAATTGAAACAACACCTCCCACTTTTCGTAGGCAGGGGCCAAACCAACGTTTTTCCAGTTCAATGTAATGGAAATATTCCTGCATGCCTTTGTCATGCTTCCACTTTCGATAACCAGGCGATAGCCGCATGCTTTTGAGGATGCTCTTACCCTGCTTTTAATTGTCGACGTCGGCGTGGTACCGTAATTGCCATTTCCAAAAGAATTAGCGTGATATAATCTCACCTGGCTTTCCAGGTCAGCGAAGTTATTGGGATTCCAACCCGGTGGCTCCCCCGTAATAGGAGCGGTTTTCCATCTCGCCATTATGGAATCTTTGAAAACCAGTCCCGCGAATGACCGCGTATTGTTTTCCAGGTAACTTGAAACATAGCTATCTGAAGCTCCCCACTGGTCACGCCGCCAACCGATAAGACCCCAGTTATTTCTTTGTGTCAGTATGTAATACGCAATCTCCGGAGGGTTCATTGTATTTTGCAGCCAGTTCGCATCAAAGGCTGAAATCATTGCTACAAGTGGATAATCCGGAAACCCCTGTGTATATGCATCAACAATTTTTTTGAGCGAGGCAATGGTGGGAAATGTTCCTGCCGGATAGTCTGACACGGAATTATTAACTGTATAACCACTATGCCATTCGCCCCATGCGCCATAACCCCTGAGATCAATGTAGCCTATCACATTCTTATAAAGCACCCCGTTAAATGAGGTTGTTTTTAAGTGGGCATCGATTGCCTGGTGCAAAGCAAGCAACCTGTTTTGGTAATATGTGGAATTGTAGTTGGGCGTCCATACCGTTCCAGTTTTCCAGTCTTTTACTGTCTCCGACTGCATCAAGGTATGTAAATAAAGTGGGTAAGCCGCCAAACCGCCATCGAAGGAAACGAGGCCCTGTTCAGAAGTTCCTCCCGGGTATAATGGCATGATCCCAAATGATATTTTTTGCTTTTTGAGAATGGCATTGTTTACCAGGCTATCAAAATACTGCCAGGTATAAGACCCCAATACTGATCCTTCAATCTTAGTCCAGACAAACCTGTGATACACATCAAGCCTATCTGTGTTAACCCCTTCAACGGGCACATTGACTACATTTTGATAGTGCCATTGTTCGATACCTCTTCCCGGTGCGTTAAGATCGGGGTCTGAGATAGGAATGCTGGTAAAGGAAAGAGTGGTTGTTTGAGCAAATGCTGTTGTTTCTACTACAATAGTTATCAGGCAGAGCACAAAAAACCTCGTGGCCAGTTTCCAATACATAAAACGGTTTTAAACCAGGTCAGGAAATAACCCGGTTTGGGTCAAAAAAATAAAAGCAATGGCAAAAGCCGCAGTGAAGGTTAATCAGCTGAATCTTTAATGGCAGATATATTTATAGGAAGCTTTGTTGAAGCCGAAGGATTTACAACGGGGTGAAAATATTAATATTAATTTAGAAAAGAGAGCTTTTGGAATAAAATTTTGAATCGGAAAAACCCTATTCTTTTTTAACCGGGAGATCTAAAGTTACCGCAAGGAAAAGCTGTTCTTGATGGTTCATTCCCAATCAGCATGAATTTCAGACCGCGCCTAATTTCT
>Ga0310813_10000512_pt1 | contig 24204 bp, 24 predicted proteins | sample YN3metagenome_FD_203086 | JGI IMG/M metagenome (GOLD analysis project Ga0310813, IMG submission 203086) | Soil microbial communities from experimental microcosm in Duke University, North Carolina, United States - YN3 | ecosystem: Engineered > Artificial ecosystem > Soil microcosm > Unclassified...
CATCTCTCGCCGCTGAACGCCGGCATCTCAAACCCATACGCGCGTTATCAGATCTGGTGATCGACACTTCGAAGTTCAATGTCCACGAACTGAGGGCGCATATCACCAACCTGTTTCAAAAAAAGGGCGATGGCAAAAACATTCTGGTTTCATGCGTGAGCTTCGGCTTCAAACACGGCGTGCCCGACGACGCTGATTTGATCTTCGACGTTCGCTTTCTGCCGAACCCCCATTTTGTGCCGGAGTTCCGTCGACTGACGGGCCGGCACCCCAAGGTCGCGAAATATATCCGCTCATTTCCGCAGACTGCCGAGTTCATTCAGCGTATTTCTGATTTGCTCGTCTATCTTCTGCCTCACTATGTGCACGAGGGAAAGAGCTATCTGACGATCGCCTTCGGGTGCACCGGAGGGCAACACCGCTCCGTCATGATTGCCGAACAAGTCGCAAAGCATTTGAAGAAAGCCGATTATCGACTGAAGGTGGTTCACAGAGACAGTCCGAAATAGTAGTTACTCTCGGAGTTTATTTCTCTTTCTCCTGAGGCGTGCCATCTCGCGGGGCAGCCAGTTCCATCTCCCAGATCGGCCCGTCCTCGTACATCTGTCCGCGAAATTTCAGGAAGCTAGGCGACTCACTCTTGGCCAGCCACATGTCGATATCTTTGGGCTCCTTTCCAATCAGCGGCGCGACCTTGCCTTTCACGCCAGTGATCTCGATCTTGAGTCGGTAGTGTTGCGCCTTGTAGGACACAGGGCCGACATGAAAGATTGCTTCCGGCTGCGGAGAATACTTGACCTTCACGATTTGCAGGCTGGACGAACCCGCAACCATCGAAACGGTAGTGCTCGGCGCGCTCGGGTCAAGGTTCTTGGCGATGGTCATGAGCAGACCATTCGCCAGATCAGGCGGCAGGTCGAGGTGCTTGGTCACCTTCTTTTGTTTTCCCTTCTCGTCGATGGAACTCATCGTCACGTTACCGCTCGCGGTGTCGATCAACGCATCCACCTGTTGCTTGAATGAGGGCCCGCGCTGCACCAAATGATTGCTGATGACGTGCAACACCCTGTGCTGCGTGAACTTCGTGATCTCCTGATAGAAGGACCCATCGTTGAACTTCAATTTCATGTCATCCATTACGTAATTCTTGGTGACAACCTGCTGCAGATCGCCATAAGCGATGGGCGTGCCGTCCTCGTCACGCAAAATTAGAAAACCAAGGCTGGTTCCCTCAATGTGGTGGACTGGAATTTCTTCCCCCGCGGCGCAGTGGGGGATTGAAAATACTGCAAGAAGAAGAACGGCACAGAAGACATTGGGCGAGTTCATCAGCATTCTGATGGTGGTCGCGTTCTGTCGGGCTTCCTGTACCACCAGCTTTTACAACTTAATGATTTTTCCCCCTCCGGGCCCGAGAAATGAGGACGGGGGTTAACAGAACGATGGCGTTCCCGATAAAGCCTGTTGGCTCAAGTAGAATAGGTCTCACCTGATGCCGCTTTCACTATGCCGCCGTGTGATTGCGAAACCGCAATCCGCACACCCTCCTTGTCTAAGGAGCATCGCATGCGCCAGTTGATGCGCCTGCTGCGATTCTTGGTTCCCTATTCCGGGCAGTTCATCCCTTCGATCCTATTGCTGGCAGCGGTGGGATTTCTGGACGCTTTTCGTGTGTTGCTGGTTGGGCCAATCCTTGATCGCGTTTTGAATCCGTCTTCGGGATCTGGAAACATTTTGCTTTTCACAATCCCGCATACGCAGAAGACCATTTATCTTCAACGCTTCGTCCCTTCTCACTTTCACAATGCTTGGACCGTTGTAGCCTTCGCATTCGTGGCTTCGACGATGTTGAAGGGGATTTTCGACTACGCAGGCACTTACCTGGTGAATTATGCCGGGTACGGCTTAATTACCGATCTGCGCAATTCCCTTTACGAGTCCGTTCTGCGACGGTCCGCTGCCTTCTTTCAGAAACATACAACGGGCACGCTGGTCTCGACGATCGTGAGTGATATAGAGCGAGTGCAGTTTGCGATGTCGAGCATTCTTGCCGAATTTCTGCAGCAGTTCTTTACATTTCTTTTTACGGTTGGAGTCGTCATCATGCTCGGCCGTAAGCTGTCCTGGCTCCTGCTCCTGTTCGTTCCAATCATCATATTTTCGGCGACCAGGATTGGTCGGCGGGTCCGTCACACCACGCGGAGTGGTCAGGACAAGCTGGCTGAGATACAGAACATCCTTCACGAAACCATCACCGGCAACCGCATTGTGAAGGCTTTCAGCATGGAAGCGTGGGAGTTTGCGCGTTTCCGAAAGGCCGCGCGCCGCCTGTTCCGGGCAAACTTACGCTCGGTTGCAGCCGCCGCGATAAGCTCTCCTCTAATGGACATCTTCGGCGCGGTGGGTATCGCTCTGCTTTTGCTTCTCGGCCGCGACCAGATCGCTCACGGCGCCATGACTCCCGGCATTTTCGTGGCCTTCATCATCGCCGTCTTCAAGCTGTACGATCCCGTGCGCAAGTTCGCCTTGTTCCACAACAGCTTCCAGCAGGCGCTGGGGGCCTCGTCTGAAATCTTCAAATTCATGGACGTGCAAGACGAGGTGCGCGAGAAGCCCGGCGCGCCCGCTCTCGCTCCGTTTTCGGACAAGATCAGTTTCGAACGCGTCAGCTTCTGCTACGAGTCGGGCGGAGTGCAACGCGAAGTACTCAGGAATATCAGCCTCGATGTGAATGCCGGAGAGATACTCGCCTTGGTTGGATCGAGTGGCGCGGGAAAAAGCACTCTGGTTTCCCTTGTGCCGCGTTTTTTTGATGTGACGGCGGGCCGGATCGCAATTGATGGCAGAGACTTGAGAGATGTATCGCTGGCTTCCATTCGCGCACAGATTGGCGTAGTCACGCAGGAGACGGTTCTTTTCAACGACACACTGCGCAACAACATAGCCTACGGCCAGCCCGGCATTTCACAGCATCAAGTCGAGGCTGCTGCCAGGGCGGCACTGGCACATGACTTCATCATGGACCTGCCGGCCGGTTACGAAACCGTCATCGGCGAAAAGGGCGTGCGCCTTTCCGGAGGCGAACGTCAGCGCATTGCCATCGCGCGCGCTCTGCTGAAGAATGCACCCATCTTAATTCTGGATGAGGCCACATCCGCGCTCGACAGTGAGTCAGAAGCGCTGGTCCAGTCCGCCCTGCAAAATCTGATGCAGGGAAGAACTGTGATCGTCATTGCTCACCGGCTCTCCACCGTTCGCCGCGCCGATCGAATTGTAGTCATTGAGAGTGGGGCTATCGCCGACATCGGAAGTCATGAGGAACTGATGCAGAAGCTGGGAACGTATCGCCGCCTTTACGAACTGCAATTTATCGATCTGGAACCGCCTCGCGTCGGAGTCGCAACCCAATGAGCGCCCTCCGTTCCATGACAGGTTTCGCGCAGGTTAAGGGACAGCTCAACGGTGGCACTGCTTTTACCGTTTCCCTCAAGTCGGTGAATCACCGCTTCCTGGATGTGCACTTTCGCCTGCCCGCAAATAGCGACGCGCTGGAGATGGCTTTGCGTAAAGCGCTCAAGCAGAAACTGGCACGCGGGCATGTGGACTTGAATCTCTCCTTCGAAAGCAGTGCGGGCGGCATGATGCTCAACCGTCAACTGGTGGGAGCGTATGTTCAGGCCTTTCGCGCTGCCGCGATTGAAGCCGGCATTGCGGCCGAGCCTGACCTTAACGCGGTTCTCCGCCTTCCCGGCGCGCTCGATTCCAATGCGGCTCCGGCTGAATCTGAATTCACGCCGGCGGTCTTGCAGGCAGTTGATGAAGCGCTCGCAAACCTGAATCGGATGCGCGAAGAAGAGGGTCGCTCCATGGACCGCGAGTTGCGGGAACGAATGGCTCACCTGCTATCGGGCTGCACGGAGGTACGCAAACATCGCGAGGCGGTGCTCAAGACCTACTCAGAACGACTAAAATCGCGCTTGCAGGAATGGATTGGCGCCAACGTCGATTCGGACCGCATTGTGCAGGAAGCCGCGCTGCTCGCGGACCGCAGCGACATTCAAGAGGAACTTGTTCGGCTGGAAAATCACGTGCAGCATTTTCTGGGATTGCTGGACGCCGGCGGTGAAGCAGGCAAGAAGCTGGACTTCCTGCTCCAGGAGATGAATCGCGAGGCTAACACCTTGCTCTCGAAGACATCAGGCCTGGCTGGAGAAGCAGTCCGGATCACAGAGGCGGGTTTGGCCATGAAATCGGACATTGAGAAGGCGCGCGAGCAAGTGCAGAACATTGAATAGAGAATGACTACCGTCTTCATCATCTCCGCGCCTTCCGGGTCGGGCAAATCCACTCTGGTAAACATTGTCCGCGACACCGTTCCCAACCTTGAGTTTTCGATTTCCTACACGACCCGGCAGCCGCGCGGCAAAGAGAAAGATGGTTGCGAATACTTTTTCATCTCCCGCGAACAATTCGAGTCGATGATTCAGCGAGGCGAGTTCTTGGAATATGCCAGAGTTTTTGAAACTGACTACTACGGCACAGCCTGCCGTTTTCGGCGCAAAGCCGAACAGGACGGAAGCGATTTGCTCCTCGATATCGACGTGCAGGGCGCAGAGCAAATCAAACGCAAGATTCCTGAAGCAGTCAGCATTTTCATCTTGCCACCGAACCGCGCCGAACTCGAGCGTCGTTTACGCGACCGCAGCCAGGATTCGGAGGAAGTCATTCAGAAGCGCCTCCGGGCCGCCCGGCGCGAGATTGAGAATTACCAGAAATACGACTATATTTTGGTGAACGACCGCCTGCAGGATTCTGTGGAAACGCTGAAAGCCATTCTGCTCTCGGAGCGGCTCAGGCGAAACGGGCGGCCAGATGGGGGTTTGAGCGCGCGCGCCGAATCGTGCCGTCTCGAACACATTCGCGAGCGTATTCAGCCGATCATGCAATCATTCGCAGAGACGGCTGCCAGTGGGCAGTGATGCAGGGGAGAATCAAATGAAGCTGATTGATGGTTTTGACAGTAACTACCGATACATCCTGGTCGCAGCGCGGCGAGCGCGCCAGCTTCAGGGTGGTGCGCCGCCCGTCATCGATACCCATTCGCGCAAACCGTGCCGCATCGCGCAAGATGAGATCAAGGCCGGCAAGGTGAAGTGGGTCATTCCGGAGGTTCAAGCGTCTCCCGCCGAAGCCGCCGGAGAAATGCTGGATAAGGCGCTGGGCGAAAACTGATTTGTAGAGACGTTGCTTGCAACGTCTTCTGCCCGCGCCCGCAAGACGTAGCAAGCTACGTCTCTACACACAATGAAAATCGCTCTCGGAATCTCCGGCGGCATTGCGGCTTATAAAGCTGCCGAGATAGTCCGCCTTCTTCAAGACCGCGGCATTCGTGTTCAAGTAATCATGACCTCCTCGGCGCAGGAGTTCATTCGTCCACTTACCTTCGCCGCCCTCTCCGGAGAAAAAGTCATTACCAGCATGTTCGCGGCTGACGCGGGCGCGGAGCCGAACATCGATTCCGCCATCGAGCATATTGCTGTGGCGCAATCCATTGACGCATTGCTGGTCGCGCCGGCTACCGCGGATGTGATTGCGAAATTCGCGCAAGGCATTGCGAATGATTTCCTGACCACGCTTTACCTGGCAACCACTGCGCCGGTGGTCGTCGCGCCGGCCATGAACGTAAATATGTGGGACCATCCTGCGACGCAGCAGAACCTCGAAATTCTTCGCAAGCGCGGAGCAAAGATTGTGGAGCCTGGCAGCGGCTATCTGGCCTGCGGCATGACAGGCCCGGGCCGCCTGGCGGAGAACGACGCGGTCGTGGCCGCTACGCTGGAGGCGCTCGGCGCGTCTCAGGATCTCGCCGGAGAAACTATTCTAATCACCGCCGGACCCACGCGGGAAAAGATCGACCCGGTTCGTTACCTGACCAACCGCTCGTCAGGCCGCATGGGATACGCGCTTGCGGAATCGGCGATCCGGCGTGGCGCGAGGGTTCTGCTGGTCACGGGACCAACAGCTTTAAAACCTCCGGCTGCAGCTGAAGTGAGCGCAGTTGAATCCGCCGCACAGATGCGTGATGCCGTTCTCACCCTGCTACCGCAGGCCTCCATCGTGATAAAGGCAGCGGCGGTCGCCGACTACACCGTCAGCGATCCAGCGCAACAGAAGATCAAACGCACTGGACCGATGACGCTCGACCTTTCACCCACCAGCGACATTCTTGCCGAGATCGCGAAGCGGAAACGTTCGCAGATTGTGATTGGCTTCGCGGCCGAAACTCAGAACTTACTCGAAAATGCCCGTAAGAAGCTTGCCGCGAAGTCGCTTGATGCAATCGTAGTCAACGATGTCTCGCGCGAGGGTATCGGGTTCGACTCGAACCGGAACGCAGTAGCTATTCTTACCCCCTCAGAAACTATCAACGTCCCCGAAACCACTAAGTGGGAGGTTGCACAGCGGGTGCTCGATTGCGCCGTGCAACTGCTTCGAACTCGCCAACCAGCCAACCGTTGAGCGGGCAGCGCGGTTTCTCTGCGTTCCCGGCGGTATCTCTGCGATCTCTGCGGTTAAAAGCCTTTTCTTTCCATGTTTGCCGTAGAGTTTTCCGGGTGCGCGGAGAAATCTCGTCTTCCCAAGAGTTTCGGAATATACAATCGAAAACGATGCCTAAAGTCCTCGATGCACAACTGCGGCGCTCTCTAGCCGACCGCATTCGCTACTACAACGATCTGGGGATTTACGATTTTTACCGACGAGGTGTGGAACCGATGTCAAGTTCGGAAGCGGCGTCCGTGCTCCTGGAGGAGCGGACAAACACAAGCGAAGCCAGTGTTTCCATTTCCGATGTCGAGCGCCAGAGCTATCCCGTCTCTGCCCTCCGCCTCATCCGCGAAGACATTGGCGACTGCACTCGCTGCCGCCTTCACAAGCAAGGCCGCAAGCAGATCGTCTTCGGCGTGGGCAATCCACGGGCCGATCTCATGTTTATCGGCGAAGCGCCAGGCGCGGATGAAGACGCGCAGGGCGAGCCTTTCGTCGGGCGCGCCGGCCAATTGCTGAACAACATGATCAAAGCCATGGGCTTGAACCGCGAAGAGGTTTACATCGCGAACATCATCAAGTGCCGGCCACCAGGGAATCGCACGCCGGAGCGTGATGAATGTGAAACCTGCTCACCATTTCTGATGCGGCAGATTGAAGTGATCGGCCCAAAAGCGATTGTGGCGCTCGGCGCTGTCGCAGCCAAAACCTTGTTGGCAATCATTGCACCTATGAGCGAACTGCGTGGGCGCTGGTACGATTTCCGCGGAACCAAGCTGGCGGTCACCTATCATCCGGCGTTCTTGCTGCGAGATCCTCGCCAGAAGAAGGAAACGTGGAAGGACCTGCAGATGGTGATGAAAGAGCTGGGACTCAATCCGCCGGAGAAATCTGCTGAACAGGCGTCAGAGCAGCCCAAAAGCAGCTAACTCTGTTTTCCCCGCCCCATAAACTTTTCCGTTGATCACGGTTGGCACGGTGAACCGGACTGCCGCGCCGAATTTGTCGCGCGCGCCCGCCTGGTTGCTGTTGTAGATCTCCTTCGAAACGTCCGTCGCGTCGTAGCGTGCAATACATTGATGCCGCCGGCCTCGATCGACCACAGAATCCCCGCACTGGTCCCGTTCGACGAGACGCTCGTGCTTCCGCCGGGATAGCCATATTGCTGGGTTCCTTGGGCGAATGGCGTCACCGACAGCTGGCCATTAGACAACTGGAATTGCTTGACCACGTCTCCGTTGCCGATGAACTAGACAATCCCCTGCCAATAGGTGCCGGTGCTGTAATCGTAGTCACTTGGGCCGGAGCCGAGCGCTGTGGGAATGGACTGCACAATCTGGCTGTCGCTTCCAGCCTGGAACTTGCTTAGGTTGTCCCGGTTCAGCAGATAGATCTTCCCCGACTTCGCGGAGCAGACACCCAGGTGCGCCACCGGGCCTGGCTGATCGGGAAGCAGCGTGAATCCGGTTGACCCGATGTCGATATCGTTGGTTTGAAGGTTCTGTTGATCGAAGGGCGTGAAGTAGTCACTGGCGGTCAAAGTATTTCCATTTGGTGTCAGCCTCACCACACTGTCACCGGAGTCTAAGCCGCCGGTGCTTGCGTCGAACGTACCGTTCCCGACAATCGCATAGATGTTCCCGGCGCCATCAGCCGTCAGAGCCGCGCCTGAGAGCCATATTCCGCCTTTGTTCCCGTTGGGCGTGGCATTCCAGGCAATGACTTGCTGCAGGGAAGGTGCGTCGTAGCCCACAATCCAACCGTGGTACGGACCCTTGTGGTCGTACGATCCGAAAGCGACATAAACCGTTCCATTCAGCAGGAGGAGTCCGGGGCGCTGCAACTGATAGTGCGACTGAAATGCAATTTGTCCCCCGCTGGTCCCAGTTCCGGTTCCAGCCACGGATGGTTGAATGACCACAGGGCTGTTCGGCCTTTCCTTGCCGGTGTGATATCGAGCGCGTGCAACCTGTGCACATAGTTGCCGTTCTCTTTCGTAAAAGCCACAACGTACAGAGTCCCGCTTTTCGGACCGATCACCGGCGTGCCGGTGATTCCGACTTCTGGGATGATGGGGCCTTGACCGCCTCCGAGATCGGTATATGGCACGGTCGTAATTCCGTTCGCAGCGTCGGTGAAATTAACCGACCAGAATGGGTTCGTTGCCACCCCATCTGCGTCGAAGGCATATATCGAGTCGTGTTCAGTGGCGACATAGACCACATTGTGGGCTCCGCCGGCGATCGACACATTCGAGACGTAAAGCGGCTGGGCGTAGGCTGAACCGTCCAGCGGATAAGAAAACAGCTTTCCAAATGTAGTTTGGTTTACATTTGCCGGTGTCAGCGTGGTTTCATTCAGGTTCTGCCCGGTCGTTCCCTGGTCGTTGTGGTGCATCAGCACGCCCGTGAAAGTCGGCGGAGCCGGTGGGGGCGGAGAACCTGGTTGTTGTGGAGGTGGCGTCGAGTTTCCTCCACCGCAGGAAGGCAAGATTGTCAGGAAGCCGAAAACAGCTACGCACAGGCAAGATTTTGCGAGGCTCATAATTGAGTTATGAGAAAGGGTGCGAGTGAGATGGCAACTTCTGGTTTCTGAGTTGCCGGAAAGCGGCGTACATGGCACCGAAGCCCAAGTCGGGGATCAGAAATGACGCTGGTGACCAGAGGTTCCGTGACAATAACTTGACCCGTGTGCAAACGCAGGGTATGTTTTCTGCAATTCGTTAGCACTTCAATGGCGCTCGGGGTGAAACAACCGTGATCTGTCCCAACTGTGGCGTGTCTATAGGCGGCAGTAGCCAGTTCTGCTCGAGCTGCGGCAAATCCATTTCCCAAATTCCTGGCACTCCCTTCGCGCCGACGTACTCGGGTCAGGCACAAACCAGCGGCAAGGCGATCGCAAGTCTGGTCTGCGGCATTATCAACATTTTTCCTTTGTTCGTAATTGCCATCATTCTGGGACACATTTCTCTTTCCGAAATCAAGAAAAGCGCCGGTCGATTGAAGGGCGAGGGGTTGGCGATTGCCGGTCTCGTGCTCGGTTACCTGGGTATCATTGCCATTCCATTGATCTTGATTATTGCGGCCATTGCTATCCCGAATCTGCTTCGTGCGAAGATTGCGGCCAACGAATCTTCCGCGGTAGGTTCAATGCGAAATTTGATTACCGCGGAAGCATCTTATCGAAGCCTGCACGAGGACGTCGGTTTCACCTGCAGTCTGTCGGACCTCGCGTCCGTGGGGTTGGGTTCTACACTGGCAAGCGGCCAAAACTTCGGCTACGTTTTTGAACTGCAAAACTGCAGCTCGGAGACGCAAGGCGGTCCGGTTTCTAAATTCCAGATCACTGCCACTCCCCTGAAATTCAACCAGACCGGCGTGCGCGCATTCTGTGCCGATCAAGAGGGCGTCATACAATTGGATAAACAAGGATCTGCCCAGGACTGCCTGGATCATGGCGTGCCCCTGCAATAATCCAAATGAAGCAGCCGATTTCAGCGGGAGATTTTAGAACCTTCCCAGCCGAATTCGCACCACCACGGGGTCCTCAGCACGGAACTGCAGGCCTCGATCGGTTTCATCGCCATTCCAGAGCCGCACCATTTTCCAAGCTCCGTTTTGATAGCCGCCCTCTTCTGCTGAAAGTATTTGCATTCGTATTCCGGGAAGCCGGTTTGGGAGATGAAAACTCATGCTTGCATCGATGCCGGTGACGAGAAATTCGTCCGGTCCCAGTTGTGCCACAAGGGCAACGCCGTGGGCATCGCTTGTTCCAGGAGGACGGCGGCCATCCTGCTGCGGAAAGCCAAAGGCAACGCTGGCTTGCCATGAACCGAAATCCAATTCCTGTTCAGCCCTGCCAATTTCTTCGATTGAGGTCTTCAGCTTGCCTTCGAAGTTCAGCTCGGCAATCTCTCTCGACATCGGCGCAAGCAGAGCAAATACTCGAGCGTGGCCGGTAGCAGGCACATCACCGAGAATGTTCCAGCCGCGCGGATCGACTCCAAAGGGTGCGATTCCCACGGCGCCTTCGCCGAGTGCGAGAAAGTCGTAGCGCGCGAACGAGTCGGGTTTGGCGATCTCAGGCACGAGCAGCGGATTATCGGGCCGATGGTACGCAGCGAGAACATCACGGACAAATCCCGCGTCATTGCCATAGATATCAGGTGCAATCGCATTGATCGAAGGTGCAAGCGCCTTCCATAATCCAACCCATCTTTGTATGGCGCCGCCGCTTGGATACTGAATGCCGGGGATCGGCATTTGCCGCTCCGGCAATTCAGCCGGCGGATAGCTCAGCCAGGCATTCATGTACACGGGAATATCGAACTCGGCCTTCCCGGCCGCTGCAATCTCATTGAGATAGCACGCCTGATGATACAGCTGTAATAGCTCGTCGGCATCTCCGCGAAAAACCTCGTTCCAAGTGCCGGGCTGCTTGTGGGCCGCGGCGAGCATGTCGCGCGGAACTTGCCCAGCGAACTCTTTGTTTGATTCCGCAGAAAAATCTCGCGGGCTGCCGATGATGCCCGATTCATTTTCCACCTGCAACATCAAGACCGTGTGCTCGGCCTCATCAAGCGCCTTTAGATGTCGCATGAGCGCGACGAATGCAGCCTTGTCCGCCTCGAGGTTGGCGCGCGAGCTCGCAGACAGAACGTCGATGGGCGCACCGTCGGCGCGGATGACTCGGGGAAAACGCTTGAGGTCAGTCTTCACCCATTCCGGCACGTAGTGCATGTTGCCGTTCTTCCACGTTCCGAACCAAAGCAGGACAACATGCACGTTGTGCTGGCGTGCGCCCTTGATCAGGAGATCAACGTTCTCCCAATTAAAACTTCCTTCCTTTGGCTCGACCTGCTCCCAGTAGACTGGAGCCTCGACCGTGTTCGCATGAAGTTCGGCAAGCGCCTTCCATATCGCAGGCAACTCCGAAGGCCAGGCGCTGGAGTTGTGCACTTGCCCGCCCAGCATCAGAAATGGCTGTCCGTCGACGAGCAGAGCCCAGCGCCCGTCCTTCTCAACGAACGTAGGCGGCTCATTTGCCGCAGCGGCAGAGTAGCTGAGCAATAAAAGTAGTGTCGACAAAACGAGCGTAGGACGCGTAAACATGGCTGTTGATTTCACCTTAAGCTGTGGGATTATAAGCGACGCGGCGGCCAGGGTTACAAGCCGGCGTGAAAAGATGGTGGGCGCTATAGGATTCGAACCTGGCCCACTTCAACCTTTTCAATCATTTGCTGGGACTCGGGCGGCAAACCATAAGACCGGTTTTTGAGCAGTGCACGACAGCCAAAATGTCTCACTCCGACCCTCAATGAGTGAGATGGGATTTGTCACCAATTGTGCCTCTGAACGAAATGCACTCTGCTATGAGGTCGGCCCGGATAGACTGGTCATGCGCCTTTAGCGACGTCCTGAGGTAAACTCGTTAGACTTTATTGTCGCGAACGCGGGGGGCCGCTAACGTGAGTGATCCCGGCATTGCGGGGCTACTCAAACGACTTCAATCGCCGGATCCATTATCCGCCTGGCAAGAATTTCTGCATGAGTACAGTCCGGTTTGCTATCAAGCTGCCCGTGCCTTTGCCAGCACCTCCGACGTTGCCGCCGATTGCTACCTGTACGTCTGCGAGGAACTGGCACGCAATAATTTCCGCCGTCTGTTGAAGTTCAAGCCTGACGGTCCCGCAAGTTTCAAAACCTGGCTCCTGGTTGTGGCTCGTAACCTCTGCTTCGATTGGCACCGCAAACGTGTAGGGCGCCCGCGTCCCTTTAAGTCATTGCAATCGCTTTCGGAATTCGAATTTGAGGTTTACGTCTGCAGATTTGAGCGTAGGCTTTCACCGGAGCAAACCCTCGAGCACCTGCGTTCGGCTGATCCGAACGTGGGCCTCGCCCACGTGGAAAGCGCCGAGCAGAAGATTGACCGCTGTTTGAATTCGCGACAGCGGTGGATCTTGAGCATGCGCCAAGCCGAGTCCTCCACGAGCACCGTACTTCTGTCCGAGGAGGGGGAAGAACTTATTTCTCAAATTCCCGATATCCGCGCGGACCAGGAAATGCTGATCGCAGATCAGGAACAACATGCGCAACTCATGAAATCCCTGAGTGGACTTCCAGCACAAGAGCGCCTGCTAGTTCAGTTGAGATTCGAGCAGGACTTGTCCCTAGATGAAATCGCCCGCATTGTCGGCCTCGGTGATGCGCAGAGAGTACACCGCCAGATCGGGGCAGTGTTGCAAAAATTGCGGCGCGCAATCGAAAGTCGCGGAAAACGTTGAACCGTGTCCGTGCAATAGGTTAGGAATGCAAATGTTTCGGAATCAATTTTTGGAGGCGGATATTAGGAAAGACTCATTTCAGCGAGCAACGTGGGGGCGTCGCATATGAAACTCTGGAGTTCGGGATGCCCTGGCGACGACGTCCTCGCAGCGTATTTGGATGGCACTCTAGATCCAGCGGCCAAGAACAAAGCAGAGTTGCATCTAGCCAACTGCGCGGCCTGCTGCAGCCTGATCGCTGATGTGGCCGCGATGCGGCGTTCGCAGCCAAGACCGTTGCCGTTTGGTCTCGAGCAAAGAGCAGTTGCAGTTACTTCTCCCCGGCGCAATGCTGGCCGCCGCGTTCTGATACCAGTGACGACGGCTCTCGTGATAGCGCTTTCGTTGGCTGCGATGTTGCTCATGACTGCGAAAAAGGAAATCAGCACAATTCCTACTTCAAAGGTCGCACCCATTGTAGCTAGGACGGAGCCGCCGCCGTCATTGTCGGTGCCGGCAACGTCCAACATAGTGCGACAGAGCGGGCCTTCGGACCCAATTCCTGGTTTGATTTTTCCTCAAGAAAACGCGGTAATTAAGCCAGGAGAACTTTTTATGAAGTGGAAGGCTGTTCCTCGCGCTCGTTATTACGAGGTTCACCTGGTCGACGCTGAGGGCGAGCCTCTCTGGCAAGGTGAGTCGCAAGCGGCCAGCACTGGTGTCCCTGGTACCGTGAGGCTAAAAGATGGGGCGTATTTCGTCTGGATCGCAGCATATATTGAGGATGGCCGAGTTCAGAAATCGTCTCCCGTAAGGTTCGTCGTGAATTCTTCGCGTTGACCTGAGAATGCACACTATCGTCAGAAACACTTTCTGCCTGCTGGCTCTGATGCCATTCGGCTGGGCCCAGGAGAGTGGTCCGATTGACGGGACGGCGCTGCTGGCGAAGGGGAAACAGCTCTACGTACAAGAGGGGCCGAACCCCGCGCTTAAGAAGTTCGAGCAAGCCATAACAATCTTCCGTTCGAATCATGACCGCCACAACGAGGCCATCACACTCGGGTACATTGCCAACTGTCAACGCAAGCTGGGAAACCTTGACCAGGCGCTAAAGCTTGCAAACCAAGCCCTTCAAATGAAACAAGAGCTCGGCGACCATGATGAGGAAGGGAACACCCGCAACCAACTCGGATTGATCTACTGGGAGCAGTCTGATTATCCAAATGCGATCCAGAATCTGAACAAAGCGGTCGAGATTGCTGCCGCTGTCAACGACAAGGAACTGGAAGGATCGGCCCGTAATAATCTCGGGCTTGTGTTCGATGAGCGTGGCGATTACACGCACTCGCTCGAGCAATATCAACATGCTCTCGAACTCCACCGTGCCACACGTTTCGAGCGTGGCGAAAGTGACACTCTCGGCAACATCGGGGGAATTTATCTGTTGTTGGGCAAGTTTCGTGAAGCGTTGCCTTACTATCGGAACGCTCTCGAAATCGACGAACGGCTTGGGCTCAAGCCTTCGCAAAGCGATGATTTTGGGGACATCGCCCTCTGCCAGGCTGGGATGGGGGACATCGACGAGGCACTCGGAAGCTTCGACCGCGCTCTTCAGATTGCCAAGGAAAGTGGGCTTGCCAAGGAGGAAGCCGACTGGCGGAAGGGAAAAGGTACAACCCTAGCCAACCTGGGTCGCTATGATGCCGCACTCCGCGAGTACGCCGCCGCCGAACAGGTTTATGAACGCTCCGGTTTACAGCGCGAACTGGTCGAAGCGCTGAACGATACCGGAACAGTGTACGAGACGCTAGGCGACGTAGCGGGCGCCGAGGCTCGTTTTCAGCGTGCACTAAATCTTGCGCGGAAAATCGGAAACGAGTCCGGCGAAGTTTCGAGCACGCTTGCGCTCGGTGATCTGGAACGTCGCCGCAAACGACATGAGCAAGCCGAAGGCTACTTCGCAGCTGCCCTTACGCGCGCACGAGCTGCGGGAGACGAGGGCTCAGCCAGCGCAACATTAATCCGGCTTGGGATGAATGAAATTGACCGTAAGAATTACGAAGAAGCCTTGAAGATTGCCACAGAAGCGAATCAAGCTGCGGAACGGCTAGGGAATAAGCCGGTCATGGCGGAATCGCGGTACCTGCTTGCCGAGGTGCAGAGACATCGGGCCCAATTCCATCAGGCAATCGAAGAGTATTCAACTGCGGAGAACTTCCAAAAAGAATTGAGGGATCCCGAGTTGGGGTGGCGAATCCTCTATGGTCGTGGTCAAACGCTGGAAGCACAAGAACAGAACGATGAAGCGATTTCAGCTTACAAGGAAGCGGTCCATCTCATCGAGGATACGCGGGCGCAGATTTCCGAAGAGCGCTACCGCGCCGGCTATATCGAAGAGCGGTACCAAGTCTATGTCAGACTCGTTGAACTCCTGCTGAAGCGGGGAAATCCGGACGAAGCGTTTGTGTATTCGGAGAAACTGCGTGCAAGGGCGTACTTCGATCAGTTGGGGACCAGCGCGTTGCTTCCGCCGGGATCGGACGCTCATCGTCGGATCCAGGAGCTCGCCGAACAGATTCGCAGTCTGCGTCATGCGATTCAAAAGGAGTACGCGGCGTCGCAGAAGGACAGGCGTGGGCAAGCTCTCGAACTCTACTCTGCCGAACTAGCCCGAGCGGAAAGGTCGTATGAGGATCTCCTGGACAGTGCTCAAGATCCCAGTGTTGGCAGAACCCCGACTAATGCAGTGCCTTCCGCTGCTGATATCCAGCATCTGCTGCCGCAATCAACCGCGGTGGTCGAATTTGTAGTGGGAAACGATTCAATCAGCGCGCTGCTGATCACACGAGAATCGGTTTCGGGTGTCCCGATTCGCATCGCGTCTGAGAGTCTCTCGTCTCGGATCGAACTGCTACGCGGATTGATTACCGAGCGAAGCGAAAGATGGACTCAACCAGCCAGGGGAATTTATGAGCTGCTTGTGACGCCTCTCGAACGCGAGGGGAAGCTGCAAGATGTGCGGCGGCTGCTCCTCGTGCCCGATGGAGTTCTGAACTACATTCCATTCGTAGCATTGCCGAATGGTTCGCGGTACCTGGGCGACGAATACAGCATAGCGTATCTTCCTTCTGCAGCCGCCCTGGCCGCGGATGAGTCGGAAACAAGTCGCGGACTGAAATTGCTGGCCATGGCTCCATCAAGAACGCATTTGCCGAACACGGCAGCCGAAGCCCGTAGCATTGGGGGCCTGTTTGCAGGTACTTCGCGGGTGGTATCTGGCAATGGCGCGACGGAAACGCTGTTTAAGCAGGCGGCAGCGAGCTACGACTATCTGCACCTTGCCACCCACGCCAGCCTGAATCGCAACGCTCCGTCCCTTTCCGCTCTCGATCTGCAGCCTGATTCGCAGAACGACGGCCGGCTTGAGTTGCATGAGATCGCAGGAATGAAGCTTCATGCTCAGTTAGTCACGCTCAGTGCATGCGAGACAGCGTTGGGGAAAGGCTACTTCAGCGAGACTCCAGCCGGCAATGAGTTTGTAGGGATGACACGCGCGTTTCTGGGTGCGGGTAGCCGGCGTGTGCTGGCAAGTCTGTGGGCGGTGAATGACGAATCTACGCGGTTGTTGATGGTGAGCTTCTATCGTAATCTGCTGCGGAATGGAGCGGCTGATGCGCTATCGGACGCCCAGCGGGAACTTCGGCGGAACCCAAAATATCGGCACCCATACTACTGGGCGCCGTTCGTAATGGTAGGTTCGATAAATTAAGTTCGGAAAATACGAGTTCGTGTCCGTGTATTTCAGCAAGTAGCCGTCGGTAAGGTTTTCAAATCCTTCGTCTGGGGTTGAAAATGAAGCGCCGCCACTCGTTCATTGCATTCTTTGTCTTGTCATTGGGGATGCTTGCGGCATCACCTTTATCTGCCCAAATTCAAGTGGATTCTGCCAGCCCAAGTGCTGCTCCTCAGGGCACAATCAACCTCGACGTCGTCATCACGGGAAACGGATTCAAGAGGGGCGCGGTTGCGCAATGGTTCGTGACCGGAACCACGAACCCCGGTGGCGTCACTGTGAACTCGACCACCGTTAAGGGTGCGACCCAACTAAGCGCCAATATTACCGTCGCAGCTAATGCCGTGATCAGCGGCTTTGACATTGTGGTCAGGAATGCGGACGGCCGCACCGGTAAAGGCACCGACCGATTCTCTGTTACTCAAAAGGGTACTCCAATCGGCTGCTCGACAACCGGCACGCCGAGCGGTTTTTCGCTGGTGACGGTGCTCAACCCCCTACAGCCGGATGGCTCGGCTTTGATCAAGAGCTTGTTTTTTGGTAATGCCATGCGCGTGCGCCCCATTGATCTGAATCGGGACGGAGTCGTCGATTCGCTCGCAGTTTTCATTACGTCGGGCGCTGTAAAAGGAGGCACGGAAGGAACGTACGTGGTTCTGCTGAATCCCGTGACCGGACAGATGCAGACAAACAACCCGGTAACGGGCGTCGCCTGGCAAAATCCGTTACTGCTATTGACGGGCGTCAGGGCCGTCTTAGCTTCCGCGGGCGACGTAAACGGCGACGGCGTTCCAGACTTTGCGATGACAATACCACCGGATTTGACTGCTTATCTGTTTGTAGGCAGCGTTGACCCATCCACCTTTAATCCCAGCTATGCCTCTTATCGCATCCAACCCCCGGCCGGGGCGCCGTCCGGTTGGGCGCAATTCGTCGCGATAGGTGACCTGGACGGCGATGGCAATGACGAAGTTCTCGTCGGCGCTAACCCCGGGAAACGAGAGTCCAACATTGCATCGGTCTTTATTTTCAAATTCGCCGCCGGTAGCCTTTCGTTCTGGCAGCGAATTCAGAGTCCTCCGGGGACGAGCGACGGGTTTGGCACCTCCATTGCAGTCGGCAACATTGACGGCACCCCAGGAAATGATCTGGTCATTGGCGCCCCTTACGCCTCTACTCCGAACGGCGGCATAGTTTATGTTTTCCCATCGCCGCTGCAACAATCGTCGTACTTCTCAATTACGGGGCCGGGGCCCGAGTTTGGCCGAAGCATATTCACTGCCGATGTGAATCTCGACGGCTCACCTGACTTGGCTGTCATTACTGGGGACCCCGGCAATGGCCCTACAGATGAAGCGCTGCTGTATACCGGTCCAGTTCACGGCGGGGCAACGTACACCAACCAGCTCCTACCAGCTGCCGGGAATTCCACCAATTTCTTCGGATATCCGAACTCAGACGTTGGAGACCTGCTGTCTGTGGGCGCGGTGCTGGTTGGGGCGCCTAATTCTGGTAGTTGCGCTGGATCTGCGCAACTGTTCACTAGCCCCTTTAACCCATCAACAACACCTAGTTATTTGTTTGAACCGCCCTCGCTGGTGGGGGGCTATGGGAATTACGGCTATGGCGTTGCAGTTGCACCCGGGTATCCATTCATTCTCATTGGCGAGAAGTTGCGCGACGTCGGCACAACGACTCAGGCAGGCCAGGTGTACGTGTACAAGCAGAATTAGGATTTCTATGGCAGACGCACCGGGGCCAATCAGCGGTGTTTCATTTTCGGGTGGCAACTCGACGATGACTCGGTCGGAGGGTCAACTCCATCCCGCGTGGCAGCGGCTGATTAACTACTGCATGCATCTCGGCCATGGCGAGATTGAGAAGCTGAAAATTCAGGACGGATTGCCCATGGCCGCGGAGGTAACGACAAGAAAGATCAAGTTCAGTTCGTAGTCGTAAAACATTCTTGTTTTAGTCCGTAAGGAACGAGGCTGACCGTTTTCGCGGAGGCCGTCACGCCGGCAGTAGCCGGTGAGGCGGCCTTTTTGTTTGAACAGCAAATTCACAATTTGAGTGGAGAGGCCATGAAAGTACCATCCGGATTTTCTATTACTTGTATCTACCTGCTTCTGTGTTCTTTGTCTGCAGCGCAGTCCAATTACAAGTTCAGATTGTTCCAAAACCCGGGCGCAACCATCACCCGTGTTTTCGGACTGAATGGGCACGCTGAGGTGGTTGGCGCGGACAACGCTATTCCTGGGCGGCATGCCTTTCTCGTGGACCGCGGCAGCTACGCTGCCCTCGATACGGAAGGAATTTTAGGCACCCACGTGAGCTTCGCTCGTGGTGTTAACAATAGTGGCGACGTGGTGGGTGGCTACTTCGGCGATGACGGGAACGAGCACGGATTTCTCTTGCGCCATGGCCTAGTCACCACGCTGGACGTGCCATTCGCCGGGTCGCTCGGAACTCAACTGAACGCCATCAACGACTCAGGAACGATCGTTGGGACATGGGTTGATGGTGCCATCACAGCACATGGATTCGTGTACGAGAATGGCAACTTCGCGCATTTGGATTATCCAGGGGCGCTCGATACCTTCCCTCTCTCAATCAATGCGCGCGGAGATATCGTTGGCAACTGGGACGCTGACCAATCCACGGTTGGGCATGGGTTCGTGTTTTCCCGTGGTCAGATATTTTCGATCGATGAACCCGAAGCAATTCAAGATGGTACGGCCGCGAATGGAATCAGCGAGAACGGATTAATTGTCGGCTCGTTCATTGGGAACGACGGAAACTCCCACGGATTCCTGGCTGAAGGTGCAAATTTCAGCACGGTTGATTGCGCGGAAGGGGCGAACACAAGCGTCTGGGGCGTCAATGCAGCAGGACAGATCGCCGGCACGTGTGACGTTGCAGGTCAACGTCTGGGATTTGTTGCGGACAGAATACCCATGAGAAAACCGTGACTGGATAGCTGGAATTAAATTGGGCTGACCGTTTTCGCGGAGGCCGTCGCGCCGGCAATTGCCGGTGAGGCGGCCTTTTTTGTTGTGCAAAAAGCGTCTTCGCAGGGAGGGTCGGAAATGCGAATAGCACCTGTGATCACAACCTTTTGCTTGTTTTCATGCGCCTTTGCAACAGCGCAGGCGGCTTACGAGTTCCAGTCATTTCAGAATTCGGGGGCAACGACAACACGTGCTTTTGGACTAAACGGACTAGGAAAGATTGTAGGAACCGACAACGCCATTCCCGGTCTGCACGCCTTTCTGGCAGACCGCGACAGTTCCACATCCCTTGACCGTCTGGGGGTGTTAGGAACACATACCAGCTTCGCACGAGGAATCAATACTAAGGGAGAGATTGTCGGGGGCTATGCCGGCAGCGATGGCAAGGAGCATGGCTTCATTATTCGCCAAGGCATGGTAATAAAATTTGACGTTCCGCTTCGCCAGGCAGTTGGAACCCAACTGAATGCAATTAACGATGCGGGTGCGATGGTCGGAGTGTGGGTGGACTCGGGTTTCAGAGGCCACGGATTCATCTATCAAAACGGGAAGTTAAGTTCTCTAGAATATCCCGGAGCCCGCGACACTAATCCGTTCGCGATCAACTCACGCGGACATGTAGCTGGGAATTGGGACACCGATCAGTCCCATACTGGACACGGATTTGTATTCATCAATGGAAAAATAACATCCTTCGACGTTCCAAGCGCGGAGCCACTCGGTACTGCGGCAAATGGAATAAATGACCAAGGACAGATCGTCGGGTCATATGTCGGCCATGACGGTCGCTTTCACGGATTCCTTCAAGAAGGCTCGGCGTTTACCACACTCGACTGCCCGGGAGCCGTAAACACAATTGCTTGGGCTATCAACGCGAGCGGAGAAATCGTGGGCGATTGCGACGATGCAACCATGCGCAAGGCATTTATTGCGAGCCGCAGTTCTGGAAAAAGCCGATAACGGCGAGGCAGGAAAAACCCAATCTTAGCCAGTAGCTCCGACGCGCAAATAGCCGTGCGACAACCCACGGTAATCCCAACCCAAGGGCGATCCGAAGAACGCTCATGAACGGACGCTCGTCCGCGTAGGACAAAGTGAGGCACGCGGCGGAAATGAACGTCAATAACGCCGCGCCTGCGCACCTCAGCTGGCGGAAAGGCTCTACAGATTTCGCTACCGTCTCCATATGCAGCAACCATCCGCGATCAATTCTTCGCTGCCCGTGCCATCGAGATGGCTCGATCTAAACAGGGGTCTTTTTCTGAACGCAGATCAGCAGCCTGCGGTACGCATAATTCATCAGGAGTGACACCCCGCCCTTCCAACTCCTTCCCATCCTCCATCACGATCTTTGATACTGCGATTTCAGTCCCGAACTCGATGCCTTCCCACGACCCAATTGGTTGCCAAAAGAACTGAGCACTGTTGACCCGACCACTAGTCCGGTCGCCTAGTACAACACCTCTTTTGTGAAGCTGCATACTTCTCGCAAACATCTCCGACGCACTGGCCGAAGCACTGTCTACCAAAACATATAACGGTGCTGTTATGTGCGGATTCAGCGGCCTAACGCGCATGGGTTGCGACTTCCCGCGAGAAACCGAAGTTGCCATTTGAAAAGGCTCAGCTGCAAATTGGCCCGCAAAGTCCAGCATAGTGGAAGCCATACCTCCGCCGTTACCGCGTAAGTCCAGGATCACAGCCTTAGCACCCCGGAGAGGTTTTGCGATTGCCACCAACTCCGTTGAGGGCATTGCAAAGGTACGAACTCGAACGTACTGGAGCCCATCGTCGTAGTTCTTAAAATCGTAGAGACGATCTTGCGAATCTCTGTCGCGGCCAGTTTCGATGTAGCTGAAGAAATATTGCGGTGGTTGAGGGACAACCGTCGCAGGCACCTTCACGGTTCGAGTTGATCCATTGTCCGCGATCTCCAAATCCAACTCGACACGTGGATCAAGAACAGTCAAGTACCGCATCATTTGAAAAAATGTCTGAGGTGCCGCGTTCAACCTGTTTACCGGCACAATTTGATCGCCCAATCACAAGCCCGCCTTGGCAGCAGGCTCTTTTTTGTCCACTTCATAAACCAGAATGTTGCTTCCAAACGGTTGTGCCTTGAAACCATGTTCGGCCTTGATTTTTCGTTTGGGCGGAATGAATACGGTGTGCGAGTCGTGCAATTGATAGACCAAGGCAGAAATAGCCCCGTGCATCTGTCCAAGCTCATCAGCATTGGCGATGCGCTGACGCGCCTGTTCAGTTAAGGCTCTCCAATTAACGCCCTTCAAAGTTTCATCATAAAAATTGCTCTGGATGTCCTTGGAGACAAGATTCAAGATCTGCTCGGCTCTGTGCCGCTCGGCCTTGATGTTCTCCGAATAGGAGTTAGCACAACAGACGAGCGGGGTCGCAACCAGCAGCGACTTAGAGACGCTCGTCGCGAATCGAAGAAAAACGGAGCGCATCTTAAGAACAACAAAGACCTGAGGCGCAGTAGTCAGCGGCATGTGCCTCCAATTGTGCCATTTGAGCGGAGCCAATTGTGGAGATCGGGCATTACCATGCGCCTTTTCAGGTCTCAGCGAGTCATCCGGGGGCGTTACTTCAATGATGGGCGGATTGCTGGCTGTCACATCCTGCAATCTCCGCCACGTAAAGAAGGCTGATCTCCTTGTCTTCTCTGCCCTGTGATCCGATGGCTTCCAGCTTCAGCCTTGCCGGATTCGTCAGCGATTGAGCGGGTTGTAGTACTACGTCAAATGAGTTGAGGACCATCTTTGTTAACCCATCAGTCACAACGGAAACCTTGGAGGCAGAAGGTGCATAAAGCACTGCTCCGCCTGTCGCGGTGGAAATCTTTTTGAAATATCTTCGTACCCCGTGGCTGCCACCCTCCGAATAATCGAGGATGAGCCCGAAGACGGGCGGCCATGAGGATTTTAAGAACAGCGTCACCGTCTGGTCAGAAGAATTACGGCTCATGTCATCTTCGCCGTCGCTTATTATCACGATTGCCGCATCGCGGGATGTCACGTGAGATGCGACCTCGATCAAGCTGTCGTAGAGAGCTGTTCCGCGACGGCCAGAGTAAACATGCTTCGAGAGCTGGTTTAAGAAATCCTTACTACTCACGCGTCCCGTTGCGTGGCCATAAATCTCTTCGCCGAACGCTACCACAACAACGTTCCCCCCAGCTCGTTCTAGAAGCTGGTTCGCTGCTTCGATTACTTGGTTCCAAACGTCCTTCATGCTGGAACTTACATCAACCATAAGAATGACATCCGGCTTCGCTGCGGACAATGAGTCGACATTGGCAGGGATGCCGCTGATCTCTGCCTTTATTCGGTCAGGAGTAATCGTCATCGCTGGCTGGCCGTGTTTGTCGATCGCGCGAAAGATAGTGCGAACAGTGCAGTCCTGCCCAAGTGCGTTGCCGACGGCTGCACCGACGAAAAGAATCATTGTGAGTTGATTACGCAACGGCATTTCGACGCAAGTCTTACTGACGCGCACAATGACGGCCATCTACACTGATCGCGATCGTGCCTGTACGCTCATCCTGATGTCTGTCGGCAACAAATGGACCTTCAGGGTCCAGTGAGTGCTGCTTGAAGAACTCTCCGGCCGTCCCCTCGTCGTAAATTTGACCGACCGGGAAGGCTTTCAGTACGTCCTGCTTACGAGTTTCGTCGAGACCCAGAACCACGACATCGTTTATGCGAAATTGTTTACTCTCATCAATGTCTATGTCAAATGATACGATCCGGTTTTGGTCGTCAACGCTGGGCGTGGGAACAGGGGTGAAATTGATATAGCCTAATCTCCCGTATGCGGTTTGCAAATTTTCTAGTCCCGTCACCATATCTGCGCGCCTGAAGGTATCCCCGTGCTTCATCGGAAAGAGACGACGTAACAGACTCGTATCGCTGAGCGCCTTGTTGTTCTTAAATGTAATCTCTCCCCAGCTGTACAATGGGCCTTCGTCAACGTGAACGTTGATTGCAATCCGCTGACCGAGTGCGTTGCTGGTCAATGTTCTCGCCTCACCCTCACCTTGTACGGCGAAATAGCCCCGGTCTTGCCAGCCTTCTCTTACGAGTTCCAGCGCCAAGTCAGCAACATCGTCAACGGAAGTCCCCGCGATGTTCGGTTGACTCTTGATTGATGCAGCGATCTGCTCTTGCTCAAATGAAGACAATTGCAGCGCGCCTGAAAAGGTTATCTCCGCGACTCGGATGCTAGGCGCAGAGGGCTTTTCATGACGACGTAGAGGAGGCGGGGCACGGCGTTCCCGGAATACCCCTTAGTGAATACGATGAATCCTGTTGTGCGTAGGTCGGCAGCACGCCTGCCAAGATGAACGTTGCCACAATCCGATGGCGCACGTCAGAATTATATGCAACCTCAATTGTTGTAACAGGCAATATCGCAAGCTTGCGCTTTATGTTCGCTTTTGCCAGGGTCAATGGAGTGATATGGAGATTAATGAGATGGTCCGCCGCCGAGTAGGATGACTCGGCAGTTCACATCAGGAGGATCATCGCAATGCATATCGCTTCGGTTGGCATCGATCTGGGCAAGAACACCTT
>Ga0310813_10000513_pt1 | contig 24179 bp, 17 predicted proteins | sample YN3metagenome_FD_203086 | JGI IMG/M metagenome (GOLD analysis project Ga0310813, IMG submission 203086) | Soil microbial communities from experimental microcosm in Duke University, North Carolina, United States - YN3 | ecosystem: Engineered > Artificial ecosystem > Soil microcosm > Unclassified...
CCCGCTGTTGCTGAGCTCGATCATCAGGTAAGGAGTGCCAAGGAAGCCGGTGGTGAGGTGCCAATCGTGGGCCTTGATGTCTTCGACCAGTTTCTCGGCCGCGATCGTCCTGTTTTTTTGTGACAGGAGATTCATGTGCAGGGCTAGAACATAACTGGTCTGGCTGCCGGTTCCGACCGTGCCATCGGGCTTGACGTATTCCTGGTTGAACGCAGCGCGGACCTTCTCGAAAATCTCCCTGTACTTCTGCTCATCCTGGGGCCGGTCAAGCGCTTGCGCCATGCGCATCATCAGCGAGGCATCGTACGCCCAATATGCCGTGGCGATCAGGTCTTTTGAAGTGGTGCTGCCGATGGCCAGCCAGTCGCCATAATCATTGCCGCGTTCTTTCAACCACAGATAGTTCGGGTTCGAGCCTGCGATGTGATCCATCCACTTTTCCATCGCTGCCCAGTTGTCCTCGAGAATGCGAGTATCGCGGAACTGCAGGTAAGCTGCCCACGGAATAATCACGCCGGCATCAGCCCAGCCGGCGACGCTTTCCCCGGTGGGACCAACGCGCGGGGAAACGTCGGCGAAGGCGCCTGCCGGACTTTGCGCGTCCCGAATATCTGTGGTGAATTTATGGGAAAAAGCGGCCAGGTTGGCGTTGAAGGACGCGGTCCGCCAGAAGACTTCGGCGTCGCCCATCCAGCCCAGACGCTCGTCGCGCTGCGGACAATCGGTGGGCACGCTCAGAAAATTTCCACGCTGTCCCCAGAGGATGTTGCTCCACAACTGATTCACAATCGGGTTTCCCGTGCTGAACTGAATGGTGAACGGCGCCGCCGTGTAGAACACAATTCCCTCAATTGTGTCTTGCGTGGGCTTTCCCGGGTAGCCGGTGAGTTCGACGTATCGGAATCCGTGGAAGGTGAAGTGAGGTTCAAACGATTCGCTTCCCTTCCCGCGCAGGATGTAGGTGTCGGTGGCTTCAGCGGTCCGCAGGTTTTCGGTATAGAGTTCGCCATTCGGCTTGAGAACTTCTCCGAAGCGCAGACGCACCTTGGTTCCGCTTTTGCCGGAAACGTGCAGTCGCGCCCAACCAACCATGTTCTGGCCGAGATCGAAGATATAAACTCCTGGCGTCGGATTGGTAACGCTCTTGGGCTTGAGGATTTCGTTGACCCGGATGGGCTGGAAGTCCTGTGCCACAAGCGGAGCCTGAGGCGGCGGCGCGGTCGTGACCGCTCCCCAGCGCGAGTCGGAGAACGAGGCCTGGTCCCACCCAACCGGTTCCAGCCGGGCATCATAATTTTCGCCATTGTAGATTTCCGACGTGATGATTGGAGATGGCTTTGCCTTCCACGATTCATCGCTCAGAATGGAATCATGCGAGCCGTCGGCATATTCGATTTCAAGCTGCACCAGCAACCGCACTGGCGGCGGTCCAAAGTTGTATCGGGTCTGCAACCAGCCCAAGCCATCGGCATACCAGCCTCCCCCCAGAATCGCGCCGATTGCGTTTGCGCCCTGCCGCACCTGCGACGTAACGTCATAGACCTGATAAACCACTCGCTTGCGATAGTCGGTCCAGCCCGGAGCCAGAACATCGTTTCCCACGCGCTGCCCGTTCAAATACAGCTGATAGGTTCCCAACGCGGTCGAATAAATACGAGCGCTCCGTACCGCCTTGGCTGCGCTGAAGGTTTTTCGCAGCAGATCGACGGGTTGAGCGGGCCAGGGAGTGCCCAGCGGGGCTTCACCGATTTCGGCCACCACAGCAGCAGCGGGCCATGACGAATCGTCAAACGTTTGCGCAACCCAGGCGTTGCCGGGTTGCTCGGGCGCTGTCTTCCATTCCGGTCCTGAAACGAAGCGCTCGACTTTGCCGTCGGCCGTCTGCACCCGGAGAAGCGCAATGAATCCGGCCTGCGGCGGCCGGTTGCGTTCCTGCTGAACGATCGCCTCCGCCGCCAGCGAATTCGCGCCTGCGTTCAGGAGCTTGCCGACGGGTATAACTCGAAAATAACCCCAGGGATCCTGCGCTCGACCGAACTTGCCCATCGGCGATTCGACCACCACCTGCTTGCCGTTGACCCAGGCCGCTACGTTGTCCTTGGCGGTGATGAAGAGCGTCGCTTCTTTGGGCTTTTGCGCCAGCTTGAAGGTGAAACGGAAATCGTGTTTGCCGGGCGTGGCTTTGGTCAACGCGTTGTCATCGACCGCCCATATCCATTTCGGCGCCGATTCATAATCTCCGCGCAACAGCGGCATGTCCCGCGTGATCCATTTCGCTTTCCAGTCGTCGGGAGAGAGCAGTCCCATCTCCCACCAACTGTTCTGGCTGTACGACGAAACTTGCCCGTGCGCGTCCCAAACCCGCACCTGCCAGTAGTAGTGTCTGCGAGATTCAACGGCGGGGCCGCCGTAGGCAACATTGACCGACTGATCAGACTCAACCCGGCCGCTGTCCCAGACATCGGCCCGATCCTGCGCCAGATTTTCGGGCGACGTGGCCACACGAATTTCATACGCCCCCTGCCGGGCGCCGCGGCTGGAATCCTGGAGCTGCCAAGAGAGCCGGGGATGGACGATATCGATTCCCAGCGGCTCTTCCATGCCTTCGCATTGCAGATGGGCGGGGGCGCTGCCTTCGAACGCCAGGCTGACCAGAGACATCGGTCCGCATAACAGAAGGAGGATGAAGAAAGAAAATATCAATCTTGGGACAAAGCCGGTTCGCGGGAAAATTCTCGACATGGAGAGCTCCTGTGAAAGTTCCCTATTGTACTTATTTGTCTTTTGGATTGACAGGGTGAATTGACCGGAAATCTGTAGCTGCCAAATTGGGGCGCAGCTGAACCGGCCCTTGTTCAATATCAATGGGCCATTACCTGGACGAAGATATCCTCAAATTTCTTTACGTCCACTTCCATCTGCACACTGGCGGGATGAAGCTGCGGAGGGGGCGTCAGGTGCGAGAGCCATTTCTCCCGATCGGGCGCATCAGGGCCGCTGTAGGAAAGGAAGAACTGCGGAACATCGTCCGGCTTTTTCCAGATTACGGTATGTCCGTATTTCGGCCCGTGGTCGATATCGACATCCAGGTACATGGTCTCGGATTTTTTGATCACGCTAGAATCGAGGATAGATGCGACCGTCAATTCGTCCCACATCATCGACCACAACGACGTTCCCTTCGGCGGCCGGAAGTCGATGTACATTTTCTTAAGATGACTGGCCAGCGGTCCGCCCGCCTGCACCGCCCGGCGCATCAACTGTTCGCTTGACCACACCTGTCCTCCCGCTTGAAAAGGCGTCACCACGATCTCCTTCCAGGGAGCGCGCAGCACGATCGCCGCCGCTTCCGGGTCCCACCACCAGTTCAGTTCCGGACCTCCTTCGCTGCTTCCACCCATGATGTAGATGGACTTGGTGAGCGGCACAATCTCCGGATCCATGCGGATGGCGAGCGCGATGTTGGTTAACGGACCGGCGCAATAGAGCACGACTTCGCCGGGATTGGCGCGAATGGTGTCAGCAATGAAATCGGCGGCGCGTCCCGGCCGCGGCTTGAGTTTAGGATACCCACCGGGAGGCGCCCAGGTGTGTTTGGGTTTCGGAGCATCAGGATTGAATGACCCATGCCAACCGACGTAAGAACCGTAAAGCGCTTCGCGAAGCTCCTGCTCGCGAGGCGTATTGATCAGCGGCATTTCGGCGCCCTTAATGACGGGCACATCGGGACGGCCCGCCTGTTCCAGACCCCAAAGTGCAAACACGGTGGCGGGTTCCATCCACTGGTCGCCGCTCACGGTGGTGATGCCCAGCAGGTCAATTTGGGGTGAGCGCAGCAGCATCAGCAGGGAGAGAAAATTCGTTCCCTGAGGGCCGGCGCTGTCCTGGTCAGCAATGACTTTGATTTTCTTCTGCGCCGCGGCCAGAGTGCAAAGCAGCAGACATGTGAGCACGACGCGCGTTGAAGCTCTCTGCATGGAGAACGTACTCCTGTAGCGCGGATTTCCCAGATGGCCCCTGACAATCGCCTTTCTTGGCGACCTTTGCGGAATCCTTCGCGACCTTAAGGCTCTTGCGGTTAAAGCTCTTTACCGCAAAGTACGCAAAGAGCGCAAAGAAGTTCCAGTGACCAATCGGAGCGACGAGCCGCGCTAGGATTTGCTGCGCGCCGCCCATTCGGCGTCGAATCGCGCTCGATCATAGAAAGATTTCTGCGTCCCCACTCCAGTGGTGGAGAGTCCGGCGTACAAATTGGCGCGCCGGACGGCCTCGCGTTCGGGAAGGCCTCCTCCGAGGAAAACGGCGAAGCTGCCGATAAAGGCGTCGCCGGCGCCCGTGCTGTCGATACTCTTGACTGAAAATGCCGGCAGGTGTTCCATGCCCTCTTTTCCCGCCAGCAGAGAGCCGTTGGCGCCCAGCGTAATAATGACGCGGCGAATGCCGTAGCTGAGCAGTTTCTCCGCGCATTTTTTCGCGTCTTCGACGTTCTTCACCGGCATGCCGGTAATCGTCTCGGCTTCGCTCTCGTTGGGGACGAAGTAGTCGAGGCCTTCAACCGCCCTGGTGTCGATCGCCTGGCCCGGGGCGGGATTCAGGATGCACCTGATTCCGCTTTTCCGCGCAAAGGCGACCGTGTAGTAAACCGTCTCCAGCGGAATTTCGAACTGGAGCACGATGCAATCGACCGCTTTCAGAAGGTCGGCGGCAGCATCGACGTCGGCGGGCTTCAATTCGTCGTTCGCGCCTTTGACCACGAAGATGCGGTTTTGTCCGCTGGGTTCGACAAATATCGGCGCCACACCACTGGACACACCTTCCACTTGCTTGACGTGAGTGGTGTCGATGCCGAGCTTCTTGAAATTTTCGATGGTGGCCGGACCGAACAGATCGCTGCCAACCCTCGCCACCATAAAGACCGAGGCTCCGCACAGTTTTGCTGCGGTCGCCTGATTGGCGCCCTTGCCTCCGAATCCCAGATCGAACTTCTGGCCGAAGATGGTTTCGCCGGGCTTGGGAAAACGGTCGGTAAAAGTGGTGAGATCAATATTGGCGCTGCCCACCACAGCAATTCGAGGAATTTTAGCCATGATTCAGAAGACCCTGCAGATAGATTTGGTTCCAGCCATGAAACGCAAAGGTGAAGAAGGCCGAGTCTATTGAGCGGCCCGGATTGTGTCAACGCTCGCGGCGCAACTGGCTTCACTCGCCGTACGGGACCCAGATATTCTTCACCTGGGTCGCATGCTGCAGGAACCAGCGGCCTTCGCCCTGCTGCACGTCAAACCAGTCGATGGCGCGGCCTTCGTTGGTGAATACCTGCTTGAGATTTCCAACCGAGTAAGTCTTGGCGGCGATCGCGCTGGCTTCATCGGCAAAACACCAGACCGCATCCACGTCGTCATGTTCGGCAAGAGTCTTCAGCAGTTGGAATGTGTATCCGGTGACGATGTTGACGGCTCCGGCGGGCAAATCGCTGGTATCGAAAACCTGGTACAACTCGGCGGCGATTAAAGGATAGGTTTCAGAAGGCACCGCGACGACCGCATTGCCGGCGGCGAGCAACGGCATCACCAGCGACAAGAACCCCAGCAGAGGCGCCTGATTCGGACAAACGACCCCCACCGTGCCCAGCGGCTCGTTCATGGCCAGCGCGACGTTGCGGAAGGGAGGATTGTGCACCGCCCCGTCAAACTTGTCCGCCCACGCCGCATAGGAAAAGATGCGCTCAATGCCGAGACTTACTTCAGCTGCGGCCTGAGCTTCCCCGACCACCGCGGCCAGGCCGCGCGCAATTTCTTCGCCGCGCAGTGACAAATTCTCCGCTATGTAATAAAGGACCTGCGCCCGATTGTGCGCTGCGGTCTTCGCCCATCCCGAGGCCTTGTGCGCCGCCTCGACCGCGTTGCGAATATCTTTGCGGTTGCCCAGCGGCGCCTCGCCCAGAAGCCGGCCATCCGCGGCGCGGACTTCCATGCTGTAGCCGGAGTCGGGACGAGCCTGCTTGCCTCCGATATAAAGTTTCACGGTGCGATCAATGGCAGGCGTCGCTGAATCTGAGGCGCTTGATTTCTGTTCCACCGGCGGTTTCGCGGCGGGCAATGCTGGGGCATTCTTGAACCACGCCGGCTCGAGATACTCAAGCAAGCCTTCCCGGCCGCCTTCGCGGCCGTAGCCGCTCTCGCGGTAGCCACCAAATCCGCAGGAAGCATCGAATAAGTTCGTGCAGTTGACCCAGACCACGCCGGCTTTGAGTTGCGAGGCCACGTGCAGCGCAACATTCAAACTCTCGCTCCAGACGCACGCGGCCAGGCCATACACGGTGTTGTTCGCCAGCTCGACCGCTTCGCTGGGCGTGCGGAATGTCATGGTGGCCAGCACCGGCCCGAAAATCTCCTGCTGCGCCACGATCGATGTGGGATGCACATTGCTGAGCAGAGTCGGCGGATAGTAAAGGCCGCGCGACGGCAACTCGATTTGCGGCTGCCAGCAGGTGGCGCCGTCCGCGATGCCCTGATCCACCAGCCGCTTGATCCGGTCTAACTGCACGCGCGCGACGATGGCGCCAATGTCGATGGACTTATCAAGCGGTGCCCCGGCGCGCAGCGTGCTCATGCGGTCGCGGATCTTGGCGATGAGCGGCTCGGCGATGCTTTCCTGCATCAGCAGGCGGGAGCCGGCGCAGCAGACTTGTCCTTGATTGAACCAGATGCCATCGACCAGGCCTTCGACCGCGCTGTCGAGATCGGCGTCTTCGAAAATGATGAAAGGCGACTTGCCACCGAGCTCTAGCGAAAGACGTTTGTGGCTCAAGGCAGTCGCGCTGCGGATGGCACGACCTACCTCAGTCGAGCCAGTGAACGCGATCTTGGCCACCTCGGGGTGCTTGACCAGCGCTTCGCCAGTCGAACCGTCGCCGGTAACAATGTTGACCACACCGGGCGGCAGTGCGATCTCGGAGCAGATTTCCGCGAAAGCAAGTGCGGTGAGCGGCGTGAACTCAGCCGGCTTGAGCACGACCGTGTTGCCCGTGGCCAGGGCCGGCGCAATCTTCCAGGCCAGCATCAGCAAGGGGAAATTCCAGGGAATGATCTGCCCGACTACGCCGCACGCCGTGTATCCGGGAAATTCCTGATGCAACAGCTGGGCCCATCCCGCGTGGTGATAGAAGTGCCGGGCGACCAGGGGGATGTCGATGTCGCGGCTCTCGCGGATGGGCTTGCCGTTATCCATGGTCTCGAGCACGGCGAGGCGGCGGGAATGTTTCTGCACGGTGCGCGCCAGCGCGTACAGGTAGCGAGCCCGCGCGTGCGGTGTGAGCGCCTGCCACTTCGGCAGCGCGGCGCTGGCGGCGCGGACTGCGGCGTCAATGTCTGCTGCGGATCCCTGGGCGACGGTGGCAAGCTTTTCGCCGGTCGAGGGATCGGTGGTTTCGAAGTATCCACTTTCCGCCGGCTGTCGCCAGGCACCGTCAATAAAGTGTCCGAAGCGGCGGCCATGAGCATCCAGCCAGGCGAGCGCCTCTTTCGGGTCCTCCGGCGCGGGACCGTATTCCATGGCGACGAACTTTTCAGCAATGCTCATATTGGTTTGGTGTGCATCGAACCCAAACTCGAACACAAATCAAAGTCAACAGCGTCGGACAAGAGTGTCCGACCCACACGTTCGCTTCTACGCCAGGGGATGGCGATAGTCCGCCGAGTATCGTCCTGTCGCGTAGTGCTCAAGTTGCCGCTCGATATCGTTCAGCAATCCGCTCGCGCCAAAGCGGAAGAGTTCTGACCTCATCCAGGATGGTCCGAGTTCTTCCTTCATCAACGCCAGCCACTCGATCGATTGCTTGGCGGTGCGGATTCCTCCCGCCGGCTTGAAGCCGACCGCCATCCCGGTCTCTTGCGCATACTCGCGGATCGCGCGCGTCATGACGAAGCCGACGGGCAGTGTGGCATTGGTCGGTTCTTTTCCCGTGGAGGTCTTGATGAAATCCGCGCCCGCCATCATGGCGACGAAGCTGGCGCGGGCTACGTTGCGCAGCGTCAGCAGATCGCCGGTGCCGAGAATGACTTTCATGTGCGCCCGCCCGCTGGCCTGTTTGAAGGCTGCGATCTCGTCGTAGAGCGCCTGCCACTTGCCGCCGAACACATGGGCGCGAGTGATGACCACATCGATGTCGTTGGCTCCCGCCTCGACGGAACGGCGAATCTCCGCCACGCGCTCGTTCAGCGGAGACAGTCCCGCGGGAAAGCCGGCCGAAACCGCAGCCACGCGCACGCCGCTGCCTGCGAGCGCACGTACTGCAGTTTCCACAAAGGTGTGATACACGCAAACCGCGGCAACCTTAATATTCAGTTCTTCTATTCCCAGACGTTTGGCCAAATCGTCCTGAATGGGATGCCTGGCTTTCGCGCAGAGGCGGCGCACCCGCTCCTCGGTGTCATCGCCTGACAGTGTGGTGAGGTCCATGCAGGAAACGGCGCGCAGCAACCATGCCGCTTGCCAATCTTTCTTGACCGTTCTGCGGGCGACGTGGCTTTGCGCTCGGCGTTCGACTGCGCTGGTGTTGACGCGGACCTGCTGCACCCAGTCGAGATTCAGTGGGACGCCGCGATTCGACACCAGTGGATGCCCGGACAGCGTGGCGATGGTGTCCACGCTAAGGTCGCTTGCCACTCCGTAGGGTGCGTTGTTCTCGACAGCCATGATTACCATTGCAATTGTACGGCACGTCCCAATGTGGGCGCGAGCGTCCCGCTCGTGCGCCTCAGCCCACGTAGGGACAGCCACCCTCGGCTGTCCGGTCGAGCGCAGCTCGACAAAGTTCTACCCAAACGAATAGCGGAGCTTCGCTCCGCCGCCGGACAGCCGGGGCGGCTGTCCCCACGTGGGTTGTTCATTTGGTCTTGACAGCATTTCAGTCTGAAAGCTAGGCTACGACGCTGCTTCGAGTCCGGAGAAAACCAATTCTGAAACGTTTGAATCACGCCATTTTTCGGCTGGCCGCTGCCGCCATCCTGCTTGCCACCGTGGTCCCGGCCTCCGCGGCTGGAAAAAAAATCATTTTTGATACCGATCCCGGGACCGATGACGCTCTGGCGCTGATGCTGGCCTTCAATTCTCCCGAACTCGACGTCCGCGCCATTACTGTGGTCCCCGGTAACGTGACCGCAAGTCAGGGCCTGGAGAATGCGTTGCGGATGGTTTCACTCGCCAACCGGTGCGACATTCCCGTCGCGGCGGGCGCACAGCATCCCCTTTTTCAGAAACTCATCACCGCCGAGTTCTGGCACGGCAAGAATGGCCTGGCGAATGTCGAGCTTCCCGCCAGCAAATGCAAAGTGGTTTCGCAGTTCGGACCCGATCTCATCATCCAGATGGTGCACGCCGCGCCCCATGAGATCACGCTGGTTCCGGTGGGGCCGCTGACCAACATCGCGCTGGCGGTTCTCAAAGATCCGTCCATCGTTCCCCTGGTCAAGGAAGTGATCATCATGGGAGGCGCGATCACCGGCGGCAATGTAAACGCCGCCGCCGAAGCCAACATTTACAACGATCCCGAAGCCGCTCAGATCGTCTTCCAGGCAGGTTGGCCCCTGACCATGGTGGGACTGGATGTAGGCGACAAAACTCTGTTTTCCCAAAAGTACCTCGATCAATTGGGCCAGACCCACGGTCCGGTCAACGACTTCATCCACGCCGTGGGAAAGTACCTGGTGGATCTTTCCGCGCAGTTCGGCTCGCCGGGGTCGCCGATGTATGATCCTCTCGCGGTCGGTGTGGCGATTGATGCCTCTCTCGTCAAGGCTCCGGAAATGCACGTGGACGTCGAAACCCGGGGCGAGTTTACCCGGGGTGAAACCGTCGCCAATCGCCACGGCATGATCGAGCGCAACGTGCTGCACGGCGATCACTATGTAATCGAGGGGATAGACAAAGTCGCGCCCAATGCCAAGGTCTGCGTCGATGTGGACGCTGACCGGTTCCTGCAGCTTTTCGTTTCCAGAATTAAAGGCAAGTAGCGGGCACCTAAGGAGAAACCCATGTACACGCCACACAGTCTGGAAATTGCGCTGTTGATGATGATCACCAGCGCCATCTGCTGGGGCTCCTGGGCCAACACCTTCAAGGGCGTAAAGAACTACCGCTTTGAGCTCTTCTACTGGGACTACGCTCTGGGAATATTCATCGTCTCGCTCGTCCTGGCCTTCACCATGGGGAATACGTCGTCGAACGATCCAGCAAGTTTTCTGAACAATGTTCATTCCGCTGATGGCTCGAACATTGTTTATATGCTGATTGCCGGCGCCATCTTCAACCTGGCCAACCTGCTGCTGGTCGCGGGAATCGACATGGCCGGACTGGCAGTCGCTTTCCCGGTTTCGATCGGCATCGCTCTGGTCGTCGGAGTGGTCTCCAGTTATGCGTTGCAGCCGCGGGGCAATCTGGGCTTGCTTGCGGCTGGCGTAGCGTGCGCAGTTGTCGCCGTGATCCTTGACGGCAAGGCTTATGGCAGTCTGGCCAGCGCGGGGCGCTCTGTCTCGAAGAAAAGCATTGTTACCTGTATCGTGTCCGGCGTCCTTATGGGACTCTGGGCGCCCTTCGTGACCCGTGCCATGACTCACGGAAATCCGCTGGGACCGTACAGCGTGGCCGTGTTTCTGACTCTGGGCGCGCTGCTCTCTTGCCTGATCTGGAACGTTTACTTCATGAAGAAACCACTAGTCGGCGAGCCCGTCAGCTTCAGCGGTTACTTCAGCGGGCCGCCTGCCGGACACGTTCTCGGACTGCTCGGCGGATTTATCTGGGGCACGGGCATGGTTTTCAATCTCGTGGCTGCCAGTTTTACCGGCGTGGCGATTTCCTACGCGATCGGGCAATCCGCTCCCATGGTTGCGGCGCTGTGGGGCGTGCTGGCCTGGAGAGAGTTCAAGGGTTCGGGCAGCCAGGCCAAAATCTATCTGGTTTTCATGTTCGTTTTCTATGCCCTGGCGATTCTGCTGGTGGCACGCGCCAACGGATAAGTTTCAAACTCTGGCTCGCTTCGAATCATAATGAGGATGCCATTTGTGGGAGTTCCCGATCGACGTCAATTTCTCGAAGCGATGGCAACGCTGGGTGCCATGACGACCTTGGCAGGAAGCGTGAACGCGACCACCGGCGCGCCGGCCCCGCGCTGGCCCAAGCTCCAGGGCAGCCCGGTGCTGGACAGCCTGCACCCCGTGATTGAGCACTCCCGCGATGTTCGCACTCACGTGGACAAGATCGTCGAAGTCGCCAACTGGATGGCCTACGAAGAGCTTCCCATGCCGGACTATCAGATGCCCTTTGACGTGGGAAAAGGCACCGCCGATGACGTGATTGATTTCGTACTGACCGCCGATTGTGTGGATACGGCGTTCACCGATTTTTCCACCCACGTGAAATTCCAGGTGGATTATGCCGGACGGCACTGGTCGGATTCCGATGCGCTGTTCGCCTGCATGAAGCGGGCGATGGACGACGGCGTCCCCATTCTCGACGGCAAGTTCCTCGCCCAGGTAACCCGGCCTGACCTCGAACGTATTTTCGCCGCCAACATCGAACTGCCAATGCTCGACGAAAAAATGGAAGTGTGGCATCAGGTAGGCTCGGTGCTGGCCGAAAAGTACGCCGGCCGCTTTCATAATTTTGTGAAATCCTGTCCGCCACGCCTGTATGACAACGGCGCCGGCATCATCGATCGCATGGTCAAGGAGTTCCCGCGCTTCAACGACGTCAGCCCCTACGACGGCGCGACCATCAAGTTTTACAAGCTGCCGCAGCTGGGAATCTGGTTCGTTTACTCCAACCTGAGAAAGAACAATCAGTTCCCTCTCGACGATCTGGGAAAGATGACGGCGTTTGCCGACTACATCGTTCCGGTGGCATTGCGGATTCTAGGGATCGTGAGTTACTCGCCCGAGCTGGAGCATGCCATCAACACTTACCAGATGGTTCCGCGCGACAGCCGGCAGGAAGTTGAAATCCGGGCGCACTGCATCTACGCCACCGCGCTGCTCTGCGAAGAGGTCAATAACCTCCGCCCCAAAGACCAGCAGATCATCATCCCGCAGATCGACGCCCGCCTGTGGACGCACTATCACACCACCTGGTGGCCGCATCATTTGACTAGAACCATCATGTACTGATTTTGTAGCGCCGGTTTTCGTAGCGCCGCCGTCCCGGCGGCTGTCGTGGGGGCGTCCCGCCCACACTTCGGTGGTAAAGAAAGCGAGGGCGAGACGCCCTCGGGACAGCCGGCGGGACGCCGGCGCTACCAAAATCAGCGCACTCCCGTGCCGCTGTACAAAGCCAGACTGTTCGTATAGAAATTGACCCCAAGAGCTCGCGCGATGTTTGCGAATTGCAGTGGGGAGCCGACTTGTATTCCAGGCCCAGAACTCTCGAGGAAGCAGTCCATGTCTTGACCCGGCAAGGCGGCCAGATTCTGTCGGGAGGGACAGATTTCTTTCCCGCACTGGGTGATCGCCCCGCGCCCGATCGGGTGATTGATATCTCGGGCCTCACCGAAATCAAAGGCATCACCGTCGAAGCCAACTGCATTCGCCTGGGAGGGCTCACCACCTGGAGTGAAGTCGTGGCTGCCCCTTTGCCCCGATGCTTTGACGCGCTGAAGAGCTCAGCCCGGGAAATTGGCGGCATTCAGATTCAGAACCGCGGCACCATAGCCGGTAACCTCTGCAACGCGTCTCCTGCCGCCGACGGCGTTCCGCCGTTGCTGGCGCTGGATGCGGAAGTCGAACTTGTCTCGGCCTCCGGGAGGCGACGCATGGCTCTGGCTGACTTCATCGTGGGAAATCGGAAGACACTTCGCCGGCCTGATGAGATTCTGGCCAGCGTGATCGTTCCCCGCGGCCTCGACGATGCCGTCTCCGCCTTTCTTAAGCTTGGTGCCCGGCGCTACCTGGTAATCTCAATCGCCATGGTAGCGGCCGTCGTAAAGGTAGATAATACAGGCCGCGTGGCCGAGGCCCGCGTGGCGGTAGGGTCGTGCTCGGTGGCCGCCCAACGTCTCACGGCTCTCGAAGGTGCGCTGGCTGGCGCGCCGGCACGCCCCGGGTTGGGCGCGGTTGCTTTGGCGGAGCATCTGGCAGAGCTCTCAGCCATCGATGATGTTCGCGCTACGGCGATCTACCGCAACCAGGCCGCGCTGACCCTGGTGGGGCGTGCCCTCGACGCCTGCGTGGGGGGCCGCTGAATGGTCACCACGACCTCTCCCCGCCTCATTTCTCAGTCTTCCATTGCATTTTCGGTCAATGGAAAAAGCGTGAACGCGGCAGTTTCTCCGGTGGAGCGCTTGTCAAAAGTGCTTCGCGAGCGCCTGGGACTGATGGGAACCAAAGTCGGATGTGACGCCGGCGACTGCGGCGCCTGCACCGTTCTGCTTGACAGTAAGCCTGTCTGCTCCTGTCTGATTGCAGCCGGACAGATCGAAGGACATGAAGTCACGACGGTAGAAGGACTCGCAAGCCGCGCGCCGATTTATGACCAGTTACAGAAATCGTTCTTGCGCCACGGGGCTGCGCAGTGCGGCGCCTGCACCCCAGGCATGCTGGTTTCTGCAACCGCTCTTCTGGAACACAATGCCGCACCCAGCGAAAGCGAGGTCATGGACGCAATCGGCGGCGTGCTCTGCCGTTGCACCGGCTATCGCAAGATCATTTCCGCCATACAGAGTGCCTGCTCCGCTGCGGTCGAAGAAGAATCGCCCCAGGCCGGCAACGCCGTAGGCTCGAGGCTGGTGCGGCTCGACGGTCGGGGCAAGGTGGAAGGCACGGAAATCTTCGGCGCAGACGAACTTCCGCGCGGGGCGCTGCTGGTGCGCGCCATCCGCAGCCCTCACCAACATGCTCGCTTCCGTTTCGGCGATCTCGATGCTTTTGTCGCGGCGCATCCGGGAATCCACCGCGTTCTAACCGCCAGGGACATTCCGGGAGAGAACCGCTACGGGGTGATTCCGCGTTTTGCCGACCAGCCAGTGTTTGCCGAAGTCGGGGCCCGGTTCCGGGGCGAGGCAGTGGCCGCTGTGGTGGGCGAAGCTGAAGCCATCGACGCTCTCGACCTCGCAAGCTTTCCCGTTAGCTGGGAAGAGTTACCCGCACTGACTACGATTGCCGACGCGCTCGCTCCCGACGCCGAACGCATCCATCCCAACCGTGAAAATAATATTCTTGTCCGAGGTCGCGTGGTCCGCGGCGACGTGGAAAAGGCCCTGGCTGAATCTGACGTCGTGGTCGAAGACGAATTCGAGACTGGCTTTATCGAGCACGCCTACATCGAACCCGAAGCCGGCTTTGCCCGGCGCGTCAACGATCAGATCGAGATTCAGGCCTGCACCCAGGCTCCGTACATGGATCGTGCCGACATTGCCAGAATTCTGGGCATCGCGCCGGAGGCAGTACGCATTATTCCTACCGCCGTCGGCGGTGGCTTCGGCGCCAAGCTCGATCTTTCGGTGCAGCCCTTCATTGCGCTGGCCGCATGGCATCTTCGCCAACCGGTGCGCATGGTTTACTCGCGCTCGGAATCGATTATCTCAACCACCAAGCGCCACCCATCACACATCCGCCTGCGCGCGGGCGCGGCCCGCGATGGCAAGTTGAAGGCCATGGACTTCACCGCCGACTTCAACACCGGCGCCTACTCTTCCTGGGGACCGACCGTCGCGGCGCGCGTTCCGGTCCATGCCTCGGGGCCCTACCACGTCCCTCACTATCGCGCGCTGACCCGGGCAGTGCACACTCATCTGGTACCCGCCGGGGCTTTCCGGGGCTTCGGTGTCCCGCAAACCGCGATCGCCCAGGAACAGCTTTACGACGACCTCGCTGACCAGCTCGCGATTGACCGCCTGGAATTTCGAATCATGAATGCGCTGGACAAAGAAACTCCAACCGTGACCGGCCAGGTTCTCGGCGAGGGAGTCGGAATTCGCGCCTGCTTTGAAGCACTGCGGCCCCGGTGGATCGCGGCGCGCGCCGAAGCCGTCGCCTTCAACGCCGCGAGCAGCGGCCCGGTCCGGCGCGGCGTGGGCGTGGCCGGTATGTGGTATGGATGCGGCAACACTTCCCTGCCCAACCCTTCCACCATTCGCGTGGGGCTGAAAGCAGACGGCCGCATCGCGCTGCACCAGGGCGCGGTGGATATCGGACAGGGCTCCAACACTATCGTCACCCAAATTTGCGCCGACGCGCTGGGCGCTCCAATTGATCGCTTCGATCTGGTCTCTGGCGACACATCGATCACGCCGGACTGCGGCAAGACTTCGGCCTCGCGCCAGACGTTTGTCACCGGCAAAGCCGCGCAAATGGCTGCCACGGAATTGCGCCGCGCCATTCTGCGACTGGCTGATGCGGGAGAACAGGCCGCCATCCATTTCGACCATGGCGGGGTCACGGTTAAAGAAGAGGGCAAGCAGCGCGGCATCAACTTGCGCGACTTGCCTCGCGATCAGCACGGCTACGTGCTGACCGGCGAAGCCACTTTTGATCCGCCCACCAGCCCGCTGGACGAAAACGGCCAGGGCACTCCGTATGCCGTTTTTGGCTTCGGCGCGCACCTGGCCGAGATTGCAGTCGATACTGAACTCGGCACCGTGCGCGTGTTGAAAATCACCGCTGCGCACGACGTCGGACGGGCCATCAATCCAACGCTCATCGAGGGCCAGATTGAAGGCGGCGCTGCCCAGGGCGTAGGGATGGCCCTGATGGAGGAATTCTTCCCGGGCAAAGGCGAGAACCTTCATGACTACCTGATTCCGTCAGCCGGCGACATGCCGCCGGTCGAATCAATTCTCATCGAGGATCCTTCGCCCGTTGGCCCGTTCGGCGCCAAGGGAATCGGCGAGCAGGCCGTGATCCCGACCGCTCCCGCGATTCTCAACGCAATTCACGATGCCATTGGCGTGCGCATACGCAAGCTGCCGGCAACACCTGACCGCATCCGCGCCGCGATGGTAGCGGCGGCGTCCCGCCGGCCCGATGGGCGGGCAGGATGCCCGCCAGACAGCCGGCGAGACGCCGGCGCTACTACAATCCTATGAAGATAACCACCATCGACGAATTTTTAGAACGTAGAGTCCTGCCGGAACACCGGCCGATCGTAGCTCTACTGCGAAAAATGATGCGGGAGCATGCTCCCGAAGCGAAAGAACAAATCAGTTACGGCATACTCATGTGGAAGGGAAACCGCGGGCTGGCGGTAATCAGTCCAACCAAAAAAGACATCACGTTTGCGTTCTCGCGCGGCGCAAAGTTTGAAGATAAATTCGGGTTGCTGCAAGGTGTGGGAAGAGTATCGAAGCACGTCAAAATCAAGGACGTGAAGGACGTGCCCAAGGCGGCGCTCAAGTATTACATTAAACAAGCTGTGCAGCTTGATGCAAAATAGATGATTGCGTTTGCTAGCTAATCGGTTGAAAGTAGCCGTATTTTTCGGAACTGAAGTCTCTCCGAAGGACGTTGCGTAGTCTTGTTCAACCCAGTTGCCCCTTTCTGGACCATGGACATTCCTGAAAAACCGACTGCGGCTATCCGCTGCGATGCCTGCCCCGTGCTCTGCTACATCAATCCGGGAAGGACGGGCGCGTGCGATCGTTACGCCAACGACAACGGACAACTGGTCCGCATCGATCCTCACGTCGTGCTCGATCGCGCCGTGTCGCGCGGCGATTCCGTGGTTCCCTTCCTGGATCGCGACCGCGAATGGGATGGCAGCATCGTGACTGGCCCGGAGAATTTTGTTACCGCCATTGGCGCCGGCACTACTTATCCCGACTACAAGCCCGCGCCCTTCATCATTTCATCCACCGTTCAAGGCGTGGACATGGTCACGGTGGTCACCGAAGGCATCTTCAGCTACTGCGGCGTCAAGGTGAAGATCGATACCGATCGCCATCTCGGACCGGAAACAAATCTGGTTCGCGCCCAGGGAGAACCGGTAGGACATGTCACCACCAGCGAATATGGTTCGCAGATGCTTTCGCTCGGCGGCGTGCGTCACTTGACGGGCGGCAGCCGCAAGGAAGGCACGGTGACCTGCGAAACCCTGCTGAACCTGTGCGACCGTAAGCCGGTGGAACTCACCATCGATGACGGCGCCACTGTGGTCGTGCAAGCGGGCAAGCCGCCGGTGGTGGGCGGCGTGCAGGAAGAGCGCATGCGGGTGGGCTGCGGCTCCGCCACTATCGGGATGTTCGCCAAACAATGGTTCGGGAAAGTTGATGAGGTGGTCGTGGTCGATGACCACATCACCGGCGTGCTCTCCGAGCACCAGGCGGGAAAGTTGTTGGGTGTTGCCGCGACCGGCATCAAGATGAAGGGCCACCGCTCGACCCCCGGCCGTTACTTCCGCGTGGCCGAACCAGGCACTGCATGGGGTGGAACGAATATCGATGATCCTCTTTCGATCCTCCAGAATTTCGATCCCAAGACCGCCTGGCCGAATCTGCGATTGCTCATGGTAAGCACCACCGGCGAGCACTACGCCTACTTCGAATTGGATGAGGCGCTGCACCCAGTCGAAAAAGAATTGCCCGCTTCGCTCAGCGAGTCGGTCGCGCGCATCAAGGAGAATTGCGAGCCCGCGCTCTGCACCGTCCTCTTCATGGGCGGCGCGGGAGGATCACTGCGGGCAGGAGTCACGGAAAATCCCGTGCGGCTGACCCACTCCGTGCGCGACGCGCTGACCCGCGTCACCTGTGGCGGCGCGCCAGTCTATGTCTGGCCTGGGGGAGGCATCACATTCATGGTCGATGTCAGCCGCATGCCCGAGCACGCGTTCGGCTATGTGCCGACGCCGGCGCTGGTTGCGCCTATCGAGTTCACGTTGAAGATTGCGGACTATGCCGCCCTGGGCGGCTACATGGATCACGTTCGCTCGCTCGATTCCATCATGGACGAAAGGGGCCGCCGCCGAGTTTCAGCAAATCCGGACAACCCCTGGCCGCTGGCGCCAGGAAAATCGTCGCGGTCCGGCCCAAGGTCGGATCAATGAATACGCGGGCGCAAATCAGATTGCTAGACGACGGCCGCCGCCTCCATTTGAATGACGGCCCCATTGACCTGATCATCGAAGCTTTCGGCGAGACTGATGAGGTCAGCGCTGCCTATCATGCAGCGGCGCAGCGTTTTGCCACGGTACTCGATGAACTCTGCGACGAACTGACGTTTTTGCGGCAGGCAGCCCAAATAGACCGCCCACTCCCGTCAGGTGCGATCGCGAAGCGCATGGCGGCGGCAGTGGCTCCCTACTGCCAGCGGACTTTCATCACGCCCATGGCCGCAGTGGCGGGCGCAGTCGCGGAGGAAATCCTGCTTGCCATGACAGCGGGCACCGAACTCGCGCGTGCTTATGTAAACAATGGAGGAGACATCGCGCTGCATCTCGCCCCCGGAGAGCATTTTGTCGCAGGCATGGTGGAACGGCCGGATCGTCCATCACTTTTCGGAACTGCAACCCTCGACGCGGCGCAACCAGTGAGAGGCATTGCGACCAGCGGCTGGCACGGCCGCAGTTTCTCGCTCGGCATCGCTGACGCGGTCGCCGTCCTCGCCGACCGCGCGGCGGTGGCCGACGCCGCGGCGACCGTCATCGCCAACGCAGTGGACCTGCCGGGGCATCCCGCCATCGTTCGCGTACCCGCCCGCACTCTCGCGCCCGATAGCGATCTGGGCGACCGGTTGGTGACTCAGAAGGTTGGCGAACTTTTCCCGGCCGAGATTGCTGCTGCGCTCGATGCCGGTGGCGTCGTTGCCCGTTCGCTTCTTGCCCGCGGACTCATACACTCGGCGGCGCTCCACCTGCGCGGAACTACTCGGGTCGTGGGTTTAAATTTGGAATCGACAACCATTGCCATTCCGGGAAGCAGGACTCTCGTTCATGCCTGAGGTCCAGGTTCGCAAGAAAGTTACGGCGGTGGAAGAAATTTTCCACGAGGGCGGCCCCATTTCGTCCCGCCCGCTGCGCCGTGCAGCCGCGCTGGCAGTCATTCATAATCCTTTCGCCGGCGCATACGTCAAAGAAATTGCCGGCTTCATGGACGACCTCAAACCGCTGGGCCTGGAGATGGCGCGCTCCCTGGTGAAAGCGCTCGGCGGAGACCCGAAAGTTGTCGAGGGATACGGCAAGGGTGCCATCATCGGCTCGGCCGGCGAACTGGAGCACGGCGCCCTGTGGCATCTGCCGGGAGGCTATGCCATGCGCGAAATTTTAGGCGACGCGAAAGCCATCGTCGCGTCAACTAAAAAGGTTGGCGGCCCCGGCACCCGGCTCGACGTGCCTATCACCCACATCAATGCTTCTTATGTAAGAAGTCACTTTGACGCAATGGAAGTCGGCCTGGCCGATTCGCCACGCGCCGACGAGATTCTGCTCGCCCTGGTCATGACCACGGGGCCTCGCGTTCATGCCCGCGTCGGCGGCCTCAAAGCCAGCGAAATCAAAGGAGAGGATGGATTGCGCTGATGGCCGAAAAAATGAAAGCCAGCATCCGCAAGATTGCTACATTCGTGGAAGAGACGCGCAGCGAGATGGGACGCGCGGTGAATCCTCCGACTCGACGCGCAGCCGCCGTGGCTGTGATCGAGAACCCCTGCGCGGGAAAGTATGTCGAGGACTTGTCCGAACTCATGCTGATCGGGGAGGAACTGGGCGAATTGCTGACGCACCGTGCAGTCGCGGCCCTGGGCATTCCCGCAACCAGCGTGGAAAGCTATGGCAAAGCGGCAGCCGTGGGGGAAAACGGCGAACTCGAGCACGCTGCGGCGGTGCTCCATCCCAAGCTGGGCGCGCCGGTACGGAAAGTTCTCGGCAAAGGCGCGGCGCTCATACCGTCTTCGAAGAAGAGAGGCGGACTTGGCGTTGCTCTCGACATCCCCCTCGGCCACAAAGATGCAGCTTTCGTGCGCAGTCACTTCGATGGCATGGAAGTGAGAATCAATGACGCTCCGCGGGCCAACGAAATCATGGTCGCTGTCGCCGTGACCGATAGCGGACGGCCACTGCCGCGGGTCGGCGGTCTGACCAAGGCTGAGATTAAGGGCGAAGACGGCTTGCGGTAGCCACGAACTCTGCGGAGGCAATGCTTCCGGTCGATTCACGTCGATTCCCATGTTTGGCCATATACAAAAAGGCCCTCCCGTTCGGAACGAACGGAAGGGCATCACAGGAATATTGTCCGCGGCACATTTCGCACTACTGCTTGTCGTAGACCGCAGTGCTTTTGAGCTTCTTGCCTGTCGAATCGGTCGAGGTCGTCTTGACCGTGCGGGTTTTGCCATCGGCCGATACAACGATTTCACCCGTGGTAACAACTTTGCCATCCTTCTTAGCGGTCAACTTCAACGTGCGGTCATTGATCCTCTCGTACGACCTCGCGTCTGTATTCGGATCGCCGCTCACTGGATAATCTTTCCCGTCGAACTTGCCCGTCCACTCGTTGTGAGTGGCCTTGCCGTCTTTGTCGGCGCCGTCCACAGTGACCTTGACGTCACCACCTGCTGCCTCATAGACAACCGTCGAGTTCTTCGCCGCTCCGGAGGCGAACTTAGATTTGGCCTCGTTGAGTTTCCAGATACCCATATTCGCATCATCCGCGAAGGCAACTCCGATTCCGACAAGGCACAGCGCCAGAGTCAGTAAAATGCTTCTTGTTTTCATATTTCCTCCTGTTTCCCGAGCACAGTACAGGGGCCTGATTGCTGGGGGCCATTCTACGCGGTCCGCGTACAATACTCTCGGCAAATGCCCCCGGGGTTACGAATGACTTTCCGCCGCTCTGTCATTTTCACTCTCACCTTTCCATTCCTGTTGTGCGCGCTGTTAACGGCTAATACCCACAAAGAGAAGGCTGACCTGCTCGTCACCGGCGGCACGGTTGTGACCATGGACGCCTCCCGCGCCATCGTCGAGGACGGCGCTGTCGTCGTAAAGGGTGACACGATCGTCGCCGTCGGTCCTCGCAGTGAACTTGAAACCAGGTACGCCGCCGCGCAGACGATCCAGGCCAAAGGCAAGCTGGTCCTGCCCGGATTCATCAACGGCCACACGCATGTTCCCATGACCCTGTTCCGCGGCCTGCACGATGACGTGACTCTCAACGATTGGCTCTACAAATACATTTTCCCGGCAGAAGCCAAGAACGTAACCGAGGAGTTTGTCCGCCGGGGAACGCGCCTGGCCGCTGCAGAACAGATTCGCGGAGGCGTCACCACTTTCGCCGATATGTATTACTTCGAAGATGCCGTGGCGGAAGAAACCAAGGCCGCCGGCATGCGCGGTGTGCTGGGCGAGACCTTCATCGATTTTCCCGCGCCTGACAACAAAAGCGAAGCTGAAATGCTCGCCTATACCGAGAAGTTTTTGAAGAGGTGGCAAGGCGACACGCTCATTCACGCCGCAGTAGCGCCCCATTCCATCTACACCTGCTCGCAGAAGACGCTGCAGGATTCGGCGGCGCTGGCGCGGAAATATCATGCGGCCATCCTGATTCATACCTCTGAAATGAAAAAAGAGTGGGAAGACAGCCTGAAGAACAACGGCATGTCGCCGGTGCAGTATCTGGACAAGATCGGCTTGCTCGGCCCGGACGTGGTCTCGGCGCACTGTATTTTCGTGGACGCGGCGGATGAGAAAACTCTGGCCCAAAAGCAAGTAGGCTGCGTGCACAACCCTTCCAGCAACATGATGATTGCCAGCGGCGTTTCGCCGGTCGCCGACATGCGCGCCGCGGGAGTGGCCATCGGGCTGGGCACTGACGGCCCGGCCGGAAGCAACAACGATCTTGATCTCATGGAAGAAATTGATCTGGCGGCCAAGCTGGCCAAGGTCACGAAGATGGATCCGCTGGCGCTGAACGCCAAGGCAGTGGTCGAGATGGCCACCATCGATGGCGCCCGGGCGCTGCACATGGAAAAAGAAATCGGTTCACTGGAGGCGGGAAAGAAGGCCGACTTCATTCTCATCAGCCTGGACGAACCCCATGCCGTGCCCATGTATGACATCTACGCGCAGCTGGCTTACGCGCTCAAAGGCAGCGACGTGGAAACGGTAGTCATCGGCGGGCGGGTCGTGATGCGCGACCGCAAACTGCTCACGGTGAATGAAGAGGAAGCCATCGCGAAGGCGCGCCAATATAAGAAGAGCATCGCCGCATCCCTGGGCATGCCATGAGGGCAGGCAAGTTCCTGCTCGACAACACACCAAGAAAATCCGTGTGAATCCGTGCCCAGATTCTTACAGTAAAATGTTTACTGCGTCACAATCTCAGGAGCCGTCGTTGCCGGCGGAGTGTTGCGGCTGCGTTGCGTGCTGATGACGCCGTCCACGATCATCATGCCAATACCTGGCAAGTCTCCGCGCTGAATGCTCTCGAGCACGGTCTTTCCCGCCGAATGCTGGGCTTTGTCGATCATCGCGAAGGTGGCGGGCCGGCCTGGGGCAATTATTCCGCAGTCCAGCTTTCGTATTTTCGCCGTGTTGCCGGTGGCAAAGCAGATTGCGATCTCGGCCGGTATCTCTCCCAGGGACGCCAGCATCGCAATCATGCGCAGGATGCCGAGCGGCTGCACCCCCGAACCCGCCGGCGAGTCCGTGCCCAGGATCACCCGGTCAATCTGCTTCAGTTCTTTTGCCGTACGCAGCGTCAGCAGCGCGGCGCGCTCGTTGCCGTTATGGACAACTTCCAACGCCCGCGGAGACTTTTCGCACAGGGTCACAATCTGATCATCGGGCAAGGCCGTATGCCCGCCGTTGATGTGTCCGATGACATCGGCATCGGCGGCGAGCACGATATCCTTGTCAATCAGGCTGGAACCGGGAATCGAGGGGCCGCCGGTATGAATGGTGCTCTGGATCCCAAACTTGCGCGCCCAGGCCACCATCTGCCGGGCCGTGGCTCCATCTTTCACGCTTCCCAGGCCGACCTCTCCCAGCATGGTGACACCTGCCCCGGCCAGGTCCTTAAAATCTTCCTCGACCATGCCGTGCTCAATCACCGGCGCGCCGGCGTGAATCCTCACGCCACCCGGGCGAAACGCCGCGAACGCCCGCTGGGCAAAGATGGCCATGGCCTTCAGCCCCACCACATCTTTCGGGCGGCCGGGAGTGTGCACTTCGCCGGCGGAAATCATGCTCGTGACTCCGCCATGCAGATAGCTGTCGATCCACCCGATCTGGTTCTGGCGGGGCGTCCAATCGCCGGCCACAGGATGCACGTGGCTGTCGATCAGCCCCGGAGCCAGCGTTGTGCCTTTGGCATCGATGACCAGGGTTGCGCCGCCGCTGTCGATATCCTTGTGCTTGCCCACCGCAGTGATCTTGCCGTCCACTGCCACCACGGTATCGGCGTCCAGGATCGGCCTCGTGAGTTCGCCGCTCAACAGCAGGCCGATGTTCCGGATCACAAGGCGAGTCTGGACATTACTCTTGACGGGCTCATCCTGGGCCATGAAGCGCACCTCTAAGTCGAACAGTTCAATCGTGCTGGTTTCCTTTGCGAACTTTGCGGCCTTTCTTTGTGTTCTTAGCGGTAAAGCCTTTGACCTCACCCAAATTGTCCAAAATCTTAAACCGCAAAGGTCGCAAAGAGAACCCGCAAATGACGCCAGGAATTACGGGGATTCCGCCGTTCACAAACGATGTTATAAGCTTGTTTGGCCGTCCAGCCGAAGACTGACGACTGAAGACCGACGACTGCTCTTAAGGAACACGTATGTTATCTCGCAACGTCGTTTTCTGGGAAGTCGATGCCCAGGCCGATTTCATGCTGCCGGGCGGCAAGCTCTATGTCCCTGGGGCTGAAAAGTTGCTGCCCAACATTCGCCGGCTCACCGATGCCGCCCGCCAGGGCCGCGTTTTCCTGGTCTCGCACGGCTGTTATCACACCAAAGATGACCCAGAGTTCGCCATCTTCCCTCCGCATTGCGTCCAGCGCACACCCGGTGCGGACCTGGTTCCTGAGGCCCTGACCGAGAAAGTCGTCACTGTCCCCAACGAGGCGGCGGCTTCCCTGCCCCCCGATCTCTCGCGGTACCAGCAAATCCTGCTGGAGAAGCAGACACTCAACATCTTCGAGAGCCGCCATGCCGACGAACTGGTGGAGCGCCTTGGTCCCAACGTTGAGTTCGTCGTGTTCGGCGTGGTCACGGAAT
>Ga0310813_10000520_pt1 | contig 23995 bp, 33 predicted proteins | sample YN3metagenome_FD_203086 | JGI IMG/M metagenome (GOLD analysis project Ga0310813, IMG submission 203086) | Soil microbial communities from experimental microcosm in Duke University, North Carolina, United States - YN3 | ecosystem: Engineered > Artificial ecosystem > Soil microcosm > Unclassified...
GGAGGACGACGACGCTGCTTCCGGGCAGTAACTGTCCGGAGTCCAGACGGAGCCGGGCGTGACCTTCCCCGTGGGTCACGCCCGGCTCTCTCGGTAGGGGGTGAGAAATGGCAGAGATCGAAAGCGTGAAGCAGCTCCGGTTGATGGTCGCCGAGCCGGATGACTCCACCTACACCGACGAGATGCTGGGCGCCCTCATCGATGGGTACTCCGGCGAGGTCTTGTCGCTGAGCCGCGCGGCTCGCGACATCTGGTACCAGAAGGCTGCGGCGTATGCGGATCTCGTCGATATCTCGGAGGGCGGATCGCAGCGCAAGAACGGCGACCTGCACAAGCGAGCGCTCACGATGGCGGATCTGTACGGCAGCCAGGTAGACGCCGAGGACAGCGGCGCCAACCGGCGCACGATCGTCCGGAGGCTGACCCGTGGCTAAGGTGCTGGATCTGTTGTGGGACCAGGGCTCGCGGACGATGATGCTTGTTCAGCCCGTCATCGACTGGCTGCCGAGCCTCGCCGGGTACTCCGCCCGTGGGAAGGTCCGGACCTCGCGGACGCTCCCGAACGCTGATCTGCTCCTGGACCTCGCGAGCTACCTGACGGTGAACGTCGCGGACGGCACCGTCCTGCTCGACGTCCCGGCCAACATCCTCGCGGCGCAGGACTGGACCACCGGCGAGTATGACCTGGAGCTGTACGACGGGACTCCGGCGCATGACGTCCGGTTCCTGCAGGGCAAGATCAAACTTGACAAGGAGGTGACCTGGTGAAGCTCTACCGGAGCGTTCCGACGAAGTTCTTCAACAAGCAGATCGACTTCGACAGCGATGCGCTGGTGTGGACCCTCCACACCTCGACGTACGCGCCCAACTTCGACACCCACGCGTTCGTCTCGGATCTGACCAACGAACTCACGACGGGCGGAGGCTACACGGCCGGTACCGCGTCCGGGGGAGGGCTCGCGATCGCCTCTCCGTCGATGACGTACACGGCCGCCAACTCCTGGGGTGTCTCGCGGGCGAACTCGACCGCGTACAACGTGGGGGACGTCTACCGCCCGGCGAGCGCCAACGGCTTCCTCTACATGGTCTCGGTGGCCGGTACGTCCGGGGGCGCTCCGCCCACCTTCCCGACTGTCGTGGGCACGACGGTGGCGGATGGCACGGCGACGATCGAGTGCATCGGCTCGGGCATCACCGTGTTCGGCTGCTCCGACCCCTCGTGGGCCTCCGCGACCTTCGGCCCGTGCCGGTACGCAGTCCTGTCGGATCGGACCTCGGGGGTCAACACCACCAACCCGCTCATCGGCCTCGTCGACTTCGGCGTTGACAAGACGGGTGGCGGCCTCGCCTTCACGGTCCAGCTGCACGCCGCCCTCCGCGCCTTCTTCATTCCGGCTCCGTAGGGAGGGTTGAGCTGTGGCCTCGCTTATTGCGTCCTACCAGGTCCTGTCGGGCGGGGCCAACAGCAACACCCTTACGACGCCATCGTTCACGCCCGCGAACGGCGAAGTCATTGTTGTCAAGATGGCCACGTGGGACACGACCGTCACGATGACCCCCTCGGGCGGAGGCCAGACCTACACCGCCCGGAAGACTGCGGCGCCGGGCGGCTTCGCCTGCTGGTGTGCCGTCCACACCGCGACGGTGTCGGGCTCCCCGGGGGCGATGACCGTCTCGGCGACGGTCACGGCCTCCTCGTACCACTCGATGGTGGTCGAGCGCTGGAGCAACGCGGCGCTCGCCGCGACTCCGGCCTCCAACGTCACCATCAACGGGTCGGCCGGAGGCTCCGGCGTCACCACGCCGACATCGGATCTCACGACCACCGCCCCCAACTCGATCGTGTCGTGGGTCTCGGCCGACGTCAACGCCCTCAACCCGGCGACGCGGGCCTACCGCCTGTCGGCGACCGAGGACGGCATCTATGACGGCTCGGCCGGGGCGAACTCCGTCCAGTACCACGCCTATGCCTCGGTAGCCTCCGCAGGCACCGTTGTCATCGGTATGACGGCGCCAACCGGGCAGAACTGGGTCATGGCTGGCATCGAGATCCTCGACAACAGCGGTGGCACCGCCGTCAACGTCCCGGACGCCGGTGGGCTCGGGCTCGCGCTCCGCTCCTCGGGCGGAGCCGTGGCTACCGGGGTGCTCGCGGCCAACGACTCCGGCCGGGGGCTCGCGCTCCGGAGCGCCTCCGAGACGACCGTCACCGGTGTCCTCGCGGCGGCTGACTCCGGGCTTGGGCTCCGGCTCCGGTCGGCCGAAGGCGCCGGAGTCGTCACCGGCGTGGCGGTGCCGGACCTCGGAGGCCTCGGAATCCGGCTAGGAATGCCGTCTGCGGCCGTTCTGGGCGGTTTGGTAGTCTCGGATACCCCCGGGGCTCTCCGACTGCTCTCTGGCCAATCTAGCGTGTCGGTCGGCGCGAGCTTCCCGGTGACGGTCGTGGACTCGCCCGGCTGGCTCCGGCTCGGCGCTCCCGGGGCGAGCGTCGTCCTGGGGCAGCCGATCGAGCTGACGCCGATCCTGGCGCCGGTCCGGCGAGTTACCGTCAGCGCGGCGGTGGAGCGCGCGGCGATCATCGCGCCTGTCAAGGAGGTCCGGGCATGAGCAACGCGAGTGAGCTGGCAATCAACAAGCGCAACACGGTCGCCTTCATCGCGGCTCGCCCGCTGGTGGTCCGGCTCATCCCCCAGGCCCGCGTCAAGACCTCCTCGGGCGGCTTCCGCTACGAGGACTCTCCCGCCCGCCCTGAACAGACGCTACGGCTGATTGAACAGGCTTCGGCCTACGGGAACTCCCCCGGCCTCCTTCAGTCGTCCGACGGCAAGCAGAGGCGGGTGCAATTCCAGCTCCTGGGCGCCTATGACGCCACGATCGGGGTGTACGACTACTGGATCGCCGATGGCCTCCGGTACGAGGTCGCGGAGCTGTTGCCCTTCAACGGGTACGAGCGCCGGGGGCAGGTGATCCAGTATGGCGGGTAGCGGGATCTCCTCCAGCTTCGAGTTCAAGCCTGGATCGCTCCGGGCCAACATGAAGCGCTTCGATGGCGACGTCAACGCGCTCGTGGCCGGAGTCGTTGACTACCAAGGCACCCGGGCCATGTCCTGGATGAAGGTCAACGCCAAGTGGAAGGACCGGACCGGGAACGCGCGCCAGACCCTCGCGGTCTACGGGCTCCACTCGGACAAGTGGCACGAGCTGCACCTGCACGGCGGCGTGCCGTACCAGATCTGGCTCGAAGTCCGGTGGAGCGGGAAGTACGCCATCATCGGACCGGCCGTCAAGTACCACGGGCTGGCGCTCATGAACCGCCTTCGGGGCATCGTAACCAAGCTAGGCAAGGGGGTTTAGGTGACCGTCCGGGAGCTGATCTATGGTCTGGTCTCGATGGACCCACAGCTGGCCCTCCTCGGGATCAACCCTGACACGACATTCGCCGGAGGGGCGCCGGACTCCCCTCCGGAGGCTCCCGGCCGGACCTGGGCTGTGCTGAACTGGGGGCAGGAGAACGGTGCCGGGCTGGTGGCTCGCGGCCGTGGCCGTCCGTCCGGGCGGGACTGCTCGCTGTGGGTCTACTCCCGGCACGACGACTTCGGCGACATCAACACAGCCCTCAAGCGCTGGTGCGAGCTGATGGACGCGCTCGTGGCGGCGAAGACCGGCAGCGGGCCCAATGACGGATGGGTCATCGAGACGTCCTGGCAGGGCGATAGCGCGGACGGCTGGGACGATGTCTACAAGGCCAACTACCGGTCCTCGGAATATACGATCATCGCAAGCGGGGACTGAGGAGGGAAAGTCATGGCAGAGGCCGAAAAGCAGCCTGTGAAGACACGCAAGGTGGTCGTGTTCGACCAGCGCCCCACGCTTCGGCTCATCCGGCCGGAAGACTGGGCGGAGGGCGGGGTCAAGGACCACGGGCCCACGCTCTGGGGACCGGACAACGACTGGACCGTCGCCAAGGCGGACCTGGGCCTCAACGAGGAGCAGTACGCGCGGATCATCCTGGCGGACAAGTGGTTTCGCGAGGAGACCCGCGAGGTCTCCGAGGAGGAGTAAGCCGTGGAAGAGGTAGAGCTGCGGTGTGACAACGGGATCAAGTTCGGAGAGCTGTTCCCGGAGGAGACGATCCTGGAGGTCAAGTGCCGGTCCGCGCGTTGCGGGGCGGCACATGGCGTCATCGTCATCCACAGCTTCGACCTCGGCACGGGTAAACTGGTCGGGACGGAGACCTTCCGCGACCCGGCAAAGATTGATGAGGAGGGCTAAGTGGCACTTCAGTCCCAGGCCCTGCCGTTCGGTATGCGTCAGGTACGGCTCACCCCGTACACGGACGTCTCTGCCACCGCGCTCGCGGCCTTCTCGGTCGCGCTGCCGATGGCGCAGATCTTCTCGTTCACGGAGACCGAGGACTTTGAAGACCTGCGTGGAGACGACCGGCTGCAGACCTCGCACGGCAAGGGCCCCCAGATCGAGTGGGAGCTGACCGCAGGCGGCATCGTCCTGGAGGCGTACCAGGTCCTGGCGGGCGGCGCAGCGCCGATCGTCACGGGCATCACGCCCAACCAGGTCAAGACCTACCGCAAGCTGGTTACGGACCAGCGCACGCCGTTCAAGGCCGAGGGGCGTGCCATCTCGGACAATGGTGGCGACATGCACACCATCGTCTACCGCTGCAAGACGACCGGCGACATCGCGGGGTCCTTCGAGGATGGCAAGTTCTTCCTCACCAACGCCAAGGGGCTCGGGTACGCGTCGCTCATCTCGCCCATTGACGCGGTCTACGACTTCGTCCAGAACGAAACCCCGGTGGTGATCTCCTAATGGCCACGCTCACCGCGCGCAAGCAGGGACTGGCCTTCACGGCGCCGAACTACCAGGTCGTCAGCGCGGCCGACAAGTTCGCGGCTGTGGCGGGTGCGAAGTACCTGCTGCACTACAAGAACGGGGCCACGCCGCAGGCGTCCGGCTCCAGCCCGAACAAGGTGACCGACCCCAGCACGCCGATCCCTTCCGGCTCGGCCGCAGTCGCCGGATTCGCGGACCTCCTGACGTCGGCCGGTGCCGGCATGGGCGCCACCTCGGAGGCCACGATCCTGCTCGACAACTCCACGCGGTTCATCGACGGGACCGGGTTCATCAACCTGGTGCACGGCGGGACCGTCACCACCGTCACGGTCGACATCGTCGGCCCACTGTAACAGATCCCACGGAGGGACCACAAGGATGGCAGGCTCCGCACCGCGCAAGAAGGCCGACAAGTACGCCGCCACCGCCTGGGGCGGAGAGCACTTGATCGACCTCGAAATGCCCTCGGGACAGCTGGCTCAGGTCCGGCGTCCGGGGGTCTCCGGCCTCATCAAGGCCGGACTCCTCGACTCGCTCGACACGCTGACGGCGCTCGTCAAGACCGAGCACATGGACCGGGTGAAGACCGGGAAGCCGACCACGCCGGACATCACCTCCGAGGACATCTCGGCCCTCACCAAGGACAAGGACCGGCTGTTGGCCGCCTTGGACTTGATGGACAAGGTCGTCGAGTACGTCGTGGTCCAGCCCGAGGTACTCCGCCCGATCGAGCGCGACGAGTTCGGCGTGCCCGTCCTGCTGTGGAAGGGCAAGCTGAACGAGGACTCCTCCGAGAAGATGGAGGAGATCCCGTTGGCGGACAAGGATCGCGTCGCCGGGCAGGTCTACACCGACATGGTCGACCCCACCGACAAGGTCTACATCTTCCAGTTTGTCGTGGGTGGAGTCCGCGACCTCGAACAGTTTCGTCAGGAGTTCGGCGAAACTCTGGGAAGTATGGAATCTCTGTAAGGCGTACCGAGGGGTGCGCCCGAGCGAGGTCGTGGGAGCGCGAGACGAGTTCGCGGCCTTCTGCCTCGATCGGGCGGTGTACGCGTTCGGGATTGCAGTTGAGAATGCGGCCAACGAGGCCGCAGAAGGCAAGCAAGGCAAAGTGGCTCAGGTGGCGTACTCGAACACGGTGGCCGTCTGGACGGGAGCCCCAATGCAGTTCGCGAATCCAACGCCAACTCGCTAGGGAGGTGAGAGGTGGCCGGGAACTACAACCTGGGGACGGCCGAGGGCACCATTCGCATCAACTACGATGGGAAGGGCGCCAAGCAGGCACAAGACGACTTCCAGAAGGTCGAGAAGTCCGCCAAGAAGTCCACGCAGGGCTTGTCGGACATGAGCAACAAGTCGCTCGCCGCAGGAGGCCTCCTCGCCGCAGGGCTCGGCTACGCCACCACCAAGGCCATCGACTTCGAGAAGCAGATCAGCGCGATCGGAGCCGTGTCCGGCGCCACGAGCGGGGAGCTGCAGGCTCTGCGCGCGAAGGCGCTTCAGCTCGGCTCCGACACCGCCTACAGCGCCTCTCAGGCCGCGCAGGCTATGGAGGAGTTGGCGAAGGCAGGCGTCAGCACCAAGGACATCCTCAACGGGGCTGCTGACGCTACGGTCGCTCTCGCGGCTGCGGGCGGAGTGGACCTTCCCGAGGCAGCGGCGATCGCCGCGAACTCGATGAACCAGTTCGGCATCAGCGCCAAGGAGTTGCCGAAGGTCGTGGACCAGATTGCGGGTGCAGCCAACAACTCCGCGATCGACGTCCACGACTTCGGTTACTCCATCGCGCAGGTGGGCGCCGTCGCGCACCTCGCCGGGCTGTCGTTCAATGACACGGCTCTCGCCATCACCGCGATGGGCAACGCGGGCATCAAGGGCTCCGACGCCGGTACGTCGCTGAAGTCCTTCCTGCAGAACCTCATCCCGACCACCAAGACGCAGATCGAGCTGTCGAAGCAGCTGGGCCTCATCACGAAGGATGGCAGCAACGCATTCTTCGATCAGTCCGGCAAGCTGAAGAGCCTCGCCGATATCTCGACCGTGCTGCAGGGCGCCCTGAAGGGGATGACCAAGGAGCAGCAGCTGGCGACCCTGAACACGCTGTACGGCTCGGATGCGATCCGCGCGGCGGCCGTGATCGCGGGCGAGGGCTCGCAGGGCTTCAACGACCTCTCGACGGCCATCAACAAGACCTCGGCGGCCGACGTCGCCGCGAAGCGCCTCGACAACACGGCCGGGAAGATCGAGCAGCTGAAGGGCGCGGCCGAGACGGCAGCCATCAACATCGGCTCGCTCCTCCTGCCGAGCGTCCTCAACCTGACCAAGGGTCTGACCAAGCTGACCAACTGGTTCAACTCGCTCTCCCCGGCGACGCAGAAGAACATCGTCACCGTGGTCCAGATTGCGGCTGCAATCCTTCTGTTCATTGGGGTTGTGGGCAAGCTCATTATCTTCATCAATGCGGTGAAGACGGCCTGGATCGCGCTCAATGCCAGCTTCCTCTTCTCGCCGGTCGGCCTCATCATCCTCGCCATCATCGCGCTCGTCGCGGTGTTCGTGATCCTCTGGGTCAAGTTCGCCTGGTTCCGCAACTTCTGGATCGGGACCTGGAACGTGATCTGGGGCGCCCTCAAGGCGATCGGGCGGTGGTTCGCCGGACCGTTCAAGGACTTCTTTGTTGCGACCTGGAACATCATCTGGGGGTTCTTCAAGGCCGTAGGCGCCTGGTTCGCCGGTCCGTTCGCCAACTTCTTCAAGGGCCTCTGGAAGGTCCTTACCGTTGTCTGGCAAGGGATCTGGGCCGTCATTAAGTTCGTCTGGGACGGCATCGCGGCCGGGGCGAAGGCGACCTGGCTGATCGTCAAGGGGATCTTCGATTTCTTCGCCCCGGCCATCAAGGCGACCTTCGGCCTCATCGTCGACATCGTCAAGACGGCGTGGTCCATCATCTCCGCCCTCTTCCAGGTAGGGCTGACGGTCTGGACCGCCATCTTCACGGCGATCGGCGACGCCATCATGGCCGTCTGGAACTTCCTCTGGGGCGCGATCGTCGCCACGGTGCAGTTCGTCTGGGGCCTCATCGGTCCGTACGTCATCGGAGCCTGGAACCTGATCCGTGACGCGATCGTCGCCGGGCTCAACTTCCTCATCAACATCTGGAACGCGAGCTGGAACTGGACCAAGAACGTCATCCTGGCCATCTGGGGGTTCATCGGCCCGTACGTCATGGCCGCCATCAACGGCATCCGGAACGGGATCAGCGCGGTCCTCAACTGGGTCTCGAACGCCTGGAGCGCAACGTGGAACGCCATCAAGTCGGTCTCCTCGGCCGTCTGGGACTTCATCGTCGGGGTGTTCCGCGCTGGCGTCCAGTTCGTCACCGACCGGATCAACGCCGTCCGGAACCTCCTCGGCAAGGTCCGGGAGTTCTTCGATGGTATGAAGGAAGCCGCTAAGGGCGGAGTGGGATCGCTCCTCGCGTACGTGGGCGAGATCCCGGGCAAGGCTGCCTCCGCGCTCGCCGGGCTCGGCTCGAAGCTCTACAACGCGGGCAAGAACATGATCCAGAGCCTCATCGATGGCATCAAGGAGATGGCGGGCAAGGTCTACGATGCGGTTGAGGGCATCGTCGGCAAGGTCCGTAACCTCCTGCCGTTCTCCCCGGCGAAGGAAGGCCCGCTGTCCGGGAAGGGCTACACGCTGTACTCCGGCCAGGCGCTCGCCGAAGGCTTCGCCGAGGGCATCCGCGCTCGGGCCGCTAAGGCTGTGCAGGCGGCCATGCAGATGGCTACCCAGGTACAGGCTAGCACAGCCATCACAGCGCCCGTTACACAGGCCTACAGCGTGTCGGGCGGGCAGTCGAGCTTCGTCGCCCCGTCGCCGCGCGTCTCCGTGGCGCCGACGTTCAAGGTGTACGCCGTCCTCGGCGACGAGGTACGGGAGGTCACCCGGACGACGATCGCTGAAGAGCCGGGGCTGGTTGCTACGTCTGCCAACAACGGCAACCAGAGTCGCAACTTCTTGGCCCCCGGGAGGGCGATGTGAACGACAACTCGATCTGGTTTGGCCGGGCGGGGTCGCTGCGGAAGCTCTGGGACCCCACCGGTGGCGTGCTCGCGACCCGCGAGCGTGAGACCTCGGTCTTCACCAACAAGTCCGGAGGCGTCCGGACCATCAAGGCTCTCGAAGGCGCGCGGCAGTTCTCCCTCAACTATGGGGCGCTCGGCCGGGCGAGCTTCGAGTACATCAACCAGTTCGTCCAGGGGCACATGGGGCCAGGGCCGTTTGTCCTCATCGATCCGGGCCGTCGCAACATGCTGACGGTGAACCAGAGCGCAGCGACGTCGCAGACCGGCGACACGCGAGGCTTCGTCGCGAACGCCTCCGGCTCCTCGCTCGCGTCGGCCGACTCGACCTGGGGCGGGCTGCCGAAGGTCCTGACATGGTCCTTCGCGACCTCGGCGCCCTCCTCGCCTACGCTGCTGCTTTCCAAGCCCTCCAACGTAACGGGCTGGCTCGGCATCCCGGTCCTCAACCGGGCGCACACCTTCTGGTGCACGGTCGTCGGCGGACCGATCGACGTCCAGCTCCGGCTCGACTGGTACAACGCCGCAGGCCTCATGTCGTCGAGCACCGGGACGACCGTGACGACGAGCACGACGCTCCCGAAGCGGGTAGCGGTCCAGAACGTCATCCCGCCCGCAGGAGCGCTCTGGGTCCAGTGCTACGTGGCGCCGATCAGCGGGACGGTAGTGGCCGGGGAGTCCCTGAGCTTCCTCAACTTCATGCTCCAGGAGGGCGACCAGCCGGACGGCTCCTGGGTCGGCGGGACCGGCGTCTATCCCGTCACAGTCCTTGGTATGCCTGAGAAGTACGGCTTTGCCGAGCCGGGCATGCTGGTGTCGCCTACGCTCACGCTGCAGGAGGTCCGCTGATGGTTGACGATGCGACCTGGGACGACCTCGATACCATCGACTGGGACCGGCTGTGGACGTGGGATGACCCGTACCGCAACGGGGCGCTAGACGTCGCCTATGCCCGGGGCGAGGTCGTGATGGACGCGAGCCAGATCGTGGTGGACTGGATCGGCGACGTCCCGAACCCTGACCTGTCGCCCTCGCTCGCCCGAGACGAGTTCGTGGACGTCGTGGCCGTCACAGACGGCTTCAACCGCACCCTGGCGTCGGCGCTCGGCTCCACCGACAACGGCCTCCCCTACACGACGCTCGGGGGCTCCGCGTCGGACTACTCCGTTGATGGCGACGAGATGGTGCTGACGCTCTCGACCGTCAACGTCTCCCGGCGCGCGCAGCTCAACAGCGTGAGCCTGCTGAACTTCTCGCTCACCGTTACCGGGATCGCGATCACGTCAGCGCCCCTCGGAGCGGGCGGGACCGTTGAGCAGAAGATACGCGGGCGGAACCTCGATGACAGCAACTTCGTGGACCTCCGGCTGATCCGGAACGTCACCGGCAACAACGTCACGATCGCGGTTCGCCACACCTCGGCGGGCAGCACGGTTACCTCCTCGAACGTCGCCATCCCGGGTGCCACCGTAGCCTCCTCGGTGGACGTGATGTTCGTCGCTCGCGGCAACACGCTGCAGGGGTACGCCTGCCTTACGGGGCAAGCGATGCCGACCACTCCGCTCGTGACGATCGGCTCGGTGGCGATGCTGAGCGCGGGCGGAGTCGAGCTCAACTCCTTTGCCAACACCTCGGTCACCAACCCTCCGCTGACGACCAAGTTCGGCAACCTTTCCGTGCTGGGGCAGGACCTCGTCACGACGTCGGTTGGGGCGCACCCCTGGAACGTCGTTGCCGGGCCATCCAACTTCAGCAAGGCGGGAGGCCTCGCGCTCCTCCGCCCGACAGCCGTCAACGTCTACTACCTCGCGGTGGTCAACGACATCGTCGAGGCCGACTTTGACATCGCCATGCGCGTCCGGGCGACGACAGTCTTCACGGGCTTCCACGGCTCGATCCTCGTGTTCGCCCGGTACCAGGACGCCAACAACTGGCTCCGCTTCCGGCTCGACTTCAACCCGGATCTGGTGATGGGGTGGGGGATCGAGATCAACGTGGCGGGCTCCACCTCCGAGATCGACTCGGGCCTGTTCGACAACATCCAGCACGACACGTCGGCGTGGCTCTGGGTCCGGGTCCAGGGCTGGGGCCGGAACATCCGGCTGAAGGCCTACCCGGACGGCGTGGTGGTCCCGAAGGCCTGGGAGATCTACTCCGAAGATCCCACGTTCTTCGCCACGCCGGGGAGGTCCGGCTGGGGCGGGTACCTCGCGACCGGCAACAGCAACACGCTCCCCTATGTCGAGTTCCAGGCCGAGACCTACTGGCAGGGGGCCAACTCCTTGCTCGACAACGGCCGGATCGCGGTCGGCCTCTCGCTGGACGACGGCATGCCGTCCGCCGTCACCAACACCGCCAACATCGGCGTCAACGAGGTCTCGGCGGACCTCCTCGGCCCGATCGGCACGGCGCCGGACATCTACTTCAGCACGTTCCGCACGGACCAGCCGTTCAGCGACCTCCCGCGAGACGTTGCCGGGGTTGGGATCTCGGGCCAGGTCCTCGCCGATGATGGCGTGCGGCCGGTCCGGCTCTTCACGGGGCAGATGGCCGACATCCCGATCGACGACCAGAGCGCGAAGCTCCAGGCGCTCTCGGCCGCCCGGCTCGCGCTCTCGGCGCCGGTCCAGCCGCCCGCTGTGCATGGCTACTACGAAGGCGGAGAGGCTACCTGGGTAATCGGGTACACCCTGTTCAAATGTGGGCTGTACGTGGCTCCTAAGCCACTCGACGGGTGCCGCCTGTACCTGCCGATGAACGGGACGACGCACAGCTACATCCCGGACGACAACCGGGGAGCGGCCTCGATCTCCGGCGTCCGCTTCATCGGCCAGGGCAATGGGATCTACGATCGGCCGCGCTGGATGGACGGCCCGTTCACCGCCGCGCCGGACCTCTTCTGTGATGCGCGGGGCGTGCGGAAGATCCAGAACGGGCCAGGCTCGGTCTGGCTCGCTCCCGGCGCGGACTTCATGTCGCAGTCCGGCTACCGAGGCCGGATCGAGGCGTGGGTCAAGGGCATCCCTACCGATGCCGCTGGGTCGCTGAACACGGGTCAGGGCGACCTCTTCATGGTTCGTATCCGCAACTCGACAGCCGGACGCTACGCCGCCCTGATCGTCCGGTCGGACCGGCAGATCCGGATGCAGCTGTCGGACGGTACGCTGGCATTCTTCTACGCCCACAGCAACCTTCCGGTCGACAACAAGTGGCACTACATCGCCGGGTATTGGGACCTCGGCCCGACCGGCAGCACGGTGGTCGTCCGCGTGGACGGGATCACCAAGGCGCAGGGCTCCGCCCTCTCGTACGGCAACCTTCCCGTGGTGGAGGATGCGACGATCCCAGACATGCAGACCTGCCTCCCGGCCGTGGAGATCCGGATGTCTTCCGGTGTCACCGCCTCGAAGGCCGACTGGCCGGACCTCGAACCCTTCACGCCAGACGTCGTCATGCGCCGGTCGATCCTCAACGTGGACGGCGTGGCGGAGACCGAAGCGCGCGAGGCCTTCGAGCTGCTGTCCTCGTACGCACAGGCGGAGCTGGCCCGTACGGGCTTCGATGGCGAGGACCGGTACCAGTACCTGCCCCTGACGTACTGGGCGGAGCCCGAGCAGCAGGCCGTCCAGGAGACGCTCTCTGCAGAGACCAACATCGGCCAGAAGTTCAAGCCCGTCAGGGACGTCCGGAAGATCTTCAACCAGGTTTCCCTCGGCTACCGTGAGACGCAGGTCCAGGAGAACTGGTCCACCGTCTACCAAAGCTCGCTCCTCGCCGTTGTCCCGCCCGGACAGTCCATCTACGTCGAGGCGCCATTCAGCGCTCCGGCGATCGAGATGCGCTCGCTGACCTTCTCGGTGATGAGCGGTACGGCGCTGGCAGCCGCTCCGCCCAGCGCCTCCAACGCCATCAGCTACATCACGCTCAACGACGCGTATGACGGCAGCGGAACGTACGCCACTACGGCGGACGTCTCGGCCGCTATCGCCTCGTGGCACCCGGGAGCGGCTCGCGTCATCATCAAGAACCTGTCCGGCAAGACCTGGTACCTCTCCAACAACGTCAACCTGCCGCCCCTCGGCCTCGCGGCGAAGGCCGTCCAGGCGGTGGATGCGACGGTGTCGGCGGAGCACTCGGCCTCGATCGCACAGCGCGGGCGGAGGGTCCTGCCGGTGACCTTGGATGCCATCCAGAACCGCACCGAAGCCCAGCGTATGGCCCAAATTCTGGTGTCCCTGCTGGCGAGTCCCCGGGTTACGCTTACGACCGATGTATTCCCGGATATCCGGCGCGAGCCGGGCCAGATCTACCAGGTCAGCGACCAGGATGGCACGGGGATCTCGCAGGCGTTTAGGCTCACCGGTGTCTCGACGAGCCAGGACGGAGCGGACGTTCAGCAGGTGGTAGGTATGGAGCAGGCCTGGCCCATCGCCGTTTGGGGCCAAACGAACTGGGGAGAGGGGATCTGGGGACCATGACGCTGAAGACGACGAACCCTGTTGATGGGACACCCATCTCGGCATCCGCCTGGGGCGCAGCGGTCTTCGCGGACCTCTCGGCCCTCGGCAACATCGGTGCGGCGACTGGGATTCCGGCTCCGGGATCGACGTTCAACGGGACGGCGTACCAGAACATGCCGAACTGGTTGATCAGCAACTATGTGAAGACCTCGGATACCTCCCGGCTGTTGATCCTCTTGGTCTTCACGTGCTTCTCGACGGGGGCTGCCGCCTTCAAGTCCATCTTCGGCGTCAACATCGACTCGACGGACTATGACATTGGGTTCTACTACTGGAACACGCTGTCGGACCACCGCCAGGTCGTCTGCGTCGGCTCGATCCCGGGCCTTACGGCCGGGAGCAAGACGATCCAGGCCCGCGTCAAGAACGGGACGGCCGGGACCCCGAACACCAACACTGACCTCAACGACCAGTTCTCCATCATCGTCCTGGAGGTGCCGTGAGCTCCGCGAATACGCCGAACCTCGGGCTGTTCAAGGCCACCCCGGGAACGGCCGAGAGGTTCCGGACGGCCGACGTCAACAGCAACATGGACAAGATCGATGCAGCGATCGGTCCGACGTCGATCGACATCACGCCCAGTAGCTTCAACAACAGTACCGGCGAGACCAGCCTGTTCACGGGGCAGGTTGGGATCTCGCTGCAGGCGTCCGTCTACCGGGTCGTGGCCGTGGGCACCTACGGTCACACTTCAAGCGCTACAACGCTTACGGTGCGCCTGAAGCACGGCGGGACGACGATCATCACGTACACCATCAACACCCCGGCGAGCGCGCTGAGCGGTCGGCCGTTCCGGATCGAGGCGGAGCTGTTCTGCCTGACCTCCGGAGCGACCGGGACCTGGAAGATGGGCGGGGTCATGGTGGCTCGCGTCAACACGACAGACACCCCGTTCGTCGAGTCGCCCGCGAGCTACGTCAAGGACACCACCATCCTCCAGGGCTTCGACATCACGTTCCAGTGGGGAGCGGCGAACGCAGCAAACACCGTGTCGGTGGATAGCGCCATCATCCACCGGCTCTCCAACGCATGAGAGGCATAGGGGAACGTGAGTGAAGTGGTCGGCATTCCGCACGGGGCTGCGCGACGTGACGTCAACAGCGGTGGGCGCCTACATGCTCATCAGCCAGGTGTCGGTCGCCAGGGATCACCCCGAGAGCGTGAACTTTTACTTGGTGGCGTTCGGGGCGGCACTGCTTACGGTCCCCGGAGCCATCGGCGCTATCAGCCTGTTTCGTGGCAACGGCGAAACCCAGCGTACTCCATCGCCGCCATCGCCTCCGTCGCCACGGCCGCATTCGGCATCGCGGCGGCGTTGATCTACTACATCATGTGGAGGTAGCTCGATGCCGAAGCGTCCGGTTCCGCTGTGGTACGTGTTCGCCGCTGGCTTCCTCGCGGTGGGCGTAGGGATCGCTCTGCTGTTCACCTACGCCGCCCTGTCGAGCCGGGACAGGCTGGCGGATACCTGCGCGGTGATCGAGACCTCGCGGGCGGAGAAGCGGGCCCAGCTCAAGGCATACGAGGAGACCCCGCCCGTGAGCGAGACAGGGCGTAACATACGAGACACCTACGCCGAGAGCCTCGCAGCCTGGGACAAGCTGTGGAACTCGTTGGGGTGCAAGGAAGTTCCACCCCGGAGCTAAGGAGGGAGGGCCATGCTCTGGTACAAGGTCAAGTGGATCGACCCGTTGTTTGCGGCGGTGAACGCGATCGCGCCGAGCCGGACGCACGACCAAGACGGCACGATCGGCGACACCGCCCACATGGCGGGTACGTCCGGCCACAACCCGGACGACACATCCGGCGTGAGCGCCGAGCGCCAGGACGCCGACACCAAGCCGGAGGTCCGCGCGGCCGACGTGGACGCGCGACTCAACAAGCCCGGTCTGACGATGGAGATGATCGTCCAGGCCGTCCTCGTCGAGTGCCGGGCGGGGCGCGAGCGTCGGCTCATCTACATCATCTACAACCGGAGGATCTGGCGCGCGGCGAACGGCTGGCGCGAGGAGGTCTACACCGGGATCGACCCGCACGACAAGCACGCCCACTTCAGCGGTCACCCGGATTACGACGAGGATGGCAGCCCGTGGGTGGCGATCCTCAGACTCGGAGGGGGTATCTACACGATGCTCTGCAAGTATGGCGAGACAAGCGATGCAGTGGGGGCGCTCCAGGCCACGCTGCTCGGCCTGGGGTATGACTGCCCCGTGGACCGGAACTACGGCGGCAAGACGGCGGCAGCGCTCGCGGCCTCGCTCCGGCCGGAGGACATGAAGAATGACGGCCGCAACTTCGGCTACTGGGAGTGGAGCGCGTTCCAGCTCCGCGTACTCCCCAAGTTCGCCGCGAAGACCTACGGCAAGCCCGGTCCGGAAGGACCTCCGGGCGACCCCGGCAAGCCCGGCGAGAAGGGCGACCCCGGTGACGCTGCCGTCCTCGCGGTCGGCTCGGTCCTGAAGGTCGAGGTCGTGGCATGACGCCGTTCGTCCCCACGACTGCGGCCCTCCTGGGGCTCCTGCTGAGCTTCGTGCTCCCGCTCCTCGTCGGCCTCGTCACGAAGGCCTCGTGGCCCTCCAGCCTCAAGGCCGTGCTGCTCCTCGCGCTCCAGGCCGCTGGCCAGTTCCTCGTGGCGGTGACGGCCGTGCCGGACGGCTCGCCGGTGGACTGGAAGGGCTGGCTGTACGCCGTCCTGCTCGGCTTCATGATGAGCGTCGCCTCGCACTTCGGGCTCTGGAAGCCGACCGGCCTCACGGCCACGGCCCAGAGTACGTTGGTCAACGACGGCATGAGCGACGACTTGCCGTCTCGGCGCTGATCCTCGTCCCGCCCCGGTACTGGAGCCCGGCAGCGCCCTCCTCGGCTGCCGGGCTCCTCCATGTTTGCACTGGGTATTTGGGGCATCCTAGGACACTAGGACGGGACCAATTTCCATGCAGGGCAACAAACTTCCCGCCTGGGGTAGACGCTCGGCGATGCGTAGGCTAGACTGCTTGCAGTGGAGCTGAAGTTGCTCCGAGACAAGGGGAGAAAGCAATGCAGGTCAACCTGGGCGCCATCAGCAAGGGCTACTTCTTTGGCGCGATGGCGGTTAGCGCGCTCCACACGGTCCACAGCTTCGAGAAGATGGGCCTCACCACGGGCGAGCAGTGGCTGACCCCGCTGGCGATCGACGGGCTGGCTTTCTTCGCCCTCGGCCTCCAGAGCAAGCGCTACGCGGACGGCACCAACCGGATCGGCCTCCGGCTCCAGATTGGCGCCGGTATCGCCCAGCTCGCGGCGAACGTCTACGCGGCCTCGTCCCTGGGCGGGATGATCCTCGGCCTCCTCGTCGTCGGCATCTACCTCCTGATGGAGGCGATCGGGCCTCGGATCAAGACCCGCGCGGCGCAGGAGGCCGAGGAGGCCACCGCGAAGGCGGAGGCGGAGCGGATCGCCAAGAACGCAGCGGCTCGGGCTCGCCGGGCCACCAAGAAGGTCGAGGCGCAGGCGCTGGAGAACCTCGTCAACGCCAAGCCGCGCCGGAGCCGGGCGCGCCACGCGGCTACCGCTACCGCGTAGGGACGGACGTCGGGAGCCCCTCTCCGGAGGGGCTCCCGTTTTGGCGTCCGTAGGGTAGAGTCGAGCTAGGCCGGAGGTCCGGCCGGACGAGGGGAGCCAAGATGGAGAGCAACGAGACCCGGCGCGTGATCGACCACGAGCCCGCCCGCTGGGTGGAGAACCCCGAGACCGGGGAGGGGTCGTGGGCCGCGACGACCGAGGACGGCTGGCCGGTCCTCGCGTCCGGCGCGATCGAGGGATGCTCCTGCGGCGAGTGCGAAGGCCGCGAGGACTGGAGCGAGTAGCAAGATCTTGAGCCCGGGGGTCTTCCCCCGGGCTCGCCCGTAGGCTAGTATGGACGCAGTGGGGCTGAAGTTGCCCCGGAGGACAAGGGGAACCGAGATGGCCATCAAGTGCTCGAACGGCTCGAAGCACACTCACCAGACCGTCGCCGAGAGCCGCGCCTGCTGGGGCGCGAGCCTCCAGATCGAGGACGACCGCATGGAGGTCTTCGCGGCGAACGTCGCCGAGGACGTCACCCCGGAAGCGATCCTCGTCCCGGCCTCGACGCTCGCCGAGATCAACGACGAGCAGAAGACCTGGCCCTGGAGCTACCGCAAGGGCAAGGACAAGCACCCGTTCGACATGGGTCGCCGGTACGCCGAGACGTGCGCGGAGCTGGGCGTTCCCGTCCGCGAGTGGGACCAGCCGCTGGAGGACCGCGAGACCGTGGCCGCGCACGCCCCGGCCGAGGTCTGGGCGGAGTTCCAGGAGCCGGACGCGCAGCCGGACTACGACACGCGCTGGGAAGAGGGCCGGACGAAGCCCAAGGCAGCGCGCTCGGGCGGGGCGACCGAGCCCATGCGGAAGTTCCTCGCGGTCCTCCTGGACGAGCGCGACTGGTCCCGCAGCATCGACCCGCAGTCGCAGAACGGCGAGACCATCTCGGACCTCGGCAACGGCGAGTGGATCAGCTTCGCCTCCGCCAAGCTCCTGATCGAGACGCTCAAGCGGCTCCCGAAGCACGGCGCCAAGACGGAGGCGGACGAGCCCAAGCCCGCCAACGAGCAGCCGTGGCGGAAGCTCTCCCGCGAGGTCCCGGCCGGGAACTACAAGGTCACCGCCGAGGACGGCAAGAACCACTTCTACCGCGTCTCGGTCGGCAAGAACGGCTTCTACAAGCTCCAGGAGCGGGCGAGCGAGGAACTCCACTTCGTCTCCCTCAACCGGTACGCGGGCATCCTCAAGACCATCCTGGAGGCCGGGGTCGAGGCCGCGCACCTCGCCTACGCCCAGGACCAGTCGCGGTGCTGGCACTGCAACACGAAGCTCACCGACAACACGGGTAACCCGCACTACGGCCGGGGGCTCGGGCCGTACTGCGGCGAGGAGCACTAGAACGGTTCGCCGGGGGCGGAGGGGGTCTTCCCTCCGCCCCCACCCGTAGGGTAGTATGACCTCGTGGCGGTGAGGTTCCGCCCAAGACAAGGGGAGATCGAAATGGCTGACATCGACGCGATGATGGGGAAGATCGCCGCGCTGCTCGCGAAGGCGGAGGCGACCCAGAGCGAGTTCCCGGAGGAGGCGAAGACCTTCCGCGAGAAGGCCGAGAGCCTGATGCGCAAGTACCGGATCGAGGAGGAGCAGCTCATCCGCACAGCGGTCTCCTCGGGCGCTCCGGTCTGGCACACGGTCGAGTTCGGCGCCGGGGCGTGGACGGATGAGCTCCACCGGATGTTCTACGCGATCGCCGAGCACTCCGGGGTCGAGTACCACCTCAGCTTCAAGGGTCTCGGGCAGGGCATGCTGGCGGACGTGGTCGGGTACGAGATCGACGTGCGGCTGGCCGAGATGATCTTCAACTCCGCCCGGCTCGCCTTCCTCGCGCGGATGGAGCCGGAGTTCGACCCGGCGCAGTCGACAGAGGAGAACGTCTACCGGCTCCGGGGGAGCGGGATGGACCGGCAGCGGGTCGCCAAGATGGTCTTCGGCCAGGAGGGCCACCAGGAGGGCATCCGGGTCGGCAAGATCTACAAGGCCGAGGTCGCGCGCCGGGGCGAGGTCGACGGGATCTCGGGCCGTGGCTTCAACCGCGACGCGTACCGCGAGGCCTACGCGGACGAGTTCTGCCTCACGATCAACCGTCGCCTCCGCGACGCTCGTGACGCAGCCGACTCGCACGGCGGGGCGCTCGTCCTCCCGCAGCGCGCCGAGCGCGTCAAGGAGGCCCTCTACGCGAAGTACCCCAACGAGCGGCCGATGACGGCGGAGGAGCGGGCGGAGGCGAAGCGCGCTCGGGAGCAGTGGGAGAAGGACAACCCGGAGGAGGCCGCGCGTCGCCGCAAGGCTGCCGCGAAGGCGACCCGGTGGACGGCTGCCGATCAGCGTCGGTGGGACCGGCAGCACGGCGCTCAGGCGGAGCGCGCTCGGGAGGCCGGGCGGGGCGCGGCCGAGAGCGTGGACCTCGTGCGGCACGCGCCCACGGCGAGCCGGGCGGACTCGGCCGAGCGCACGGCCCTCGGGGGCTAGCCGGAGGGTCAGGGAGGGCGGGAGCTTCGGCTCCCGCCCTCTTTGCGTAGGAGGCCATTTGAGTGGGCTAGATTGGCCAGAGAGCCACGAGACCCCGTTTTGGTGCCTCGGGTATGGGTAGGCCAATTCTAGCCATTTTTGCTGGTAAATTGGGGTATCCTAGGACTCTAGGACGGCAACCTTCAAGATTCTTTTGCCATTCCACTTCCCATCCTGGGGGCGGTAGGCTAGTATGGATCTTGTAAGCGAGAACACCACCGACAAGGGGAGATCGAAATGAACGCCAACACCGCGAAGTGCGAGATCTGCGCCACCCGTCCCGTCCCCAGCCTCCGCGTCCGCGACGAGGCCGGGATGAGCCGGGACATGAAGTACTGCGTCCCCTGCTTCGAGGAGGCGAACTGGGAGAACACCCACAGCGACGGGGCGCACGAGGGCTTCGAGACCCTCACGGTCCGCAAGGGCGGCTTCAAGAACAAGGCCGAGCTGGAGGCCTGGAAGGCCGAGAAGCGCGAGGAGACGAAGGCCTGCTGGATCTGCCACCCGGAGCTGAACGAGGCGACCCGCGAGTACACGCCCCGCGAGGGCACCAGCCGCGAGGGCATGGTGGTCAACGTCCCGATCCGCGCAGCGGCCTCGGTCAAGGCGATCATCACGGCCGCCCGCGTCGCCGGGATCGAGTCGATCGAGTCGACGGAGGCCAAGGCCATCCGCCAGCTCCGCGCCCAGGGCCTCGTGATCGAGGTCGCGAAGTTCGGCGACGCCAAGCTGGTCTGCGCCAAGCGTGGCTTCGTGATGGAGTGGGACGCTCGCGGACGCTTCATCACCGGCCAGCTGGGGGACCGCAAGGTCCGGAACGTCTCGGAGCTGCTGCGCCTGATCAGCTCCGAGGCCTGAGGCCGGAGGGTAGGGCTCCCCTCCGGGGGAGCCCCTCCCAGGAACCTCAGTCCGACAAGGGGAGTCACGATGAAGTACGAGATCTGGCAGTTCAGCAACGGCGAGTGGTACCTGATCAGCTCGCACCGGACGCAACGGGCAGCGCGGAGTCACTTCGACTCCTACGTGCGGCAGGGCAAGGGGAACTTCGAGCTTCGGAGAGCCCGCTAGGAACCACAGAGAGCCCCTACGGGGGCTCTCTCCATATCCGAGGTACCCCCGGCCGTCCCTCGGGCGGAGAGGCCACTACAAAGGGCTCCCGGGGGTCTTCCCCATCCTGGGGTCGGTAGGGTAGAGTGGTCTCATGGCAAACGACGAGCGCAGCAGGCAGCGGGCGACGATCCGCCTGTGCGACGACGCGATGCTGGCGATCCCGCACGCGGCCCACGAGTACCCGGTGGGCCGGACCATCCGGACCAACAAGGTCAACTACCGGACCTGCCCGGGGCACCGAGCCCAGTAGAGCGAGACCCGGGGGAGGGGAGGCCCTCCCCCGGCCGACAAGGGGAGATCGAAATGATGGACGTCGAGGACTACACCGCCGAGGGCCTGGCCCTGATCGCCTACGCGGAGCGGAACGGCTACGCGAGCGCCGTGGACCTCCTGGAGGGGCTCATCGAGCGCACCGCGCCGGTAGGGACCCGGATCGCGATCGCGGTCCTGCTGAACGGCCGGGACCCCGAGGACGTCCAGGCCTGGCTCGACGACAACGAGTGACGAGGAGACCGAGATGGCGAAGCCTGCGGAGTTCATGAGCAAGCGGGAGCTGGTGGCGGAGGGCGCTCGGCTCGGTCTCGGGAGCCGGAGCGCTCTCGACGCCAAGCTCATCGGCCAGCTCCGAGCGCTGGTCAAGGCCGCTCAGGCGAAGGCCTAGCGGACGAGGTGGGGAGGGGTCTTCCCCTCCCCACCTTGCGTAGGGTATAGTGGTACCAGTGCCGGGAAGTACCGGCCGACGAGGGGAGATCGAGATGTTCACGGAGCGCAGCACCGGGCGGAAGTACCAGCTGGTCAAGGTCTTCGTCGCGACGGGCGGGAAGCAGCTCGAAGCCGCGACCGGTCGCCAGTACAACATCGTCAAGCGCTACGTCTGAGCAGGGGAGAGATCGAGATGGCTGAGATCCGCGAGGGCGACCGGGTGACGCTCCGTGGCCCGTGGGTGGCGAACCACCGCGAGCAGTACCGCAAGATGTTCGGCACGGAGTCCGGGATGCCGGACGACCTTCAGGGCACGGTCCGGACCGTCACCACCTTCACGATCCGCGTCGCCGACAGCCGCAAGACGGTGCGCGCGCCCAAGAAGGCCGTCACCCGCACCACCGTCCTGATCGACTGGGACGCTGCGCCGGGGCGCGAGGGCTGGACGGCTCGCTACCCGCTCTCGGCCGTCAAGCACCACAAGCCCGCGAAGGCGAAGGCCGTCAAGGAGACGTGGAAGCGGACGCCGGTCCGCGACCTCGCCGAGGGCGACGTCATCGAGACCCCGCACAACGAGGCCTCGGAGAGCGTGACCTACGTCCGGCCGATCGGCCGGGACTGGTTCGCCCTCGGCGTCACCGGGCAGCAGGAGCGCCGGGTGCCGGGCCGGACCGAGGTCCTGAAGCTCTACCGCTAGCGCGACCAGGGGCGCGGCTTCGGCCGCGCCCCACTGCTTTACTCCTGAACATCAGTAGGCTAGTATGAGCTGAGTGGGGCGAAGTCGCCCCCGGACAAGGGGAGATCGAAATGCTGAAGATCGAGATCGCGGAGCTGCTCGCGAGCGACAAGCGCGCCGGGACCCACAGCGAGAGCTACTACGCCTCCCGCTACACCGTGCCGGAGCTGCTGGCCCTCGTCGAGGCCTACGGCCACGCGGACCTCCACTCCCGCGAGGCCCGCAAGCTGTTCGACGCGGTGGCGTGGAGCCGGAGCCTCCGGATCAACAAGAACCTCCGCAGCCGCTCCGAGCGCCTCACCGGCAAGCCCGCCGCCATCCTCCGCTAGACCTCCTCCGGGCGGGGCGACGGATCGCCCCGCCCACCTTCACAGCAGACAAGGGGAACCGAAATGACCACGAACGTTCCTAAGGGCGCCGGACGACCGGCCGCAGCAGCCCGCTCCGCCAAGCACGCGCAGCGCACGCCCCTCCCGCCCAAGGCGGGCTCGCCCGGCGCGGAGGCGATCGCGGAGGCGAAGGCCGAGCGAGTCGCCGAGATCCTCGGCGAGTGGATGGAGTCGGCCGACCCGGCGAAGCAGGAGAAGCCCTACGGCGAGCAGACCGTGGCGGAGCTGCGGAAGGTCGCGCAGGCGCTCGGCGTCACCGGCTACAAGGCGCTCCGGCGCGGACCGCTGATGGACGCCATCCTGGAGGCCGAGAAGGCGAAGGCCTCCACGGCGGAGCGCCTCGACGGGCGGGACCTCGCGGCCGAGGTCTTCGCCACGGCCGAGAAGTCCGCCGAGCCGCAGCCGCCCGCCCCCAAGGCGCGCAAGCCCAAGGCCAAGTCCGGGGAGCGGAAGCTGGCCGAGGCAGCCGGACTCGCCACGGCCGCGCACGACGCCTTCGCGAGTTCGATCACTGCGGCGCGCGAGGCGATCGAGCAGCGCGAGCGCGAGCGTGTCGCGCTCGGCATCGTCAAGCCGGAGCCGGAGCCGGAGGCCGTCTGCGACCGGCCTGCGGTCGACTCCCCCCGGGGCAAGAGCATGGCCAAGGCGCTCGCCTTCGTCGAGGTCGCTGCCGGCCTTGGATGGGCGCAGTTCGCGAAGTCCGCGCCGGATGACGAGACCTACGGCGTGATCGTTGGTCGCGACGAGGAGCGCATCACCATCTCGTGGCGGGGCGGGGTCTTCGTGGGCGAGGAGTGCTACCACTCGCACCCCGGCCGGAGCCCCCGGAAGGTCATCAACGCGTCGGCCGCCAAGAAGATCATGGCCATTCCGCCCGCTGAGGCTGCTGCAGAGGCCGCGAAGGTCACGGCCCACAAGTCCGCCCGCCCCGGCCGTAAAAGCGCCGGAGAGGCCACTACAGCCCGCCGCAAGGCCCTCCCGTTCGACCCGGAGACCGCTGCGGACGCGGAGATCCTCCGGGCGATCCACGGCCGGGAGGTCACGTGGGTCAACTCGCTCTCCGGGGCGGAGCACACGGCTCGCGTCACCGGCTCGCGGAACCGCGTTGTGCGGAACGGCTCCGGCGTCCGGGCGATCGACTTCAATAGCCCGAACGGGGCGTGCACCGTCCGCGTGAACTCGATCGTCGAGATTCGATAGCAGGGGTAGCGCCAACTCCCCCCGTCCGCTAGGGTTGCCCTTACGCCCAAGCGGACGAGGGGAGGTGCCAGAAGTGATCATGTTCAAGATGGCGTTCAAGATCGTCTCGACGATCGCGCTCCTGTTCTGGCGGGCGACCGCGCAGGACTGCGACTGGACGTTCGTCCAGAAGTAAAGGCGCACAGAGGCCGTGGGGCGGGTAGACGACTCCCGCCCCACGGTTGTGGCTCCGGTAGCTCAATGGCAGAGCACCCCCGGATAAGGGGGAAGCGCTGCGGGTTCGAGTCCCGC
>Ga0310813_10000521_pt1 | contig 23985 bp, 17 predicted proteins | sample YN3metagenome_FD_203086 | JGI IMG/M metagenome (GOLD analysis project Ga0310813, IMG submission 203086) | Soil microbial communities from experimental microcosm in Duke University, North Carolina, United States - YN3 | ecosystem: Engineered > Artificial ecosystem > Soil microcosm > Unclassified...
CAGAGCCAGAGCCAGAGCCAGAGCCAGAGCCAGAGCCAGAGCCAGAGCCAGAGCCAGAGCCAGAGCCAGAGCCAGAGCCAGAGCCAGAGCCAGAGCCAGTCTCAGCCCCGGGCTCGAGCGAGCGTTCAAGCGCGCTCGCCTGATGCGGAATATGCAGCGCGTCGAGCCGCGCGGAGAACGACATCTCATGCGCCCACGTAAACACGATGCCGAGCGCCGCGACCGCCACGAGGCCCGCTACGCGCGCCACCGCATTGTTGATGCCCGACGCGACACCGATGCGCTGCTGCGGCACCGACGCCATCACGGTGGTGGTCAGCGGCGTGACGGCCAGCGTCATGCCGATGCCGATCGACACCAGCGCCGGAAAGAACCCGCTCCAGTACGACACGTCGCCGGCATGCGCGCGCGGCAGCGCGAACAGCGCAAAGCCGAGCGCCGTGATGCACGGCCCGGCGATCAGCAGCACGCGTGGCCCGCTGCGGTCGGCGATGCCGCCCATCATTCGCGACAGTCCGCCGATGATCGCCGGCAGCGGCAACAGCGCCGCGCCGGCCTCGGTCGCGGTAAAGCCATGCGCGCGGATCAGCGTCAACGGCAGGAAGAACAGCGCACCGCCAAGCCCGAAATACAGCAGCAACGTGACAAGGTTAGCGCCGCTGAAGTCGCGAGATTGAAACACATCGAGCGGCATCATCGGCTGCGCGCTGGCCGCTTCGAGCACGACGAAGCCAACCAGCACCAGCCCGCCGCCCGCCACCAAAGCGAGCACCAGCGGCTCCGCGAAGCCGTGCGCGGACGCGCGCGTCAAGCCGTACGCCAGCGCGCCGAGACCGAGCGCGGCCGCCGCCGCGCCGGGCCAGTCCATGCGCTGCGGCGCGCCGCCCTGACGGCTGTCCGGCACGGCGAGGAAGGCGAGCACGAGCGTCGCCGCGGCAACCGGCAAATTCAGGAAAAAGATTGCACGCCATGAAAACGCGTCGACCAGCCAGCCGCCCGCAACCGGTCCCAGCGCCGACGTGATCGCACCGAACCCGGCCCAGACGCCGATCGCACGGCCGCGCTCGGACTCGTCGAACACCGAACCGAGAATCGACAGGCTGCTCGGCACCAGCAGCGCCGCGCCGACACCCTGCATGGCGCGCGCCACGATCAGCGTCGCGGAGTCCGGCGCGAAGCCGCAGCCGGCCGACGCGAGCGTGAACAGCGCAATGCCGGCGACGAAGATGCGGCGCCGCCCGAAGCGGTCGCCGAGTGCGCCGCCGACCAGCACGAACGACGCGAGAAACAGCAGATAGGCATCGACCACCCACTGCATCGCCGCGACGCTGGCGCCGAGTTCGTTCTGCAGCGAAGGCAGCGCGACGTTGACCACCGAGCTGTCGATGAACGCCATGCTCGAACCGAGAATCGTCGCGGCGAGCGCGAGCTTTTTGCGGCGGCAGGGTTGGGTGCGCTCATTGGGATGCGCGCAGATCGCCAGTTCGTCGCACGGGCCTGCCTGAGCCGGCGCGGCATGATGGGGTGCGGATGTTGCGGGGTGGTCGGAGTGAGCCAAGGTCGCTTCCGTGCGGGGGTTCGCACAAGCATAGCAACGGCGGCGTGAGCGCGCAGCGGTTGGGGCCGACGGAAGCGCGCGTGTGACTCCAGAAGCGGACGCGCAAAGTAGAACGAGCTATGCCGCGGGGACCGTACCGCGTGCAACGGTCCCCGCGGCGATGCGCTAGTGCGTTATTCCGGCAGATGCGGCCGCCGCGGATAACGGCGTTCCCGCCTCATCCTCCGCATCGTCGCCGGTATCCGCCTCGCCGTCGTGCTGCTGGCGGCGCATGCGGATCTGCCGCATCGAGTTCACGTCGGTCTGCATGCGGTTCGCGTTCATCAGCCGGTATAGCGTCGCGCGCGATACGCCGAGGTCCGCGGCCGCGCCGGACAGGTTGTGCCCATGCCGCCGCAACGCGTCTTCGATCGCCTCGATTTCTGCCTTCATGCGGATCTCGGCCAACGTCTTCGTGCGTTCGGCCGAGGCGGCCGGCAAGCCGAGATCGGTCTCGGTGATAAAGCGGCCCTCGGCCATCACCACCGCGCGGCGCACGCAGTTGATCAGTTCGCGCACGTTGCCGGGCCACGCATAGTTGGACATCGCAACCACCGCGCCGCTCGAAAATCCGCGGATCTTGTGGGTGCCGTCCTGCCGGTACATGCTGAGCGCGTAGTCGGCGAGCAGCCGGATATCGCTGCCGCGCTCGCGCAGCGGCGGCTCGTCGAGGCGCAGCACGCACAGCCGGTGATACAGGTCGGAACGGAAGCGGCCATCGGCCACTGCGGCTTCGAGATGCACGTGCGTCGCCGAAATTACGCGCACGTCGACCTTGATCGACGCATTGCCGCCCAGCCGTTCGATCGTGCCTTCCTGCAAAAAGCGCAGCAGTACGGCCTGGCACTCGTGCGGCATGTCGCCGATCTCGTCGAGGAACAGCGTGCCGCCGTTCGCATGCTCGATGCGGCCGATCTTGCGCTGCAGTGCGCCGGTGAACGCGCCGCGCTCGTGGCCGAACAGTTCGGCCTGCAGCAGCGTAGGCGGGATCGCCGCGCAGTTGATCGCGACGAATGGCTGCTGGTTGCGCGCCGAGCAGTCGTGCACCGCGCGCGCGGTGAGTTCCTTGCCGGTGCCGGACTCGCCGGCGATAAACACCGGCGCATCGGTCTGCGCGCATTTGTCCAGACGCCGGTAGAGCCGCTGCATCGCGTCGCAGTGGCCGACCATCCCATGTTTGCCGAGCGACGGCTTCGGCTTCACGCTGGCGCGCCGCAGGTTCGACAGACCGTGCGCATGACCGAGCGCGAAGATCAGCCGCTCGTTCAGGCAGGGCCGCGTGACGAAGTCGAAGCAATAGTCGAGGATGAAGCGGCTCGTCAGCTCGTCGTCGGCGCGGCCGGGCGCGATCTGCGCGATCCAGTTGGTTTCGCCGCGCTGCATGCAGGCTTCGAGCGCGGACAGCTGCTGCGCGGTGCAGTCTTCGGGCAGATCGATCAGGCCGACCTTGATGTCGTCGCTGCGCTCGAGCAGGCGCTCGGCGGCGGCGGTGGTTCTTGCCTGCAGCACATTCCAGCCGGCGGTGCTCAGAAAGGCCACGAGTTCTTCGTCCGCGGCGGACGAAACGCAAAGCACGGTGCGCTCACTGGCGGGCGCTGCGGAAGTGGAATCCATGTTACCCCCGGTGGGATGTTTGCCCTTGCGGCATGGATAGCGCCACAAGACCAAGGTCCTTCGACGTCGACTCTCATCGTGATAACGGCTCGTCTTTGCGAACCTTTCGCTATTCGGGTGCTGACATGCGTGCGGCAACGTACAAAAAGCGCGATTTCCTGTTGCGTTAACGGCATCGACCAACTCCGTGAAGCTTGTATGCCGTGACAGAACATCGACTTATCGTCGCACGAATCCGGCATGTGGAGCAAAAGATAAATGAAAAGCGCGCGGAGTTTAAATCGGAAGAAATCATGATGGGGTGCACCCCACCTGGCGGCGCGCTCGCGCGATTCATCGATGAACGCAGCCGGTCCTTGCGGGACAAGGCTGTGCCGCTTTCGCGTATCAGCCGCGGAGCGTTTTCGGCGCGCCCAATGCGCGCTGTCTCAAAGTTGCGACAGGTCCGGCCAGGCCTCGCGAGTCGTACGCACGGCCGTTTCTGATCAGGCATTTTTGACCGCGACGCCTTATCCAGTGGGCCTCGCCGCGTATGAGAAAGATTTTTTTACCGGTCTCAGTGCGGGCCAAAACGCGTATGCGGAGTGGTTATTGGCGTCTCGGGACTGTTTCTAGTCCGAAACGCGCGATCCGGCCGGCCCCTGAAAACGCCTGTGCGTCAGCCTGTCGACCACGCTGCGACAAGGGTTTGAGGCCTGATGGCACACCCGTTGCGATATGTCGGCCACGGGCATCGTTGCTGACGGCAGACGCCACAGAGCGCCGACCGGTAGCGACAACGGGGACTTCGCGATTTCGGCCGGGGATTGCCGGGATCGCGGAGGGGCGGCGGGGCCAATGGGGCGGACGTCAGAAGAAAGTGGGGCGAATGGTTCATACGGGGTACGGACCATTCGCCACCACGACGACGCAGCCGGCGGCATGGCCGATCGTGGTCCGTTACGCGTGTTGCGAACGGGCTTGTGACGCCAAAGCGGGCACATAGAAAGACCGCGGCGGCTTGTTTCGGTAGTTCCACTTTTCCTACGGGGGTTAGCAATGAAGAACGCAATTCAACAATTTCTGCGCGACGAAGAAGGTGCAGCAGCAATCGAATACGGCCTGCTGGTCGGCCTGATCTCGGTGATGATCATCGGCGGTGCGACGTTGGCTGGCACCAGCGTGCAGACGATCTTCAACACGGTGTCGACGGCGCTGCAGACCGCGTCGAAGAACACCGGCAAGTAACGCAGCGCAAGCTCAGCCCGCGGCTCGTCGCTAGCTCGCTCTGCCGCACGCACGATCGCGGCAGAGCTGGGCGGGCTGACCGCAGCGGGGCGCGCCCACCGAACTGCATACCGGAGTTTGCGATGAACGCCTTTCCGTTTCCGATTGCCCCTTGCGTGTTCCTGCTCGTGATCACGGCGGCCGTGCTGGACCTGCGTACCCGCCGCATCCCGAACTGGCTGGTGGTAACCGGGCTGGCTGCAGCACTGCCGGCGCAATGGATGGCGCACGGCGCGGTCGACGGGCTGACCGGCATGCTCGGCGGTTGCCTCGTGGGCAGCATGATTTTTCTGCCCGGTTACCTGGTGCGCGTAGTCGGCGCCGGCGACGTGAAGCTGATGGCGGCAGTCGGCGCGCTGACGGGCGCCACCGGCACGATCGTGGCCGCGCTGCTTGCGTGTGCGGTCGCCGGGGTGTGGGCGCTCGCCGCCATGCTGCTGCAACGGCGGTTGAAGGACGGGCTCGCGAACAGCTATTCGATGCTGCTGGCGACGGCTGGCGGCTGGCGGCAGGCAGTACAGCAAGGTGAAGTGATGCGGGCGTTGTCGGTGGGCAAGCTGCCGTTCGGCGTGGCCATCGCAATCGGCGCACTGGGCACGATTGTCATGACCATGCGGTAGCGCGCAGCACACGGCAGCAGGCGGGATCGAAGCGGTATCAGGCAGCAGTAGTGGCGGTTGCAGCAGAAAGACAGAGAACCGGGTCTTCGCAGAAAGACGAGGTTCCGCAACGGGGTCCGCACGACGGGGGTGGTGCGGAAAGACGGGGAGCGCACGGCGGGTTGTGCGTGGCATGCAGCATGAAGAAAGCGGGCAACCAGCCCGCCAGGCAAGCAGGCGGCGCGCCGGCACGATAAAGCCGGGGCACCGTCTGCAAGCCGGCAGAACCGACGCGGGTGCACCGGACGCTGCAAGGCCGGGCCTCGCAGGCAGTCCAATACGGGGGAACTCAGATGAACAACGCTCATGGACCGGGCGAGCCTGTGCTGCACGACACCGCGTCGCGCAGCCGTGCTGCACAAACGAAGGGCGCGCCTCGCGCACCGCAGACCGTGCGGCAAACCGGTCTGGACCTGCCGTTTCTCGCCGAGCTGACCGCCAAGGCCTGCGCGGTCGAAGGCAGGGTCAGCCTCGCGCGGCTGGTGGAGCGCCTGAAGCTGACAATTCCGGTGGTCGACGAAGTGACCGGCTTCATGGTTCGCGAGCGTCTGCTCGAAATCACGCAGCGCGGCGCGGCCGACTTCGACGTGCAGTATCAGCTGACCGAAGAAGGGCGCGTGCGCGCGATCGGCTATCTCGCCAGATGCGCATATGTCGGCGCGGCGCCGGTCACGCTCGAGGCCTACGCGCAAACCGTGGCGCGCCAATCGGTGAACCTGCTGCGCGTGGCGCGCCCGTTCGTGCGTGACGCGCTAGCCGATCTGACGCTCGCCGATGCGCTGATCGACGAGGTGGGCGGCGCGATGAATTCGGGCCGGCCGATTCTGCTGTACGGACCTGCCGGCGGCGGCAAGACTTATCTGGCCGAATGCCTCGCGCGGCTGTTGCCGGGCACCATCGACCTGCCGTACGCGCTGCTGATCGACCGCTCGATCGTGCAGGTTTTCGATCCGCTCGTGCACGTGCCGTGCGCGGAGCCGTCGAGCGCAACGGCCAATTTATCGGCCCATACCCCGTCGCGTGCGGTCGCCGTGCCGCCGGACCGCCGCTGGCTGCGCTGCCGGCGCCCGGTGGTGATGGCGGGCGGCGAGCTGACGCTCGACATGCTCGAACTGCGCTACGACGCGGGCACGGGCTTCTATCAGGCGCCCGGCCATATGAAGGCGAACAACGGCCTGTATATCGTCGACGACTTCGGCCGCCAGCGGGTTGCGCCGCAAGAGCTGCTGAACCGCTGGATCGCGCCGCTCGGCCGCGGCACCGAAACCCTGGCGCTGCAAAACGGCGCGCGCTTCCAGGTGCCGTTCGACGTGCGCCTCGCGTTCTCGAGCAACCTGTCGCCCGAGCAGCTCGGCGACGAAGCGTTTCTGCGACGGCTCGGCTGCAAGCTGTACGTCGGGCCGCTTGCGCCGCAGCAGTACCGCGTGCTGTTCGAGCACCTGTGTGCCGAGCTGCGCGTGCGCACCGACGACGCTGCCTTCGATTTTCTGCTGCATCGCCTGCATCAGCCGGCGGGCCGGCCACTGCTCGCCTGCTATCCACGCGATCTGCTCGGCCTGGTGGTGGCGCAGGCCAGCTATCGCGAAGAGTTGCCCGTCGCCACGCCGGACACGCTGCAGCGCGCGTGGAACAGTTATTTCGCCCACGGCGGGAGCCCGCAAACGGCGCCGCCGCGAACGAACCACGCGGACGAGATGATTCGCAGATTCGCGACCGCCTGAACCGCTTGCATCGCTCGAACCGTTTGAACCGATCCACGTCATCGACCGCGCCACGAGCGCACCGGCCATAACCAGCCGACACCAGGAGACCGACATGAACAACTCACGCGCGATATTCATGCTGCTGATCGCGACCGCCGCGGGCCTTGCCGCCGTGGTGTTCGGCTCGCGCTGGATGGCCTCGCAGGGCGCTGCGCAGACCGCACGGGTAGTGGTCGCGACCAGCGACATCAGCCTTGGCCAGCGCCTGACGCCCGACGTGCTGAAGGCGATCGACTGGCCACCGGGCAGCGTGCCGGCCGGTGCGTTTACCGACGTCGCGAAGCTGGACGGCCGCGTGCTGAAGGAGAGCACGATGCGCGGCGAGCCGGTACTGGCCACCAAGCTGTCGCCGGAAGGCACGGTGGGCGGACTGTCGGCGGTAATCAACGAAGGCAAGCGGGCCATCACGGTGCGGGTGAACGACGTAATCGGCGTGGCCGGTTTCGCGCTGCCGGGCAATTACGTCGACATCATCGTCAACACTGAGAAAGATCCGAATACGCAGCGCGATCAGCACATTTCGAAGATCGTGCTCGAAAAAATTCTGGTGCTCGCCGTCGCGCAGGAAGTGGCGCGCGACGACACCAAGCCGAAAGTGGTCGACGCGGTCACGCTCGAGGTGACGCCTGCTCAGGCGGAGAAGATCGACCTCGCACGCAGTATCGGCACGCTGTCGCTGGTGCTGCGCAACCAGATCGATCCGCAAGCCACCGCCACCGGCGGCGCGACGCGCGCCACGCTGCTCGACGTCGCCGAGCCGGTCGTTGCGAGTGCGCCGACAGCGGCGCCGGCGCGTCCGGTGCGACGCGTGGCGGCGCGCGAGCCGAGCAACTGCGTGCGGGTGATCGTCGGTGGCGACACCACGAAAGAATGCTTTTGAACGAAGCAACGGCAGCGCATCAGGCAACGATACGTAATCAGGCAGCTCTGGAAACACCAGGCAACACCACGCAACACCGGGATTGGCATCGACCCATAAGCAGCACATAAGCGGAACACAAGCAGCACTGAACGGGGGAAGGACATGAACGCGAAATCGGCTCGTCTGGCGCATCGGTCGCCAGCACGCGAAGCGAGGATGCATCGACCGGCGGCAGCACGCTTTAGCGTGACCGTCATTCTGGGAACGATCGGCGCCTTTCTCTGGGTGCTGCCGAGTGCGCAGGCCGAAGGCCTTGCCGGCAAGCCGGGCGCGGTGGGCATGGTGGTCGCGAATAACGCGCCCGCCGCGGCGACGCCGCTGCCGGAGCTGCCGGCCACACTGGCGGCCGTGCAGTCGAGCGGTGCGCAGGCGCATACGGCGTCCGGCGCCGTGTCGATGGTCGGCGCCGGCAAAGGCCCGAACTGCCGCGGACAGGTCAGCGCACAGAGCACCGTCAACGTGCCGCTCGGCAAGTCGACGCTGGTTGACCTCGACGAGCCGGTCCGCCAGCGCACCGTCGGTAATCCGGCGATCGTGCAAACCATGCTGGTGTCGCCGCAAACGCTCTATCTGCTCGGCTCGGACATCGGCACGACCAACATGATCGTGCAGGGCAAGAGCGGCGCGTGCAGCGTGATCGACGTGGTGGTGGGTGCCGATCCGGGCGGCCTGCAGCAAACCATTCTGAAACTGATGCCCAACGAGCGCGGCGTGCAGGTGATGGCGGCGGGCGACTCGCTGGTGCTGACCGGCGTCGTCAGCGATGCGGTGGTGGCCGAGCGCATCGTCGAGCTGGCCAAGGCCTTCACGCAGCGTTCGAATGCCGCGCTGCCCGGCGCGCGCGGCACTGCGGGCGCGCCGGCGGCCGGGCCGCTGCCGGTGGCGGCGCCTGCGCCGCTGCAGGCGCTCGGCGGCAACGGCGGCGACCGGCAACGCGTGATCAACATGATGCAGGTGGCCGCGCCGCAGCAGGTGATGCTCGAAGTGAAGGTTGCCGAAGTGTCGAAGACGCTGGTCGACCAGCTCGGCGCGCAGGCCAATCTGCAGGGCAGCATCGGCACGTGGAGCTTCGGCCTGCTCGCGCAGTTCCTGTCGGGCGGCCTCGGTCTCGCGGCGGCGGCGAAATCGAACAACCTGCCGCTGAGCCTCGCGATCGACGCGCAGAAGAACGACCAGCTGGTGAAGATCCTCGCCGAGCCAAACCTGATGGCGATCAGCGGCCAGGAAGCGAGCTTTCTGGCGGGCGGCAAAGTGTTTATTCCGGTGCCGCAAAGCAACACCACCGGCGGCACCACGATCACGCTGCAGGAAGAGCTGTTCGGCGTGGGCCTGACTTTCACGCCGACCGTGCTCGACAACGGCCGCATCAACCTGAAGGTCGCGCCGGAAGTCTCGGAGCTGTCGCCGACCGGGGTGGCGGTGTCGGCAGCCGGGGTCAGCACGACCGCGATCCTGCCGCTGATCACGACGCGCCGCGCGACCACCACGCTGCAGGTGTACGACGGTCAGAGCTTCGCGATCGGCGGCCTGATGAAGAGCAACGTGACCGGCACGATCAAGGCGCTGCCGGGCATCGGCGAGGTGCCGGTGCTGGGCGCACTGTTCCGCAGCACGCAGTTTCAGGAGGACAAGACCGAGCTGGTGTTCGTCGTGACGCCGCGCCTTGCCAAGCCGCTGCCGCGCGCCTATCCGCTGCCGACCGACACTTTCGCCAACGTCAACGAAGGCACGTTGTTCGCGACCGGCAATATGGAAGGCTCGAAGCCGGCGGCGCCCGCCGCGCCCGCAGTGCCGATCTCCCCCGCACTGCCTGCGCCGGGTGCACCGGGTGCGCCCGCGGCGCCGGCGCCCGCCAACAGCGCACCGGGCGCTGCGGCCGGTGTGCGCCCGCAGCCGATGGCCGGCAGTACGCTCAGCACCGCCCCCGCGCATTCCGGCGACGCGGCGGCTGCCGCGCCGGCCGGCGTCCCCGCGGTGACGCTGCCGCAGCCGGCCTCGCCGGCGCCGCGGTCCGCGCCGGTCGACGCGGCTGCGCTGCCGGTTGCCGATCCGCAGCAGGGGCAAAGCGCGCACCAGCCGGCGCTGCACGGGGCACAAGCGACGCAGGCGGCGACACAAACCGCCATACAAGCCGCACCGCAACCGCTCCTCACCGCGCAACCCGGCGAGGCGCACAGCGAGCCGCCCGCGCCCGCATCGGCTCACACCGCAGCCGCCGTTGCACTGGCTGCACCCGACAGCGGCAGCGACGCGGCGCATCCCGCCGCAGCGTCGAGCGCGCCGCACCCGGCGTCCCTGCATTGAACCCGCGCCACGCACAGACGGAGACCACCATGAACACCTTGCACACGTTGTCGCGCATTGCCGTCGGTCTCGGCGCATGCGCGGCGCTCGGCGGCTGCCTGTCGTCGACACCGAACTGGGATCGCAACTTCGGCGCGGCGGTCACGCAGCTGCGCGAGATGCAGACGCTGAACCCGAACGCGTCGGACAACACCGACCCGGTCGCAGGCGTCGACGGGCGCGCGGCCGATGCGGCGCAAACCGCCTACTACAAGTCGTTCACCGCGCCGACGCCGCCCAGCAGCGCATTCACGATCGGGATCGGCGCGGGCACGGTCGGCAATTAACCACGGCGCGGATCGACGGCGGCTAAGGAGGGTCACCATGATCGATATTCTTTTGGTTTCGGCAAGCGAGCAATGCGCGCGCGAGATCGGCACGCTGCTCGGCGAGAGCGGCGTGATGCATACCCTGCGCACCGAAGCGTGCCCGGCGCAGCATCTGCCGCGCCACGCGGCGCAGATCAGGAAAGCCGATTTGCTGATCATCGAGGACAGCGCGCTCGGCCCGCTGCAGCTCGCGGCGATCGAGGAAATCAGCGCGCATGCGCCGCATCTGACCTGCATGCTGGTCACCGCCGCGCTGTCGACCGACATGCTGATGGCCGCGATGCGCGCCGGCGTGCGGCACGTGCTGTCGTGGCCGCTCGATGCCAATGCGTTCGCGCGTGAAGTCGCGCACGTGGCCGGCAAGAAGCACGGGCAGACGCACCGCGCCGGCCGGGTGCTGTCGTTCGCTGCCGGCAAGGGCGGCTGCGGTACCACGCTGGTGGCGACCAACGTCGCGTACGCGCTTGCCGCGGCGCACGGCCGGCGCGTGCTCGTGATCGACCTGAACCAGCAGTTCGCCGATGCCAGCCTGCTGCTGACCGACAAGGCGCCGCCCGCCACGCTGTACGACCTCGGCACGCAGATCGAGCGGCTCGACGCCGCTTTCTTCGAGGCCTGCGTGGCGCGCGTGCATCCGAATCTGGACGTGCTGGCCGGCGCCGGCGACCCGGTCAAGGCCGGCGAGCTGCGCGCCGCGCATCTGCAACGCACGCTTGCGCTGGTGCGCGAACAATACGACGTCGTGATCTGCGATGTCGGCCAGAGCACCAACCCGCTGTCGATCCAGGCGCTCGACCAGAGCGAAGCGATCTGCGTGGTGCTGCAGCAGACCATTGCGCATCTGCATGCGAGCCGCAAACTGCTCGATATCTTCGGCCAGCTCGGCTATGCGGCCGGCAAGACGCGCCTCGTCGTGAACGGCTACGACAAGCGCGAGCGGGTCGACCTCGAGGCGATCGAACGCACGCTCGGCGCGAAGCCGGTGCAATTGCTGCCGCACGATCTGAAGAACGCGCGCGAAGCGGTCAACCAGGGCGTGCCGCTCGCGGTGATGGCGAAGAACAGTGCGCTCGCGAAAAGCATCGACGCGCTTGCGATCCAGCTGTGCCCGCCGCAACACGCACCGGCCAAACGGAGTCTGGCGCGCTGGTTCGCGCCGAAGACCGGCGGCGCGCAGCTCAAGCCGAGCCATTAGGCGCGCCGCGGTTCGACCCGAGCGCCGATTAATCCAACGACCAGCCGGAGACCAGCATGTCATTGCGCGAACAACTCCTGATGCAAAGCGACCTCGCGGCGGCGGCCGCCCCGCCCACCGGGGCCGCGGCCGGCACGCAGGACAGCAAGGCCGCGCGCCAGGCCTACCAGCAGCTGAAGATGAGCATCCACCAGACCATCATCGAGCGCGTCGAGCTGGACAAGCTGCAGCGGCTCACGCCGGACCAGGTGAAGCGCGAACTCGCGCAGCTCGTCGAGCGTATCGTCGATGAGGACAAGGTGCCGATGAACGAGTTCGAGCGGCGCCGCCTCGTGCAGGACGTGCAGGACGAAATGCTCGGCCTCGGACCGCTCGAGCCGCTGCTGAACGACCCGACCATTTCCGACATTCTGGTCAACACGTCGCAGCATGTGTACGTCGAGCGGCGCGGCCGGCTCGAACACACCGACATCACGTTCTACGACGATGCGCACCTGATGAAGGTGATCGAGCGCATCGTGTCGCGGGTCGGCAGGCGCATCGACGAATCGACGCCGATGGTCGATGCGCGGCTGCCCGACGGCTCGCGTGTCAACGCGATCATTCCACCGTCGGCGATCGACGGCCCGCTGGTGTCGATCCGGCGTTTCGCGGTCAATCCGCTGACGGTCGACGACATGCTGAACAACCAGAGCTTCACGCCGGCGATGGCGCAACTGCTCGAGGCGCTGATCAAGGCCAGGCTGAACGTGCTGATTTCGGGCGGCACCGGCAGCGGTAAGACCACGCTGCTGAACCTGCTGTCCGGCTTCATTCCGGGCGACGAGCGCATCGTCACGATCGAAGACGCAGCCGAACTGCAGCTGCGCCAGCAGCACGTGCTGCGCCTCGAAACCCGCCCGCCAAATATCGAAGGCAAGGGCGAGATCTCGCAGCGCGCGCTGGTACGCAATGCGTTGCGGATGCGCCCGGACCGCATCGTGCTCGGCGAAGTGCGCGGCGGCGAAGCGCTCGACATGCTGCACGCGATGAACACCGGGCACGAAGGTTCGATGGCGACGCTGCACGCGAATACGCCGCGCGACGCGCTGACGCGCCTCGAAAACATGGTGTCGATGGCCGGCATCGCGATGCCTGTCAAGGCGATGCGCCAGCAGATCGCGTCGGCGGTGTCGGTGGTGGTGCAGGCGTCGCGGCTCACCGATGGGCGCCGCAAGCTGATGAGCATCCAGGAAATCACCGGCATGGAAGGCGAGGTGATCAATACGCAGGAAATCTTCACGTTCAAGCGTACCGGCGTCGATCAGGACGGCACCGTGCGCGGCTTTTTCTGCGCGACCGGCGTGCGGCCGAAGTTCTGCGAACGTCTGGCGGCGTTCGGGCTGTCGCTGCCCGACAACGTATTCGATCCGGCGCGGCGCTTCGAGGTCTGAGCGCGCCGCGCATCACGGCAATGCCTGGGGGAAAGCATGGATACGTCGTTTATCGGTTTCGTCGTGCTGCTGTTCATCGCGACGGTGCTTATGGTCGAAGGCCTTTACCTGTACTGGCACGGGCGGCACGGCGCTGCCGCGAAGCGTCTGAAGTCGCGCGTGCGGGCCTTGTCGGCGAGCGCCGGCGACGCTGTTCGCGAGCCCGCGTCCATTCTGAAGAGCGACCGGCTCTCCGACGCGTCGCTGACCGCGCGCCTGTTGCTCGGCATGCGGCGCGTCGAGGCGCTGCAGCGGCTGCTGGTGCAGGCCGGGCTCGACTGGAGCATCGGCCGTTTCGTCGCGTATACCGGCGCGTGCGCGGCGGCCGGTTGGCTCGCAGCGCTGGTGCTGCATCAGCCGTTCGTCGTCGGCTTGCTGGCCGGTGCGCTGTGCGCGCTGCTGCCGTGGTTCGCGGTGCGCCGCAAGCGCACCAGGCGTCTCGCGCTGCTCGAGCAGCAACTGCCCGAAGCGGCCGACCTGATCGCCCGCGCGATGCTTGCCGGCCATTCGTTTCCGAGCGCGCTCGGCATGGTCGGCGACGAGATGCCGCAGCCGCTTGGCGGCGAGTTCCGGCTCGCGTTCGACGAAATCAACTTCGGCGCATCGATGAGCGACGCGCTGCAGAACATGGTGACGCGCGTGCCACTGGACGACCTGCGCTACTTCGTGATCGCCGTGCTGATCCAGCGCGAAGCCGGCGGCAATCTCGCCGAGATTCTCGGCAACATCAGCACGATTATCCGCGAGCGGCTGAAGCTGTTCGGCAAGGTGCGCGTGCTGTCCGCGGAAGGGCGCCTGTCGGCGTGGATCCTGTGCCTGATGCCGTTCGTGCTCGGCGGTGTGATTTCGCTGATCAATCCCGGTCTGGTGCGGGTTTTCTGGACCGACAGCGCCGGCATGGTGCTCGTGGGCATCGCGCTGACCTTCATGCTGTTCGGCGTGCTGTGGTCGCGCAGCATCGTGCGCATCCACGTATGAGCGCGGCCACATTTCAACGAATCGACGGGGGCGGGGCAACCCGAAAAACATGAGAATCGACCAGATCGCATTGCTCGCGCTGCTGTTTCTGATCGTCTTTGCCGCAGTGTTCAAAGGCATGAGCCTGATGCGGCCGGATCCGCTCAAGCGCCGCCTCGGCCAGCTCGGCACTGGCGCGGCCGCGCCCGATGGCCGCCCCGCCGACGCTGCGCAGGCGGCAACCGACGGCAAGTGGGTCGAGCGGATCGCGCAGGTTTCGTCGCGCGTCGCGAAGTTCTCACTGCCGAAGGAAAGCTGGAGCGATTCGCTGCTGCGCGTGCGCTTCCTGAACGCCGGCCTGCGCAGCAGTTCGGCCCCGGCGCTGTACTTTGCCGCCAAGACGGTGCTTGCGCTCGCGTTGCCGGCGCTCGCGCTCGCCGGGCTCGCCGGCAAACTGCACGACGCGCCGATGGTGCTGACGCTGGCCACCGTGCTGGGCACGTCGGCGTTCGGCTTCTATCTGCCCAACGGCGTGCTGGCGCGGCTCGTCGAGCGCCGCAAGCTGGCGCTGTTCGAAGACCTGCCCGATGCGGTCGACCTGATGACCGTGTGCGTCGAGGCCGGCCTCGGCTTCGACGCGGCGCTCGCACGCGTCACCGAGGAAATCGGCACGCGCAGCACCGCGCTGCGCGACGAATTCGAACTGGTGCTGCTCGAGCTGCGCGCCGGCTCCGGACGCGACAAGGCGCTGCGCAATCTGGCGCTGCGCACCGGCGTCGAGGACATCGACACGCTGACCACGATGCTGATCCAGGCCGACCGCTTCGGCACCAGCATCGGCGATTCGTTGCGCGTGTACACCGACAACCTGCGCACCAAGCGCCGGCTGCGCGCCGAGGAGAAGGCCGCGAAGATCGCGCTGAAGCTGCTGTTTCCGCTGATCTTCTTTATCTTCCCGACGCTGATCATCGTGCTGCTCGGGCCGGCCGCGCTGCAGACCGCACGCATTCTGGCGCCCGCGCTGCACCGCATCTCGGGCTGAGATCAGCATGCGACCCGTACCGCACAGAGGAGACGCATCATGCCCACGTGCTTGTCACGACCCTCGATGCGCCACAGGCAGCGCGGCGCGACCGCCGTCGAATTCGCGCTGATCGCGCCGCTGTTGTTCATGCTGCTGTTCGTCGGGCTCGACTTCGGCGTGTCGCTGTGGGTCAACCTGACGATGCAGTACGCAGTCCGGGAAGGCGCGCGCTATGCGGTGACCGGACAGAGCGACCTCGACCCGAACGCGTCGAGCCAGCAGCGTTACCTCGCGGTGATCCAGGAGATCAAGAACAGCTCGATGGGGCTGTACGGCATCGTCAATCCAAGCTACACGGTGACGGTGAACGGCAAGAGCAGCAACTACGCGTCGCAGGGCAGCTACTCGGGCAGTATGTTCGGCAATGCCGGCGACATCATCGTGCTGCAGCTGAACTGCAACTGGCCGTTGCTGACGCCGCTCGCGCAGCCGTTTTTTCCGAACGGCGTCTACACGTTCAGCGTCGCGGCGACGATGCGCAACGAAGGCTTCTGAGAGGGCTTGCGACATGAACCGCACGATCCAATGCAAGGGCCGGCGCCGCCAGCGCGGCGCCGCGGCGATCGAAATGGCGCTGCTGCTGCCGCTGCTGGTGGCGATCGCGCTGCCGGTGGTGGACTTCGCGCGCAACATGCAGGCGCAGATGATCCTGATCAACGTCAGCCGCGAAGGCGCGAATCTGGCCACCCGCGCATCGCTGACCTTTCCGATGCAGACCATCATGTCGTCGCTGACCATGACCACGCCGCCGCTCGACATGGGTGCGAACGGCATGATCTACATCACGCAGGTGGTCGGCAACAATGGTTGCGACAGCAACAACAACGGCTGCACCGGTGTGGTGACCGCGCAGTATCGCTGGACCGGCGGCAGCTATACGAGCGCGCAGAGCCAGTTCTGGAACTGCGGCAGCAACGGCACCACGTGGGCGAGCGACGGCACCGGCAGTTGCAAGGGTTTGCCGAGCCCAGGCAGCAAGTCCCCGGAAGTCACGCTGCTGCAGGGGCAGATGAGCAGTGGGCAGACCGCGTACGTGGTCGAGGCGTTCTATTACCAGACGCCGCTGGTCGGCTCGCTGAACCTCGGGCCGATTCTGAATACACCCGCGCTGTCGCCGAACCTGTATGCGATGACAGTGTTCTGAAATCGCGCAACGATCGGGGGATACGGTGAGAACATCGTCGGCAAAGCGCCAGCAAGGCGCAGTGAGCATTATCGTCGCGGGGGCGCTGGCGTTGCTGCTGGCGGTGCTTGGCCTCGCGCTCGACGCGGGGCGCGGCTACATGATCAAGGCCAAACTCGATGCCGCGGTCGACGGCGCCGCGATCGCGGCCGGCCAGTCGGTTACGCGCGGCACCAACCAGACCACGCAGACGGCCAGCGCGCAGCAGGCCGCCAAGGCGTTCTTCGCGGCGAATTTCCCGCCGGGCTATCTCGGCTCGAGCGTGACGCTCGCGACGCCGTCGGTCGCGTTCGCCACGGACGGCACCGTGACCATCGGTATCGCTGCGCAGGCCGAGGTGCCGACTACGTTGACGCAACTGCTCGGTTTCAACGTGCTGAAGGTGGCGACCACTTCCGAGTCGGTGCGCCGCGACCTGGATATGGCGTTCGTCGTCGATACGACCACGTCGATGAACAGCACGTCGGTGCAGAAGGCGGTGCGCACGAGCTCGGTGGACTTTCTGAACAACTTCGACGTGACCAGCGACCGGGTCGCGCTGATGCACTTCGCGACCGGCACCGTGGTGGATGTGCCGTTCAAGGCCGGCAATGCGCGCGGCTTCGATCGCACCGCGATGACCAACACGATCAACGGCTATTCGTTCAGCGGCAATACGAATTCGAGCGAGGCGCTGTGGAACGCGCGCTGGCAGCTGAACCACGTAATCACACAGCCTTCGAGCCTGCGCGTGATCGTGTTTTTCTCGGACGGCGCACCGAACTCGTTTTCGTCGACGATTCCGCAGACGAGCTCGGCCTGCACGTCGAATACCGGCACCCTCACGTCGTCCGACGATCCTCCGGGCGGCCCGAACCAGAACGACAATCCGGGCGGTCTGTACAGGCTGGGCGTGCAGACGAGCCAGAGCATATCGAGCAGTTGCACCAGCAGCACCGCTGCGATGGTCGATCGTCTGCCGGACAACTACAACGCGCATGCGGCGTCCGAACCGTCGGTGACTTTTCCGGTCGTGACGAACTCGCCGCGCGTGGTGACGAAAGACATGAACGGCGCGAGCTATCAGGTGCGCTACCAGAACGTCAACCGCGCGTCGCGCAATCTGCTCGAAGCGATGGCGGCGCAGGCGCGCGCGGAAGGCATCTTCGTATTCGCGCTCGGCTATGGTCCGCTGCTGACGGTCGGTAAAGGCGCAGACAACGAGAAGGGCGAAGACATTCTGAAATGTATCGCCAACGTGGCCGATGGCCCGTCGCGCTGCTACAACCCGAAGCAGCCGGTCGGCGTGTATTGCTACGCGGCGACCACCGACGACCTGAAACCTTGCTATTCGCAACTCGCGTCGGCGATTTTGCGCATCTCCAAGTAGGTCTGCGCAAATGGGCGCGCGTACTGGCCGCCGTCATTGGCAGGCCGGTCGTCGCTCACTGCATTCGCCGCCAAGGTACGCTATCGTGTGACAGCTCATGGGTTCCACCGTGCCGCGCGCGGCCGCATCCCCATGTGTCTGTTCTTGTTCAGGGAGAAAGCGCGATGGCAAATCAGGCAGCCGGCGGTGGCGCGCCGCGGCCGCACGGCTCCACCGAATGTCCCGACATCGCGGGTCAGGTGGTGCTGGTACTGCAAGGCGGCGGCGCGCTCGGCGCTTATCAGGCGGGCGTCTATCAGGCGCTGCACGATGCCGGCATCGAACCCGACTGGGTGATCGGCACGTCGATCGGCGCGATCAACGGGGCGATTCTGGCCGGCAATCCGGTCGAACGCAGGCTCGAGCGTCTGCAAAAGTTCTGGGACCAGGTGACCTGGCAAGGCGGCGCGGCGGCCAGCATGCCGTTCGGGATCGGCGAGTGGCTGCGCGATCTGTCGATCGTCACGCGCGGTCTGCCGGCGTTCTTCACGCCGCGCTTCGATGCGTGGTTCGGCCTGCATGCATCGGTCGGACTCGACCGCGCAGCGTTCTATCACACCGATCCGTTGCGCGACACGCTGCTGTCGCTGGTCGACTTCGACTGCCTGAATGCGCAGCAGATGCGCCTGACCGTCGGCACGGTCGGCGTCGCGAGCGGGCACATGCATTACTTCACGAATCGCGATGCGCCGCTGGCGGTCGATCACGTGATGGCGTCGGCGGCGTTTCCGCCCGGCTTTCCGTCGGTGCGGATCGACGGCGAGGCGTTCTGGGACGGCGGCATCTATTCGAACACGCCGCTCGAAGCGGTACTCGACGATCGGCCGCGGCGCGATTCGGTGATCTTCACCGTGCAGCTGTGGCCCGCGCACGGACCCGAGCCGATGTCGATCGGCGAAGCGATGAGCCGGCAGCGCGACATCCAGTATTCGAGCCGCGCGGAAAGCCATCTCGAACGGCAGCGGCAGATTCACCGGCTGCGCCACGTGATTCGCGAGCTCGGCGCGCATATTCCGCCAGAGCTGCGCGACTCGGCGGCGGTGCGGCAACTGCTCGACTGGGGCTGCGGCACCACGATGCAGGTGATCGAACTCGACGCGCCGCGCTCGTGCGGCGCCGACATGCACAAGGACATCGATTTTTCCGCGACCGGCATCGAACGGCGCTGGCGCGCCGGCTACGACGACACGCGCCTGATGCTCAAGCGCGCGCCGTGGCGCGAGCCACTCGATCCGATGGAGGGGCTGGCGATTCATCGGTCGGATCCGCAGGCTTAACGGCCGATACGATTTTCTCGAGCCGGCGCAATCCTGCGCCGTACAGCCGACGCGGGATTGGGTTGCCTGCCTTGTTTGCCGTCAGCGGTCGGCTTGCACCCGCTGCACGGCTTGGTGCGTCCCGCCGCGCGAGGCGGCTTTGCTGGCCACCGCGTGGCGCGCTAGCGCCGCCGTGCGCTCGGCCGCTGCACGCCGCTGCATGCCGCGCGCAGCAGTCCCTGCACGTTCGACAGCAGCGTCTCGCGCGTCACGGGCTTGTGCAGCGTACATTCGCACAGCGCGTCGTCCGGGATATCGGGCGATGCGCTCCACAGGATCACCGGTACGTCGTCGAGCGACGGGTCCGCGCGCAGCGCGAGGCAAACCTGCGTGCCGTCCATCTCCGGCATCATCAGGTCGGTGATCACCAGCGCGGGATGCAGGCGATGCGCAAGTTCGACGCCTTTGCGCGCCTCCACCGCGGTCACCACGTGAAAGCCCTCGAGTTCGAGCAGCAATGCCCAGGCGGCGAGCAGATCCTGCTCGTCGTCGATCAGCAGGATCGTCGGGAGGCGGGTGTCCGAAAGTGCATTGGCATCCATCATGGGCTTGCTTTTCTGGTACGCATCTGCTGACGCGGCGAATCGGAGAGTGTGAATCGTGCAGGGCACATGCATGTCGCGTGCCATACGCAGGGTGCGCAGCGCCTGATGGCGGGCACCGCAGCATGCGGTTCTCCGCCGCGGCTTGCTGGTAGCGGATTGCGATGACCGCCGCATGACATCGCGTACGGTTCGCCGCTCCAGATCGTAGCGGGCGTCAACGCTGAAGCACTTACGGTGCATTGGCAATATCTATCCTGGTTTGTAAGGCGGAAACGCGCGCCTCGCGCGCGTGCGGCGTTTGATGCCGGCGCCACGTCACCACGCGACGCGCGCCGCCTGGCCGGTGCGCACGGGCGTGCAGGTACACGCCTTGCTGCATCGACGCGCCGCCTGTGTCCTTTATTCCCCATCCCACCCTCCATCAAGGCTTGTCATGCCATACGATCGCCGCATTTCCGAGGGCTCGCCATTCCCGCTCGGTGCTACCTGGGACGGCAAGGGCGTCAATTTCGCGCTGTTTTCCGCCCACGCGAGCAAGGTCGAACTATGCCTGTTCGATGAAAAGGGCAAACGCGAACTGGAGCGTATCGAGTTACCCGAATACACCGATGAAGTGTGGCACGTGCATGTCGCGGGCCTGGCCCCCGGCGCTGTCTACGGTTATCGCGTGCACGGCCCGTACGAGCCGCAAGCCGGACACCGCTTCAATCCGCACAAGCTGCTGCTCGACCCGTACGCGAAGGCGCACGTCGGCGCGCTGCGCTGGCATCCGTCGCTGTTCGGCTACACGCTCAATGCCCCTGGCGACGAGCCGGACCTGACGTTCGACAAGCGCGACAGCGCCGCGTGGACACCGAAATGCCAGGTGGTCGACCAGTCGTTCAACTGGACCCACCCGACCCGCATCCGCGTGCCGTGGGAGCGCACGATCGTCTATGAGACGCACGTGCGCGGCTATACGAAACTGCACCCCGCGGTGCCCGCGAAGCTGCGCGGCACGTTCGACGGTCTCGCGCAAAAGGCCGTGGTCGATCATATCCGCCGGCTCGGCGTGACTACCGTCGAATTGCTGCCGATCCACGCGTTCGTCAACGACAGCCTGCTGCTCGACAAAGGGCTGACCAACTACTGGGGCTACAACACGATCGGCTTTTTCGCGGCCGATCCGCGCTACTTCGCGCGCGGCCCGGGCATGGTCGCCGAGTTCAAGGAAATGATCGACCGGCTGCACGACGCGGGGCTCGAAGTGATCCTCGACGTCGTCTACAACCACACCGCGGAGGGCAACGAGCGCGGCCCGACGCTGTCGTTTCGCGGCATCGACAACGCGTCGTACTACCGGCTGCTGCCGGACCAGAACCGCTACTACATCAACGACACGGGCACCGGCAACACACTGAACCTGTCGCATCCGCGCGTGCTGCAGATGGTTACCGACAGCCTGCGCTACTGGGTCACCGAAATGAACGTCGACGGGTTCCGCTTCGACCTCGCGACGATCCTCGGCCGCGAGCCGTACGGCTTCGACGAAGGCGGCGGCTTTCTCGACAGCTGCCGGCAGGACCCGGTGCTCGCCAGCGTCAAGCTGATCGCCGAGCCGTGGGATTGCGGTCCGGGCGGCTACCAGGTGGGCGGCTTTCCGCCGGGCTGGGCCGAATGGAACGACCGCTTCCGCGATACGGTGCGCTCGTTCTGGAAGGGCGACGAAGGCTGCGCGGCGGATCTCGCCACGCGCCTTACCGCATCGGGCGATTTCTTCAACCGGCGCGGCCGGCGGCCGTGGTCGAGCGTGAACTTCATCACCGCGCACGATGGTTTCACACTCAACGATCTGGTGTCGTACAACGAGCGCCATAACGACGCGAACGGCGAGAACAACAACGACGGCCACAGCGACAACCGCTCATGGAACTGCGGCGTCGAAGGTCCGACTGACGACGCGGAGATCCGCGCGCTGCGCGAGCGGCAAAAGCGCAATCTGCTGGCGACGCTGCTGTTCGCGCAAGGCACGCCGATGCTGCTGGCCGGCGACGAATTCGGCCGCACGCAGCAGGGCAATAACAACGCGTACTGCCAGGACAACGCAATCAGCTGGGTCGACTGGCCGGGCATCGACGACGACGGCCGTGCGTTGACCGGGTTCGTGCGCAAGCTGACCACGCTGCGCCACGCGCTGCCGGTGCTGCGACGCGGACGTTTTCTGACCGGCGAGACCCGCTCGCTGTCGCTGGCGAGCAATGGCGACAGCGACGAGGACCTGCAGGTGAAGGACGTCAAGTGGCTGAGCCCCGCCGGCGTCGAGCTGGCCGACGAGCAGTGGGGCGACGCGACGATGCGCTGCTTCGGCCTCGTGATCGACGGCCGCGCGCAGGCGAGCGGAATTCGCCGGCCGGCTTCGGATGCGACGCTGCTGATCGTCGTCAACGCGTATCACGACGTGGTGGACTTCACGCTGCCGGAAGTGCCGGGCAGCGACAAGTGGAGCTGTCTGATCGACACCAACGCGCCGGAGCGCGATGAGTTGCCCGAATTCGGCTCGGGCGACGTGTATCAGGTGACCGGGCGCTCGCTGTTGCTGTTCGCGTTGCATGCGCAAGGCGAGACACAGCATGTGTTCGACCGGCTCGAGGAGCGCTTGACGGAGTAGCCGGCAAACAAGGTGCGGCCTCGACAGTGCGGCCGCCTGCTTGCTGTGTCAAAAGGGCAGATGATGTGACGCGATCGCACAACCCGATCGCGTCACCCTTCGATGTCACGCAGTGCTGCTTGCTGATTCAGTGGCGCCCAAAACCGCCGTTACGCGCGGCGCACGAGGTCTTCGTGTGCGCCTGCTGCGTTGCCGGTCCATGCGCCATTGTTCTGCGTGGCCTGCGACGCGGCCGGGGTGCGTGCCGCAGCACGGCGCCGTTGCACGACCGGCATTGCGCTGTCGGCTGCCGGCGCTTCGGCTACTGCATCGGCCTTCGCGTTGGCCACATTCTCCAGCACGCGACGCGCCGGTTTTGCATCGGTCAGCTCCGCATACAGCTTCAGATAGCGCTGCGCTGGCCGGGTCCAGCCGAACTCGCCTTGCATCGCGTTACGTTGCAACGCATGCCACGTCGACGGCCGCATGAACGCTTCGAGCGCGCGCTCCAGCGCCGCGGCGACATCGCCGGCCGTCTCGCCGTCGAACAGGAAACCGGTGGCGCCGTCTTCGGGCAGCCCGAGTTCGGGCGAGCGCGCCGGCGCGTAGTCGACGATCGTATCGGCGAGACCGCCGACGCGCGACGCGACCGGAATCGTGCCGTAGCGCATCGCGTACAGCTGCGTCAGGCCGCACGGCTCGAAGCGGCTGCCGTGCAGCAGGATGTCCGCGCCCGCATGCAGACGATGCGCGGTCGCTTCGTCGTAGCCGATCTGCACGCCGACTCTTTGCGGCCAGAGCGCCGCGAGCGTGCGCGCCGCTTCTTCGAGGTGCGCATCGCCCTTGCCAAGCAGCGCGACCTGCAGGCGTGGGTGGCGCGCCAGCATTGCCGGCAGTGCGGCGATCACGACATCGGCGAGCTTTTGCGTGGTCAGCCGGCTGCCGATTGCAACCAGCGGCGCGAACGGGTCGACCGCGAGGCCGAACGCCTGCTGCAGTTCGCGTTTGCAGGCCTGCTTGCCGCGTACATCGGCGGCCGAATAGGCGCGGGCGATGTGCGGGTCGGCGGCCGGGTTCCACGTCGTGTCGTCGATGCCGTTGGTGATGCCGGTCAGCTTGTGCGCGTACGCCTGCAGCACGCCTTCCATGCGGTGTCCGTGACGCGGCGTGAGGATCTCGCGCGCGTAGTTGGCGCTGACCGTGGTCACACGGTCGGCATGCACGATGCCGGCCTTCATCGGGCTCAGCAGGTCGTAGAACTCGATGCTGCGTTCGTCGGACAGCGCCGGCGCGAGCAGCTCGGCGGGCACGCCCAGCCAGCTGCCGAGCGCGAGCGGGCAGTTGCCCTGGAAGGCGAGATTGTGAATCGTGAACACGCTTTTGGCGGGCACGCCGGCCAGCTTCATGTAGAGCGGCGTCAGCGCCGCATGCCAGTCGTGCGCATGCACGATATCGGGCCGCCTGACGCCGCGCACGCCGCGCGCGATTCGCGCCGCGGCGGCCGCCAGCGAGGCGAAGCGCACCGTGTTGTCGAGAAAGTCGCGGCCGCGTACGTCGACGTACAGTTGCTCGCGCTTGAACAGATGATCCATCTGCAGCAGCAGCACCGGCACGCCGGTGTCGGGCAGCTGCGCGCGCAGCAGTCGCGCATCGCCGCCGGGCAGGCCGCTGATGCGGCATACCGGCGTGACGCCGATGGCGCGTTC
>Ga0310813_10000524_pt1 | contig 23946 bp, 52 predicted proteins | sample YN3metagenome_FD_203086 | JGI IMG/M metagenome (GOLD analysis project Ga0310813, IMG submission 203086) | Soil microbial communities from experimental microcosm in Duke University, North Carolina, United States - YN3 | ecosystem: Engineered > Artificial ecosystem > Soil microcosm > Unclassified...
CTAACTTTAGTTTTAACGTTCATTCGGCAAATCCAGTTGGGGCAGAAAATATTAGAGGATATTTATCGGGTTATCTTGCTTTTAGGAATATAGAACAATGAAAGATATGAAATTTGAAAAACAAGCTCAGGCTCTCATTTCAGAAGGAACTCTCTATCCTTCATATGAATCGGAGTTAGTAAAACTACTTCGAAAAGCAGAAGAAACTAATACTCCTTTGAAAGTAAAACTTGGTCTTGATCCAACTAAACCCGACCTACACTTAGGTCATGCTGTTGTTTTGAGAAAATTAAGAATGTTTCAGGACTTTGGCCATGAAGCTATTCTGATCATTGGTGATGCTACTGCTACAATTGGGGATCCCTCAGGGAGAAGTATTACTAGACCTGCATTAACAAAAGAAGAAGTAATTCAAAATGCCCAAACATACCTGGATCAAGCGGGGAAAATTATTGATGTAGATAAAGCCAGGGTTGTATTTAATGGGGAATGGTTAAATAACTTAAGTTTGGCTGATTTTCTACAATTAGCCAGTAAAGTAACAGTATCTAAAATTCTATCTAGAGAAGATTTTAATACTCGCCTTAAAGAACATGCCCCTATCTTTATGCATGAACTTTTTTACCCTTTACTACAAGGATATGACTCTGTCGCAGTTGAGGCCGATATTGAATTAGGTGGAACTGATCAATTATTTAATACTTTAATGGGTAGGGAATTACAAGAGGCCTATGAGAAAGAAGGTTCTCAACTTATTCTATTGATGCCTCTATTAGAGGGTACAGATGGTATTACTAAAATGTCTAAGTCTTTTCCTGAACGCTGCATTGCATTAACTGACTCTCCAAACGAGATGTTTGGAAAGATTATGAAAATTTCAGATACTCTTTTACCAAGATATCAACTATTACTTAGCTCTCTTACAAGAGATAAAATTAGAATCCAGCAAGGAGATATCTCTTTAGGAAACTTAAATCCTAGGGATGCTAAAATGGATTTAGCTTTTGAAATAGTTAAGGACTTTCATTCTGAAGCTGCGGCTATCCAGGCCAAAGAATTTTTTGTTAATCTTTTTCAAAAGAAAAATCTACCTGACGAAATGCCCGAAATCTTCCTGCAGCATGCGGAACCTCATTCTATTGTTGATATTATAGTGATTAATAAGTTGGCTGATGGCAGAAATGAAGCTAGACGTTTGATCCAAGGTGGTGCTGTTAAAGTTAACGAGAATAAGATTTCTGATATACAAGATTTTCTTTGTGAAGAGCAAGGAGGCAAGGCAATTCTTCAGGTAGGCAAAAGAAAGTTTTTGAGAATAAGATTCAAATAGTCCTGTATTATTAAATTAAAAACACAATAATACAAGAAAAGGATTATAAATGAACATCAAGGCTCTCTTTGCCTCTATGGCAGTTTTAGTAGTAGTAGCTGTTTCCATTCCTTTTGCTCAAGCTAATATCAGTGACAAGATTACCATTCAACAGGAAAACAGTAACGATTCAAATACTCCCCAGTTTGATTGGCAACCTATTGCTATGGCAAAAGATAAATCTTTCCTACTTTTAGTGGAAATGGTTAATCTCACTTTCGATTCAACAAAAAATACAGTATCTTTTATGGATAATCTTATTGTTGCTGGCAAAGGCTTTATTGTTAGTGATAAAATTGTTAACTGTAATGATCAGTCTGTTACTGTTTTAGATGCCGCCATCTATGGCACTGACGGAAAAATGATCGATTCTAAAACATTCGATCCTCCTTTAGTAGTAACCAAAGACAAAACAGCCGGCACTTTACAAGAATATGAGAATCAGGTAATGTGCTCTTTAGTTAAGCCTGAATAAAATAATCTAAAATATTCTGAAAGCCTACGAAAGTAGGCTTTTTTATTTGCTTATAATCAGCTTATAATTATTTGTGGGTAGGAAGCTCACGTAAAATATAATGGAGTATTACATCAAAAATGAAAAAAATTCTTTTAACTTTAGCCTTGACTACAATCGCATGTTTGCCATTCAGTTCTGCGCATGCTTATACAATTGATAGTGTAAATCATATTGCTACCGTATCTCCTTCAGATGGTTCATCAGGTATCATTACGGCTTTAAATGAAGTTAATAATCGTGTTGATAAAACAGTTAGATGGAAGGTTAACTTTACTAACGGCATCTATAATCTTACTAAAGGATTTTATATTCAGCATTTAGAAAACATCGATTTAGTAGGGAATGGTTCTACTCTCCAAAAAGGTTCTAGCTGGTCAAGTGAGTATATCATGTATTTTGCCTATGCCAAGAATGTTACTATTAAGAATTTTATTTTTAGGGGCTTAACTGATTTCTTAGTTAGTAATAACAAGTGTGTTTGGGGAGAACAAGGTGTTTACCTTGGCTCTACAATTAACGTAACCGTTGATCATAATAAATTTATTAACTTCGGTGATGCAGCTTTGCGCGTAACCACCTATGATAATGATCCAATTAAAGGTGTTAACAGTTTCAATAATGTAACTACTAATAATATGTTTAATAACGTCTGTCAAACTTCTACTACATCTAATTCCTTAGATCATGGTGGAACGCAAAATTACTTATTCCAATTCAATACTTTCGATAACTTGCATGGTTCTGTTAAATTTGCTACTAGAACTCCTGCTAAAGATATTAAAGTGTTAAATAACTGGGTCAGAAGCTCAACCTGGCATGGTATTGAATCTGATAATTATGATAATTTAACTATCCTTGGCAATAAATTAGAGAATATAGCGCAAGCTGCGATTACCGTTTATACAAATCCTCGTGCAGCACAAGATTGGGCTTGTTTTAATAATCTATTGATCAAAGGTAATATAATCAACAATGCGCTTATTGGTATTAGATTTAGTCCCCAACCTTATGCTGATGGTTTTACATTTATTCCTAATAATGTGGCCTTCAAGGCGAATACGGTTAGTAATATTATTGGTAGTAATCCTGGTATCTATATTATTAACGGTAAAGTTAATGGTTTAACAATCACTGACAATACACTTTCATCTATCGCTAGTAAGAAGGCACTTGGTTATGCAACCGGTAGCACTAATGTAGTGGTTAGCGGTAATACTATGGATGGGGTTGCTGTTAAATAATAATTCAAATAAGAAATAAAATTTAAAGAGGAGTTTAATAAACTCCTCTTTTTCTCTTGACTTTTATTAAAAAATATATTATAATAAGATTATAAAAAAGGATAGATGAGATGAATAGAAAGATTCGTAATCGTCGCGTTACGAGATATAAGACGATAACTCTTCGTTACGCCGGACTTCCTAAAATAACAAATATAGACTTTAATACGATGAGGGTAGAAGCTAATCTTACCCAACAAGATTTAGCTAATTTTATTGGTACTCAAAAAATTCGTATTACTAATTTTGAAAAAGGTACCGAGATTCTCTCTGAAGAACTTTATCGTAAAACCCTTAATCTTTTTGCCTCCGTTCATCGCGCCCAACAGTAAAGGATTAGTATGCTCAATATTGTTGTTAACGAAAATGATTATGCTCAATATATGGTTATTCTAACTGCTGGCTATATTGCTAAAGGTATGAATGCTACTGATGCTGCGGATTGCGCTCAAGATACTTTAGAGAATATATTAGGGGTTACTGAACAAGAGCGCCGATAAATTTGGTGGGAGAGAGAAGAAGAGATCGGTATAACTAATTATACCGATCTCTTTACACTGGAGACTTTATGAAAAAAGTTGATCAAAAAACTCTTAAGACTTGGAAAATTAGGTTTGGAGTATTAAGTGAAGTAAGAGAAGCTCAAATAGAAGGTCTTTCATTAACAAATGCATTGACTATGTATTGGTCTGATCATTGGGCTTCTTTTCGTTCATCAGATTTGAGCTTTAAGATAGATTTTATTCATAAAAATAAAGAAGATATTATAGAAATTTGGTGTAAAATAGTTAAAAATGGTGAAGTTTCTGAAAGATATCAAAATAGACATAGAATTATAGAAGTATTAGAAGGAGAAATTCCTAAGAATGTTAGCTTTATTGAAGAGCTTACTCCAGAATTTGAAGCAGAAAGGTATAAAGGCCCTGTTGGATAGTGCTGGACATTTAAAAAAAATTAATTATAATATTAACATTGGAGAAAATGAGAGGGATAAAGTGTATATAATCCAAATATACTATATTGCATCCTCAAAGGGTGGTTTTATTTACGATAGTTATTTATTTGATAAAGCTAAAAAATTTCGTGGTGAACTTTTAGATAGTGGTTTTTCTACTGATAATAGATCAATTAGAGATGTATCTTATATGTTTAATAATGAGGAAAATGGCAAAAGCTTTAAATCCTCAATAAAAAAGAAATTTTCTACTGGTATAGAAGTTTTCGAGTGTTTTAGTTTAGAAGATTATTATAAAAGCAGGAGTGCTATTAAGTAGAATACTCATATTTAGTATGATAATAGCACTCGCTGATCACGCTAATCCTGCTCCCTTTTTATAGGGAGTTTTTCTTTACTATTGACTTTTATTTATAATGTTGATATAATAAATAAAAAGGAATACAATATGACTGATCACCATACTGCCTATATAATAACTCTTGATAAAGATATTAAAGAAGATGATGCAGAAATACTCATGAGTGCCCTCATGATGATTAAAGGTGTTATCAGCGTAAGCCCTGTAATTAGCGATATCCAAAGCCATGTGGCTGAACAGCGAGCTAATCTAAAACTTAAAGATAAACTAATCAATTTGATTCAAGAATTATAATCTATGCATAAAATTAATTTAATGAGCGACCTCCATATGGAAGTCAAAGGAATGTTGAGGCCTGAGACAGAGGCCTCAATCATTGTTTTGGCTGGAGATATTGGAAAGATTCCAGTGGTAGCTGAGTGGGCTAAAGGTTTTAAAGATAAGCCTGTTATTTTTGTATTAGGTAATCATGAATTTTGGAATGAAGAGTATTACGAAGCCTTAGAGTTAGCGAGAGAACTTTGTAAAGGAACTAACGTGGTTCTTTTACATAATGAAGAATTTATTATTGATAATCTTCGTTTTATTGGAGCTACCCTTTGGACAGATTTTTGTGTTCAAGGGGTAGGCAAGTCTGTTTTTGCTAAAATTGATGCTCAACGAAGTATTGATGATTACAAAAAGATATATATTCAGGAAGAAGGGTATCGTAGACCCCTTCTTCCTGATGATACAGTAAAATTTCATGAGGAAGCTCTTAAATTTGTTAAGCAAAAATTAATGGAGCCTTTTAATGGTAAAACAATTCTTGTCACTCACCATGCTCCTACTCCTCAAAGCATTGATCCTAGGCATAGGACTGATCCTTATCAAGTATCTGATGATGTTTTGAATCCGGCCTTTGCTTCTAATTTAGAATATCTAATGGGTGTTGGGATTAATATGTGGTTTCATGGGCATATCCATGCTTCTTATGATTATGAAATTGAAGGGACTAGGATTGTTTGTAATCCTCGTGGCTACGATGGGATATTTCCTAATCCTGATTTTAACCCTAGTTTGATTATTGAGGTTTAAAATGGATATTCCAAAAGAAATTGAAGAGAAAATTAGACAAGATGAAAGAGATAGAATCGCTGATTGGTTAGATTCTGTCCAGAAATCAAAACTTATTAATATTGATACTCATAAATCTTTGTTAGCATTTTATGTACGCAAAATTCGTAAAAATGATTTAGAATTTAAGAATTTATACCCTCAGGAGTAATAATGTTTAAAGATATTTTAAGTGTCGAAAGACTACTAGAGATTTTTTGTAAAGATATAAATAAACAGCATCTTACAAAAGATTTATATGTAGAGTTACTCGATGGAAATAAAGTACCTGTTCAATGTATTGAATGGGGTACGGATAAAGCTACTTTTTTATGCGATTTTAGAGGTTTATTAACTACTCAAGAAAGAGCTATCCGTACTTACGATCCTTTCGATGTTTTTATTGAACTCGTAAAGGCTAATGGTCTTGAATTTAATGGTATTCTGGCTAACTATGGGCGAGCCGTTGGGACAGCATACCAAATTGATAGATTACCTTTTTATGCCCAAGTAGATAACACTCCGGATTGTGATTCTAAAATGGAAATGATTGCAGCTCTTGCTAACGATTTAGTTATGTGGGTAATGCGTGATAATTCAAATTGGGACCAAAAGCCTGATTGGATTAGTATAGATGAGCATCACTAGCCTATTGTTTGCCTCAAAAGAAGTTAGTAAAATTGATATAAAGACGCTTCAATAAAGGTGTAAAATGTTTTCAATCCTAATATTATTTTATTATCTTATTATTTATCTGTTGGTTGGGTTTGCTGCAACTTGCATTATATCTATACTTGCAAGTAAGGCGAATGTTAAGGGAATTATAGAAACTATTGAACTTTCCTTCTTTATAATTTTATTTTTATGGCCAATCCCTGTAACATTTTTTGTAATATTTCTTATCGGAGAGTCAATCGAATCTATTTTAAAAGAACTTTATAATAAGGCTATCTCAAAATGATTAGTATAATTTTGTTTTTTTCCGGATTGATATGTTACTATATTGTAGGCTTTGCATTTTTAGTCATAGTTGCCAATTTAAATCCTCAAATAAAAGAAGATCTTCATAAACAAGGGATTGAGATATTTTTAATGTTATGGCCAGTGTCTTTATTTTTTTGGATATTAGAGTATGGTGACGCTGGGGTTAACTTTTTATTCAAGAAGTTTACCTCGAGGTAATTATGACTTTTTTATTATCTTTAATTAGCCTCGCATTCATATATGTTATTGTTGGATTTGCACTTGCAATTATTGGATCTCATATTAGTAAAAAATTCAGGTATTGTGTAGAAGAAGGCGTTTTAGTTGCTATATCAGCTTGGCCTCTTTTACTTATCCATAGTTTCTTTTGTATTTTTCTTCCATCATTAAATGGCATAGTTACTAATATTTATAATTTCTTTATGTCGAGGTAGGTATATTATGATAACTACTATTTGTTCTTTATGGATAGGGATAGGTTTTCTAATTGCCTACATAATGACGGTTACTGAAAAGAAAGATAAAGAAGATGTTGCAAATCATACTTTGCAAATCATAATTCTTTGGCCAGTTGCATTAGGGGTTGGTTTATTTGGCTTGGCTCTTTTTATTCCTTGGTGGCTTCTTTGTCAAATCCCTAAACTATTAAGTAAAACGATATTATTTTTAGCGAGGAAATAAGATGTGGATTACGGCTTTAGCTATATCTGGACTAGTAGGATATTTGGGGGTTGGCTTACTTTTTACGGTATGTCTAGTGCATTTAAAAGTATATCTTTATCCTTTTTCTCCTGAAAATGATGCCGCATTTTTTATTATATTTTGGCCAATAATTATCCCTTTTACTGTAATTTATTTTCTTCAACACGTACCTTCTCAGATAAATCGTAAATTAAATAAGTTAGTTAAATTTTTAACATCTAGTTAGGATTTAAAATGGAGATAATTGCAATTCTTTTGACTTGTGCAGTAACATATCTAGGGTTAGGTATTTTACATACTATCCTACATAAATTGGCTTATGAAAAATGGTATCGTGATCTTTCTTTTGCTGGAGATCCCCAAGAGTTAGCATTACTTTATATAGTTCTTTGGCCAGTCGTTTTAGGCTTTCATATTTTCATAAATATTGTCGGAGCTATATGCTTAGGATTTTGTAATATTTCAGAGATGGCCTCTGAATTAATAAGATTCTTTACAACTAGGTAGCTTAATGATTATTATATTACTCTCTTGGTTAAATGCTTATCTCTCGATAGGTTTACTTACTTTTTCTGTAGCACGTTGTAATATTTCATGTGATTGGGATTTTATAGCAACAGTAGAGAATACTTGGAAAATTGTTTTTTTCTGGCCATTCTTATGTATCTTAGCCTTAATATCTTTATTTGACATATTTACTTGACTTATCAGCAAGGGTTAATTATAATAATACTATGTTTACGATTGTTACATTAACTGGACTTATTGCTTGGCTCGGAGTGGGTCTTATTACAGTTGTAATCATGATTAATTGTGATTCCGATCTAAAGACCCCTGAACAGCGTAGAGAGTTTATTGAAAAAGAAACAGGTTCCATTACTATAGGGATCATTCTTTGGCCTCTTGCTTTCCTTGTATTATTATTCTTTGGCTTTAAAAAGTTATTAATATTTTTATGCAGGGCTTGATCATGCTTACTATTTGTATTTCTTATCCCTACTGTGTTAACTATAAAGAGGTAGATATATTTTTAACAGAGGGCGCTAAGAAGTTTGGTGGTATTTCTGGAGATAGTGGTGCAGGTTTTGGCCAAAGAGATATCGAGTTTAGCTTCAGTAAAAGATCTGAAGCATTAAAATTTAAAAGACGGGCAGAAAAAAATCTTAAAGAAATTTTTGAAGACTTTTTAAAAGACAGAGAAGAAGATGATCCAGGACTTTTTATCTGGATTCATCAAGATTCTAAATATGATATTGAGAAAGGGGAGGTAATTCCAATCAAATAGACATCCCATAAATATAAAAATCCCATCTATCTTTACCGCATGTCGCAGCCTTTGGGAACTTAGCCCAAAGCTGCATTCCTTCTTTTTCAGCCATTACCATGCTAGGAATATTTCCTTCATGAACATAACTAATGAGGGTATGGTAACCTAATTCTTTAGCTTTTTCTCTACCATGATTTCTTAGGATGGTGCCATATCCCTTACCATGTTCAGTTTCACATATATAAGTACTTCTTGAAACAATACCACAATATGCAGCTAAAGAGGAATAGCTATTAATAGCACCCCAACCGACTATCTTATCATTTATTTCTAAAATATATGCCGGATATTTATCCTGAGGATGGTCTTCAAACCATTTATTCCAATCTTCTAATGGTCTTGGCTCGAGGATAGGGGTAATCATAGGAGATCTACCGACATTTTGATGATAAATGTCAGCAATAATTATAAGGTCGTCTAGAGTGGCAGGCCTTATTTCCATCTCTTTGAAAAACTCTATGATAATACTCCATCTTAATTAAAAGATAGTTGTTTCTTGTGAATAATTCTAATAATATAAAAGAATGAAAACACACATTAAAACTAGAGTTCCACCTGTTCCTCCTACTCTTCCTCAATTTGAAGAAATTTATAAATTTAATCAGTACTGTTATGGTACTGCTATGTTTATTTATTTTCTTTTAATGGTATTTCAATTATGCTGGGTAGGACCCATAATGAGTTTAATTACAGCGCCTTATCAACTACTCATAGTTCTCTCAATGACCCAAAAATGGCCAGAAAAGTTTTATTTCTGGTGGTGGAATAAAAGGTATGGAGAATCTTATAAGTATTGGAGTAAAAATGAAAAAGAAAATAAAAACTAAATATATAATGCGCAAATATAGATTCATAGAAATAGACACTTGGAAGTCCGTTAAGAAAGAGGGTCTAGTGGCTAGATTTATGAAAGACAAACATCATTCGATCGAGGCTGTTAATGAAGATGAAGCTTTGAAACAATGGTGGGCTAAGTATCAGTATGGGAAAATGCACCCTTCATATGTCAAAGAAAGACTTAAAGTAGGAAAATATAATGTAGTATTATTTACTCGAAGCAGAGGCTCTCGTAGTAGTGCTTGGAGTAGGGGTGGAGTTGTGGTTCAAAAAATGGTAATGATTGAATTCACTTGATTTTTATTTTGAATCATATTATGATATAACTATAAAACTAGGTAGAAGCCTTATGAAAAAACATGAATTACCAAAACGTAACTTATTCTGTACAATTATGTTCAGAGCAATAGATCATGCTTTTGTATGGTTTGCTGTGGCTAGTGATTTTATCGAGGAATTACTTTGGAAAGCCCGCACTTACTATCTTCGAAGAGCTGATCTAAATTGGAAGCCTTTTAAAAAAATTGAACAACGCAGTCTTGTAACTTTAGAAAATTCTATAGAGGATTAATAATGGGTAGTGGTTACGTTACTTGCAGCCTAACTAGATTACCTGTTGTCGACCATGATGAATGTGTGATGGTTGATTTCTCTATGTGTCCATTAACTCCTGGGGAGATGTTTGATGAATCCTCTGCTCATTCTCTTCATATTCTTCGTATTGTTAAAGGAGAATATGGGGATTATGGAACTTTAGAAAATTATAAAGAACCGGACGAAAAATGGATGGATACATATAGGGTTTTCTTTCTAAAAGAGGCTTGGGATAAAGTAGTCGAGCTTTACCCTAGATGTTTAACTGAAAAAGAAAAGAAACTAGTTGAACTAAATAGAAGTGGTCAAGGACTTTTATACTGGGATCACTTATCCGGTATTGATTTATTAGAATTTGACGAATTAAAGAGAACTCAAAATAGAATGAGATATTTTGGTGAGTTTGTAGAAGAGTGGCTATCTATAACTCATTTTATGGAAGAAACGAGATTAAACTTCGACAGTTGGTTTAATGGGTATACTCAAATCAATAATCTTATGGCTCATTTAGATTTAAATAATATTACTCGTTCTATTATTGGGAAAAGAATTGTTGAGCAAAATGAAGAAGGTGATGAAGACTTCGACCCAACTAATAGAGATGTCTTTTGTTATGAAATAAATCATTCTGCTCTTCAGTGGAAAAGCAAGTCTTATGCTGAACGTACTGGAGTGAAATATTTTAAGAAACAGTAACTCTTGACTTTTAGTTATAAATTTATTATAATAAAAATATAAATTCTTACGCAATATAATTTAGAGGTCAGGTTTTATATGAGTGAAGTAATTGTGGAATTACGTCATCTGAATACTGGCAGGGTTTTCAAATGTAAAAAAGTAGAACTTTTTGAAGAAAACGATGACCTTTATACTATCATCGATGATATTCGTAAAAATGTCTACATTGATGAAATTACTAAAGCTTATTATATGAAAACTTTACCAGAATGAAAGAAAAGACTATCCCCAAATCTCATAATTATTTTTTTAGTGAAATAGGCCCTCTTGCTATTGGAACTTATTTTATTGAGGCCTCTTTAAAAAGGTCTTCAGGGGGATGTATTTGCCTGTGGAAAAAGACTCTCAATAAGGAAGATGGTAGCTCGGTTTTTAAAATCGTCGAAAAATGTAATATGCATAAGTGTTTAGATTTTTCTGAGTATTGGGGGTGTTGTGGTGATGAGAGAGTATTCGCTATCAGAGATCTAGGGGATGAGGAATTTAAACCTGAAAAACGAAAAGCTCTTTTAAAAAGTTTTGGAATTTATTGTAGATAAGCTTGTTTTTTTATTATAAGTGTATTATAATAAAATTATAAAGATAAGGAGTTGATATGAAGGTTCATTTTGAAGCATTAAATCCTGATTCCAGAGCTAATAGCCAAACTAAACCTGCTGTAGTGTTTGATTTTATAGCTGAGGATAATGTTTCTGCAGCTCTTCAAGGTTCTGCTTTTGCAGGAATGGCTTTTATTGAATTTCGTGATGTTGATCGCTGTGAGATTAAATCACAAGATGACTCAGTGGATATAACTATTACTCGAGATCAATATCGAAAGATGGAAAAATTTTATGAAGACGGTGAATTTAGTTACTAGGAGAAATTATGACTAGTGTTTTACATGATGAAATTAAACAATCATTAATTAGGGATTTACTTCTCGAGCTAAATGCTCCTGAAAAAGTTGAAGACTTTCTTAGTGGATTCTTCTACAGAGAAAATTATACTGCTATTGATGTTATTACTGTTTTTAATAATCTTTGCAAATCTGTAGATATCCCTGAGGTACAGGATCATCTCAACACTGTTATTAAACGTAATTGTTTTGATCCTAAACCTGTCTTGAGGTAATTATGAAAGAAGGCTTCTACCAATATGATGGCGGAAATGGCAGGATGCAAACTTGTCACGTCTTTAAATCAGCAGGTGGAAGTTGGATGTTAGTAGATTATACTGATGATTTAATAAGACCTAATTCTGCTGCAAGTCCCTGCTCTCGAAAAAGATATAAAGAGTTAATTCCAATCGAGGATCAAAAGATGACTATTAAAAAGAAAAATAAAAAAGAAACTCAAAAAGATCTTATTGAGGCGGCTAAAATTGCAGCAGACGTTATTTCTAATTTTGACACAGAAGCCTGGCCGGTAGTCTACGTAGATATTAACACTCCTCAGGACCAAATTGATTATTTTAAAAAGATGGGTTGTAATGTTGTAATTGAGGATTTCGAAAAGAAAGAAAAAGAAAAGCAAGAGAGACAAGACTTTTATGCAAAGCTATTAGCTATTGGTAATTTTAAGTTAGATGGAACTTATAACTTTGATCGCCCTGAATTTAAAACTACTAAGGGGCGTGTTGATTTCTTTACTAATATCGAAAATTTTGATTCTATTGTTAATTTTATTCGCGAGCATTGGGATAATCCTTATATTGGAGGCAATCATAAAGTAAGGATGCGTACTCTTTTAGAGGATATGATTAAAGAAATTGCCCATAAACAACCAGAAGAGTGTAAAGACGTATTTTTTACCAGATAAGGGTTAAAATAAAAAATTAAATAATAGTGGGTGAGGCCTAAACTGGTGCTAATATTAAATATATTAGCGACTAGGTCATCCACTAATGAATTTAAAACAACGGATTTTCCGTTTATTTTTAAGTTTTACTAGAATTTTATTTATTACAATAGTAAGCTTAATTATTCTTCCATCATTAGTTCCTGATTATTCTGGAGACCCAACACTGGAAAAGGGGATAGAGATAAGGAGTGATGGTCATAAACCATCACCTCTAATAGTTCCATCAACAACGGAGAATGAAGGTAGGTGGAATGCGAACCAAACTTATTTGAGCAAGGCCACTTATATTGCCCAACGTTTAGCTGGCGCCTCTGGAAATCCAAATCTAAATATTAAAGTAATTATTGATGAGAAAACGAGCGGCGGAGTTGCCTGTGCGGATAAATTGAAAAATACAATTTACTTAAGTCCACTTTTGTTATCCATTATTAAATCAGATGACGAGTTGGCAGGAGTTATGGCCCATGAAGTAGGCCATTTATTATACAATCCCATTAGTTTTCATCATCTCTTTTTTAATAATAAGAATATTCCCGATGCAGAAACTCAAGCAGACTTAGTTGGAGTTAATTTATTAGCTAAAGCCGGATATAATCCTAACGGTATCCTACTATCATTTGAGACAATTTATAATGATATTGATGATAACCAAGATAATCCCGATGATATTGACCATCCTTCGATGTCAAAAAGAATTCAATTAATAAGTGATCTAATCTCAAAAAACTATCCTAACTCTAGGCAAAGCTCAATTATTAGATATGAATCCCTTTATGGTCAGACTAAGGAAACAATCAAAGAAATGACTGAGATTGCTAATGTTTTAACTTCTTTAAGAATTAATCTTGGAAATTTAGAAGCCAAACTTCAAAATCCTAATGAATATTATTCTACTGCTCAAGAATATGAAAATAGTTATAATGCTTATAAGGATTTAATTACTGAATTTAACGATTTACAAAGCAAAGGGAAGCAAGTAGTAAATAGATACCAATATCTAATTTGGATCATGAGTAATATTCCAACCTCTTGATTTCATATTATATTTAGATTATAATAAGAATGTATGACTACTAAGAAGACCAGAAAAAGACGAGAAGGTAAGCGTAAGAATTATATTCTTAAGGAGTATAATTCTGTTCCCCTAGCTAATCGTAAGCTATATGTTAAAAAATTAGTTGAAGAAAAAGCTATGCGCAGAGGTGAATACGGTGCCTAAAGATCAATGTTATTCTGAGGGCTGTTCCAATCCCCCTACTCATCATTTTTATCTTATGAAAGGTTCCTTTTGCCATCATTGGTGGAGATTTTGTAAAGATCATATTGACCCAGCTAAAGAAGCCTATCATAATATTTTTGAGGTTTATATTAAAACTAATCAACAATATAACACAGAATTTAGAAACTTGATAGGAATGTAATTATGAATATTTGTTTATATTGTGAAGAGGAACTTGTCTGCTGGGATTATTTTGGGAGAATAGCTGCCCATCAAGATGGCAAGGTTTTTGGCGATATTTATAAGTGTAGAAATGAAGAATGTGAAGCCGAAAGAGAAAATATTACTTTCTACACCTACCGAGATAGCCCCGATAATTTAATCGAAGGATATCCCTGTTAATGAGTACTTATTTTAATCATTCTTATAGAATTCCTAGAAGAGATGCTATTAAAATATTTGAATTTTTTCAATCATTAAAAATAATACTAGAGCATAAATATTATAATCAGACTATAGAATCAGTATGTGAATATTTTGAAAAACAGGCTCGTAAGGGCGTTGCATTAGATTTTAAAAAATATAAAAAAGAAATTCATAGTAGAGAAAGAAATTCCCGTTCTTATAAGGCGAACCCTGAATCTGGACTAAGATATTATTTTGATAAGAGATATTTATATCTTAAATTTTGGGGTGACGATTATGTATTAGAAGACGCACTTCAAGCGTTTGAAAAAGAATTTAGCCCAGAGAGCTTTGATTGGTGGAATTCAACAGATAAACCCGATAACATCAGTGAAAGAAGATGGAAAGCTCGTCGAAAAAAATGGGATGAAATTCTAAATGGTCGATGGAATTTTGGACATCTTCCACATATTGAACTGGTTCCTGATTATATCGAGAAAGAAGATATCCCAACCTATCTATATTGGGCTGATACTACAAGAGAAAATTTTATTGAGAAGTTTAGGGCTTACCAAAAAGAAGAGAAAAATAAATATTAAAATAAAGCTTGACTTTTAATTTTGTTTGTATTATAATAAAATTATAAGATATGGTAAGGAGTGGATGATGCCTTCTCAAAAAGCTTTGGCAGAAATTTCAAAATATAACTCGAAGATTGAACAGCTTGAATCTTCGTATCAATATTGGGTTAACCAAATGCAGTCTTGTAAAGATTATAAGACATCTCAAGCTATGAGAAAAAATATTAATAAGACCCATGATCAATTGGCAAAAACAAAAGAAAAGCTTAATAAATTAATTAATTTTGGGATTTCAACGAGGGAACAAAACCAATTTGTGGAAGAAGTACTATTCCCGCGTAGTAACTATACTACTTTAGTTGCAGATAAAACACTCGGTGGCTTTAATACTTCTTATATCGGCTTTAGCCAAATGTTTCAGTCTTATGTTAAGGCCCATATTGCGAGCTATAGTTCTTCTCTAAGAAGTATTCGAGGATATAAGAGTCTGGCAGGAAAAAAGAACTTAACTCAATTCCAGCTTCTTTCCCAAGAGGAATATAATGTTCTTTTGGAAGAAAATAACAAAGTAGTCCAAGAAGCTGAACTTAAAAAGTTAGAAGAAATGAAAAAGAAGATGAGTTCCTATAGGGCTTATCAATTAGGTGATCAACACAAATATTATGGTAGCACGAGCACTTATGAGTGTAAACCAGGACTATTTGTCTATAGTGGCTTTGGCACTGGAGCTTATTACAGTTCTGATTTTAATGTTTATTCTTGCTCTCGAAGCGAAGCCGCAGAGATGTCTAAATTAGAAAAAGTAGATTACAAAGGTATTGATTCTTTTGATTATTATCGTGCGACATATGTAGGTGATTAATATGAAGAAGCAAAAAGTTCAAGCTAAAAGAAAAGATTCTATTGTCATTGATTGCCCCTATTGTGGCCAATGTAAAAGGGTTGAGTTTGGATTTCCTAAAAAAGCATCAACTCAATATGATATGGACTCTGCCCCAAAAGATATGTATCATAAGTTGAAAGAAAAGATGCCCTTCCAATGTTCTAAATGTGAGCATATCTATAAAGTTAAGAGTAGGATGGTTCCTTATCGTTATACCGTTTTAATTTAAGTTAAAGATATGGAATTGCGAGGAGAATATGGGTCGGTTTGGTAATAGACCTATTAGCTGGTATGAAACCAGTTTTAATTGGTTTCTCAAAGGGATGTATCATTCGGTTTATGAGACTTTAACTCCCAAACAAAGAGTTATTGTTTCGTATAAGGGCCAGCCTTATTTTAATATGGTTTTAATTACAAAACCATATTCAAGAACTTTTGAAAATACATTTCCTCAAATGTCAAAAAGTGATATTTTAAGGAAATCTACTGATATTCATCGAGTTTTAAAAGATAATGAATGCTTAATAATTACCAAAAATAAGCACCCCGTATGGTTAATTAAAAGGGAAAACAATGTTTAAAAATCGTAAATTAGAGGATGTTCCTGCCTTCACAACTGATCTTCTAGGGTTTGAAGTTGCCTTTAAAAATCTAAATAGAATATGGTTTAAAGAGGAAGGGATAACTGTTAGTCGAGCTATTGCTCAAGGTGCTCCTTTTCCTGAATTAATTTTTGTCAGAGACGACAATTGGTCCATTGGATGCCTTGAAAGAGATAAGAACGTAGTTTTTGAACTATGGAAAGAAAAATGGACTCATATTATTAAACTTACCCATTAATATTTTGTAATAAACTTGCTTTTTAGTTATAATCATGTTATAATAAGCTTATAAGTTTAAATTGATAAGGAGCTAATATGAATACTCTTTATGATATACCTGTTATATCTCTTGATGAAGAGGCTTGGTTCCAAGCAGTTGCAGAAATGAAGCGTATGTGGGATAAAGATGGCCGCGTGCATCATCCTATTGATATGGTTCAAAAGTGTCTACCTTTCCCCGATATAATCTTTATTAGAAAAGAAGACACTTGGTCAGTTGGCTGTAGGAAAGATCAGATGGATGAGGTATACTCTTTGTATACCAGAGAATGGGAAAAGATTTTAATTAAGGAGGGTAACGATGTTTAACCCTAAACGAGAACAATCAAGTTTCCCCGATGCAGATTTTGCTTTAACGTTTATGTGGAAAGGTTTAGTCTGTATAGCAGTCTTTCTACTAGTATTCTTTATTTTTACTTTACATGTATTGAAATTACTTTAAGAAAGCTAGGGGCGATACAACGAAGGTATCGCGTATTGTTAAGCGTGGTCAAGGGGCTTAACAAATTAGTGTTATGAATATAAGGAAAGATCAAATGAGACTAATTGGAGCACTGGTCATGCTCGGTACAATGCTGACCCTTAATGCATTTGCCGAAACCGGAACGGCTAGTTGGTACGGATACCCTTATCATGGCCGAAAAGCTGCAGATGGTAGTGTCTATAGTATGTATCAGATGACTGCAGCCCACAGAAGCTTACCTTTCGGAACTAAGATTCTAGTGGAAAATATTAAAACCAAGCAAAGCGTGGTTCTCAAAGTAACTGATCGTGGACCATTCGTTAAAGGTCGAGTGCTTGATGTATCTAAAGTAGCTGCGGTTAAACTAGGTATGCTTAAGTCGGGAACAGCATCTGTTAAGATTACTATCCTCTCAAAGAAAGAGCTACTGAAGAAAACTGAGAATTTAGAAGTAGCAAAAGATAGTGGGCCTGCAAAGGAAGAAGTGCTTACTGCGGCTCCCAAATCTAGTGAACCAGAGAATAATCAAGAAGATAAGGCTGGTGTAGCACTAGAAAGAGAGAAGCTGCTTGAACAATTGAATGTGACTGTTACTCGCTTAAAAGAACTAGATAACGAGAAGTCACAATAGGGATGGGCCTTTGGCCCTCCCTTTTTAAAAGCTTGCTTTTTTATTATAAATATATTATAATAAAAATATAAAAGATAAGGGATAAGATATGCCAAAACTCCCTCAAGTAAAAAAGAAATGTCAAGAGGACGCAGCGACTCTTGAAGAAGCTATGAAACTTATTAATGAGGCTTACCTTAAGATTAAAAGTGTGAAATGTAATTATCGTTATGATAACTTGGGTATTACGGATACTCTTGAAACAACTAAAACATTAGCTTTATTAACTCGAGAGAAAACAGTTAATGCGTTGGATCGAGTTGAAGGTATGGTAATGTTTTTAGATTAAAGATTTTTATAGACTCCTTATCAATGTTCTACATCCTTTACAAAATGTAAAGGATTTTTTTTACTCTTGCTTTTTTATTATAAGTGTATTATAATAAAAATATAAATGATAAGGATAGAGTATGGCTAAGTTAGAACAAATTCGTGAAATATTTAATAGCCTTCCTCTTCACGAGGATGATAAAGGTGTATTCTATTATTATGCTTACCACCCTAAATATGGTGCTTTTGGATCTATTTCTAGAGATTTAGGGAATCTATTGATTAGCAAATATAGCTGGACTACAGATAAAATGAAAGAGGTGGAATATCCTGATTTAACAGATTGTTTTGGTAGTTCTTATATTCTTAACAAAAGACAAACCGATGAAGAAGATTTCCTTCTTCGAACCAACAAAGATTTTGTTAGTGCCATTATTGAAATTCAACATGCGCTTATCTCTAAATTAAGCATGAGCGAAAGATATTCTCATCGGGATTTTAAATATAGAATTGCTAAAGTTTATATGGAAAGTTTCTTTCCTGAGTTAAATGAACATGATGGGTCGGAATCAATTGCTGGACATTACTACTATGATATTGATATGGGTAGAAAAAATGAGGTTGAAGATTTTCTTCAGTTTATCGGATTAAAGAAGGATTAGATTATGAGATATGATGATGTAAGTATCCGCTATGTTAACCAAATGGTTGAAGATATTGAAAATAATATTAATTTTTCTATGTATACGACTGAAGAAGGTAAAAAAGCTGCTTTACAAGAAGTTGAAATTGCTTACCAACATTTAAGGAAAGCCAATGAGTTGACCGATGTTGATAACCCTGTTGAAATTCAAAGAGACCCAGATGTAATTATCCAAAACCTTCTTAATCTTGTTAAAAGTGATTATAGTAGGTTTGGAGATGAGGTCTATCTTGAAAAGTTTGAATGTCGTGAGGCAGAAGCTTATCTAAAAGAAATGGATTCTGTTAAGAAGCAAGGGGTTTGATATGACAATGGCTGTTTGCAATTCTATTTCTGAATGCTTCCAAGAGAATAACATTAATGCTATAGTTAGAGATTTTGTTATCTTTAAAAGAAAGAGCATTCTTGTTTTACAAACCCCTATTTCAACTGAAGTAAGAGTTGGAGATGTATTCGATTGTCTCAAACGAATCGAAACTTATACTTCCGCAAATAAACTTTTTAGTGAAATCGATGTCACTGGTAATTGTGTTATAACAATTTGGGAACTTATTAAAGAATGAGTTTAAAAGATTTAGATAAGTTAAAGGACTCTTTAGACGATTTAGTTAATAAATCAGGAAACATCTATAAAGAGTATGAAAGGCTCTATCAAGCGGCAGAAGCAATTTATGATAATGCTGAATCACTGGAACCAGGGGAAATTTATACCGCTGATACCCGAGTAGTTAGTGCCAAGCTTTTAGAAGAATTATGTTCCGCTTTACGAGACTGTGAATAATTGAACAGTGAAGTTGCCGCTATTTATATAGTAAAATAACATATATAATCTAGGGTTATCCACAATGAAAAATTTAAAGATAAAGACATTGTCCTTATTAACGGGTTTGGTTTTACTTATTCCTTCTTGTTTTGCTTGGAGTGATTGGGATATGTATCATTATCACTCCCATCCACATTATCATCATTATTATTATGGTGGAGGCTATTATAACAACGGGTTTAATAATGGATTCACCGGCGGTTTACTTGGAGGAATTCTAGGTGGACTTATTGGCGGGGCAATCCAAAGAAATAACCAGCCTCAATATCAACCTCAATATCAACAACCGCCACAACCACAATGTGTTTATGTCCAAGATCCCTATCAACCAGGTCTTTATTATAGAGTTTGCCAATAGTGAAAAGAAAAATCAAACATAGATACAACCTTATTTCGGATGGATCAGTAATGACTATGCCTGTTACTGATTTAATTGATAATGGTGATGGGACTGCCTCAACAGTTCATAAAATAATTTCCCTTTATGATGTAGTAGATGAAAAATACGGAGTAGTCAATAGACACTGGCGGAATTTAGGGCTAGGTTAGAAAAAGTAAGAAAAGAGGTTAGGTTTGGAAAGTATAATTCAACAAGCTATTGATAACTATGATCTTTCTGATATTATTAACCAAAGTATTATCTTGGTTTTATTAATTGTTGCCTTTTGTCCTCTTAAAATAAAAATTATTTTTAAAAAGAATCATTATTGGTAAAAAAAAGCCACTCTTTCGAGTGGCACGTGGAATTAGCTTGACTTATTAAACAGAGTCGATATCATAAGATTTTGAAAATATAATTGATTCAATACTTTCGAGAGTAACCTCTACTAAATCTGTCATGGAGTCAAATTCTTCTGCTCCACAATTTCCTAGAATTGATTCAACACTTTCTTTATCTCTGTAAAAAATTTCTATTTCTTCTTGCCCATACTCTTCTAATAAATTATCTAGAGTTATCGGGAAGGGAACATCAAAAAATGTAGCCATTATATAAGAAGAAATACATCCTCTAGCCAATGTCATCAGGAAGGCATTATTTTGTATTGTCTCCTTATCAAATATAGCTGCTTTTCTAGCTCTGGTAGCGTTAGCCATCATTCTCTCCTTTTTCAATTCTCATTATAATAGGATGAGACTCTTCTCATCTATAATATGATATTTAAAACATATCAAAAAGTCAAGCATAAATATTAATAAAGCTTGACTTTTATTCAATAAAGGATTATAATAAAGTTATAATCTGATGGAGAATTTGAAAAGAGATAAGGAATGGAATTTAATCTGTTTGAACAAGCTATGAATCCTGAGCCTTTGCATGAGGATTTACAGGTATGGTTAGAAGAGGGGGATTTTCCTGTTCTCAGACACCCCCTAGTATATGGCGTTCCTTATATTTTACAACTTAATTATATGTATAATAAACAGTACGAACATAAAGTAGAAAAAAAGAAGGAATCACTAGAGAAAGGGGAATGGTCTACTTATATTTGGATTCACGAGAGACCTTATCGTTTTGAGGCTTTTCTCGATATAGAACATCTTATTGAGACAGATAAGGAGTGGTGGGAAATTCTTTCGGGAATTTGGATTGATTCTGAAAATATTTGGCAGCATTTAGATGAATGGGTCAATTTATTTATCTCTCGCGGTAATTCTTATTATTTTATGGATGAGAATGAAAGAAAAGCCTTCGAGGAGCTTCCGGACGAAATAACAATTTATAGGGGCCATCAAACAAAAAACAAAAATGGGTTGTCCTGGACCCTTAATGAGGAAAAGGCACATTGGTTTGCTAAAAGATTTAAAGCAAGCGGGAAAGTAGAGAGGAAAACTATAAGAAAAACAGATGTAATAGCATATTTATTAGGTAGAAATGAACAAGAAATAATTTATATCCCAGATGAGTTAATTAGATAAGTAAATCAAACCCGTTGACTTTAAGATAAATTAATAGTATAATAAAATTATAAGACAAGGAAATAACAGCCCTCTATATTCGTTTGTAAGTCGTCTCCTTATCAAACAATAACGTACTTTATTTTTTAAAGTACGTTTTCTTTTTTTTATTATTACTACTATTTATTACAATCTCTTGACTTTTGATATACAAAATGATATAATCAAAGAATAATAAACAAAATTAAATATGGTAGGGAATAGTTGAGGGATATTATGAAAGTTAACATTCAAGGGATTAATATACAGATTGAGGTTAAACACCCTAAACCTTTACTTAACGGATTAAGACAGATTGCCTTAGAAAATAGCTGTCCTATAACTGTATCTATGATGGACTCCAAAACCTGTTGGGTATATGGGACACCATCCGGTCAAACCAATAGTATTTGGGATCAGGTAGTAGAGGTTACCGAAGGTGGTGAATTCAAGATATGGATTGGGGAGGAATTTATTAATCTTGGGAGTAATCCCTTTCCTGATAAACCACTTACCTATGAGGAGTGTTTTATTTTTAACTACTCTAGTTTTATAGATTATAAAGAGGCCTACTTTTATGAACTAGAGAATCCTTCCCCAGGAGCTAAATATTATGGCTTCTTTAAAAAAGCAGAATTCGCTGAAAAATTTAAATATAAAATTTGTGAAAGTATATCTAGATATTTTCATCCATCAGATGGAATTTGGATAGAAGAAGTGGAGATTATGCCTAATGAACACCTAGGGTTAGTTTGGAGATCATGTATTTCGGGTGTGCATCCTCCTGTGGTAAATACTCCAACTACATTCTATACCCTTGTTGTTGGGACAAGACCTACTCAAAAAAAATCAATTGAAAAATCAAAAGGGATTAAAATTAGTTCTTTTATGACAGCAGTTTAAATACTTACATGAATCAGGATATAGGCTAGGAATCTTTTCGGATTCCTAGCCTATAATTATATCAAAGCCTCCTTATCTTATCTTCGGCACTCACTGGTCAGAGTGCCTTTTTTTTGCTATTGATTCAATCTTCGACTCTACTTTATAATTAAGAAAAGCCCCAATTAGAAGGTCATCTATTATGGTTATTGAAGTATTGGAATCCTTACTCGGTCGTCAGCGCTCTTTAAGTAAAGACACAAAAGTTAAAATATTCTCTGGTACTTCCAATCCTGCTCTAGCCCAAGAAATTTCTAGTTATTTAAGACTTCCTGTTAGTGAATTAAAAATTAAACATTTTAGTGATGGGGAAATTTTTATTAGAGTACAGGAAACAGTTCGGGGTTATGATGTTTTTGTTGTACAGCCGACTTCTTCGCCTGTTAACGAAAGTATCATGGAATTACTTATCATTGTAGATGCTTTGAAAAGGGCTTCTGCAAAATCAATTAATGTAGTGATTCCATATTATGGATATGCAAGGCAAGATAGAAAAGCTCAAGGGAGAGAAGCAATTACTTCGAAGCTGGTTGCCGATTTAATTTCGAAAGCTGGTGTAGATAGAGTAATTACGATGGATCTGCATGCTGGGCAAATCCAAGGCTTCTTTGATATTAAGGTAGATCATTTACATGCCCTTCCTGTATTCGTTGAATATTTTAAAAATATGGATTTACACGACCCTGTTATTGTAAGCCCTGATGTAGGTGGAGTGGCTAGAACAAGATTACTTGCTAATAAATTAAATGATGCACCTATCGCAATTATTGATAAGCGTAGACCAGATCATAATAAAGTAGAAGTTTATAATCTTATCGGAGATGTCAACGATAGGGATGTTATTGTTATTGATGATATGATTGATACTTTTGGAACTTTACAAGCGGCAGGGGATATGTTAAAAGAAAAAGGAGCCAGAAGGATATTTGCCTGTGCTACTCATGCCGTATTTTCCGGCCCTGCATATGAAAGAATAAATAACTCTGTATTTGATGAGATTATCGTTACAAATACTATTGATGCAGATAGGCATCCTCTTGATAGTGATAAGATTAAGTGTCTTGGTGTAGCATCCTTACTTGGGGAAGCTATTTACCGTATTTGTGAAGATGAATCAGTAAGTGAATTATTTTAATTTTTTATTCGATTCCGTTTCAATTGTAACCGAGATATAATCTTTACTTGATTTTTTAAAATAAATATTTTATATTAATAATGGAGACAAAAAGAAAATGTCTTTTTAGTGGAAGGTAGTTTCTCGAGACGTGCTATCACCACAAGTCCTAGAGAGTCTTTAAAGACTCTCTAGTTGTTTTATTAATATCTTGTAATAAAGATTGATTTTATATTATAATGGTATTATAATAAAAATATAAACAAGGAAGCTTATTAATTAACAAATATGGATGCCTGGTACTATAGTGTGTATTTAAATAACGAGGCTTATGTTTATGAAAACTGAAAGAGTAGTGATCTCTATGCGCCCATCTTTCCTAGAAGGGTTGGATGAACTTGCTGATATCGAGCAGGTAAGCAGAAGTGAGATGATTAGAAGGGCTACGAAACTTTTC
>Ga0310813_10000525_pt1 | contig 23903 bp, 49 predicted proteins | sample YN3metagenome_FD_203086 | JGI IMG/M metagenome (GOLD analysis project Ga0310813, IMG submission 203086) | Soil microbial communities from experimental microcosm in Duke University, North Carolina, United States - YN3 | ecosystem: Engineered > Artificial ecosystem > Soil microcosm > Unclassified...
TTCTGTCTCATAGAGGTAAGGTAGTAAAGAGAATGAAGGTAGTCAAGAGGAATATTTTTGGAGTAACTAACCTAACATATTCTAAGCTAGTAATTATCAAAAGGAAAGTAAAGAAAAAGCCCCAAGATTTCTCTTGAGGCTTTTTGGTGATCCGGGAGGGATTCGAACCCCCGACCAACAGATTAGAAATCTGCTGCTCTATCCAACTGAGCTACCGGACCATACTTTAGAAGTTAGCTGCTACTCCGACTAAGCGGATCTCATTGGCCGCAGCACCGGCCTTGTAAAGAGCAAGGCTACCGAACACAAGACTAGTAGCCACCTTCACGGTAACGGTAGTCTTGGGACCAGCCTTCAACTTGGAGCAGAGATAGTCATTGACAGGAACCATAGCCATTCCGATGGCAAGGAACCCTACTCCCCATGCAGCGTCCCTTTCGGCCTGCTTGTAATGGTATTCCATTACGGGGCTATTGGCCGGTTCGGCCATTGAGGCGGTTGCTAAGAGAGCCATTGCGATTAGAAACTTCTTCATAAATTCTCCTGTCTGATTAATATAGTAACTTCCCAGGCGTCAGTCAAGGGTAGTTGTTAAAACATATGCACTCTTTTTTACGGTGCAATTCAAGGTGATTGAACTCCAGTTGACGCTGGGCCTTTTCCATATCGAATTGATAATCGCTTCGAAAGCTGTGCCACAGTAATACGTTAAGCTGGCGAATTTTGACCTTTAGAGGATGTTCGGAGATGGATTTGATATGCTTCATGAATCGCTCTGCCTGTTCTATTAGACCTTGGCGATCCTTTTCCTCATAAGGGACTTTTATGCGATATTCGATTAATTTCTTTAATCCGAACTCTACCTCGGCTTTATTTCCTTTAAATAAAAACTCAGCCACGACCCCAGCACCGAACTCGTCACATAGACGTTTCTCTTCGGTCATCCTTTGCAATAGATGTTCCATCCTTGGGATAAGAACTCTATTTATTACATTCATTGGATCAATAGTTACGTTAGTACTATCAAAATCCTCAAATTCGTCGTTTTCCATATTCCTCTACTATTTAGGTAGTAAACTTCACATAAATTGTCAAATTTAAGTTTTTATCATCTTAATAATCTATTTTTTATAAACTAAAAGATACTTAAAATTTGAGGTAAAACGATGAATTTGGAAAATTTTAAACAATTGGCTATAGCCCTATATGAAAATCATGAGAAGATTGAGTATTTCACTTTTCTAGAATCCATCAGAAAATCATCCACAAACGATGATACCAAGGCTATTCTTGAGTCAGTTACCCAGGGGTTCGCTGCTTTGTATGAAGTAGAACTCGATGGCGAAGACAAGGACAATGAAGAAGTGGACGCTGCTCCATCCGCCGAGGAAGCTCAACAACCAACTGCTGGTGCAGAACATTCAGTACCTCCTGGATTCCGTGATTACGTCAAACTTACCGATAAGCTAAAAGCCGGTACAATCGCCAAGTTCAAGGCAGGAGCCCCAGCCGAAACCGAAAAGATGATGAAGATCATTAAAGAAGGTAAGGGCAGACTTAATGCCAAGACCTTAAACAAGTTCAAGAACTTCTCCGTCATTACCGACTATCAGTACATTCCAGATGAACCTTCCACAGAACAAGACGTAGCAAACGCTAAGTCTATTTTGATTTCCTCCGTATTACCACACTATGTCTATCAGGGCGTACAGATTGGCCGTACCGAAGCATATCAAGAAGCTGGCCATGACTTTATCGTTGATGCACTTAACGGTGGATACGGTACACCTCCTGTAACCGAGAGACTACAGAGATTCATCGAAGCATGGAAACCAGGAAGCACTTTCTTTGGTTGGGAAAAGCGCGGTCTAGGCAATCTAAAGAAGCATGCCATTGCAACTTCCGAAGGAACTACAGTTACTTCAAAGGTATGGAATGCAGAAAAGCCATATGCACAGGGCGACGTAGTAAACCATGGTAGAAAGAATTGGAAAGCTGTTCAGGAAGTACCAGCCGGTATGGAACCTGGAAAAGATAACAACTTCTGGACACCACTAGAAAAGAAGCTAGACGAAATTTCCACAGATGCCCCAGTTGGTGCCGGTGGTGATGAAGATGATACTATCAGCGTAGGCGATACTATCAAGTCCGAACATAACACAGCCGAAGAGACAGAAGCCAAGGCAACTGTTTCCAAGATGTTAGACAAGCTCCCACATAATGAAAAGTTCGACAAGATCAGAAGAATGTTGGACATGTACTTCAAAGAAGGCAAGAACTACGAAGAGATCGGTAAAGAATATAACGTCTCTAAGGCAAGAGTAGAACAGCTATTCAAGGAAGTTTACGGAATGATGCGCGGCCAAGAAAAACAGGCAGCCTAATTGAAAGCCCTCTGAAAAGAGGGCTTTTTTATTATACCAACCTAATGTCGGCTTCGGGGTTGAATGCTTTGTACGCCATGTACTTACCATTTTCAAACATGGAACCATACTTACAAAATGTAAGAGGTTGGTCGGTATTGCAGGCTTTCTCTACGATGAAGAACTTGCTATCCATGAAGTCTTCGGCCAATCCATTTACGGTAGCCGCCACACAAACATCCGTATTAACACCACACACCCTAAAGTTGTCGATGTTAAAATCCCATGCGGCCTTTTCATTTAGAAGGAACTGACGGATAAAGAAAGATCCATCGGTTTCATACTTCTCAACTACATGGGCTCTTTCATAGGGACCGATGTTCGCCATGATCTCAGAATGAGTTGGCTTATAGGGACTGCTCTTGGTCCGGTACTGAGGTTCATCACGGAACTCTACTACAATGATACCACAGCCATTCTCTTTGGCCTTAACCACTTCTTCAACAACTGCGTCAATGGTTTTGTGATTCATTGCAGCGGGATATTGCGACTGCATATCAATGATAAGCAAAGTGTAGTCGTTCATAAAGTAAAGGTAGTAAAATTATTTATGGGGATCAATCCGATATTTATCGGTTATTGATTTGAATTCATTTCCGTGACGGGCCATCATCATCAGGAAATCGTACTCTTCTTTTGCTATGTCTTCTGGGGGGTTTTCTAGGAGGTGGGAAATCTGCTTGCGGCCAATGTCGGTGAATGAAGGGTCAGTGAGATAGTTGGGATATGATTTGATTTGAGACTCTGCCCATTCTCTGCTTTTTAAAGCATTTCCTAAGCAAGATTCCCACAGAGATTGATTAAAACCGGCAGGGCACATAACCATGTTCCATGTTTATCATATACTAAAGATAGTAAAAAATTTTCATGGGGTCAAGGAAAGGAAAGGAAAGAAAAATGCCCGCTCTCGATTTGATTTATTTGCCAAATCAGCCTGTCGTGAAGAATGCGGACAAAGCATTGACAGGTGAGAGCGGGCAGGGTTTGGAGCCACTTCTTTAAATATAAATCATTTCTGACTTATTTCAAAAGAATTTTGGATTTTAATTCAAGTTTCTTGAGCGCATCGTGCTTTATTTGCGAAACGCGCTGCTTCGTCACCTTGAGTATCAATCCGGCTTCTTCTTCGGTATGAACCTTATTCCCATTGAGGCCGAACAAGAGTTCAATCACGGTCCTTTGGCTGCTGTTAAGGAACTGTAACAGGAACGCGATATGATTCTTATCTTCGTTTATAGCGAAGTTATCATCCTCATGCCCCAGCTTTTCCTCAAGCGTCAAGTCATCCTCCTTCAACTCATTCATTGAGTGATAGGAAAATTCCAATACGCTCTGTTCATCAATCGCTTCCCCGTTTTCATCAACGGTCTTGCCCATTCTAAGCAACTTCTTTTGCTTGGATAACTTGGCCGCAAGGTGATCGGGAAGGCGAATGGTTCCGTTCCTTACGATAGCGCGGATAACCTCAACCCTAACCCAATGACAGGCATAGGTATTGAAACGGGTATCCCTCTCGAAATCGAAGGGAGCGATAGCCTTAACCAAGCCGCAAATTCCGGCATTGATAAGATCCTCAAAGATACTGGTATCCTTGGTATGTTCCTTGACGATATTCACTACCATCAAAAGCTGAGAGAACACAATCTTATCAATCGCCTTCTGCCAGCCCAACTTAGCCAAATGAAGGGTGGCGATTTCCTCAACCTTGGAAATAGGCTTGTAGTTATTTCCAATGTCTTTCTTGTACTGATTGCTTACGAACATTTTGTGACCTCCTTATAAAGATAGTAAAAGTGCTAGGAAAGTCAAGCTAGATTATTTTTTAGTCCACTTGAGTTTTATTTTCGATAGTTCCTCGTAGACGCCTACGGCCCGATTCTTGATCTTCTTCAATTCCACTTTGGATACAAGGTCGAACTCATTTCCAAAGTCGTAACAGAGAACTCTACCCCTGGAGTTCATACCGCATTGGTAGTCTCCATCCCAAAGCTCGATTTCATTCCTTTCAAGAATGTCAAAGAACTTATCTCTTTTATCGGTGGAAAAGTCTTCATCCAACTTATCCATGATAACCAAAGGAATGCCATTAAGCCAAACCAGCTTAACCCTAGGGAAGATTTTCAGGTGAGCGTACTTCTTTGAGATATAGAATTCAAGCAGATTCGCTATGACTCCATTATCCGTTTCATCCGCTCCCGTATATTCGGTGTTCGGGCACTTTACTACCTTCTTACCGTCTAGGGCAAAAGTAGTACGATAGGCACCGGAGCCCAACTCGTCATACTTGTTTCCTAGTTGCTTGAGAGTGAATTCAAACTTGTTTTCAATCTCATCGTAATTGAGTTTGGGATTCACGCCGAAATCTCCAACGCTCCGATCAACTTTTCACGGAGCATACTCTTGGCCTGATTCTTTGCCTCGTCGATGCTGCCTGCAATGATCTGGGTCTTTTCTCCGACTATGTTTACTTCATAGTCATTGCCGCCCTTGGGGATTACGGACATACTGATGCCGGTAGCCACCTTCATATTCTCGCAACCATTGAGATACTTCTGCTTGGACCAGACGCCAAGGGGAACCTCTTTGCGGGCCTCTCCCGGAACCTCGTCCTCGTCTTTGATGAAATCTCTTCCCTTAGCCATTTAAGATCCTTTCGAGTTCGGAATTTAAGTCGTATCCCTGCCATTCCTTCACTCGGAACTCATATCGTTCCCAGAGTTGTTTGGACAATTCGGGCTTTGTGGTATAGACCGTTACATGGTCTTGAAGTTCTTCGCCAGTTTCCTCGTCCCTGATTGGGGTGGTGTCGATGGTGATACTATCCTCCATCTTCACATCCCTAGCGGCTTCCAAAAGAAACTGAACGGTATCGTCTTCGTCGGGGATCATCCCAATAAAAACCTGATTCTTGTTTTCCATGTGATTAAGGTAGTAAAAGTTTAGGCGGCGGTCAATTGTTTTTTCGAGAATTTTTTGTATATCGCCATGTACTCAGCTTTGACTTCTTTGGTTTCCTTGGCGGTAAGGAAACTAAATTCATTGCCGTAATCATAGCAGACAACGGTTCCCTTGGTATTCTTACCGCATTGGTAGAATCCATCATTGAAGACCAGCTTCTTTCGGGTAACTCTTGCCTTGTAATGCTTATCCGGCTCGGCGTCTTCCACCTTATCCATGATAAGCACAGGAAACCCAAGCTCCCAAATCAACTCTGCTTTCGCAAAGATATTGGATTTGGCGAATTTCTTGTAGATTGCCAATTCAATGATATTGGCGCTGATTCCGGTATTGGACCAACAATCAACACTATGTTCACTGGGGATCTTGGCGACTTTGCCGTTACCCAAGTCGTAGGTAGCTCTATAGGAGCCTTCCCCGAGTTTGGTATACTTTTTGTATCTGTCTCTTAGCTTAGAGAGTTCTTCACCCATCTTAGCTATGTCCGTATTTCGGGGTACGTGTAGGCTGCTGCTCATATAATGTAGATAGTAAAATATCTACTATCTAGTCAAGGGGCCGTTAGTTTTTTCTTGGCGGTATTCTTTGAGAATATTTGAGGCGAAGAGAGCAATAACAAAGGGGATAAGGATGCACCATTCAATAACGCGGAAGATTTTCTCAAACATGCACGGCCTCTATGCAGCAATCAACTTCTTTAGTTTTATAAAGTCATCCGATTCCAGAAATTTTTTCTCAACTTCTGAGCGGATGTTCAACTTCTCTTCCCTGACCACGATTGTTACAAGCTCTTTGAGCATGGTATTTTCGTCGGTCATTGCCTTCTCATTAGGGAAGTAGTTGTTGTTTTTAAGTACCTCGGTATCTCTGCAATAGAATACGTAGGCCAGCGAACCGCATAGGGTTTCTGATATGGAAAATTTAAAGTCGTCTCGGATTATGTCTTTGGTAAAGCGGGGCATGTTACAAATATAATAACAAACTCCAACTATGTCAATTACTTACGGAAAAAAATAACGGCCAGAAAAACGATCAGGATAGATCCGGCTTCGGCAGCGGCATATATAGGCTTATCGTACTTTGCCACGTTCTCATGGGATACCAAGGTATCTTTCTTAACCTCGGTGAAGTTGGAAGAGAATCCATCTACGATTTTCATGGCGTCTTGCTTGGTGGTATCATCCACTATAGCAAGGGCCTTGTAGGTTTCTTCTAAGGTGTTAGGCACCAAAGGCTCCATTTTTCAATTCCCTAGGAGTAGTTGTATCGGTTTTGGGCTGAGTCTTTGTGGGTTGGTCAAGGGTAGGGACTATAGAGGTACAGTCAGAGAATACACAGTAGTCCTCCTTAACATAAAGGAGCAGCATGGACATGAGGCCGATAAGGACAACTACTATGTAGAAGATTCTTGAAGTTTTCATTTCTTTAGGTTGTACTTTATGGAGTAAAAGAACCAAGTGTCGCCATCTTCGACTTCTTCGGCAAATCCGAAACCTTCCTCATCTTCATCGCCATCACTTACGGATTGGAAGGGAGGATCGTAGTATTCATCGTCAAGTTCGCCAGCTTCAATCTCGATGCTTGAGAGGTCTAATAGACCTTCGGTGGACTTGATCTGTTCCACAACATCGTTAAAAGCCTCAATTTCGTTAATGCCACGGCCAGTTAGAATCTTTTGGAAAGGTGAGGCTGGGCCTTCCTCGAATTGATTCTCATTCATAAACCCATGGGAAATTAGCTCAAAATCCTTTATTCCGCTCATATCACTTCCTTTACATTACCCCTAAATATAAAAGAAAGCATATCCAATGTCAAGGATTCAAATATTTTTACTGGGGGTAATCGTCCAGAGGGTCAACCGGCGTAAGCTGATCCATTTCAACATCGAAATGGTTTTCATCGCCATCCCTCACGGTAAGGAACTCCCCATGAGTGCCCACTACTTCTCCTACGAACTCATTGGAGAATCCGCATCCCTTGTAGGGCTTCACATGGACCATGGGATTGTTTTCGAAGTATTCACGCTTCATCTTTTCCCATTCCTTTTTGTTACTCATACTCTGTTTCTCCAGTATTTGTAGGACTTCTCGATGATCTCTGCCAGCCACGGACGGCAAGCAACTCGATTGGGGTCAAGGATCACTTCTCCATCTTCGATAAAGACAAAGAAAGTTTCGACTACGGTGTTTCCCCTGGGAGCCAATACCACAACTACTTGCTTATTTAGGACATACAAAGCCGAAAGCCCCGTTGCCTTTTCAATGTCATGGGCAATACGGTTCATCAGGTTATCGACGGTTGCGTATGTCAGTGGTTCTTTTTTGGTCTTCATATTGTGGTGCCCAAAGCCGGACTTGAACCGGCACGTCCATTACAGACAAAGGATTTTAAGTCCTCCGCGTCTACCATTCCACCATTCGGGCGTATTCCTTTAGACTAATGTAGTAAATTACCCAAGATGGGTCAAGTCAATTTTCCAATATACTTGGGGGTATCTTATCATATAGGCGCAACTTAGGACTAACCGGAAGCGTATCCGGCTCTGGGTTAGGATCCACAAAAACATACTTTTCCCACATACCCTTAGTTCTATTCAAAATCAACATTTCTCCAAGTCTAGGATCATACTTGAGAATCTTGCCCATTGGGGTTGCTAGATATTCCTTAAAGCGTGTCTTTGTTGTATCCGTACTTGAAAAGGTTTCATCCAGGTAATCTGGATTCTGGGCGGCGTGGGTATGATAGTTGGCCACCTTCATGAAATTCAGCACTATAATGGCCGTGTCGGGCTCAATTAGAACTGAGTGGGAGTTAGAGTCAGTCTGAGGAATACTGGCCCTAACGTCATAGGAATGGTTAATATAGACCGAACCACCGAACTCTATATCATGCTTAATGGAGATTGGGTTGATACTATCCAATACATGGATAGCGGCTCTATCGACCTTGGTTAGGGTCATTGGGTATTCTATGGGGTATTTAGCCAAAGCGGCGAATGGAAGGAACAGGGCGAAAAGTAATGCTTTCATAGGACACCTCCTAGGAAAACTATACTAATTTTTCAATTAATTAAAATTTTAATAATCGCCCAAGAATCCGGATTCATGGGAACTGATCGAAAACGGAAGGCTTCCGAATTTCTTCTTATATTCATCTTCCGTGAACAGTTCAGCCCTTTCCCCGTCATCCTTGTATTCATTGAGAAGTTCCATCGCATCACTTCTATTCCAGATGTTTCTTTCCAGAATGTGATGTTCGAATCCATCGTATGCTATGATTAGGTACATGAATTGAAGGTAGTAATAATCAGGAGGGTAGTAAAGAAAAAGGACTAAGATTTCTCTTAGCCCTTTTTCAACACAATTAAACAATTTAAATAAAAATACTAAACAAAAGATGCCCGTTTCTAAAGACTTTAAGACACCTAAAGATAGTATATACTATTTTCAGGTATTTGTCAAGTTAAATTTCATACCCATTAGTCAACGCTCCTTTGGACTTCGATTGAAATTCCTTGATGGGAATCCCAGGATTCACGTTCCATAGCCGCCGCCATTTCCTTATCCGTGAGTTGGGGAATCTTGAGGCTATCGCAAGTTTCTCCTACCAAGCGACGGAACTGATCCAATGCCTGTACGGTGCTAAGGTTGGGATTCTTACGAAAGTCGTATGAATGGATTTCGATTCCATTATACTTTTCGATAACGAGTACGTTGATGGTACTAATCTTCATAATTGTACACCTCTTCCGGCCATGCCTCGATAACAGCCCTATCCGTCTTGAACCGGATAAGATACATGGGCAGGACTTCTTCATCGTGAGTCGAATCAGGCTTATCGATCACCGATATGATCTCGAATGCTTGACCGTTACGGTCCTTGTATTGATCATATGGCGTCTTGAATACTTCTCGCTGCATGGTTAGTACCTCTCTGGGGGTAAAGGTAGTAAAGGTTTCGGAATATATCTATCCCCATAACGCTTTAATTGCTTTACCTTCCCCGGCAAAGTAATGACCAGCTTACTTCCGCCGAACAGGGAAAAGAGGGGGATTTCATCCGGATCCGGGATTCTCTCGATTCCGTCAATCTTATCCAATTCATCCACATCCGGAAGGCAATCGGAAATCATTTGATCCCTGGTAGCCTTGGGAAGGTGGGCGTACATCATATTTATGTTCTCTTCAAGTCCCTCGGCATCCAGCCGCTTGAAGTCATATAGTTCCTGATCCGCTAGGAATTTGAAGATTCCCTTGGATAGCTTGGTGATTTGGAGTCGCTTCCGCTGGGAGGGTTTCTTTTTGAGAAGGGTCATATCTATTTCACTTTCCGCTAAAACTTCAAGAATTGTGGGAAGAAGTTTAGCAACTTCTTTGTTTACGGAACCCAATACATTCAGGTTTCCGGTTTTCTTTCGCCATTCCAGAGCTATGGTATTGGCGAGTTTTTCTATGTCCACATGCTCCATGTAATAAAGGTAGTAATTATTTTGTTTACGGTAAAGGCTGAAAGATGTATATTTATTCTACTGCGCAACGCAGGATATTTTGTCAGTTTATCCAAACTGTCTGGTGGAGGTAGCGCGATTCAAACCCGTGTAGCCCTAAAGCCCTTTCGCAAGAGAGGGCTTTTTTATTTCCAGCTATGATTTCCACGGTGAGTAAACGGATGGGTACAGTATTTCCCGCCACAGGGAGATAGCTTGAGGCATTTCTTCTTCTTGATTACGCTGATAATGAAGTTAACTATGATTGTCATATATCCAAGATAGTAAAAATTTTTTGTGGGGTAAAGGCCGAGTCCGGGAGAGGGGCGTGGACGGAGGTTTGCCCCCCTCCCGTTATACAACTCGCAAGTAGAAGTAATATAACTGAGAGGGGGAATATTGTCAAGGGGTGGATTTAAGTTTCAATTGAAGTTCCAATTGCTTGGTCTTTTCAACTTCCATTTGAACATCCCTGTCATCGGGATTGAACTTGTAATTGTACTTGGCACAGGAATGAAACCCAGTGGCTCCGATAAGTCCGATGGCCAGCCACATTGCTACGTAGGTCAGGTCGGGAATTTTCATTGTAATTCCTTTAGTTGGAATGGGTGATGAGGATCGCATTGCTACCGTATTTTGCGTAGCCGTCATCCAGACAGGCTTCGAAATCATCTTCGGAATAGTCCCCGATATTCCAGATTTTCTCTTTCATCAATTCCAGGAACTTGAGTTCGGCTTCAAGATTCCCCTCTTTCGTATCCGGAAAGGAATGGGTTTCCTCAACCGCACCGCCACCGATAACCACTTGGACATTTACTGTCTTGAGAGTTTTCATATTTCCCCTATTTTTCATCAGCCGTGATTCTTACGGCAGTTCCATTATTGCTATAGGAATAGACTACCTTCTTTACCAAAAGATTTTCAATTCCTGGAGCATTGACATATTCTCCAACTCTTGGAACAGGAGTTCCCAGTGGGACAGTTCCATAGAAGATACTATCTTGTTTGGAATTGTATACGCTTACGTGAAATTGATTTACCATACTTTAAAGATAGTAACTAAATCCCTAGGCGTCAAGCCTTCGGTAAATTCTGTTCCTCTTTCAAAATCTGATTTATGATCTCTTCTGCTATTGCATTGGTCCGTATGTACTCTTCTTTGGTAATAGGAACGCTGTGCATGTGAGACTTGCATCCAGGACAAATATACACGGGGAAATCAGCCCTACCCACTTCCGTCGAATGGCATATATAACGCTCGTTCGATTCTATATCAGTATCACACTTGGGGCAATAGGTTTTTAGGATCAGGGCAGGATCCAAGCTACAACGGCGCGGAGATATAATATCATCCGATCCACAGTTAGGGCAAATATCCTTTCCCATTAGTGCCTCGATTGGATAATGGTAATGCCCTCTTTACCGTGGACTTTGCAGAGTGAGCATTTACTGCAATCATCCAAGCAAGTGTACTTATTGACCTTTTTTCCGGTTGAGTCTTTTGCGTCACGGACATCCCTGGAAATCTCCAATACCCGAAATTCATTATGGGCTTTGAAGTTTGATCCATTGATAGTGAAGTTGGAAGGGGTTGAGGAAAGCAACGCCGCACCGCCGATTCCCTTGAACAGATCCGAACGGTGAGTATAGGTATAGAACTTCACCACAGGCAAACCGGCCCGCTTGCAGAGTTCCGCCACGTAACCGGCAACCTTACCAGCCTTCATGACACAAGAGAACGTATAGAAGTCCCCCGCCTCGTTAAACCGAACGAAACGGATAGGAGTCTTGAATTTACGGGAGCGAAAGATAACCGCGAACATTTGATCCGCGATTTCAGCCGCCGTCCAATTCTCCCATTGCACTTTCTGCAAAGTACGGAAGGGAAGAGATTGTGGATAGAAGTATTCGGCCTTGAGAGCATAGCACTTGCCATTGCCGCCAAGGGATTTGTGGGCCATATCACACAGCCCCAACTTAGCCGAGGGACAGGTATGGGCGGAACCCATATTGAAGATAAGGGTATCTTCCCCGATCTTGGAATTGCCCAGTGTATAGGCCAGCTTGTTTTCATTCGCATTCAGAACCACTTGGGCGTTCTTATGCTTGAAACCATTTTTCAGGATCTGAAAGCTAGTCTTGTAGGCGGCGGTTGTTTGCATGTATGTAAGGTAGTAAAAGATTAAAGATTTTTCTAGGGGTTACCGGCATTTACCGATAATGTCAATTGATTCTTGAGTGGTTTCCCAAATTTCAAAATTTTTTCTTGGGAGTTCCCAAAACGCTTTGATGAACTTGATAGCTTCTTTCTTATTCTTGGCCTTGACTGGTCCATAGGCATAGACCTGACCGGGCAGCTTATACATGAACAGAAGGAGATCCATTACTTGTTGTATCCCAGATCGATAGTGGTAACCTTCTTACCAATACCTCCGTTGTACTTATGGGACTTGACTGAGAAGACGTTGGCATCATTCACCCGACGCTGAATCTCCTTAGCCTTCTTTGCGGCTTCACGGGGATTCTTGGCCTCTATGTCGATTTCCCAGATAACTCGGTATTCCATTGTGTTCTCCTGAATTGAAAATAGTAAAAAATTTACTTGGGGTCAAGCCTAGTAAACGTCGCCGTAAGTCCGTAAGTTCTGGAAGTTGATATACTTATCTTTCTTGAAGTTATCCCCGAAGAGTTTCCAGAATAGGTCATGATCCATTTTGAACTTATTAAATAGCGTTTTGGCTCTTGTATTCAATGTTCCGCACCGTTGTTGGTACGTGAAGTTCTTTTTGATAAGAGTCTCGTTCATCTTTCTATCGGCATAGGGAATGAACAGGTGAGAGCCGGTAAGACAGGGAGTGCAGCACACAAAGGCACTTACGAAATTGCCCCATTCTCCTGTATATCCGTCTATGGTCGTCTCTTCCCAAACATGCTTGCCGTTATATTCGACTTTGTGCATATAGTCGAAGTGATTGAATACCGAACACCATGAATGGTAGTCGTCCCTATTGCCTTTAGCTGATTCAAGAATTTGGGTTATTGTTTTGGGATGATCGATGTATCCCAGAGCATAGTAGGCAGGCACTTTCTTCTCGTACCCTTTGATATTCATCCATACCTGACGCATTCTGGTGATCTTGCCTACGCTGAACCGCTCATACTGTTCTACAATATCAATGGGGAACTTCTGCTTTTTGAAGTTTGCTTCGGTATGCAATAGATTTGCATGGCAGGGTTTGGGGTCAGCGATAGGTATATATGCCAATCCTGATATTAGCAGCTTGTCCATGTATTTAAGATAGTAAATCGAAATGAAATCGTAAAGGGGGGAATGGGCCTAGTAGGAGAATAGGGAGTTGAACCCTACTTTAGAACGCTTATAAGACGCCCTCGGAATGACCGTCCCGCCTTCTCCTACTAGAACCACAATGATAGTATAACGGTTTCCGGTGGCCATATCAAGGATAAAATGAGTCCTTTACTTATCCATGTCCTTTTACTACATTAGTTACATAGACGGCTTCTGTAGCTCATAATGGCAGAGCAGCCCCCGATAAGGGGCAGGATGTGGGTTCGAGTCCCATCAGAATACCGGTGAAACGGGCTTCCATATCAGCGGAGCGTCAGAAGTACAATGACGAGTTTAAGTTTCACGGTAGACGCATTGAGATCGCAACTCGATGCGTTTATTTCTTAGCTACCATTCAAATGAACCTACGCATTCTAAGCTAGTAACTCCCCGCACAGAAGTAAAGAAAAAGTCCCAAGATTTCTCTTGAGACTTTTTGGTGGGCCCACTCCGACTTGAACGGAGGACCAACGAATTATGAGTTCGCTGCTCTAACCAACTGAGCTATGGGCCCACGATTCATTTTTCGATGTTCCACCAGCCACGGGCACTAATGGAATCGGTTTCGATATTGAGTTCCCCGCTGACATAGCCTTCATTAAGGCATTCCTTGGATCTGGACTCGGCCTCTTCTTCAAGAAGTCTATTCCTGAGTTCCATATCGGTTAAGGTGGATTCGCCTTCAAACCAATAGCCGATGCGATGGGCACAGACTTCTACGAAATTGTCATATTTGAATTTCATTTGATTGTTGACTCCGGAAGAGGTTCGTACTTCACAAAATTCTCGTACTCGGTTTCGGACCATTCGTATTCAATGTCCTCGTTACCTTCCAGCTTTGCACCGACCATTTCCACCAAGACCTCATGCACGTCCTGGGTATAGTCGAAGCCGTAGCGAGTAATGGTCAGTTTAAGCCCGATTGCCAGATCCTTGTAGGCTATGGCATATCCCAGCTTATGACGGGGAATGTCAATCAGCCGTGCGATTACTTTTCTGAGCTTCTTTTCGTCCATGTAATAAAGATAGTAACTTAACGGGAATCCGTCAAGTCCTAATCATCCCAATCCGGTGAAGCTGACGGGAACTCATCGTAGTAATACTGATCCACAAAGACTTCGCCGTTCTTATGGAAGTTGAGGTTTGACTCACCGGCAATCTTTTCCATCTTCTGCTTGATTTGGTTCTGGATGCTGTTTTCTTTGGAATTGCAGATTTCATCGGCAATGGTGATGATTTCGTTATTCACCTTTTCGACTACAAAGGTCAATACAAAATCCACATGGGCCTGCATCTTCTCTACCAAGTCCTTTGAGAACTTGTCCTTTCGGGCCAATTCCTCGGGAGACATTTCATGGGCGCGATACTTGGTAATATCGAAGATTTTTGTTTTGTAGCGATCTCTGCCGCTGCAACCCCATCCATAGGAATCTCTCTTATAGTGTTCCAGTTTGGCTTTGAGGATAATGGGACCATACTTGCCTTGAAAGTAGGCCATTTCATCTTTGAGATTGGGGCCAATGTCAAGAGCATTCAATGACTCAATGACGCCTTTCATGGAAATTTCATCCAAGACAACTCGGCGGTTATGACGGATGTTGGTACGTTCATTGTAGAAGTACCGCAAATCCCCAATGGGAAGCAGGAGATCCTTGAGACACACCCTTACCAACCGTTCGGCGCGTTTCTTCACCTGATTGGCAATGTCACGGTAAACCTCATCGTCGGCGTTTACCTTACCTTCCCAAATCTTCAATGCCTTCTTCTTGGCATCGTCGGAGAGTTCGTTGAAATGGTAGAGAGTAATTGTTGTAGGCATAATTTAAAGATAGTAACTCTATCCCATTAAGTAAAGGTAAATGCTTCTTTCCGCTTTTCCAGGAAAAAGGAATCTGGGTTACCTGGAGTATATTCAAGGCCGACATTACTAAGATATGAACATTCGACTGTCCACCTATCTCCGGTGAACTTATTTACTAAAGCATTCGCCCTTTCTACGGCATCCTTTACGATAGGATCAGACCTTCCTAGGCAATCCCGAACATCCGAGAAGTCAAATGCCTTGATAATTCCGTTCTTATCACGGCCTACTTGTTTTCCATCCCCGCACCTTTCCAGGTGTTTCAGCCAGTTTTCTTCCAGGGCTCCTGTGCTATAACGAGCAACCGGAACTAATTTTTCCATTACCTGGACAGGAATATCCATGATTGTAATGATTCTGGTTTTTGCGGGAAGGATGAAACTATCCCCATCATCCCAAATGAAAAAGCCTTGCTTTGCGGCTTTGGAGATATTGGCTTCGACAAAGAGTTCATCGAAAGCACCCAAGGAAATGGGAATCCTGTAGACATAGTTCCCATGGGCAAAGGTAGCCTTATGCCGCCCATACCCAAGGGGAACTGCCTTCTTTTTCAGGAAGAGTTTAATCAGGAGCTTGACGTTACGATCAAAGTCTTTCTTGTCACTCATGGTAGAAAGATAGTAATCTTAATCGTTTACGTCAAGATTGTTTAATCCTCCACATCCTTACCGGCGAATCCGCTAAGGAGGTTCATAATGAAATTGGTACGCTGTTCATTTTCCAATTCCACCCTCTCATGGTTCTTATTCCAATATTCCCCGTAGAATCCTGCCATGACATTGGTAAAGGCGGGCGCGGCCTTCCCAGGCTCAATAATCATGGTACGGAACTGGGGATGATTGTCGAAGTCGGCCTTATTGACCTTTCGGCAAAAATCACTGACCGGACGGAAACTGTTTCCTTCGACAATGATATTCTTTATGCGGAAGTGCTTTTCCCGCTTGTATTCCTTAATCCCTCCCCAATTCCTGGTACACACCCGAGCATTGAAAGGAACGGCCTCGTAAGAGACATTGAGGCCGAAGTCCTTAAACTTCCCCTTAGTGCGCTCGATAAGGGAATGGAAGTAGTTGTCATCATGCCGAAGCCAATAGGCGATACTTCCCAAAATGTCTTTGGTATCGACACGGGCCTTTCCGTTTTTCACCTTGATAGGCAATATAAGGAACTCGCCTTCATCATGGACGGAGATTTCGGAACGTGGAACCAGCTTGGAAATCGCCACGATGTACGAAATGACAAGCAGGGAGTTCCATTCATTTCCGGCAGTCTTGGTAAAACCGTGGAACTTTTGGGCATTGGGATAACCCTTATCATCGCAACCGTAGTGGTATTTGATGAAACCCTTGCGGCTAAGGTGAGCCATAATATCCAATTCATGCTCTCCCTTCTTTTCCAGCCGCTTGTATTCCTTATCGATCATTCCCCAAATGTCCTTTTGGGGGAAGTTTTCGCCTACCAGCCGCTTGAAGTATTCCCAATTGGGGAAATAGCTGAGATTGGAGAATCCTACATTCTCGCAAGTCCAGGTATATTTGGTATTGTATTCCCCGGTAATGTCCATGATCTTCTTTTGGAGTTCGACGGAGAGCGGGGTCTTCAAGTCGAAACTGTAATGGATAGTGCGTCCCATGGCGGTTCCTTATCGAAAGATTATGAAAAGGTTTAAGAGCGTGATTAGGGCAATCCCAGTTATCACGCCCTTGCAGTAGATTCCAAATTCCTTTGAGGTCATACCGTTAAGGTAGTAACTCTATCGGCCAATGTCAAGGGAGTTCCAGAGATTGGAAACTACCTTCCAGGGGAATCGAAGGAATACACGGTAGAACGTCCTCACTAAGACACAGAGAATATAGGAAACGAGAACGTATGGAAGGGTGAGGATCATGAAAGAGAGCAGGCAGGCTTGGCTCAAGGAATCACAATTCTCGAAACCACTTGATTTGTCCAAGAACCCAACATAGGCATTGAAGTACCTACTGAGTTCGAGTTCTCCTGACTTATCCAGGACAATGCAAATTCCAACTATTAATCCCAAGATGAGATTGATAAGGAGCAGTCCTAGAATATGGGGAATGGTAAAGAAGTCCATTACTTTTCCTCCGCGCTGTTAAATTCAACCTCGCCATCGGCTGAAATAGATTCATCGCCGCCGTAGACACCGATCAGCTTGTCGATGCCGCCATTACCCACAAACTCATGGACGCCGCCGAACTCGTCGTGTGCCATGTCGATAGCCGCGCTCTTTACGGCATCTTCATCGACGGTTCCATCTTCATCCACGAAATCCTCGTCGTCTTCTTTGTAAGAAACCTTGACCTTTTTCGTAACGGATACCGTAATGGTTCCATGTACGGTAAATTCTCTCGTAATCACAGGGCAGCCTCTTTCTTAAAGGTGGACAGTAGAACGGAAATGAAATGCTTTTGGCTCTTTCGAGAACACAGGAACATGAGGATTCTAATAGGAGTAAAGAAGAAAGGAACCCACAAGAATACAATCAGAATCCAATTCCAGATTCTATACATGATTGAACTCTTCTTCCAGAGAGGGGACTTTCCTATATTATCTTCCATGATCGATATTCCGACAAACATGGAAATAATGTAATAGATAAATCCAATGGCGTAGGGAAGGGTGTGCATCAACTCTCCGAGAAACGTTGTGGTATCGTACATATTTACCTCTTGAACTAAAGATAGTAAAAATTATTTCAGGAGTCAAGGCCGACGTACAGCCCCTTATCCCTGAAATGTACGTATAGCTCGTATATCTCTTCTTTGGAGAGGAAAATTTCCTTGGTATCCCCCATTAAGGGATTTTCCTTCACTACACGCAAACCCTGATCCAGATCGGCAGGAATGGCATAGCCGTAATTCAATACTACGGCATCGACCTTCTCTCCCCTGGAATTGACTACTGTATCCCCTAGTCGAAGGTCTTTGGTATTGTGTTTTCCGGCCAAGTGTTCCATTACTTCATTCCCAGTTCGGTAAGGAGCCAATCCACGGCACCATCCAGATCATTGTACTTGAAGGAATTGGAGTGCCGATAAGCATCCTCGGAAATGCTCTGCATGGCATAGCTTCCCTTGTAGATGCAAATATCATCCGAGCGACGGGCTTGGCAGATGTAGTAGGCCACGTTCTTTGTGGTAAGCCAGATCACATGACCATGTTCACGGCCATTCTGATAGCATTCGATAAGTCCATCCACCTTGGAATGGTCGAACTGTTCGCTATTCAGTAGCTTGTTGATTACGGCTTCGGAAACGATGAGGCTGGTGATTTTCTTGAGCATTGCTTTCTCCTATTTAAAGATAGTAACTTCCGTTACTTCTGTAAAGACATTTCTTTCCAGGTCTTGATAAGATAGTCGATTAAGAACCATGTCAATACCACGGCGGTAACCGTGCATAAGCCAACCCAAGTATAGGAAGGGGCAAGGTTCTTTTCATCGAACCATTTATCGAGGAAAGGCAACAAATGGAGAATGCGTCCTACTCCGCAACAGAAAGCGAAGAACAGACCGGCTCCCAATACCGAGAAGAGAAAGATTGCAATGAATCCTCCTATGGTCTTGAACACATCCACTACTACTTGCTTGATGAATTTGAAAAACATATTGTGTCTCCTGAATTGAAAATAGTAAAAAATTTACTTGGGGTCAAGGGAAGGAATACCATTCGGGAACATTTCCTCCATGGTAACCATTTTCTTGGGCACGAAAGGCTTGTCCGCTTCCACCTTCCAGGCGACATACTTTTCGATTGCCGTGGGGAACTTGAGAAGGGCCTTCTTATAGATAGGGGAATCCTTCTTCTTGTAATTGGTGAGGACGCCACCGATCCAGGTAAGCAGATCGTCGCCTTCATCGAAGGTCAGCCCTTCGGTAAGGATGTACTTGAGAGGGCAGTTATACCGGAAGGGGTGCATGCTGGCATCCATATCCTTATAACCAAATCCCGTCTTGCTTCCGAAATACTTGATAAGGTCGCAATTGATACTGATGCGTACCGTACCGTTCGTTTGAGTTCTCTTGCAAAGGCTCCAGAGAGTTCCCTGGAAGGGAGCGCCCTTGTAGCATTTTGCGATGAACTCGAAAGTGGTGCCGTTTTGGTTGGTTTCGTTTTGCACTCGGTCAGCGATTACCGACTTGAGGCTACCCCAGCTTGAAGATGTAGTCCAACCCATTAGAACACCATCCTGGAAATTTGGTTTTTGATTTCATGGTAGGCACATGCCACCTGTTCATCGAACTCGTCCACGGAAAGAGCGGCTTGCTCAACGGCGGCATGGTTCAGATCGTCGTGGATTTCCGATACTTCTTCGGGGGTGATATTCTTACGGCCCATTTGATCCAGGCAGTTAAGAATATCTTCTTCGGTAGTTTCCCATGCAAGCGACATTTACTCTCCTTGTTGAATTAAAGGTAGTAATTCCTAGTGGAATCGTCTAGAGGAAATTTTGAAAGGAACAGTATTCAATGAAAGGGAGTACATGAGAATTGATTTTCCCGTAGAATCGAATGACGTAATCCAACGTAGCCGCTTTCTGAGGCCCAGGATCCCATACAAATTCCTTGGCCCCTTCGATGTATCCGGAAGGCGGAACTAGCCCAACTCCAAGCGTTCCTTCCCCTCCCTGCACTCGCATACCGGAAATATTCTCGGTTTCGCCAAAATCGAACTTGACGGCGAAATCGGGAGCATTGTTTGTGACAACACAAGTAGCCAAAAGAACTTCACCGTCCCCAACTTCGGAATTTTCTTGGACACAGTTTACATCGGCTTTCAGGGGAACATATCCCCCAACCGTAATGCCACCGGCTTGGGCAAGAGCGATGGACGCTCCGATAATGAGAATGGTTCTCACTTGTTACCCCCGAGAAGGGTTTGCAGCCTGTTACGGGCATCTTCCATCCAAACCTTGGCGAACTCCCGAGCTTCGGGAATCGGTACTCCCGTAATGGTATGGTAGCGCATGGCGATTTCCTGAAAGGCGGTGCGCCCGCTGTTCCTGGATTCATACATGGCATCGATCAACTCGTTATTGATCACTTCTTCGGTGGACTTGATATATTCCCGGACTTCTTCCAGGGCCTTGTCGTTCAGGATTCCAACACCCTTGGTAGCGGCGGTATGAATGAGACGGTGGAAAAGCAACTTCACATCGTTTTGGGACCAATATTTGTTACTCATTTCTTCTTTCCTTTTTTGGCGATTTTGAAGCCGTATAGATCCAATCGGTACAAAACACTTTCCCATTGATCTGCTGCGGGAATACCGACTAAGGGAATAAGCATTCCGTACTTCTTACTGTACTTCTTTGCCTTGCCCTTGATCTTCTTTACTTCTTTTATTACGGCTTTCTCTGTCACGTTACTAAGGTAGTAACTTCCGGTTGGGTTGTCAACTTCTTTCCTTTGACTTTGGCAAAGAATATGATTTTGCTTTTCATGCCTTTGAGGAAACTATCCTTAATAATCCCATTTTCTACACAAAAGGCATGATCCCTAGTTACTACAATGTAGCTTCCTATGGGCTTGTTTTGCATGAATTTGAAGACAGTCGATTTAAAATCAACTACCTCAATATCATAATCAGGGATTTTTGACCTGAGAATAGTCTTTAGGAATCGTGTTCCCCGTCTATCCTTTCGGCCTTGTTTCTTTAGACGCTCATGGGCCTCGTCATAGCTCATCTTACAGGCAAGGGCCAAAGCCCTAACGGCACAGTCATTTGTCTCAAATGAATAGGAGGATGTTGACATTCCCCCATCATTATACTCATAGAACGGTGTCCATTTCCTTGCCACTTTGAACCTGATCGTAATGGGCATTATTGATTGTGCTTATCGGGTTCGCACTTCATCACCTGGAAAACTTCCTCAAAAAACTTCTCCATGTCGGCCACGGTGGTATTTTGGAGGAAAGGGAGTTCCACGTCAAATTCATGTTCTCCCCTAAAGAACCTAACTTCTGCATGGTACTTGAGTACAGGCATATCTTTGGGATAGCGGCCCGTTTCTTGATACTCGGTGAAATCGAACTCGTAGACGTTGATGAAGTAGAGAGTTTCCCCAGCTTCGTTCCTGAAACGCTTCTGGAAAAGGTTGGAAGCCCCTCGCTTGAAATTGGATATTTCTCCCGGACACTTGGTATATCCATTGAACATTTCAAGGGAGTAGTAGTTCACGTATTCTTTATTCAAGTCTCTCTTATTCATAAGGTAAAGATAGTAACTCTATCCCTATAAGTCAAGGATACTTATGGTGCTTCAAGAATTCGGGTACTGAGAGAATATTGGATTTATCAGCGTGTTTCAGGTCTTCCTGGAACTTGGCGATTTCTTTATCCCTTGCCTTTTTGCATCCCTTGGACATATAGAGGATAGAACCGGCGCAACGGCGTACACGTTCGGTTTCCACTTCATCTTCATCCACGGTCATGTGACAGGCCAACTCACCTTCATCCATCACTTGACGGTGCAAGGCTTCGGCGGAAGGCCACGGCCCTAACCAACCCCTTGCGGAATCTTTGGTAAAGGGACACTCGGGGCACGGAGTCTTACAGGGAGGCTTCATACAGGATAACGATCCAGGATGACCTTCATAATTTCCTTGGCTTCGGCGGTCTTTGGTTTAAGGCTCCATCCACGGTCATATTCGATGATACTCACCGATTCGCCGCCTACCATGCTATAGACATGGAGTTTCGATACCCTTCCATCTTTGATGCCAAAGGTCGAAGGTTCGTCATACACCTTGGCCTCGAAATTGTATTTTCCGATAGCTCCGGATTCCCAGCCGCTATAATCCCTAGGCCGCGTGATTCGTATGGTCATATCCATAGATTACTCCCTTTGCTTGTAAATGGCCTTGCCGCCATAAATCTTTTCGTCGCTCATCATTGCATCTTGACTTACAAATTCCCATTTATGAGAATCGTAATTCAATTCCTTCGGCCAATCGAAACCACCGAAATTGCGACACAGGACAATGAGATCCCCACCCCTATGATAATAGGTGTCACAGGAATACAGGAATACAGACGTTTCCGGCTTCTTCGTCTTTTCCTTCACAGGAGTAATCCAAGACCTGTGTACGGTAACGGTATCCTTCAATCCCTTTACCTCAACCTCGAAATTTTGAGGCTCCTTATAGATATTGGGATAGACACTCACGATGGTGCCGGTATGTCCGTACAGGATTCCATGCTCTTTGATTGGCATGGTGAAACTTACAACGTCATGTTCCTTCATACAATTGAAGATAGTAAATGGTTTAGGCTTCGTCCAGGATTCTTTTCAGACGGGCATCCAACTCAACTCCATCAAAGCGATTGCCGGTGGGGCGAACCTCCTTATGGATTCCCTTCTTTACTCGGTCATGCTTGCCGTCGATGTAGGTCTTTACCCAAGGACCGTCCTCTCCGAAGTGATCTTGGCAGTAGAACCAAAGACGGTTGTTTTCTAATCCGGCAGGAACGGTCTTAGCCTTTTCGACAATTCGATTCCAAATGGCATTGTGGGTAGCATTGACCACTTCGGCCAAAGCCTCACAGCTAGGACGGAACTCTTCCGGCAATAGAGCCATGAAAGAAGCAGGAACGGTCATGGTTTCAAAATCGAACGCTTCCCAAAAAGACAAAGGAGATATATTTGCAATCATCTTGTGAATCTTGCAGTATTCGTCACCCTTGATCTTGAATCGAAAGAACTTGTTGGGATAGTGAACTACGAAACCCTCATGGTTTGAATCCAAAGTCTTGCAAACTTCGACAATTTCCTCCAAAGAAGAAAACTCCTTAGCTTCAACAACTTCCAAACCAGCCTTCTTAGCCATGAATAGAACGGTTTCACGGTCCAACTCGCCGTTGATTTCAGGCTTGGTTACCGTAATGAGAATCAGGCCAGCCTTGCCGCCATAGTCGATTACGATACGATTTTCGGGATAGATGATTTCCACGATGTAAGAGCAGAACCTATTCAAGCCCTTCTTTACATTGGGATTCTTATCAAGCCATTCCTTTGCCCACTTGCATTGGTCGGACTGAAAGGAACCACGGGTATTTACCCTCCAATCACCCTTCCAGTAATAGATAATGCCCATGGAGCCATCTTCTTTGACGGTAGCCAAGAACTTCTCATTAGGGTCAATCTTCTGTAAATACTCAAAACACTCAGGTTCCTGGAGATTGAAAAACTTCTTCATCGGAAGGGCAACTAACTTTCCGGTAGCCTCTTCAAAGACGATTCCACGGGCAGAAAGGGTAACGGGATTCCAGGCGCGGTTGTATTGACAGGTACGATTGTAATCAAACAGGATCAATCCGTCATGGCGCTGGATAGCCAGATTCCCGTTTTCGTATTCCTTGAGGTAGTCCTTGATCGTTAACATTGGAATAATATAGTAAAAACTATTCCAAAAGTCAACTAATCATTGAACCAAAAGACAACCTTGTACTGAGCTTCCACGCATTTAGCCTCATGGCTGGTGGTCATCAAAGTATGGATACATACCTTCTTCCAGCCAACGGAAGCCAATTCGTTACAGGCCATTTGTTCTTCCTCGGGAAGAAGTTGAGGGGAAAAGGTAACATCCACCCTCACAAATCGGCCCAAAAGAGCCGTATCTACATCCCTGTAATTCTTTTTGGCAAGGGCATTGCCAACGATTTCCAGGAAATTTGCGATATTCTTCAAACTCGGCTTTTGGGCAGGAGCTTGGAAATGGTCAGGTCCGATGATATTCATGGTTCTCCTTAGAGGATTACTTCGGGGCCGAAAAAGATGGTATCGGTGGTGAAATACTTCAATTGGTGTTT
>Ga0310813_10000526_pt1 | contig 23897 bp, 31 predicted proteins | sample YN3metagenome_FD_203086 | JGI IMG/M metagenome (GOLD analysis project Ga0310813, IMG submission 203086) | Soil microbial communities from experimental microcosm in Duke University, North Carolina, United States - YN3 | ecosystem: Engineered > Artificial ecosystem > Soil microcosm > Unclassified...
CATGTGCTCGTACGCCTGCCGCGGTGCCAATCCCACTCCACGCAGCCCACCCGTGACGAAAGCGCCGACGGCCGTGTTGTCATGCTCGGCGGATTTGATTCGGCTCGCCTTGTCTTGCGCCTTGTTCAGCTCTTCCGTCGTGGGCAAATTGCCGGTCCGAATCGCCTCGTCGATGATCTGCTGGTCTTCGCCGAGCATTGCCCCCTGCGTGGCGAGGTCGAGCATCTTGCTTGCCGCCTTGCCACCTTTGCCGCCAACCCCGCCCGCGCCGATGGCTGCTGTCTCCGCGTCGATCTTCCGCGTCTCGGCCTCGGTCTTCTTGATACCGGCGCGATGAGCTGCGGCGCCCGCGTATGCCTCAGCCGAGTGAGCTTTTGCAAGCTGCGCCTGCGTCTGCGCAGTGAACTGCTTGAGCTTCATCTCCTCGTGGTCTTTGATCGACTGCTGGGCCTTGTCGGCAACCGCCGTGCCCTTCTCGGCGGCCTTGGCCACGAGCGCCGCTTGTGTCTGGTCGGCGGCGATCATCTTGTCGGTGTACCCGGCGGCGCGGAGCATCTTCTCGCGCTCGGTCGCGAACGCCTGATACATCCCGGCTTCCTGATTCTGAATCTCGATCTGCGCGAAATGCCGGTCGCTCTCGCTCATCTCGATTTGCTTTTCCTGCTTCTTGAGCAGCGCCTCTTGCTGTTTGCGGTGGTTCTCGACGGCCGTATCGAGGATGTGCATCGCCGCGTTCGGCGTGCCGGTGAGCGCGGACGCGAACTGACCGAGGCCGACGGACAGCGCGGCCAGCACGTGGCTTGCCGTGCTCTTGTTTTCCCAGAAGTCCGTGATGCGCATGTCGGCGTATCGCTGCCGCTCGTCGCCGAGATGCTTCTCCGCGGCGGCCATGCGCTTGGTCGACTCCGTCTTGAAGTCGGCGATCTTGTCCTGGAAGTGGGCATACGCCTCGGCCTCCTTCGAGGCCTGCAGCGCTTCGCGGGTCTTGCCCTCTTCGAGGGCGAGCTCTTGCACCCGCCCGGCCATCTTCTCGTGCTCGGCGGCCGTGCGCTGCTCCGCGGAAAGCGGGTCGGTGGGCGGGGCTGCGGGCGCGGGCACGGCCGCCGGCGCGGCGGCCCTCGAGTGTGCGGCGGGGGGCGGGCCAGCGGGGCGCGTGGGAGGCAGAGCACGCCCCTGCACGGGCAGGCCAGTAGGCGGCATATCCTCGGCAGGGGCGGCGCGCGCCGCTGCCGCCTGGTCGATAAGATCCGTGACCGACGGCTCCGCTACCGTCGTCGACGCCATTTGCCGGGGACCGGTGGGGAGAGGAATAGTCGTAGGTGTCAGCGTCGGTTGAGGGGAAATCGGTATTTGCGGCGAGGGCATGGCAGCAGCGGCTGCCCGCTCCGCATCCAAGCGTCGCGCCTCCTCCTCGTTCGCGGCGGAATCGGTCGCAAGCCCTGCGCCCTCAGGCATGGCGCCCCCGCTTGCCCCGAGCCATGCGTGCCACCGCGCCCGCGAGCGCGAGTGTCAGCCGCTCGGTGTCCACCCGCTTCATACCGTCGGGCCCGGTCTGGACGAGTCCGCGACCGATTTTCGTCTTCTCGAGCTCCTGTGCCATTGGCCCGTGGTGCTCGCCTGGAGGCCCCTGCCCGTCTCGGTACTGGTAGGAGTGCTCCTCGAGGGCATTGAGGAACTCGTGCACGTCGGCGTCCGAGTCGCGCTTGACGTCGCGCTTGGCGCGCTCGTCCGACATTTTCGCGGCCATCGCGCCGCCGCTCGCAAGCGCCCCGACGCTCGCGCCATAAATCCCCGCCTGTCGCCCCTTATTCGCCTGCTCGTTCGTGAGCTTCATCCCCGTAGCGCCCTGCTCGACGCCCAGCGCGCCGAGCGCTTGGTTACCGAGCCCGAGCTTGTACTGGTTCGCGATCGATTGCCCGGTAAGGCTATTCGTCGCGTTGGCGCCGCTCGCGCTCGTGTCGAACCCCGCGTTCGCGAGCGACGTCTGCGTTTCCATCCCCGCGCGGCCCATGGCAAGCCCCTGCTCTGCCGTGCGGGCGTCCGAGAGCGCCCCGCCGAGCTGCCCGCGGGCCACGGCCTGCTCCTGCGCTCGCATCATTGCGGCGTCAGTGCCCGCGCGCTGCTGCCCCTGCGCGATGTTGGCCATGGCGTCCCGTTTGGCTGCAACCGCGGCCGTTCCGCGCGCCTGGCCGGCCATGCCCTGTTGCTGGGCGGCGATATCCTGCTGTTGCCGCTGAAATTGCATCTGCGCAGCCGACGGCGCTTGCCCGTTCGCCGCGGCCGTGAGCGCATCGAGGTAGCCGGTATCGCGCTGGCGCAGCGGATCGATCTGGCTCTGGTCGATGTTTCCCGCAGTCGCGTGCCCCGCCTGCACAATCGGGACATTCGTCTGAGCGACGCCTCGATCGCCCATGAACTGGTTATAGGCATCGAGCGCTTGCTGCCTGTCTTCGTCGGTCTGCCCCGAGTCAACAGGAGTAGCGGCCGCGCCACCCATCCCGAGTCCCTTCATGAAGCCGCCGACAACCGGAATATCACCAATATCAAATCCCACGTTAGCCGCTCACTTTCTGACTCACCGGGAGCCGCATCATTCTACCGCGCACGCTCATTTCGAGGCCGAGTACCTTGAATCGCCAACCGCCGGTCAAATTGCCTGTTTCCGTTTCTTCGACAATCAACTCGATATTGGTCATGCGCGTGGGCGATGGTCTCACTTCGAATTCCTGCATCGCGCTTGTGGACATGTCGATCGTCGCCTGCCACGTGCTCGGCGAGGCACCATTGCCGTACGTGATGGACGCCGTTACCTGGATACTTGAGGCGCCTACCCACGTGCCCGCGCCTTGAATCCTGTGGATGCGCTCGAAGCCCCGGATATTGCCCAGCGAGAGCGGCGCAAATGAAACGCGTGGGAGAATTGCCGCGCTTTCATCGTCGTAATACTGATCTGGCGTCTCGTAATGGACGCGGCCGTCTGAGGTCAGGTAGTAGTGCACCCCCGCGTGCTCGGTCGCCGCGACCACGTCCCCGGGCAGCGGCCATGTGTACCACTGGCCAACGGCATCGCCGCCCCCCTCGCCACATGGGTTGCGCATGTCGAAGACGAGCGCCGTGTGTACCGGCGTGGGCGTGGGTGAGCCAAGCGGTCCCTCGTCGGCCACCCAGTCGAGCACATAGGCGTCGACGTTAGCCACTACTCCACCCTCGGACTAAGGCCCACTTGCCACGGGAACACGAGACCACCTATTGAAAGCAGCGCCGTCTCACCGTCGGGCGACACGAAATACCCGTCGTTTGCCCCTATGGTGCCCCACAGGTCGACGAGTTTGCCGTGTTTGCCCTTGTAGCTGGACGTGAGGGACACCAGGCCGAGCTCGTGCAGCGGGTAATCGCCGTCCGACAGGACAGGGACATTTGGATCGACGAGGGCGTCGGCACCCCCGGTGACCGTGGCGGGCTTGTTGAGCAGGAACGAGCCCGGCGCCACGGCAAACATCTGCATCGTGGTGCCCGATGGTGCCTTGCCGTAGAAATACGGCGTCCCCGCGCGCGGCGCGAGCAGCGGCCAGATCGACGTGCTCTCGAACTCGAGATTGACGATGCAGCCGACGAGCGGCGTGGTCCACTCGGTGATGGGACTGCCCGCCCGGCCGAACTCCCACAAGAGCGCGCGGTTATCTGTACCGCCGTTGAACACCTGCGCGACGATCCGCGTGTTCTTGCCGTCCGTCGAATGCAGCACATGGCTGACGTGCACCCATGCCTCGGTGGGGTAGTGCCAGTAATCGTTTCGGATCTGGATCTCGTCGGTGGCAGTAGGCCGCGCGGTCGTGGTCCCACCCGTGAATCCCGCCGCCACACTGATGACCACCGAGACGTAATAAACGGTCCCGTGTGTCGTGAGCCAATCGATGCACACCTGCAGCCCCGTGGCCGGCTGCTTGAGCACGATCCAGGAATGCGCGCCTGAGCTCGCCGCGACGATGGCCCCGTTCGATGTGAGTCGATCGACGCCATCGAGCCCCGCGGTGCTGCTGTCCGAGCTGCCCACGCACGTCCACGGCAGCGTGCCGAATCCCAGGAGCGCGTCCTTGATAGCCCGAAACATGGTCGCGGCCTGCCCCGATACCGCATCGGCGACGAGGTTGGGCGTGAGTTGCCACGTTTTCGTGAGGCGTGGGAACGCAAACATTACGCTGGCGCCTCCATGGCTGTTCCGCCATCCCACGGCAGCACCCACGAGGCCACCTTGACCCAAAGTTTGGTACCGCTGGCGGGGATGTGGTCGCCGTCGGAGCTTGCCGCCGCGGCGTAGAAGTCGGGCAAGATGCCCTGAGGACCGTTCCAGGGGCTGGTGCTCGAGTAATTGTGTCGGCCGATGCCGACGGGTGACATCAGGTACGCCGCCTTGAGATCGTTGTACCCGTAACCCGACTCGGCGAGGTTCGTGAGGGCCGAGCAGTCGAAGTCCGTGATGGCCCAGCTCCCGGCAGACGCCGAACCCGGCGGGACGACGATGAACGGCGCGTTCGGCACGTCCAGAAACGTCGCGTTCGCGCAGTAGTCTTGCATCCACGCGCTGCGGGAGTTGTTGACGCCCGCGACGAGAGATGACTCGAGGGTGGGATAAGGCGGCAGCATGCTGCCGAGCACCCACGTCGCCCGCCCCGTGCTCGATGGCGTGTGCGGGGTGACCGCGTACATCGTCAGACCGTCGTCAGACAGCCATACGTTCACGCGCGTCTGCGAGTCGTAAAACTGCCGGCTCGCCATGTAGGCCTCGTCTGGCGCGGCGGGGCGGTATTTTTCGCTCCCACCGCTGAACAATCCGCCCGGGGATACCACGACGGATAGGAACGATCCGCTGATGATCTGCCCGATATAGTCGATGCAAAACTGAGCGCCCGTCGGATGGTTGTAGACCATCCACGAATGGATCGTGCCGGTATTGCTCGCGCTCACCACGTCGGCGACCGCCGTCCATCGATCGACGCCGTCCATCGCGCCGATGACGCTGTCACTCGAGCCGGCCACCGCCCACGGCGTGGCGAAGCCCGTAAGCGCATGGTGAATCTTGAGCAGCATCGATGGGCCCGACGAGACCACGAGGTTCTTAGAAAGCTGCCAGGTCTTGGCTTTCGTGGGCAAAGACGAAGACATCAGGTCGTCTCCGCGTGTAGCCGCGCCTGCAGCGTTTTCGGATCGAACACAGCACCCTTGATCGCCTCGCCCTTGTAATTTTCCACACCGGCGTTTACGTCCACGATCTGCAGCGAGCGCGTGAGCAGCCACATGCGGCCGTCCGTCGCCTGGAACACGAGCCCCCCGGGCGTGGTCACGAGTGAATGCGGGTTGGTACAGCCGAGCGTGCCCGGAAGCCGCGTCGGCTGATACTGCCCGCCACCACGCGCGCTATCGGGACCGTCACCGCTGATGACCCAGATGCCTTGATCCGAAAACAGCGCCGCGTAGTTGAAGTCCACACCGCCGCCCGCGCGGATGCGGCCCGCCTCGGCGATGTTGAAGGCAAGCGTTCCGGAGAAAGCAAATCCAAAGCCGGCGGTCTTTTCCTTGCTCACCCACACGTCGCCTTGCACGTCGGTGTCGAGAAGAAACATGCGGTTGCGCCATGCGAACGCAGCCCGAAACGGCGGTGGCGGGTCGTTGGGCAATTCGGCGTTGTTGTACGTGTAAAGAGTTTCGTTAGTGAAAATCGACGTCTGGTAGAGGTCGAATACCACCGTTCCAGTAGCCGGGTCGTTACTGACCGTGAATTGAAAATACGGCGTCGTGCTATCGGCCTGGGTTGCGTACAGCTCGATAAACCATTCTCCCGCGGCGCTGTTGGTGGCGTGAAAATAATCCAGCGCCCACCGAATCGACGCGTTTGCGCTCGCGATAGTAACCGTCGCGCCTGGCGAAGGACGCGATCGGTGGATGTTGCCTGCCGAGTCCCGAAACGCGTAGAGGTAGTAGCAAACATAGTCCCCAAGGGGTAGGCCGCCTGTATATCCCGGGACTATCTCCGCCACGGTTGGCGCGTTCTTGGGATACATCGTGATGTACTCCGCGACGTTTTCGCCTGCCACGTGGAGCGGCCAAGCGCCGGGGATTGCGACCTCCTGCTCGGGCGCTACAGCGACGAGCGGGCCGAGACGGTCCGAGTCTGTGGCGTCGATGGCGAAGGTAATTTCACGCGAGACGTAAAGGGCACTCGACCACCCATTGACCGCAGCGATCACGTTCTGGGTGTCGGTGATTGCGCGGATGACCCAGTAGCCGTTTTCCGTGCCCTGCACGAAGGTCGCGCGCTGGGCAGCGTCGCCACCTTGACCGTAAAGAGCACGGCCGACGATTTTCCCGTCGCTCGCCTGCAGCAGGTAGTACGCACCCTGAGCGTGGGCGAGGCTGTCATCGTGCTGGGCGAGGATGTACCAAGTCGTATCGCCGCTCAGGTGAAACGGGTGCGATAGGAGAGTCAGCGCCCGTCGTGTCCAGACTTGGCCACCAGAGACGCCGCCGCTGTCGTGTGTGCGGCACTCGATCTCGTCGTTCTCGGGCTTCCCCGTCGTGCCCGTGAATGGGTCGGACGAAAACGTGATGAAGTTCCCGCTGCTCAAGTAACCACTGAGGAGCTCCGGAGCGCTCGCGAAGCCTGCCAGCGTGGCCGTCGCGGAGAGTGCCAGCGTCGTAAGGTTGATTGTGTGCGCAACGGGCTTGGCATAGCCGCCCCCCGTGATGACGAAGTAGTACGCCGCGGGGCTCGGGTCGGCCGCATCCTCGAGCCACGAGACCGTACTCAGCCCTGAAGCAGGGGGCGTAGCAGTAATCGCGATGCCGACGTTTCCGGGACTGGCCTGCGGCAGCGACGTAGTGGGGTCAAGGAACGAAATGATACCCGGGGACGTACCGCCGCCCGTCTTCGCCAGGGCCTGGCCAGCGATGGCCACGACAGCCACTCCCGACGGGGTAAGACGCACGTCAAAACCCGAAACGAACGTGGTACCAGCGTTGCCGCCATCATAGTAGGTCGACACGACAGGTGCCGTCTCGGGGTTCGCCGGGTCGAACTTCGCGACGTAGATCAGATAATTCGTCGCGGTGTAGTGCGCACCGATGAATAGCCACACGTAGCCGCCCGCCACCACGGGCTTTGCCATCCATCCGGAGCCGGTCGCGATGGCCGTCGTCTTGACGACCTCGGCGCCCGTGGCTGCGTCGACGATGCGGTAATACCAGTAGGTTTTGCGGTTGTATAGCGTCTGACCGGCGCCCACCTCGTCGCCGTTGTGCTCGGCGACGACGTTTTGCCCGATGTCGCCGCAAAAGTAGTAACGGTACTTCCCATCGGCGCTCAGGCACATCGAGGGCTTGTACCCGTAGGGCATGACTTCCGGCGACGGTGCAACGGCCACGGGTCTGCACGCGGCCTTGCGCATCCACTTGCCCATGCTCGCGCTGCGCACGTAGACGCCCTCATTCGAGCGGAGCACGACCGCATCGCCGTTGCTCGCGAGCCCGCGGCCGTTCGGGATGGTGCCCGAATCAGCGAGCAGATCCATCCGCGTGTAGCCGTTGCGCTTCTGATAGAGCCCGGGCGTGGGTTGGTGCACGTTGCGCAGCTCGGTGAGCTTGCCAGGGGCCAGGAACTCCGGGTCGGTGCGCTGGTCTACGCCCTTGGGTACGATGGGCAGGAATTGTTTCTCGAGGGGCATCAGCTCTGCTCCGCCTCGATCCCCATGACGTTCTCGCCCTGGCTGCCGATCTCGCCGCTGCTCTCGGCCATGAGCGCGCCGGCGTCGAGCCGCAAAAGCATCTGCTCCTCGACGATGGTTACAACGTCGGTCGAGCTCACGAGCGAGCTACCGCCCACGGTCACCGACGACGGCAGCGACAGCGCCGGGAGCGTGGGGGCGGGAACAAGTGACCACAGTTGCCGCGGCATCACCACACCGCCAAGGCACAAGTCACATCTGCCGTCGCCGCGAGAAACAAGAAACGCTCGTCGGGCGCGCGTGTCTGCGCCACGAGAGCGAATTGGTCATGATTCGTGGCGAGCCAGCGCGCCGGAGGCCGCCCGAGGCCGTGCGCGATCTGGGTCTCTGCCGTCCCGATGTCCTGCAGCCCGAGGTCATGCGCACCCGCAATGTCCCCGAAAAGCTGCGAGAAGCGCAGGAGTTCCCGCCGGAGCGTGGCCAGGTCCCCTGTTGGGACGTCGTTGTATTGAGGCTTCACCGCTTCTTACGCCCCTCAACGCCCTTGAGCTTCCCCTTGTTGATCGACGCGTAGAACACGCTTTTGCCCTTCTTCGCGCCGTACTCCTTCGACATGGCGTCAAGGATCCGCTGCCCCTTGCTCGTGAGCGGCATCAGTACCTCCCCGAGATGTCTTCCACCGTCTGCGGAGTGCCGTTGTAGAACATGGAGAGCGACTCGCGCAGCTCCTGCCAGAGCGCCGCGGCCTGCTGCAGGTGCGGGTTAGCGTCCTCCTCGAATCTATTGCGCACGCCACGCGCGGCGACGCGCTCGACGATGATGCCATCGGCACCCGCGGGAATATCGAGACTGTCGCTCGTCGCCGTCACACTCGCGGGCTGCGAGACGTACTTCGCCCGGAACGTCTGCCCCGAGACCAGCTCGACGGGAAAGAAGTCGATCGTCGTTGCGCCCCGCTGGCGCCAGCACAGGTAACCCGCGATGCCCTCGGCGATGAACGCGGCGAGTGGCACCGCCCGGTAGAACGTCCCGTCCTTGATCTCGACGGACCGGAGCTTGCCGAGGTCCGTGATGCTCGTCGGTGCGGCCGAGAGGACTTGCGCCGTGATGCCGGCGCCCAGGGTGAAGTCGGCCGTCACCTTGGTGTAGAGGTCGGGCACGAGATCGCCGAGCTGCCGACGTATGCGCTGATACTCCGAATCGATGAGGGGAACGAACTGCGTGTCGGTCACCTGCAAATCGACGTCGTGCTCGGTCACCGTGCGAATCTGCGAGATGACCGCCGAGACCAAGTACGCCATCGCGAACAGCCCTCCAATGCAAAAACGCGCCGCCGCCCATAAAGACGACGGCGCGCGGTTGTTGACTACGGCAGAGTGTCGATCTCGTGCCAACGAAAGCCGACCTGCACCGACGTCGCAGTAGAGGCGCCGGCCAGCACGGTCAGCGCGAATTGATGGTTCGGGGGCAGGATAATCCCGCCCCTGAGATTGACGTCGACGGCGCAGCCAATACCGACGGTGTTGCTTCCAACCGAGCCGCCCAGCGTCACCCAGTCAGCCGCTACGCCGTTGGTGGCGTCAAGCGTGATTCCCACCGCGACGCGCGCAGAGCCCGCGTACGACGCCCCAGCATAGAGAGGCTTCGGCGTGATGGTGTTGGCCAGCGCAGTCAACACCGCCTGTACCGACACATTGCCCAGCAAACTGAGGTTTTGCACCGCGGCCGTATCGGCCACGACGCTGAAAAACGCCGAATCCATCACGTAGTACTTGTTGCTCGAGCCGTTCCACAGGCCGATAAGCGCCGCCGTGGTCGGGATTGCCGTTACCGGCGCTGCGGCGGTCGCAGTCTTGGCAAACCACGAATTCTGCTGCGCAACAATGGTGGTGTCCTGTGGCAGCGCGGGGGTTTGCAAAAGCTCGCCGCGCCGGCTGACATACGGCGTACTGAACGTTGATGTACTTGCACCTCGAACTTGGTAACTCGGTCGTGTGTCGACGGCCATGGGAATCTCCTTTCGTTACTGTTGCAGTTCCACTATCTGTCGTTCATCGAATGCTTCATCCAGCGCGGAGGCGGAGTCCATCTTGCGGAACTGCTGCTCAGCGATGCTGTCCACCGTCGCAGGCGCGCTCGTTACGCTCCATCCGACCGCAGTCGCCACCAACGTGACCGCGCCGAATTTCGCAGAGAGCAGATACGATTCCCGATCACCGTCGATGGCGTCCGTGCCCGATGGCACGATGGTCACCGGGTTGTCCTGGTCCGCCGTACCGAGGCCGTCCTTGACGGTCACGAACCGCCCTTGGTCGATGCCAGCCAGCGCTGGCAACGTGATCTGCCGAGAGCCCAATGTCGGGTTCAGGTCGATGACCCGTGATTCCGTCGTGACCGTGTAGGCGCCGCTGGCAATGCCTAAAAACGCCTGCTCGGTCTCGTCGTAATACTGGACGCCGTTGGTGGTCGTTCGAGCAGCTACGTACTTTGCCATGGCTGCCTCAGATGAGCGTTCGCCAGTCGAGGCCGTTGGTAAACAACTTGGTTTTCCCGAGAGCCACGCTGATGACCTTCGTTTTTGCGCCGTCGATCCCGCCTCGGAGCGCCCAGCGCGTTGACCCGTTCGTGCTGCCGCCAGCGCTGATGTTTGCCACCGAGCCCGGCAAGCACTCCGCCGTCGCGTCGAACGACGTCTTGCGGGTGAGGATGAACGGCAGCGACGCGGAGCCAACCTGCGTAACGGTGTAAAGGCCGTTGTCGAGCGAATTGACCTGGTTTTTGACCAGAACGGCATCACTCGCGCTCGGAGTGACACCGTCGATACTGATTGCGCCGTTGGCCGAGGCGGTCAGGGTCTTGCCGACGCCCGATCCTGCAGCCACGCACGTCGACAGCGCCGCCGCGGTTGCAGCGACCACGGTCCCCAGGTCGGAGCCCGAGAAGACTCTGCCCCACAGCATCGGGTCGGTGTCCGGCACGATGCCCGCCGTGGCGAGCGTGATGTTGAAGCTGTCCGCCTGGCCCCAGCCGTCCTTGACGGTCAGCTCGGTGCCGGGCGGCAGCGTCTTCGGGTTCAGGAGCGTGATGGTGCGCGTGGCGCTCGAGTCCACAACCTCGATGACCGTCTCGCCTTGAACGCAGGTGTAATCGCCGGAGATCTGGACCAGCACCGTGCCGTCGGGCGATGTGTATTTCGTGACGCTGGCGCTCGTGGCGGCCCCGCTTGCATCTGCTCGATTGAAAAAGCTCATGACCCGCGCCCTCCGATCATTTCGTGGTCTTCCTGCTCGTCGTCCTCGGCGTGCTCGCTCTCCTTCGCGGCTTCCTCGTCGTGCTCCGTGGACTCCGCGGCGTCGAAGAACGCCTCGAGCCCCTCACACAGGAGCTCGTGGTCGTTCTTCTTGATTGCGTCGAGGATCATTTTCGCGGCGGAGGTCTTCTCGTCGCCGCCCTCGTGCTCATATTCGTCGCCTTCGTCATGACCGGCGGGCGGCTTGTGACCGCCTCCGATCATGATGGCGAGCGCTGGGTGTCCGGGTTTCATCACGTCGCCTAGGTGATGTTGTAGACAACGCACATCTGCGACGGGTCATCCACGACCAGGTTGGCCTGCGAGCGCACGCGAACCTCGTATGCATCCGCGTCGCCCTTGCGCAGAACCATGTTGCCGTCTTCCTGGGCCACGTAGGCGAGCTCGTCGCCGGCGTGAATCCAGTAGACGTGCTCCATGTTGATGAGGTGGCAGCGCCCCTTAGGCACGTTCGCATCCGGCAGAAGCGGGAACTCTCCCGTCTGCCCGTAGAACTTCAGCGCCGAGAAGGAGAGGTTGTATTCATGGTTGTCCACCGTCGTGCGGCGGTTGGTCTCGTACCCGCCGACGAGGTTTCCCCAGTCGATCGGGTTCATGAAACCGTGGGTGGTCTTGCCCTTGGCGAATTGGCGAACCAGAGCGGTCGCGTTGATGATTGCCTGGCTCGTGCTCGAGGCCGAGCTGGCGTCGTAGCGCAACCCGTACAGCTTCCAGTTGCTCGAGCGATCGATGCCGTAGAAGCTTTCGCTTGCGGACGGCGGGGTGACGGGATTCCATCCGCCGAGGCCCATGACCTTCGTGCTCGTGCTGGCCACGAAGTCGCCATCGACGAACAGGTAATCGCTGGCCACCCACCCGAGAGCGGTCGGATCCGAGGACAGGGTGAGCTTGCCGGTCACGGGATTGATGCCCGTGATGCGAATGGCGGTCGCCGAGCGAACCGAGCCTGTCCCGTCGGCGGCAGCGGCCACGAGGTTCATGTCGATCTCGAAGAAGACCGCGTCCGACGTGGTGGCAAGCGTGACGCTTGGATCGCTGGCGCTCGTCGAGCCGATACGGCCACGGCTGCCCGTGCCCGCCTTGAACGACGCCATTGCGAGCTCTTGCTGAGCCATGCGCAGCGCGCCCTGGGTTTCCTCGTCGAGCAGGTCGATGAACGCGTTGTCGTCGCCCTGGCTGATTGGGATAGCCTGGCCGTCGACGCGGCCCGTGGCGTAACCGGGGACCACCGACACATCGAAACCGGTGTAGTTGGACTGGCCGTTGCTGCCGTCCGACTTACCCTGCGCCTTCGTGAACGAGTAACCCGCGGCCTGCGGGTCGCGCGTCTTGATGGGTACGTGGAACACTTGGCCCACGGCGCGCTTGACCACCTGGCCCTTTTTGCGGGCCGTGAGAGCCATGAACGGCTCCATCATCGGGTCGAGCATCAGAATCTTGGTGAGATCGCGGGCGTAACGGACCTTGAGAACTGCATTGGCGTTGGAAACAGATACAGACATGGCGACGTGCCTCCGGCAGGCGAGTGGTTGGCGCCCGCGCACCCCGCGCGGTTTGCCGTTGACCGCGCGATCCCTTCGCGGTCCCTCTCAGCGCTACCGAGCCCAGCTCGTCGCTTCTGCCGAGTCCCCTTTACGTCGGGGCTATGTCACCGGAGCAGCCCAGCTTCGCGCTTGGCTGCCTCGAGAGAATCTCTAAGCGACAGCTTCCCTGCGCCGTTGCGCGGAGTCGCGTCGTTGCGCCAAGTGCTCGACGGCGTCACCGGAGCGGCCTTGGGCGCAGAAGCTGCGGGCGGCGCCTTCTTCGGCGCGCGCTCTGCAAACTGCTTTTCGAAATGAGACAGGACCTCGTGACCATCGGGCGCGCGGCCGTGCTCTTTGTAGAACGACTCGGAGTACGCGAGCACGTTGGAACTGTGCACGCCGTACGCGTTCACGAACGGGTATCGCTCGGGCGACAGCGCCGCGCCCACGAGGCCAAGGTAATCGCGCTCCACCTTCGTCCGGCGTTGTGTGGTCTCTTCGGCCGCCTTGCGCTCGGCGGCCTCCCGCTCTTGCTTCTCGCGCTCGAGTGTGGCTTTCACGCGGCGGTCCACCTCGTCTTGCGACAGCGGCCGCGGCGCCTGCGAATACACGTGCTCGGTCAACTTCTGGTAGAGGTCGCCGACGATCTGGTCGTCGGTGAACGACTGCCGCAGTATCGCGAGCGGGTCGGCGCTGGCCTTGGCGGCCTGGAACGCGTCCCACTTGGCGGCCTTGTCGAGAGCGGCAGCCTGCGACGCTCGCCACTCGGCCTGCCGCTCGGTGAGCCGCTTGTGCTCGCGCTTGAGCCGGCGCAGATTGCGCGCGGCGAGTACTTCGGCCGGCTGCGCGCCGGGTTCCTCGACGGCGGGCTTTTCCTCGGCGGGCGTCTCGGGCGCGGGCGCTTCCGCGGGCGGCTCGGAAGGATTCGGCTCCGCCGGCGGCGCTGCAGGTTCCGCCGGCGGAGCCTCCGCCGGGGCCTCAACCGGCGGCGTGGCCTCTGCTTTCAACGCCGCAGCCAGTTCCGAGGCCTTGCCCAACTTCACCGGCATGGGAGGCGTCTGAGTCTGTGGTGCAGGAGTCGACGCGTCGGCCATTAAGGCAATCGTAAACAACCCGCGACGGCAAGCGCAATAACATTGCGGGATTATTAAGCTCGCGCTGTATACGCATGTCCCACTGAATTAGCAATGAAGCGCGAGTATTAGCACAATTCGTGAATGCTACATTGGCAGGCATGGCAACACTCGACGAGCCACGCGGCGGAAAGAAGTGGTACGACGGCAACCCGACGGAGATCGTCGGGCTCGTGCATCGCCTCGAGCGCGTGCTTTCGAGCGAGCGATTCCTCGACGGCGCAATCGTGCGCGCCTACCACGGCCGCCCCATGATTCCCGCCGGGCCCATGTCGACGAGCGCGAGCACGGTGCTACCGCGCGCCTCGCTTTACGTTGCTGGCCTCGAGGCGCTGGCGCAAGAGAACCTCCTCCGCTCGGCCATCGATACCGCGTGCTCGCAAATCGTGCGCGCGCCAGCGTACAAGTTCGTGACCACCGAGGGCTATTGGTCGCAGCAGGTGAGCGCGCGCAAGCTGTCGCGGCTTTTGACGGCGCTTTCGCATTCGGCCGGCGTCGAGGACGAGGCGAATCCCATCATGGTCGATTGCATGACGTGCATGGCCGGTTTTGGCATGTGGGTCATCAACGAAGACGAGCCGATCCGCTTTGAGCGCGTGCTGCCCCACCGCGTGGTGTGGAATCCCGCCGAGGGCCCGAGCCCGCGCACCATCGGCGTGCGGGACGCTATCCCGCGCAGCACGCTGCGCATGCGTTTCGAGGGCAAGGAAGTCAATGACCACATCATCAGCAAGCGGGACATCGACGAACTGCCCATCTACCGGCCCACGCCGGAATTCTTCATGGACCACCCGTGGTCGTACCTGCCCGAGTCGGACATGGTCGAAGTCTGTTATGCGTGGCGGAAATCCAACGGCGACGACGTGGGCCACTATACGATGGTCTCGGGACACGTGGTGCTCGCGGACGAGGAATACGACGTGCCCGTGTGGCCCATCGTTCCGCTGCGCTGGTCGGAGTCCTACGACACGTTCGCGGGCGTTCCCGGCGCTCGCCAGGCTCTTGCCGCGCAGATGAGGGTCAACCGAATGAACCGCGCGATCGACGAGGCGCAATCGAAGCTGTGCGTCCCGAAGGTGGGCATTCCCATCGGCTCGCCCGTGTCGTGGAAGACCAACGCTATCGCCGAATTCTTCGAATTCAACCCGGCGCTCGGTACGCCCATCGTGGTGACGCCGGGCGCGGTGCTGCCCGCGGAGTTTTACAACGAGGCGCAGCGGGTGCGCGCGTCGGTGTTCGAGCTGTTCGGCGTATCGCAAGCCGTCGCGCAGGGGAACAAAGAGGCGGGCCTCAACTCCGGTATCGCCCAGCGCGAGCGGCGCGCGGTCGCCGAGGGTCGCCTGCTCCTGCACGCCATGCGCCTCGAGCGATGGTACGCCGACGTCGCCCGCGTCGGGCTCATCCTGCTCGCTCGCCAGCGGGGCATGGGCAAAGTCACGTGGCGTGATCTGTCGCCGCTCGCGAAGGAGGTCGACTGGGAGCGGCTGCACGCCGAGCGCGACGAGATCGAGATCCGCGCGTACATCACGAGCGCAATCCCGACGGAGCCCGCGGGCCGCGCCCAGACCGTCGAGGAATGGGTGCAGCAGGGCGTAATCACCCGGTCGCGTGCGCTGCGCCTGCAGGCAGACCCCGATACCGCGCGCATCGAGGATCAGGAGAGCGCCGTCGAGGACCTGGTACTCAAGATGATCGACAAGGCCATCGTCGACGGCGACGAGGTCTCGCCCGATCCGCTCATGGGCTCCGACGGCCTGCAACTGCTCGCGGACCTGGGCGCCAAGGAGCTGTGCAAGGCGATGGTCATGCCCGAGCCTCCGCCCGACTCGCACATGGAGCTACTCCGCCGGCTCGTCGAGACGGCGAAGGACATGTCCACGCCGCCGCAACCTGCAGCGCCCGCCGGCGCGCCTCCTATGCCTCCCGGCGCTGGGGCCCAACCGCCGCAGTTGCCCGCAATGCAGCCGCCCGGGCCGCCGCAGCCCGTGCTTCAGTAGCTACACCGCCGGCGGCACAACCTCGGCAATCACGATGCCCGTGCCGCTCTCGTAGCGCGCAGGCGCGTATGAGAAGCCCACGGCCACGATGCCGAGCACGCTGAGCGCCGGCGACAGCGCGTCGTGATGGCGCTGATACTCGGCGCCCTTGCCGTCCATGTAGGTCTTCGCGTCGTCTTCGCTGGCGAAGATTTGCATCGGGTCGCAGACGATGTGGCCGCTCGCGAACTTGAGCATGCGCGAGACGATGTACGCGGCCTTGCTGCTGCGTGTGCCGATGGCCTGCGGGTTACTGTGGTGCTCACCCATTAAAACTCCCCCTTGCTCATCGGCTCCGTCGCTTCCTGAATGCGCCGCAGAGCCGCAAGCGCGTGGTCTTCGTCGGGCAGCCTCGAGGACTCCGGTGGCAGCGGCGCGAACGTCACCTCAACGGCGACCGCCCACCCGGGCAGCCCGCCTTTCCACGTCAGCACGCCAGCGTCGCGCAGCGTTTTGAGCGCCAACGCGACCACCGCGTTTTCGCCCTGCACGACGTCCTCGCTCAGCGCATGAGCCCCATCTCCCGTAGGTAGAACTCCTCCCGCTGCTGCTGCTCCGCCAAGCGATCCAACTCCTTCTCCTGGTCTATCTGCCATTGTGGCCTCTCGTCTTTGGGTTTGTCGCGCTCGTGATTGAGCGCCGTTACTTTGCGGTAGCCGTAAATCGCCGCGTCCACGACGTCGGGCATGTGCCCCTTGACCACGTCGCCGATCGCCTCGGGGTCCCACTCGGGTATGAGGAGCGTGTTCGCGAAAGCCTTCTCCGACTCGGGTATCAGCACCTTGCCCGTGCGCAGCCCGTCGCCGAGCAGGCGGCACGCGCTCGCCTTGCCGCTCTTCTCCGCTGGCTCCATCGGGATCATGTGCTCCTGCCGCAGGTCGATGATGATCGCCTTGCCGCCGCCGCCCGGGTCACCCACGATGCCCACGAGCCCGCGCTCGCGTCGCTGAGCCACCTCTTTGACGAGCGCAACCTGCGCGCTGGCGCTGAGCCCACGCTTGGCCTGCGTCTCGATGAGGTAGACGCGCGGGTTGTCCACGAGCCAGCCCCACACGACGACGGCCGTAGCGTCGACTGCCCCGAAGTCCGCGCCGATGACGTAGCTCCACACGCCCGTGGGCAGCGCTGGGATCATCGTCTCGGGCCGCAGCGCGAAGATCTGCCGCTGCTCGTCGGCCACGAACTCGCCGTAGAACTCGCGGCGGATGCTCGGGTCGGTCTCGTCGCAGCCGCGCACCTCGCACGCTTGCCGTATCAGCTCGCGCGGGTCACCGATGTGCGGATTCGATGACATGGGCCAGGAGTGCTGCCCGACGTTCTGCCGGTTGTGCATCTCCCAGAAGAACCCGCGCGGCGAGCCCGGCGTGCCCGCCACGACGAACGCACCTACGATGTCCACGAGCGACGGCACGATGACCGCGCTGTAGGTGTAGAGCAGCAGGTCGCTGCCCCAGTCCTGCGCCTCGTCGATGCACACGAGCGCGGTTCGGGGGAGCACGCCACGCCACTCGTCCGCCTCCCGCCTCGTCTCGCAGCCCGAGACCCAGATGCGCGAGCCATTGCCAAGCCGCGCGCAGTGGCGTGTGTGGTTCGCCTCCACCTCGAGCCCGAGCTCCCGGGCGATAAGCAGGAGCTCGTGCCACACCGTGTCGACGCCGCGCTTGATGGTCGTGGTGAGGTAGAGGACGTTGACGTTCTCGCGGCTGAGCGCCGCGCGCAGCATGCGGTAGATGAGCCCGCGCGTCTTGCCCGCGCGGCGGGCGGTGACCCAGCACTGTAGGAGCGTGTCGTCGCCGACCGCCTCGCGCTGGCCACTGTGGCAGTGCTCGAGCACGTCCAGTGGCACCGCCGGCTTATGCTGCGTCGCCTTGGCGGCCTGCGCTGCGAACACCGCGTCTAGTTCGTCGGCCAGACTCATGGGAGAGACCTGAGAGACTCAATTAGCGAGAGGTCTCTCTGTGAATTCACCAATATTCTCCCTCTGTTGAGAGACCTGAGAGACCTGAGAGACCTAAAGATGGTTGGTAGTCCAGTGAAAATGCACAGAAGTGATCGCGATCGGGGTCTCTCGTCTCTCAGGTCTCTCAGTTTGACCATTTCGTGACCCTTTCAGGCCCACTAAGAGCGCGCATAAACCCGAGGGCTTTCAAGCACTTGCCCACGCGCATTTGTTCGCGCTTACCACATGAGAGACCTCCGACCTTCAAACACCTCTCGAGCACGTCCCAAATCGTCGTTTCACGTATCGCGTTAGCCTGTATCCACTCCGCGATTGGCTGCAACCATGGGTCGGTTGGGTCCGTAGTACGCCTCTCTTGCTCGGTGGCACACATCGCCTCCTCGCCTCGCAATGGCCACCAGCGCTCACCCGCGCGGTAGAGCGCGACAGCTTCTGCCCAGAGTTGGTCACGGTCGCGCGCCAGCCCTTCGAGGTCGATAGTGCCGCAGCGGACCGGCCAGAACCGGCGGTTGCCGGTCTCGTCCATCAGGTACTCGTCGTCGTTGATCGTGCCAGCGAAGACACATTGTCGTGGCACGCGGACCGACCGTCGCCCGTAACTGGGACGGTATTTGTCATCACACTTGCTCAGAAAGAATTTCACCGCTTGGATGTCGCTGGTCCGGCGTAGTGCCGCCAGCTCCCCGAGTTCGATGATCCAATTGCCTGGGAGATCCTGCATTGCATCCTTCGTGGACAGGTCGGCGGCCGTGTCCGAAAACCAGTCTTCCCCGGCCAGCGTGCGCAGCGCGGACGATTTACCGATGCCTTGCCCGCCCTCGAGCACAATCGCATGGTCCGCCTTGCAGCCCGGCTTGACCCCCCTCGCCACCGCCGAGATGAGCCACCACTTGCCCACGGCGCGGTGGTAGGGCGTATCAGCGGCCCCGATGTACGTGGCCAGCCACGTCTCGATTCGAGCTGTGCCGTCCCACTTGAGGCCCTCGAGCCAATCGCGCAGCACCGAAACGCGGCACCGCTGGCCCACGTCGTCGACGGCGATGTTGACCAGCTTGTCCGCCAGCTGCAGCCTCTCCGCGCGCAGCAGCCATTCCATGATGGACGTGATGTCCGTGTCGCTGATCTCCTTCCATGTCCCGTCCGACGACCGCAGCAGACACCGCTGTGAGAAGTCGTCGAACCTGATGCGACCCTTCCAATAGTCGTGGTGCTGCAAGATCACCCGCGCATTGGCAGGCACGCGCAGGAGCCCCTTTCGCTTGTCATCGCAGTGGATGAGCTGCGCTCGCCACAGTTCCACGACTTCGGCGTCGGTTGCGACGGCCTGGCCGCCGCAAACACTCTCGAGCGCCGGCCGCGTGGCGGGCGGTTTCGTGGGTCTATCAGCCAATGGCTTGCCCCTGCCCTTCTCAATTCCGTCCCGGAGCTTGTGCTCGAGGTCGTACTCCGACCACGGCGGCTCGCACCGCTGGTTGTACTCACACAGAAGCTCCCACGCCTGCGCACGTGAGATGTTCCCGACGCGCACCTCGGCCCCGAGGAGTTTCGCTGGATCCCAGGTCTGGTGGTGCCCGCCCTGGCCCGAGATGGCCGGCTTGATCTTCGCGACCACTGCCCGCAGCCGCTTGATACGGTGCTCGTTGCTGTCCCGAGACGGCGCGGGCACGCTGGCCGGCGGAGCTGCAGGCCGACGGATGAGCTTCTGGTACAGCCAATCGGGCAGCTCGCCGAGCGCGAGCGATATCCAGCGGTATTGGTTCCCGCTCTTGTGCCGCGACGGGGCCGCGACGAATTGCCCACGAATCTTGACGTCCAGCTTCGGGGCAATCGGACGGTCAGTAATGAGCGCAGCGTCCTGCCCCGGTGCCAGCCGATAAATGAGGTGCATGCCCGCACCCGATCCGGATATCTGGTACGCCGTCGGCGGCATGCCGCCCTCCGCCGCGCCGAGCGCCTTGAGCGACACCATGCCCTCGGGCCCGTCGGCGTCGATAAGCACGAACTTGCTGCCGAGGTAGCACCCGATGTTCCCTCGGTGCGGAGTGAACTCGCGCCACACAGCCTTTTCGTCACACGTGGCTCGCTTCTGCCACTCGACGGGAACCGGGTGTTTCCCCGGGGCCTTGCACTCCTCGTTACCGCACTGACAGCGCCCCTCCGCCGTTACGCCGTAAAGCCGGACGGGTGCTAGCCCGAGGCTGGCGTACAGCTTGGCCCACTCGAACTTGGGCGCGTCGTCTGGCAGCGGCTTTGGGATGTCATTTTCCACCCGCGCCCCTCTCTCACTATCTGCCGGCCCACAACACTACGAAGCACAGCGCCGCAAGCGCGAGCGAGATCAGAATCCCGGGAGCCAAGGATTTATCCATGACTCAGAAGAGCAAGTCGTCGTCGTTGCTATCGCTCGGCGGAGGCGCCGCGTGGTGCACCGTCGTGTGCTTGTGCTGCTTGAACTTCTCGCCGATGACGTCGGTGTACCACTTGCCGTTGTACTCCCGTCCGCGCACACGCCCGAGCACGGAAATCAAATCGCCTGCCTTGAATCCACGCACGAGCTCAATGCTCTTGCCAAACACGATGACCTGCGTCTGGTCTTTCGTCGTGGTGTTCATCCACTCCGGTGCATCGGTTTCTACAATCAGCTTGGCAATTTCCTTGCCGTTCTTTGTAGGCTCGACAGTCACGCTGGCCAGGCGCCCCGTCATATGAACCTCGTTCTTTGACTCCATCGTGGTTTTCACGCTGTCCCCCCGCCGCTCAGCCGAGCTGACAGCTCCTCAATTAGGTCGCGTATTCGCGAGCGATTGAGTGGCCCGACGGGAGCCTCCGCAGCGGCGCGCATGATCGCCGACAGCGTGATCCCCTGGTTGGCTATCTCGTCCATGCCAACCGCGCGAATGATTCGGCGGAGCTTCTCCGCTTCGGCTCCGCCTAGCGGTGCACTCGGACGCTGAAGTCGAAAATCCCTGCGAGCCTTGCCGCGCATGAGCACGATCGCACTTTCCGACCGCCAAACTGCGCAGTCAATAACAATCAGAAATGCTTAGTTATTTTGGTATGACACTGTCCTACTGAATTGCGATTATTGCTCGCTTCGTTGCTATTCGCTGTCTTCCATCTTCGGCCCGCGCTCGAGCACCAGGGCCAGGTCCAATAGCGCCGTCTCGACGTCATCGCGCTCCCGCAGTGCACGCCGCAGCTCGCGAGCTACACGACGCAGCTCCTTGCGCAGGATGCGCTGAGTGATCGCGCGGACGTGAGCGCGGGTGAGGATCACAGGCTGTCTACCTCCTTACTTCCCATTTCGCGGATATTGCGCGCGCTAAACAGATCGTCGCAACGCCTCGCCGCCTCGCAGATCGTGTCCTTCACGCCGACGAGGATGAGCCGCGCTGGGCACCCGTCCGCGTGCTTGAGGGGACACTGGCACAGCGCCAGCGTGCGGGCTTTGCGCTCGGCCCACGTCACTTGGTGTCGATTCCCTTCATCGGCTCACCGGCCTCGATGTCGTCGGCGACCCTGTAGACAACGTCCTCGATGCCGAGGAAATGCGGGGCATGAAAGCGGAGCACGTTCGCGATTCGAGCGCGCTCCTCCCGGATCTTTCGGTCGACAACGCTATGCAAGTCGTGCATGTCGGGTGTCATTTGCTCGGCTCCATGGTGCCGTCGCTGTTCACTGCACGATCGACCTCGGAATCACCATCGGGATCGCACAGCTCGCAGAGCGCGTAGTTACCGACGTCCCACCGTTTCACCTCGTCACACTGCGGGCACACGGCTTCGGTAATCTTGGTCGGCATAGGCGCGACCTCACCGGTTCCCTCACACGTCGGGCACCTCATGGCTTCACCGTCTCGATGCTGCCCATTGGGCTGTCGGCCTTCTTCACCAGCTCTTCCATCTCGTCGAAAGCGCGTTCGATCTCCCCCTCCGGTAGCTCGTGTGGGCCGGTTACCTCGAACGTCGGCGGCAGCACTGCCAGCGCCGCAATCTTCCATTCTTGCCATGGCTCCCTAAATGCGGGGACGTCGCCAAGGATGGGAAACTGACGCCGCAATTCGGCAGCCGCGCGCGTACTCATCGCGGCGAGCCCTAGGGTCATTATGCCGGGATAGAAAAGATCCATCAGCTCGTGGACGTCGCCGAAGTCCTTACAGACGAACCGGCCCGAATAGGCGCTGAGCACGACATCGGCGGGAAACACTTTGGTCATCGCTTCGGCTCCGTAGTCTCTATGTGCGCCATTGGCACTTTGATGGGGCAGCACTCGCAGCACGGCGCGCCTTCCTCGTGTGGTCCAGAGCCATCACACGGCGGCCCCTCGCACACTGGGCAGACAGTGGTCTTGGCCTTCGCCATTGACCTGTGCATAGGGCAGTCACCGAGGAGACTGCAGGTGCACGGCTCGGCGGTCGCGGTCTTCGCCGCTGAACCCATGGCCCGGTTGACCGACTCGACGACCAGTGCGGCCAGCTCGCGCGTGTCCATGACGCCGATGAGCTTGCCGTCATCGCCCGCGCCTTCGTACACCGTACGGCCCACTTTGCGACCCACGCGCCACGGTTTTCGTGGCTCTGCCTGCGCCGTGGCCTCGTTCTTCACCACTGGATTGGCGGCCTCACGCAAAAGAGCGCGGTCAGCCTTACACTCGTCGCAGATTTCCCGCGCCGCGGACCAGTCCATCTGCCGCGTACCTGTCGGGAAACACTTGCAGCGATACATCACGCGCTCAAGGCGCTCCCGCAGCGCGCGCTCGCGAGCCTCGGCGGCTTCGAGCTTGTGATAGAGGTCTTCCGCCTCGTCGCCCCTCGGCGAAGTAGCACCGCACGCAGGACACTCGTCGCTCGTGCGCATCGGCTTGGGCTCCTGGTGACTGCGCCACTCGCTCATTTGGTCTCAGCCTCCATCACTGACCTTACGGCGCGGCGCCAGCGAGCAACGGCAAGCGGGTTCGCCTGCCACGTGGCCAGGCGTAAGAAGAACCGAAGCAATTCAAACACGCGGTCTGATGAGATTGCTTTCGTCATTCGCTCACCTTGGAGGCACGACCTGTCCCCGCAGTGACAGGTCAGCATGCTCATTTAGGGTATTGATGCGCTCCTGCTCCTCGCTGGTGAGTCGCCGCATCAGCCACGTCAGCGCGGCGATTCGGCCGGCGAAATCCGGTATGCCCGCTAGGGCGATATACGCCACCCTGATCAGCTCAACGTCGTCGGTGGCGCTCATTTTGGCTCCGTGGTGTCAGCTTCCATCATCGGCTCTTCGGCCATGTCGCGGATTTGCTGCGCGGCAAGCGAGGCCACCCGTTCGGTCAGCGCGTCCACTGGACCACCGCGCCTGTCGTAGATGGCCTCGCACCGACGCGCGGCTTCCTCGATGGTTTCGCGAATGGCGAGCGCCACTAGTTCGGGCAGGCCAAAGCGCACGATCGCGAGCCTCACGATCTCCTCTGCCTTCTCGCTCGCCCAGCTCATGGTTTTGACTCCTTGGTCTCGGTCACCGACATTGAACCTTTCGCCTCGGGCCTCTCATGTGCCTCGAGCCAGCGCTTGATGCGCAGGGCATCCGGCGCAAGGTTTTCGTCAGGCTCGTCCAGAAAGTGCAGCCGGTAGTCGTCTACATTTTGGGATAGTTGATCAATCGCGTCGACGAGGGTGTCTCCCACGCCGCGGATACCGCAGGCGACGATCTCCAACACAAAACAATCCTCCTCGGCGGTTATGGCGATTTCGGGTTGGCGGTTCCATTCCTCCAGTGGGATCGATCCCGAGTGCCGCGGACAGAACACGGTCATAGTGGGATAGCTGTTGACCATGGGTGGCTGGCCGCAGAACGGGCACGGTCTCAGGTCATCCATTCTTCGGCTCCACGGTACCGACCGCCGACATCGGCCTTTCTAGCTCGTCGGCGAGTCTCTGCCATGTCGCAATGATGTCGGATGGGAGCGGCCCGCCTTTCCAGTTTTCGCGCATGTGCAGATCATCCCGAATCTCGCGCGCGATTTGCTTCACCTGCTGGTCGGTCAGGTAGCGGCCGTAGCGACGAATCAGATCGGCCGTGAGACTGGCGGCGTAAGACTCACGGCCGAGCGAGTAGCGCATGCTGGTGAGCAGAAACCACCACATGTCTACCGGGGCCACCTGCGCCAGGTCGTTCACTTCGTTGGCTCCACGGTTCCGACCGCCGGCATTGACTCGATGGCCTCAACCATCTCC
>Ga0310813_10000529_pt1 | contig 23859 bp, 25 predicted proteins | sample YN3metagenome_FD_203086 | JGI IMG/M metagenome (GOLD analysis project Ga0310813, IMG submission 203086) | Soil microbial communities from experimental microcosm in Duke University, North Carolina, United States - YN3 | ecosystem: Engineered > Artificial ecosystem > Soil microcosm > Unclassified...
GCGCGTGCCGCTCGTGGCTCGCCGACAGATTGATGATACCCCCGTTGGCCATGATCGTCTCCTTTATCTGATATCACATATATATCGAGGCGATACACGGTGCAAGCGGATGAGCCTTGCGCTAGGGGCGGGCCGAGCGATGTGCCTGCAATCCCGGAAGGTTTTTTTATGACGACCCCCACCCGAGCCACCGACTGGAAGCTCGTGATCCACGGCGGCGCAGGGGTGATCAAGCGGTCGCAGCTCGATCGCGCGCCCGGCAAGGAAGCCGAGATTCGCGCCGGGCTCGACCGTGCGTTGGGGGCTGGTTCGGCGATACTCGAAGCCGGCGGCACGGCGCTCGATGCGGTGGACGCAGCGGTCCGGGCGCTGGAGGACGATCCCAATTTCAACGCCGGTCATGGCGCCGTCCTCACTTACGACGGCAAGATCGAACTCGACGCCGCGATCATGGACGGGCGCACCCGCGAGGCCGGGGCGGTTACCGGCGTGACCGCGACCCGCAACCCGGTCGGCCTCGCGCGGCAAGTGATGACGGCGAGCGATCACGTCATGCTGAGCGGAGAGGGCGCCGACGCCTTCTCGCGGACCCAAGAGCTGGAACAGGTCGATCCCTCCTACTTCGAGACCGAGCATCGCCGCCGCCAGATCGATACCTTCCGCGCCAGCGAAGTCAGCGCGCTGGATCTCGAATATCGCTACGGCACCGTCGGCGCGGTGGCGCTCGACACTCACGGCCACGTCGCCGCCGCGACCTCGACCGGGGGCATGACCGGCAAGCGCTGGAATCGCATCGGCGACACACCGATCATCGGCGCCGGCACCTACGCCGACGACCGCGCGGGCGCGGTGTCGGCGACCGGCTCGGGCGAAATGTTCATCCGGGTCGGCGTCGCCCACGAGATTTGCGCGCGGATGCGCCTGCTCGGCGAAGATGCGGCCACCGCGGCGGATACGGTGATGCAGGAAGTCGCCGCCATCGACGGCAGCGGCGGGGTGATCGTCGTCACGCCGGCGGGCGAAATGGCCTACAGCTTCAATTCCGCCGGCATGTATCGCGGTAAGGCCGACGCCGAAGGCCGCCGGGTTGCGATTTTCGGCGACGAAGAGCAGCGCTGAGCGATGCAGCTCGAACGCGCCACCACTGCCGATCTCCCGACCCTCCACGCCCTGGTCGAGCGAGCTTACCGGGGCGACACCGCGCGGGCCGGGTGGAGCCACGAAGCCGATCTCCTGACCGGTGACCGCACCAACGTCGCCGAACTGCAGAGCTTTCTCGACGCCGGCGATCACCTGCTTGTGTGGCGCGACAACGGCACCATCCGCGCCTGCGTCCGGCTGGTCCAGCTAAGCGCCGACCTCGTCTACCTCGGCATGCTCACCGTCGATCCGTCACTCCAGGGTGAAGGCCTGGGCAAGCGCCTGCTCGTCGCGGCCGAAACCTACGCCAAAGAGGTGCTGGGCGCCGCGCGGATGGAGATGCAGGTCTTCTCCCGCCGCCGCGAACTGCTCTCCTTCTACAACCGCCGCGACTATCGTCCGACCGGTGAGCGCCGCCCGTTCCCCTATGACGAATGGCCGCACGCCGGCGCACTGTTCGACGACCTTGAATTCACCGTGCTGGAAAAGCGCCTCTAGGTCGCCATCGCCAGCAGGGTCGCGACCTTGTCGGCCTCGTGCGCCGGCTTGTCCTTGCGAATGCGCGCGATCCGCGGAAACCGCATCGCCAGCCCCGAACGGTGGCGCTTGCTCTGGTGGATCGAATCAAAGGCGACCTCGAACACCAGCGTCTTCTCGACCTCGCGCACCGGACCGAAGCGATTGACGGTATGCCGCCGCACGAAGCGGTCGAGCCATTTCAGCTCCTCGTCGGTGAAGCCCATATAGGCCTTGCCGACGGGCAGCAGCTCGCCGTCCTCGGCCCAGCAGCCGAAGGTGAAATCAGAATAGAAGCTCGACCGTTTGCCGCTCCCGCGCTGCGCATACATCACCACGCAATCGGCGGTCAGCGGATCGCGTTTCCATTTGTACCACAGCCCGACCCGGCGCCCGGACACATAAGGCGCGTCGCGGCGCTTCAGCATCATGCCTTCGATCGAAGCATCCCGCGCGCCCGAGCGGATCTCCGCCAGCTCGGCGAAGCTCTCGGCTTCGATCAACTGGCTGATGTCGAACCGGTCGGCCGGAAGCCGCTCCATGAATGCCTCCAGCCGCGCCCGCCGCTCGGCCCACGGCAAGCCGCGCAAATCCTCCTCGCCGTCGAACAACAGGTCGTAGAGCCGGACGAACGCCGGATACTCGTCGCGCATCTTGGCGCTGACGACCTTGCGCCCGAGCCGCTGCTGAAGCGCGTTGAAGCTCGCCGCCGACCCGCCATGCTCGTCCAGCCCCTGCCCTGCCCCGCGCACCAGCAATTCGCCGTCGAGCACCGCCGGAATTCGAAACGCCTCGGCGACCTCCGGGAAACTGCGCGTCACATCGTCGCCGGTGCGGCTGTAAAGCCGCGTCTCGCCCCCGGCATGGACGAGCTGAAGCCGGATGCCGTCCCACTTCCACTCGGCGGCATAAGCATCGAGATCGAGCTCGGCGTCTTCCAGCGGATGGGCCAGCATGAAGGGCCGGAACACCGGAACATCGCGCGCGGTCGGCTGCTCGCCGCGTCCTTCGCCCCACGCGAACAGCTCGAGATACGGCGGCTTCAGCCCGTGCCAGACTTCCTCCACCGCCTCGACATCGACCTCGAACGCGTCGGCGAAGGCCTGCTTGGCGTTGCGGGCGTTGATCCCCACGCGCAATTCTCCGGTGGCGAGCTTCAGCAGCGCATAACGGCCGGGCGCGTCGAGATGGTCTAGCATCGCCGTCAGCACCCCCGGCGCGTCGGAGCGGCTGGCCGAGCGCAGGCGATTCACCGCCTCGCTGATCGTAATGGTGCCGTCGTCCCATTCGCCCTCGGCGCTCGGCCACAAGAGGGACACGGTCTCGGCAAGATCGCCGACATAATTGTGGCTCATCCGCAGCAGCAGCGGATCGACCCGTTCGGAGGCCAGCGCCCGGATCACCGCGCCTTTGACGTGCGGAATGTCGAGCGTGCCGGTCAGCGCCGCCAGCGCATAGCCGCGGTCGGGATCGGGCGTGCGGCGGAGATAATCGCCGATCAGCTTGAGCTTCGCCAACCGCGAGCGGATGTAGACGAGCGAATCGAGCAGCTGCGAAAAGTCACGCATGCAGGCGTAACGAACAGGCGGGCGGAAGTTCCTCCGCCGTCGGGGTCAGTGCAGGCGGGTCGCCACCGCCGCCAGGATCGCCTGATGCTCGGCCTGGGTGCGGGCGGCCATCGCGTCCTCGGCATGGGCGAGGCAGGCACTGGTCGCGACCCGGCAACCGGGCAGCAGGGCGAGCTGCGACGACAGGCGGGCAAGCCCTTCCATCGCATGCAGCCCGGCCCGGTCGGCCGCGCCGCGGATCGCGTCCATCCGGGCGTGAATGTCGAGCGGGCTCAATGCCTCGGCGCGCGCGCGGACGTCGTGCAGCCGCAGCTGCAGATCGTGGTGGAGGTCGGAAACCGAATCACCCATGCTTCACCTCTTTCCTGCCCGTGGAGAGTGCGGCCTCAAGGTAAACAGAGTGATAAGACGTCGGCGTGACTGGCCGATGAGAGCCAAGTGACCTTGACAAGCGCCGCCGCCAGCGTCATTGGGGCGCCCGATACGGGCGGCTTTGGGCCGCTCTTTGTTTTTCCAGACTTTGGGTGCACCACGATGGCCAAGCCGGCAACCGTCAAGATCAAGCTCGTCAGCACGGCCGATACCGGCTTCTTCTATGTGACCAAGAAGAATCCGCGGAACATCACCGAGAAGATGAGCTTCCGCAAGTACGACCCGGTCGTCCGCAAGCACGTCGACTTCAAGGAAGCCAAGATCAAGTAAGCCCACGCGGCTTGCCTGACGGCCGTCCGGCCGGGGCTTCCAGCAAAGGGTGGCTGCCTCGCGCAGCTTGAGGGCGCTTCGGCGCCCTTCTTTGCGTGCGTGTGTGGTCGCCGTTCAGGCGACCGGCGCTTCCTTGGGCAGCAGCGCGCTGACTTCCTGGACGAAACGGGCGACCGAGATCGGCTTCGACACATAGGCCTGCGCCCCGGCCGCACGGATGCGGTCGTCGTCGCCCTGACCCGCATAAGCGGTGACCGCCATGATCGGAACGTCGACCAGGTCGGGCTCCCCCCGGATCGAGCGGATCAGGTCCAGCCCGCTGACATAGGGAAGCTGGATGTCGGTGATCACAAGGTGAGGGCGAAACGCCTTCGCTTCCTCCAGCGCGACGCGGCTGTCGGTGACCGGGCGCGCGTCATGGCCGTGCGCCGCGAGCAGGTCGCAGAACAGCTTGATGTTGAGGGCATTGTCCTCGACAATCAGGATCCTGGCCATGTTCAGGCGCTCCTCATGGTTAATAGTATAGGCGATGATGCGGCCAACCCCAAACGATGCTGACTCCGTTACGGTTGCGTTGCAGGCCCTCGCCGTCTCACTGGGAGACGAAGCGCGCGCGGCCCGCCTGCTCTCGCTGACCGGGCTCAGCGTCGACGATCTTCGTCATCGCGCCGCCGATCCCGAGGTTCTGGTGGCCGTGCTGCGCTTTCTCGAAGACCACGAACCCGATCTCCTGTCCGTCGCCGATACGCTGGGGCTCAAGCCGCAGGAACTGGTTGCCGCGAGAATCGCTCTCGACGCATGAATGCCCGCCCCCTGTTCGTCACCGATTGTGACGAGGTCCTGCTGCACATGGTTCGTCACTTCTCCACCTGGCTGGAAGAGGATCAGGACGTGCTGTTCCGCCCCGAGGACGGCGACATGGGCACCGCCCTCAAGCGCAAGGCGGACGGCGCGGTGGTGCCCAAGGACGAAGTCTGGACCTATCTCGGCCGCTTTTTCGAAGGCGAGATGCATCGCCAAACCCTTGTCCCCGGCGCGCTCGACGCGCTCGGCCGGATCGGCGAGACGGCGGACATCGTGATCCTGACCAACCTGCCCCACAAGGCGCATCCGTGGCGGGTCGACCAACTCGCGCGCCACGGCATCCATCACGAGATCGTCTGCAACAGCGGCGGCAAGGGCGAGCCCCTGAAGCGGCTGGTCGACCGGCATGGCGCGAGCCGGAGCGTGTTCGTCGATGACCTGGCGCAGCATCACCGCTCGGTCGCGCAATATTCACCGGACACCCGTCGCCTGCACATGATCGCCGAGCCGACGCTGGCCGCCGTCACCGCGCCCGCCGAACATGCTCACGCCCGGATCGACGATTGGTCGACGGCGACCCCCTGGATTCTCGAACAACTGGAAGGCCAATCATGAAGACCTGCCTCATCACCGGCGCCACCGCCGGAATCGGTGCCGCCTCCGCCCGCGCCTTCGTCGGCGCCGGCTGGCGCGTGATCGGCACCGGGCGGCGCGAGGAGCGCCTGAAGGCGCTGCAGGAGGAATTGGGCGCCAATTTCCTGCCGCTCAGCGTCGATATGCAGGAGGTCGGCGAGGTGGAAACGCTGGCCAGGCTCGACGGCGACTGGTCGGGGCTCGATTGCTTGGTCAACAATGCCGGGCTCGCGCCGCCGATGTCCGATTTGCAGGACAGCGAATGGGATGACCTCAAGACCGTGCTCGACACCAACGTCACCGGCCTCGTCGCGCTGACCCGCGCCTGCCTGCCCAAGCTGATCGCCGCCAAGGGGCTGGTGGTGAACCTGTCCTCGGTCGCCGGCACCTACCCCTATCGTGGCGGCGCGGTGTACGGCGCGACCAAGGCCTTTGTCCGCCAATTCAGCCTGATGCTCCGCAACGACCTCGCCGGCACGGGGGTCCGCGTCACCTCGATCGAACCCGGGATGGCCGAAACCGAATTCACCCTCGTCCGCAACGGCGGCGACCAAGCGGCGTCCGACGCGCTTTATGCGGGGATCGAGCCGATGACCGCCGAGGACCTCGCCACCACCATCCTCTGGGTCGCCAGCCAGCCGGCGCATCTCAATTTCAATTCGATCGAATTGATGCCGACGCGACAGAACTGGGCCGGCTTCGCCACCAACCGCCAATCTTGACCTGGCGCCTCCGGAAGGCCACTCGCCCCCCATGTCTATCGATCAACGCCTCGCCGAACTCGGCCTCACCCTTCCCGAAGCCGCCGCCCCGGTCGCGGCCTACGTCCCCGTGGTCCAGAGCGGCAATCTGCTCTTCGTCTCGGGCCAGGTCAGCTTTGCCGCCGACGGCAGCCGGATCACCGGCCGGCTGGGTGACGACATGGATCTCGAAGCCGGTCAGGAAGCCGCGCGTCGCTGCGGCCTGATGGTGCTGGCGCAGGTCAAGGCCGCGCTCGGCGGCTCGCTCGACCGGGTGACCCGGATCGTCAAGCTCGGCGTGTTCGTCAATTCGACCGACGACTTCACCGACCAGCCCAAGGTCGCCAACGGCGCGTCCGAACTGATGCAGGACGTCTTCGGCGAAGCCGGCCGCCACTCGCGCGCGGCGGTGGGTGTGCCCGCGCTGCCGCTCGGCGTCGCGGTCGAGGTCGACGCGATTGTCGAGGTCCGCGACTGATCGGCTGTTCGCCGGAACGGCCGGCTTCGCGCATCGCGGCCGGCATGGTCCCGGCGTGCCTGAAAACAGTCTGGCGGCCTTTCGCGCCGCCATCGCCGTGGGCGCGGGAATCGAGTGCGACCTTCGGCTGAGCCGCGACGGCTTTGCCATGATCCACCATGATCCGACGCTTGAGCGGATGTGCGGGATTTCCGCGCAGACCGAGAGTTTACCCGCCGCGAGCCTGATGACGCTACCGCTGGCCGGAGGCGACGAGCGGATCCCTTGGCTCGGCTCCTTGCTGGAGCTCGCCGCCGAAACGCCGCTTCTGCTGGAACTGAAGGTCCGCGCTGGCTCGCCTCCGCCACCGATCGATCTCCTCTGCCGCACCGTGGCGCACGACCTCGCAAGCCACGCGGGGCCCTTCGGCGTGATGAGCTTCGATCCGCGCGTCGGCGCCTGGTTCGCCCGCCACGCGCCGACGATCCCGCGCGGTCTCGTCATCGCCGATGCGACCCCTTCATGGCGCCGGTTCGCCATGATCGGGCTGGCGCGGCCGACCTTCCTTGCGGTGGAAACCATCGCGGCGGCCCGCCCGTGGGTCGCCAGGGCGCGGCGGCGCTGGCCGGTCGCCTGCTGGACCGTCCGCGATATCACGCAAAAGCAGGCCCTTTCGGATCTGGTCGACGCGCTTATCTGGGAAGGCGATGGCCGACCATGATCCTGTCGAGGCGCGTATCGCCGATTCGTTCGCGTCCGTGGACGCGCCGACCTGGGACCGTCTGGCGGAATCGTCGGACCCGTTCCTGAGCCACGCTTTTTTCGCCGCGCTGGAAGACTCCGAAAGCATCGGCAACCGCAGCGGCTGGACCTCGCTGCCGCTAATCGTGAACCAGGGCGGCAAGGCCGTCGGTGCCGCACCTGCCTTTCTGAAATCGCATAGCCAGGGCGAATATGTGTTTGACCAGGGCTGGGCCGACGCCTGGCAGCGGGCGGGCGGCGACTATTATCCAAAGCTTCAGATCGCGGTGCCCTTCACGCCAGTGGTCGGCCGGCGTCTCCTCGGCGACAAGCCGGAACTCGTACTCGCGGCAGCCGAGGCGGTGGTGCGGCAAAACGAGTTATCCTCCGCGCACGTTACCTTTCTCATCGCCGAGGAGGCCGCCGCCGCCGAAGCGCGCGGCTGGCTGGTCCGCCACGGAGTGCAATTCCACTGGCACAGCGCGGGCGAGCGCGACTTCGACGGCTTTCTCGATCGGTGCAGCAGCCGCAAGCGCAAGACGATCCGCAAGGAACGCGCTGCCGCGCGCGAGGGCCTGACCTTTCGCCATCTGCGCGGGAGCGAGATCGGCGCGGCCGAGATGGATGCGATGTGGCTGTTCTACCAGGATACCGGCAGTCGCAAATGGGGCCGGCCTTACCTCACCCGCGCCTTTTTCGAGCTGGCGGTCGAGCGGCTGGGCGACGACCTGTTATTGTTCCTTGCCGATCGCGACGGCGCACCCATCGCCGGCGCGCTCAACTGGGTCGGCGCGGACACGCTCTACGGCCGCTACTGGGGCTGCCGCGAGGACGTGCCGTTTCTCCACTTCGAGCTTTGCTATTATCAGGCGATCGAGTGGGCGGCCGCCAACGGCCTCACGACAGTCCAGGCCGGTGCCCAGGGCGAACACAAATTGGCACGCGGTTACGAACCGGTGCTTACCTACAGCGCGCACTTCATCCCGAATCCCAGCTTCCGCACCGCCATCGCCGACTTCCTGCGACAGGAACGCGAGGCCGTCGCCTACGAGCTCGAAGCTCTGCGCGCCGAATTGCCGTTTCGAAAAGACTGAGCGGGCAAACAAAAAGGCCCGCCGGGATATCTCCCGGCGAGCCCTCTTGCCCCTCGCGCGAACGCGGGTGTGCCGTTTGGCTTAGCCCTGGAGCGGGCTGAGGTTCACGGCCGCATGCTTGCCGCGGCGGTCGACTTCGAGTTCGAACTCGAGGCGGTCGCCTTCGTTGAGGCTGGTCATGCCAGCGCGCTCAACGGCTGAAATGTGGACAAAGGCGTCCGGCTGTCCATCGTCGCGCTGGATAAAGCCGAAGCCCTTCATCGCGTTGAAGAACTTGACGGTGCCCGACGCCTTTTCACCGGTCAGCTGACGCTGCGGGGCGCGCTCGGCCCGTTCAACGGCCATCGGCTCGCCATCGATGCGGATGTTGGTAGCCGAGATGCGGCCACCGCGATCGACCAACGTGAACTCGATCGGCTGACCGTCGGCGAGATCGGTAAGACCCGCCTGCTCGACCGCCGAGATGTGCACGAACACGTCTTCGCCGCCGTCATCGCGGACCACGAAGCCGAAGCCCTTTTGCGGATTGAAGAATTTGACGACGCCCTTGCCTTCGCCAACAACCTGCGGGGGCATGCCGCCACCGCCGCCGCCACCGCCACGGAAACCCCCCCCGCCGCCGCCGCCGAAGCGGCCACCGCCGCCACCGCCGCCGAAGCGATCGCCGCCACCGCCGCCGTAGCCGCCGCGATAACCGCCACCGCTGCCGCCGCCGAAGCCGCCGCCACCGCCGCGATAACCGCCGCCGCCGCCGCCACCGCCGAAGCGATCGCCGCCGCCGCCAAAGCCGCCGCCACCGAAGTCGCCGCCGCCGAAGCCGCCGCCGCCAAAGTCACCGCCGCCGCCGAAATCACCCTTGCTGTCGCGTCCGCGACCGCCGCGGTCGCCCTTACGCCCTCGATCGTAACCCATGCCCGTGCAAACTTCCTCGAACCCGAATCTCTTTAAACCAACGCGCTGGGTTCAACGGCGCAACCGGTCACGGCATGTCAAAAGACATGATTCCGTTTCCGACCCTACAGGAAAAAAGGGCGGCGCTCTAGCCGTTTGTCTAGGCGCTTGCGTCATCACCGGTTAAGCGGGCCCGGCGCACAGGGTTTGAGACAATTTATGGCCATTCATTTTCACGAAGAAGACTTGCCCAACCTCGACCTATTTGGCCCCGGCCCGATCGCGGTCGACACCGAGGCGATGGGCCTGCATCCCGGCCGCGACCGGCTGTGCCTGGTGCAATTGAGCGATGGCGGCGGAGACGAGCATCTGGTCCGGTTCTCGCCCGGCAGCGATTATGCCGCGCCGAACCTCAAGGCGCTGCTGGGCGACCCGAACCGCTTGAAACTCTATCATTTCGCGCGGTTCGACGTCGCGATCATGCAATATTACCTCGGGATCAACGCGGCCCCGCTGTATTGCACGCGCACCGCGTCGCGGCTGGTCCGCACCTATACCGACCGCCACGGCCTGAAAGAGCTGGTCAAGGAACTGCTCGGCACCGACATCAACAAGCAGCAGCAGACCAGCGACTGGGGCGGTCCCGACCTCAACGACGCGCAGCGCGATTATGCGGCGAGCGACGTGCGCTATCTCCATGCGCTGAAGGAAAAGCTCGACGTCCGCCTGCAGCGCGAGGGCCGGATGGCGCTGGCGCAGGCCTGCTTCGACTTCCTTCCGGCCCGCGCCGCGCTCGACAACGCCGGCTGGCCCGAAACGGACATCTTCGCGCACAGCTGATGAGCGACGCCGCCAACCTTCAGCGCGAGCGGGCGCAAAGCTGGGCGGAGCCGGGTAGCCGGCACGACAAGCTGGTCGGCACGCTCAAGATCGCGCTTCCGGCGGCGGTGGGCGTCGTCGGCGCGGTGTTCCTGATGCTGCCCTTGGCCAAGGATCAGGAAGTCAGCTTCATCCTCGACAAGAAGGATGTCGGCCGGGCCGAAGAGCGGATGAAGATCGAGGCCGCGCGCTACACCGGCACCGACAATGACGGCCAGCCGTTCGTCCTGAATGCCGACCGCGCGGTGCAGCGGACCAGCGATGTGCCGTTGGTCGACATCAGTGGCATTCGCGCGCGCCTGGGTCTGTCGCAGGGCCCGGCGACCATCCAGGCGCTGCAAGGACGCTACGATCTAGACCGGCAGCAGGTCGCGGTGAACGGCCCGGTACGGGTCAGCGGTCCCGAAGGCGAGCAGCTCGTCACCCGCGATGTGCTGATCGATCTCAAAAGCCGGCAGGTCCGCAGCACCGGTCAGGTCGGAGGCCAGATGCCGGTTGGAAGCTTCGACGCCGCCAGCCTCAATGCCGATCTTGGCACCAAACGGGTCGGCCTGACCGGCGGGGTGACGGGCAAGCTCAAGCTCGGCACCTTCGCGGCGGGGCGGATGCGGGCCGATCTCGATAGCCGTGTCGTCGTGCTCGATGGCGGCGCGCGGTTGAAAATTGTGCCCGGCGCGGTCAGATGAGCCGCATGGGCAAGCTTTCGACCTTCGGCATGGCACTCGCGCTGGTTGCGACCACGGCGGCCGGCGTCGCCTTTGCCCAGACGCAGGGCGGACCCGTGTCGGCGCTGAAGGGCCATGATTCGAACGCTCCCATCCTCGTCGACGCTGCGCGCATCGAGGTTCAGGACCGCGCTGACCGCGCCGTTTTCTCGGGGGCGGTCAAGGTAAAGCAGGCCGAGCTGACGCTCGATACCGAACGGCTGACGCTGGCCTACACCAATGACGGCAAGCTGCAGATCGACCGGCTCGATGCCAGCGGCGGCGTGGTGGTCCGCAGCCCGTCGGAAACCGCGCGCGGCGACTTCGGCATCTACGACCTCAATCGCCGCCTCATCACCCTGATCGGTGCGGTACGGCTGGAACGCGGCGATTCGCGGATCAGCGGCGGGCGGATGACGATCGACCTCGATAGCGGCCGGGCGGTGGTCGACGGCGGCGCCCGCGGGGCTGGGGAAAGCGGCGGACGCGTGACCGGCCGTTTCACCGTGCCGCAGCGCACCGGCGGCTGAACGCCGTGAACGAAGTCAGCACGATCCCCTTCGCCGCGGATTCTGCGGAACCGGCGACGATGCGCGGGCTCGAGGTCTGCAGCATCGCCAAAAGCTACGACAAGCGACAGGTGCTGCGCGACGTAAGTCTTGAAGTGCATCGCGGCGAAGTGGTCGGCCTGCTCGGACCCAACGGCGCTGGCAAGACCACCTGCTTTTATTCGGTGATGGGTCTCGTGAAGCCCGATCACGGGCGGATCATGATGGACGGGCGGGACATCACCCCGCTGCCGATGTACCGCCGCGCGATCCTCGGCCTCGGCTATCTGCCGCAGGAAACCAGCATCTTTCGCGGGCTGACGGTCGAACAGAACATCATGGCGGTGCTCGAAGTCGCCGAGCCCGACCGCGACGCCCGCGCCGCGCGGCTCGAGCAATTGCTCGGCGAATTCGGGCTGACCGGTCTGCGCGCCTCGCCGGCGATGGCGCTGTCGGGCGGTGAGCGGCGGCGGTGCGAGATCGCCCGGGCGCTGGCGGCGGATCCCAAGATCATGCTCCTGGACGAACCCTTCGCCGGCATCGACCCGATCAGCATCAGCGACATTCGCGATCTGGTGAAGGACTTGAAACAGCGCGACATCGGCGTGCTGATCACCGACCACAATGTCCGGGAAACGCTGGACATCGTCGACCGCGCCTGCATCATCTATGACGGACAGGTGCTGTTCGCGGGAACGCCTGAAGCACTGGTCGCCGATCCTGACGTTCGCCGGCTGTATCTCGGCGAAAGTTTCGAACTGTAGGGGCGTGACGTAGCGGGTATGGGACTGGGACCGGGACTTCATCTCCGCGCTTCCCAGTCGCTGGTGATGAGCCAGCAGCTTCAGGCCGCGATCAAGCTGTTGCAGCTGACCAATCTCGAGGTCGAAGCCGCGATCGCCGAGGAACTGGCGAAGAACCCTCTCTTGGAAATGGGCGGCGACGGCGATGTCGTGGTGCGCGAGGATGTCGAGTTCGGCGAGACGGCGGCTGATCCCAAGGGCGCGGACGAGCTTGGCGGCAAGGGCGACGACGCGCTCGACAGCGACTGGCGCGAAACGGCGGGCGAAACCGACGCCGCCTACGAGATCGGCGGGGCGTACGAGGACGGGTTCGACTTCGACCGACTGGCGAGTTGCGAGACGGGCCTGTGCGAGCATCTGATGGCGCAGCTCCACGGTGCCGGGCGGGTGGCCGAGGCGATCGTTCATGAGTTGGAAGAGACCGGCTGGCTGACCACCCCACTCAAGGCGATTGCCGAAGCGCTCGAGGTGCCACTCAAGGAAGTCGAGTCGGCGCTCAAGGTCGTGCAGGGCCTCGATCCCGCCGGTGTTGGCGCGCGGAACCTGGCGGAGTGTTTGGCGCTGCAGGCCAAGGCCGCCGACCGCTATGATCCCGCCATGGCGCGATTGATCGCCAATCTCGATCTCCTCTCGCGCGGGCAGACCGCGGCGCTGAAGCGGATCTGCGGGGTCGATGACGAGGATCTGGCGGACATGATCCGCGAGCTTCGCGCTTATGACCCCAAGCCCGGCTGCCGCTTCGCCGCCGAACCCCAGAGCGCCGCCGAGCCCGACGTGCTGGTCCACCGCGTGTCCACCGGCTTCGTGGTCGAATTGAACCCGGCGACCCTGCCCCGGGTGCTGGTCAACCGCCGCTACCACCAGGAACTGAAGACCGCGGCTAAGAACGACCGCAAGAGCCGGGCTTGGCTGTCGGAGCAATATCAAAGCGCCTCCTGGCTGGTCCGTGCGCTCGATCAGCGAGCGAAGACGATTGTCCGGATCACCAGCGCGATCGTCACCGCGCAGGAAGGTTTCTTCCGCGACGGCGTCGCCGCGCTGCGCCCGCTGACGATGGGCAAGATCGCAGAAGCGGTGGAGATGCACGAAAGCACGGTCAGCCGGGTCGCGGCGGCCAAGAGCCTGCTATGCGATCACGGCCTGTTCGAACTGCGCTCCTTCTTCGCCAGCGGGGTCGCGGCCGACGATGGCGAGGGTGCCAGCGCCGACGCGGTCAAAGCGGCGATCCAGCGGCTGGTCGCGGCGGAGACCGAGGTGCTGAGCGACGATCAGCTGGTCGATGCGCTGAAGGAGCAGGGCATGGTCCTGGCCCGCCGTACCGTGGCCAAATATCGAGAGGCGGTCGGCATCGGATCGAGCGTTCAGCGGCGGCGGCAGCGGGCGATCCAGGGTAAGGCGGCCTGACGGCTCTTTAGAACGTCACCCGGGCCCAGACCGGGAGGTGATCGCTGGCGACTTGGGCGAGGTCGCTGACATGGACGCCGGCGGCTTCGACGGTGAGGGAATGGTCGACGAACAGGCGGTCGAGCACCGCCATCGGACGGCGGGCGTGAAAGCTCGGGCCAGGCGCGACGATGCGATAGTCGGGCTCGAGATCGCGAAGGCAGGCGGCGGTGCTGCGCCATTCGTTGGTGTCGCCCATCATGACCGTCGGCATCACCTGCGGGCGGGCCTTTACCGCGGCGCAGATGGCGGCAAGCTGGCGGCGGCGCCACAGGCCGCTGAGGTCGAGGTGAAGGCCGATGATCCGGATCGGGCGATCACGGACCAGAAGCTCGACCAGCACCGCCCCGCGCGGTTCCAGCGTCGGCAATTCAAGCGCCGCGACGTCGAGTACCCCGACGTCGGGACGAACCAGAATCGCGTTTCCGTGCCAGCCGATGTTGCGCGTATCGACCTTGAGCCATTCGTCGACCCGTGCGCCGACTTTCGGCAAGCGGTCGAGCGCGCGGCGGTTCTTGACGCCCAACGGAACGGGCAGCCAATGGCCATGGCCTTCCCACAATTCGTGCGGCACCGCCGAGGCGCGGCCCCCGGTGCGGCGATCGGCCTCCTGCAGCGCGATAATGTCGGCACCGATCTCCTCGAGCACGGCGAGAATGCGGTCGGGGTCGCGGCGACGATCGAGGCCGACCGCCTTGCGCATATTATAGGTCGCGAGGGTCAGCGATGTCTGGCCTGTGATCGTGTGATGCCGCTCTTCCATCGGGCAGCAAACGTCTTCAATGCGCCGCTTGCTCCCGATGCTTTACGAAGGGAGCGTCTCGTTTCACAGGTTCAGCTGGCGGAGCTGCTCAATGAGGGCGCTTAAACGGGCACCGAATTCCGGCGGTGCTTTTGCCTGATCGAGCACGTCGAGGGCGTCAGACAGAAGTGTCAGTGCATGCATTAGAAGATTCGCGGTCATGGGTAAGCATTTCTCAAAAGCTGGACTTGCCGACACATAAGAGTGACTTCAGGTCCAGCAGAAGACGGCCGATCGCCCGTGTCCCCGGATAACACACTACCAATACAGCGCTTTTTTCCTGCTTAACAGGGCAAGAAACAGGTTTTCATCGAGTCGCGATCAATGCGCGTAGGGACACAAGTCGCGGGCCGGGCATTCAGTCTGGGAGCGTTTTAAGCGGCAGCATGATCTGCGCGCCGGTCGACGAAGCGCAGCGGTTGGTTTCAGAAGAGGTTTGAGTAGCATGAGCAAGAAGGTCGCCATCCTGATCGCCCCGCGCGGCACCGAGGAGCCCGAATTCACCAAGCCCAGGGCGGCTTTGGAAGACGCGGGGATGGACGTGACGGTAGTCGGCTTGTCCACCGACGAGGCCGAAACCTTCAACAACGACCTCGACCCCGCCTCGCGGATCGCGGTCGACAAGGTGATCGAGGACGTGTCCGCGTCGGATTATGACGCGGTGGTGGTGCCGGGCGGCACGGTCGGCGCCGACAAGCTGCGCGCATCGAAGAAAGCGGTCGCGTTCGTCCGCGCCTTTCTCGACGCAGGCAAGCCGGTCGCGGCGATCTGCCATGCCCCGTGGGTGCTGATCGAAACCGGCCAGCTCCAGGGACGCACGCTGACCTCCTTCCCGACCGTCCAGAGCGACATCCGCAACGCGGGCGCGACCTGGGTCGACGAGGAGGTGGTCCGCGACAAGGGTCTGATCACCAGCCGCGATCCCGACGATCTGCCGGCCTTTTGCAAGGCCTTGATCGCGGAAGTGCAGGGCGAGGGGTGACCCTCGCCTAGACGTCCAAGTTGGCGACGCTCAGCGCATTATCCTGGATGAATTCGCGGCGCGGTTCGACCACTTCGCCCATCAGGCGCGAGAAGGTCTCGTCGGCGACATCCGCCTGACCGATCTCGACCCGCAGCAACGAGCGGTTGGCGGGGTCGAGCGTGGTTTCCCACAATTGCTCGGCGTTCATTTCGCCAAGACCCTTGTAGCGCTGGATGCTGAGCCCCTTGCGGCCGGCGGCGAGGACGGTGTTGAGGAGCTCGGACGGACGGGTGATCTCGACCGGCTTGCCCTTGGTGTCGGCGGCGGCCTGTTCGGCAGCTTCCTCGCCTTCGCCAGCGCCGACGGTCGGCTCGGTCTCCGCCGCAGCGATCTTGCGCAAGGTGCGCAGGGTCGAGGGCTGGGCGTAGGTGTCGCGCTGCTCGCCAGCCAGCGTGTGGAGCTTGCGGGCTTCGGCCGAGGCGATGAAGCTCGGTTCGACGATGGTGACGTCGGTGACGCCGCGCCACAAGCGGCGGAGGAGATAGCCGCCCTCGGTCGCGAGCTCGCCCGACCATTTGCCTTCGCTGTCGCCCTGCTGGAGCCAGTCGGCGACCTTTTCGATCGCCGCGGCGCGGCCGTCGGTACCGAGTTCGGGATCGAGCGCGCCGGCCAGCGCCACTGCTTCAAGCAAGGCCGGGTCGTATTTCTTCGGCGCGTATTTGAGCAGGGTGCGGACGCGGCGGGCGTGGTCGACCAATGCCTTAAGGTCAGCCCCCTGGCGAACCTCGCCGCTGCTGTCGAGCTGCAGCCCTTCGAGCCCGGCGTCGACTAGATAGTCGTCGAGCTGCGCATCGTCCTTGAGGTACACCTCCGACCGGCCGCGCGCGACCTTGTACAGCGGCGGCTGGGCGATCAACAGGTGGCCGGCTTCGATCAGCTCGGGCATCTGGCGGTAGAAGAAGGTCAGCAGCAACGTGCGAATGTGGGCGCCGTCGACGTCGGCGTCGGTCATGATCACGATCTTGTGATAGCGCAGCTTGGCGAGATTAAATTCCTCGCGGCCGATGCCGGTGCCGAGCGCCTGGATGATGGTCCCGATTTCGCGTGATGAGAGCATCCGATCGAAGCGCGCGCGTTCGACGTTGAGGAGCTTTCCGCGCAGGGGCAGGATCGCCTGGTTGTGGCGGTTGCGGCCCTGCTTGGCCGAGCCGCCGGCGCTGTCGCCCTCGACCAGGAACAGTTCGCTGAGCGCGGGATCGCGTTCCTGGCAGTCGGCGAGTTTGCCGGGGAGCGAGGCGATGTCCATCACGCCCTTGCGGCGGGTCAGTTCACGCGCGCGCTTGGCGGCTTCGCGGGCGGCGGCGGCGTCGATGATCTTCTGGATGATCGCGCGGGCGTTGACCGGATTTTCCTCCAGCCATTCGCTCATCTTGTCGCTCATCAGGGCTTCGAGCGGCTGGCGGACTTCGCTGCTGACGAGCTTGTCCTTAGTCTGCGAACTGAACTTGGGGTCGGGCAACTTGACCGAGACGATGGCGGTCAGGCCCTCGCGCATGTCGTCGCCCGTCAGCGTGACCTTTTCCTTTTTCAGCATGCCGCTCTTCTCGGCATAGCTGTTGACGGTACGGGTCAACGCGGCGCGGAAGGCGGCGAGGTGGGTGCCGCCGTCGCGCTGCGGGATGTTGTTGGTGAACGGCAGGACATTCTCGTAATAGCTGTCGTTCCATTCCAGCGCGACGTCGATGCCGATGCCGTCGCGTACCGCCGAGATGGCGATGGGATCGGGGAACAGCGGCGTCTTGGCGCGGTCGAGGAATTTCACGAACGCGGCGATCCCGCCTTCGTAATAAAGCTCGACTTCCTTGCGCTCCTCGTGCCGCGCATCGGCGAGGACCAGTCGGACGCCCGAGTTCAGGAACGCCAGCTCGCGGTAGCGGTGCTCGAGCTTGTCGAAGTCGAAGTCGGTGATCTTGAAGGTTGCGGGGCTGGGCAGGAAGGTGACCTGCGTGCCCTTCTTGCCTTCGGGCGCGGGGCCGACGACCTTCAGCGGCGCCACCGCGTCGCCGTGGGCGAAGCGCATGTAATGCTCCTCGCCGTCGCGCCAGATGGTGAGGTCGAGGAATTCGCTGAGCGCATTGACGACCGAGACGCCGACGCCGTGGAGGCCGCCCGACACCTTGTAGGCATTGTCGTCGCTGGTGTTCTCGAACTTACCGCCGGCGTGGAGCTGGGTCATGATGACCTCGGCCGCCGAGACGCCTTCCTCGGGGTGGATGCCGGTGGGAATGCCACGACCATTGTCTTCGACCGTGACCGAGCCGTCGGGATTGAGCTGGATAAGAATGCGGTCGCAGTGACCCGCCAGTGCCTCGTCGATGGCGTTGTCCGACACCTCGAACACCATGTGGTGGAGGCCCGATCCGTCGTCGGTATCGCCGATGTACATGCCCGGCCGCTTGCGCACCGCGTCGAGGCCTTTCAGGACCTTGATGCTGTCGGCGCCGTAGGAGTTCTGGTTCGCTTCTTCTGCCATGGAAAACATATAGCGACTCGGGCGGGCAAGTCACGTGCGCACGCGGGTACGCGCACGTGCGCGAGGCTTGACGAAGGTTAGTGATGTGCGATGCTCCGCGCCGATCAAACGGGGGAGTCGTTTCCATGCGCCTGATGCTTCCTGCCGCCGCCCTGCTGCTCATCGCCGCAGCCCCGCCGCCGGCCCCGATCGAGACCGTGGTCGACGACTATTACGGCACCAAGGTCGCCGACGATTATCGCTGGATGGAAAGCGGCAAGGACCCCCGCTGGATGCCGTGGCTCAAGGCGCAGGCCGGTTACAGCCGGTCGGCGCTGGACGCCATTCCCGGCCGGGCGGCGCTGTTTCGCGATATCCAGGCGCTGACCGGCGATGTCGCGGTCACCTCCATGGTGCGCGAGGCGGGCGGCAGGCTGTTCGTCCAGCGCCGCGACAAGGGGGCGGAGGATCCGCGGCTGTATCTGCGCGAGCGGGGCAAGCCCGAGCGGCTCTTACTGGACCCCACCACAATTCTCGGCGCCGGGCAGGCGCAAGCGCTCGACTGGTGGACGCCGTCACCCGACGGCAAGCTGATCGCGCTGGGCCTTTCCAAGCGGGGGAGCGAGGCATCGGTGCTGCATGTGCTCGATGTCGAAAGCGGCAAGCTGCTCGCCGATCGTATCCCGTCGACCGATTATGGCGTGGTGTCGTGGCTGCCCGACAGCAAAGGCTTCGCATATCTGGGCTTTGTCGGCGAGCAGGGCACGCCGTCCTATTATCTCAACAACGAAATGCGGCTGCACCGTCTGGGCGCAAGCGGGCCGGACCGGGTGCTGGTCGATCGCAAAACCCCGCCGGTGCCGCTGAAGCCCGAACAGTTCGGCTATCTGGCGTTCGACGACCGCTCGCCCTTCGCCATGCTGGCGGTCAACGACGGGCGACGCGAAAGCGCGCTCTACATCGCACCGACGGCCGATATCATCGCGGGCAAGGCGACGTGGAAACGGGCCGGCGACTTTTCGGAGCAGATCGAACAAGGGGGGCTGCGGGGCGATCAGGCGTGGCTGGTATCGACCAAGGACGATCCCAACGGACGGCTGATGATCACCGCTGCGGCGAAGCCCGATCTTGCCCGCGCGCGGATCATCAGCCTGCCCGGCAACCCCGTGATCAGCGGACTGTGGAACAGCCCGCAAGGCGCGTGGGTCCAGACGGTTGAAGGACGCTCGTCGGGCTTGTGGCAGGTGCGTGAGGACGGGTCGACGCGGCAGGTCAAATTGCCCTTCACCGGCTCCGCCTCGGTGCTAAGCACCAATCGGGAGGACGGCTCGGCCTTCGTTGCCGTGACCGGCTGGCTGCGCGCGTCGGACATCTATCATGTCACCGCCAGCGGCGATCTCCACGCCATGGGAATGGAAGCCACCCCGCCCGGCTATGATGCGTCGCGCTACGAAGAGCGTGCGCTGATCGCGACCGCGCGGGACGGCACCAAGGTGCCTTATACCGTGGTGGCGAAGAAAGGGGTGCTGGGGACGGGTCCGGTGCCGCTGCTGCTCGAAGCCTATGGCAGCTACGGCAATCCCTATCTGCCGCGCTTTCTGCCGGCGCTGATCCCCTTCCTCGATCGCGGCGGCGCCTATGTCGTGGCCAACGTCCGGGGCGGCGGCGAATTTGGGAAGCGCTGGCATTATGCGGGACGCGGACCGACCAAAGCCAACACCTGGCAGGACGCGATCGACGTCGCCGAGACTCTGGTGCGCGACAAGCTGACCAGCCCGGCGAAGATGACGCTGCTCGGCACCTCGGCGGGCGGGATCATGGTCGGCCAGGCGGTCAACGCGCGGCCCGACCTGTTCGCCGGGGCGATCGCCAACGTCGGGTTCATGAACCCGATCCGCTACGTGTCGGAGCAGAACATGACCGACATTCCCGAGTGGGGCGGGCCGATCACCGACGCCAAGACCTTCAAGACCATGTTCGACATGGATCCGTACGAGCATGTGAAGAAGGGCGTGCGTTACCCCGCGACGCTGGTGATCAGCGGGCTCAACGACCCGCGCGCGGCGACCTTCCACAGCGCCAAATATGCGGCGCGGATGGCGGCCAGCACGACCAGCGGTAAGCCGGTGCTGCTGCGGATCGATTTCGGGGCCGGGCATGGCCTGGGATCGACCCGCACCCAGCGCGACGCGATGTGGGCGGACGTCTTCAGCTTCGCGCTCGCAAACGCCGGCATGGACGGGTTCGCCAGCAGATAAGCGTCGTCCCGGCGCGGGCCGGGACGACCATCTTTAGCCTGTAAGCTTAGCCGGCGCGGCGCTGGCCGCCATTACCGCCGCCGCCGCGACGACGCTGGCCGCCGCCCGGACGACCGCCACCGACCGGACCGCCCTGGCCCGCCGGACGCTGGCCGCCTCCGTGGCGCTGGCCTTGACTGCCGTGGCCGGCCGTCGGCGACACCGCGCGGGCGGGAGCGGCGGGACGGGCCGGGTTGCCGACCGGACCGCGAACCGCGCCGGGAACGCCGCGCATCGAGCGGCCGCCTTCGCGCGGACCGTTGCGATCCTCGGGCATGTCGCGGCGCGGATCGTTGCGCGGCAGGCCGAAGCGCTGCGGGTCACGGCCATGACCGCGCGCACCGCTTTCGTTGCGCTTGTTGCGCTGGTTCTGCTGCGGCGCGCGCTTGGGTTCGGGCTTCAACCGCTTCAGCGCTTCGACCGCCTGCATGAAGCCCTGCGGAAGCGCCTCTTCCGTCAGCTTCTGACGGGTCAGCTTCTCGATATCCTTGAGGAACGGCCGCTCCTCGCGGTCGCAATAGGCGATGGCGATACCGTCGGCGCCGGCACGCGCGGTGCGGCCGATGCGGTGGACATATTGCTCCGGCACGTTGGGCAGGTCGTAATTCACGACGTGGCTGACGCCCGGAATGTCGATCCCGCGCGCGGCGATGTCGGTCGCGACCAGGATCGGCACGCTGCCGTCGCGAAAGGCTTCCAGCGCCTTTTCACGCTGGGGCTGGCTCTTGTTGCCGTGGATCGCATTGGCGGCGACCCCGGCGGCGGCGAGCATGCGGACGATCTTGTCGGCGCCATGCTTGGTGCGGCTGAAGACAAGGGTACGCTCGATATCCTTGCCGTTCTGAAAGAACAGGGTGAGGAGCGCGGTCTTCTCCGCCTGATTGACGAAGGTGACGCGCTGTTCGACCCGCTCGGCGGTGGTGGCGACCGGGGTCACCGCGACTTCCGCCGGGTTCTTGAGATATTCGTCGGCAAGTTGCTTGATCGACTTCGGCATGGTGGCCGAGAAGAACAGGGTCTGGCGCTTCGCCGGGATGATCTTCACGATCCGCTTCAGCGCGTGAATGAAGCCGAGGTCGAGCATCTGGTCGGCTTCGTCGAGGACCAGGATTTCGAGCATCGAGAGGTTGACCGCGCGCTGGTCGACGAGGTCGAGCAGGCGGCCTGGGGTGGCGACCAGCACGTCGAGGCCGCGCGATACGGTGCGGACCGATTTCGCATTGGCGACGCCGCCGAAGATCACGCCGACGGTGGTCTTGAGGCCGGCGCCATAGGCTTCGGCGCTGGCGGCGATTTGGCTGGCGAGTTCGCGGGTCGGGGCGAGCACCAGCATGCGGATCTGGCCAGGCTTGAGGAACGCCGGGCGATTGGCCGCGAGGCGCTGCAGCGACGGGGTCATGAACGCGGCGGTCTTGCCGGTGCCGGTCTGGGCGATTCCGAGCAGGTCGCGGCCTTCCAGCACATGCGGGATGGCCTGCGCCTGGATCGGCGAGGGCTGGGTGTAATTCTTGGCGCTGAGCGCGGCGAGCAGGGGCTTCGAGAGCCCGAGTTGTTCAAACGTCATTCGATAAATTCCAACATGATCGCGCCGGCGAGCGGAACACCGCTGCCGGAGGGGTTTTTCGAAAGAACCCCGCGTGATGTGGAGAACTTATGTGGGTGAACCGAGACGCGGGCCGGTGCCGTTGCAGGCTGCCGATCACGCCGCTTTATGGCGTCTCGCTGACGGGCATGTAGGAGCGAACCGCGGATTTGTCCAGTTTGCCTTTCTTCTCGTCATTGCGAGCGGAGCGAAGCAATCCAGCGGCAGCACGATGAATTGCTTCGGCTTTGCCTCGCAATGACGGTTGGACTTAGCCGACGTGCACCATCGTCGCGCCGCGCACGCCGTCGAACAACGCGGCTTCGGTGGCAGTCATCCACACCTGCCCACGGCCCGCGAGGCGCTCGAACAAGGCGGCGCGGCGGCCGGGGTCGAGGTGGGCGGCGACCTCGTCGAGGAGTAGCAAAGGCGGCGCGCCGCGGCGGTCGGTGACGAGAGCCGCATGGGCGAGGACCAGGCCGAGCAGCAGCGCTTTCTGCTCGCCGGTCGAACAACGCGCAGCGGGCTGGGCCTTGGCGGCGTGGGTGACGAGGAGATCCTGTCGGTGCGGCCCTTCGTTGGCGCGTCCGGCCGCCGCGTCGCGCCCGCGATTGGCGCGGAGGCGGGCGGCAAGGTCGGCCTGCTGCGCCTGATCGAGGGCGATGGTCGGACGCGCGAACAGGTCTTCGGGGGTGGCGGCGAGCTGCTCCGACAACGCATCGACCGTGCGAGCGCGGGCAGCGCCAAGCGCTTCGCCATGTTCGGCCATGCCGGTTTCGAGTGCGGACAGCCATTCGGGGTCGGCGCCGTCGGGTTCGGCCAAGAGCTTGTTGCGCGCCCGCATCGCGGCTTCGTAGCGCGAGGCGTGGTGGGCGTGGCCGGGTTCGAGCGCCAGCACCAGCCGGTCGAGAAAGCGGCGGCGATCGCCGGCCGACCCACTGAACAGACGGTCCATCGCCGGGGTGAGCCACAGGACGGCCAGCCATTCGGCGAGGCTGTTGACCGCGGCGGGCGCGCTGTTGATGCGGACCACCCGGCGTTCTGGGGCGGCCGGGAGAGTGCCGGTGCCGAGTGATATGGTTCCGTTCGTGCCGAGCGACGTCGAGGCACTTGTTGCGACCTGCTTCTCGACGTCGCTCGGGGTGAACGGAGAGAGACGGGCACTGACGCTCCACCCGCCCGGCCCATCGCTGCGGGCCATCTCGCCAAGCGCGCTTCCGCGCAGACCGCGGCCTGGCGCAAGCATCGAGACGGCTTCGAGAATGTTGGTCTTGCCCGCGCCATTGGTTCCATGAAGGCAGACGAAGCCGGGGCCTGGCGCGAGGTCGAGCGCGGCGTGATTGCGAAAGTCGGTAAGGGTCAGGCGCGCGAGCATCAGGCGGGCGCCGGGGTCCGCTTCGCCGCGCCGCGCCGCGCCCAGTTGATCGCCAACAGCACCAGCCCGATGCTGACCGGGATGTCGAGAAAGGTCGTGTAGAGCAGCCAGAAATCGGTCGAAAAGGCCCAGGCGACGAGGCTGTTGCCGCCCGCCATGACCAGCCCGGTCAGCCCCATGCCGATGCTGAGCCTGCGTCTGTCGAGATCGCTGTAGGCCATGTAGCGGTCGATCCCCGCCCCGAGCTTGCGGCCCTTCAGCACCAGCCCGTCGAACAGGAAGCAGGCCGCGCCGACCAAGCCGACGATGGTCGAGCGGTGCTTGATCACCTCCTCGTCCTCGAACAGGATCGCAAAGCCAGCGCTGACCAGCAGCATGAAGACGCCGAACAGCATCATGCCCCCAACGAGGTCGACCTTCACGAAGCGTTGCACCACGACGATGGCGAGGCCGACCAAGGCGCCGACCAACGCGGCGGTCTTGAGATCAGTCAGCTTGGCGACAACGAAGAAGAGCAGGCCGGTGGCGATATCGACGAGGATCGGCACCTTGTTGCGCTTGAGCTTGCCGGGATCGTAGTCGCCGGGCGCGTCGCCCGGTTTCTGATTGACGACCATTTTGGCAAAGCGTTCGGGATAGGCGGTGCGGCGGCCGGGATGGCTGT
>Ga0310813_10000531_pt1 | contig 23824 bp, 19 predicted proteins | sample YN3metagenome_FD_203086 | JGI IMG/M metagenome (GOLD analysis project Ga0310813, IMG submission 203086) | Soil microbial communities from experimental microcosm in Duke University, North Carolina, United States - YN3 | ecosystem: Engineered > Artificial ecosystem > Soil microcosm > Unclassified...
CCGAAGCCGAGGTCATGAGCATCTTCCACGAGCTCCACAAGGCGGGCCTGACGGTGATCCTGGTGACGCACAACCAGGAGATCGCCGATCACGCCCAGCGGACGATCCGGATCCGCGACGGCCTGATTCAGGAAGGCGCGGCATGAACCCGCTCTCCTCGATCCTGCTGGCCGTCCGGGCGCTGGGGCGCAATAAGGTCCGCACCTTCCTGACGATGCTGGGCATCGTGATCGGTATCGCGAGCGTGATCGCCATGGTGGCGATCGGCCAGGGCGCCTCCAAGCGGATCGAAAGCCAGATCAATTCGATGGGTCGCAACCTCATGATGGTGCTGCCCGGCGCGCTCTCCTCGGGCGGCTTCTCGATGGGCTCCGGGAGCGTAACGACGCTGACGCCGGAGGACGGGGTGGCGATCCGGAAGGAAGTCCCGGCCGTGGAGTCGATGACGCCGGTGGTGCGGGCGCGCGGCCTGCAGCTCGTCTACGGCAGCCTCAACTGGGCGCCCAACCAGATCATGGGCTGCAGCCCGGCCTTCGTGGAGGTCCGCGACTGGACCACCGAGGAAGGCGCCTTCTTCACGGACGGGGACGTCGTCTCGGCCTCGAAGGTCTGCGTGCTGGGCAAGACGGTCGCGGAAAACCTTTTCCAGGGCGAGAACGCCGTGGGCCAGGTGATCCGGGTGAAGAACATGCCCTTCAAGGTCGTGGGCGTGCTGCAGCGCAAGGGCACGAGCGCGATGGGCCAGGACCAGGACGACCTGATGGTCTGCCCCTGGACGACGGTGAAGATGGTGCTGCAGGGCTCCGCCTTCCACAACATCGACTACCTGCTCGTGTCGGCGAACAGCTCGGGCGAGGTCAACGAGGCCGTGACGGAGATCACGAGCCTGCTGCGGCAGCGTCACCGGATCCGGGACGGCGAGCTGGCGGACTTCCGGATCATGCTGATGAGCGAGATGATGTCGACGGCCAGCGAGAGCACGAAGACGATGACGCTGCTGCTGACGCTGATCGCGGCGATCTCGATGGTGGTGGGCGGCATCGGCATCATGAACATCATGCTGGTGTCGGTGGTCGAGCGGACCCGCGAGATCGGCCTGCGCCTGGCCGTGGGGGCGCGTCAGCAGGACATCCTGCTCCAGTTCCTGATGGAGGCGGTCGTCCTGGCGATGATCGCGGGGCTGATCGGGATGGCGCTGGGCGCGTCCGCGGCGCTCCTCATCCCGAAGCTGCTCGGCTGGCCGGCGGTGATCACGCCGAGCGCGATCGGCGCGTCGTTCGTGTTCTCCTGCGCGGTGGGCGTCTTCTTCGGCTTCTACCCCGCTCTGCGCGCGTCACGCCTCGATCCCATCGAGGCGCTGCGCTACGAGTAGGGCTCTCTACCCCGACACGCGCTTGCGCGCGTTCTGTTCCGGCATCTTGGCCCGTCCGTCGATGATGCCGGCGGCCCCGTAGAGGTCGCGGATCATCTCCCGAAACTCCTCCCCTGGATTGGCGAAGAGGAAGCCCGCGACGGCGCAGCCCGGGAACTTCCGGGTCTCCTGGACGTTGCGGACGGTGGACACGATCTCGTGGACCTTCCCCGTGGGCCCATGGACGATCCGGGCCATGAGGAGGTCGCCGACGGCGCAGCGGCGCCCCACGACCGCGCGGAGCCCTTCGCCGGAGACGTCGAGCCACTGCCGGGCCAGGTTCCCGAAGACCACGCCGCGCCAGCCCGGCAGCCGGAGGCTGAGGTCGAGGTGGGACGTGGGCACGAAGCGCGGCTGGGCGCGGCAGACGCGGGCGTCGGCAGCGCGCGGCTTCTTCGCCGAGCCGACCCAGGCGCCGACCTCCAGGCAGGGCGCGCAGCAGACCCGGCCGGAGACGACGCTCGCCCGGTTCTCCTGGAAGTCGAGCAGCGGGATCTGGCTCCCGCAGTACTCGCAGTTGCCGGCCGCCTTCCCTTTCCCACCCGACTTCATGCACTAACTATACATCAGTCATGGGTGGCAAGCAAGCGCGCCTCTTTTTAAACTTCCCCCGACACGCCTCCGGACAGGGTCCCCTTTCAAGTCCCCACCTTGCTATACTGGGCCGCTCTTATGAGTTCCGTCCCCCCGGCCCGCGAGCAGTCCGCCTGGACGCTCGTCCGCCGCCTCCTCGGCCTCGCCTGGCTCTTCCGCGGCGACTTCCTGCTCTCCCTCAGCCTCAGCGTCGCCGTCCTCGCGTTGGGCCTCGCCGGCCTCCAGCTCCTGGGCGTCGTCATCGACGTCATCCGGCACGCCCTCGACCCCGCCGGCCGCCCTCCCGCCTACCCCTTCGGCTGGACGCCCCCCGCCGACTGGTCGGCCCTCCGGACGGTCACCGTCCTCGCCCTGGGCATCATCATCCAGGCCGTCTCAAGCGCCGGCCTCGCCTACGCCTACAGCACCGTCACGGCCCGCCTGACCCAGGGCAAGATCGTCCCGCACCTCCGCGAGCAGCTCTACTCGAAGCTGCAGCACCTGAGCTTCGGCTTCTTCGACCACCATGGCTCGAACTCGATCTTCAACCGCGTCACCGGCGACGCCCAGAACACCCGCCTCTTCGTCGACGGCGTCATCCTCCAGGGCATCACCACCCTGCTCACGCTGGCCGCCTACGCGGTCTTCATGGGCCGCATCCATGCCGGCCTCACCGCGGCCTGCCTCAGCGTCGCGGTCCCGCTCGCCGTCCTCACCAACACCTACTCCGCCCGCCTCCGGCCCCAGTACCTCCGCAACCGCGAGCTCTCGGACGGCATGGTCCTCCTCTTCACCGAGAGCGTTCGCGGGATGCAAACCGTGAAGGGCTTCGCGGCGGAGCCCCAGCAGGTCCGGCGCTTCGAAGCCGCCAACGACCAGGTCTCCGGCCAGCAGCGCCGCATCTTCCGCGACCTCTCGCTCTTCACCCCCTTTACCCAGATCCTGTCGCAGTCGAGCCTCGTCATCCTCTTCGCCTACGGCGGCTGGCTCTACGTGCACGGCCGCATCCCGCTGGGCGGCGGCCTCGTCGTCTTCGCGGGCCTCCTCCAGCAGTTCACCGCGCAGGTGGCCAACCTCTCGACCATCACCAACTCCGTCCAGCAGAGCCTCGCCGCGGCCCGCCGCGTCTTCGAGGTCCTCGACGCGCCCGTCGACGTCACGAACAAGCCGGGCGCGAAGAGCAACGGCCGCCTGGCCGGGAAAGTCGTCTTCGACGACGTCGCGTTCGGGTACTCGCCGGACAAGGCGGTGCTGGAGGGCCTGTCGTTCGAGGCGAAGCCGGGCCAGATCATCGGGATCTTCGGACTGACGGGCGCGGGCAAGAGCACCCTCCTCAGCCTCATCCCGCGCTTCTACGACCCGCGCCGCGGCCGCATCCTCGCGGACGACACGGACCTGCGGGACCTGGATCTCGACGCCTTCCGCCGCCAGGTCGGCATCGTCCCGCAGGACACCTTCCTCTTCTCGAATACCATCGCAGCGAACATCGCCTTCGGCCACCCGGGCGCCACCCTGGAGGAGATCCAGGAAGCCGCGCGCCTCGCGTCGGCCGACGAATTCATCTCGGCGCTGCCGAACGGGTACGACACCGTCCTGGGTGAGTTCGGCGTCGACCTCTCGGGCGGCCAGCGTCAGCGCCTGGCGCTCGCCCGCGCCCTGCTGCTCCAGCCCTCCATCATGATCCTCGACGACCCAACCGCCTCCGTGGACCCGAAGACCGAGAACGAAATCGTGGCGGCGCTGGGCCGAGCGTCCGCGGGACGGACGACCTTCGTGGTCTCCGGCCGCGTCAGCCTCCTCCGCCGCGCGGACCGGATCCTGGTCCTGGAGGGCGGCCGCCTGAGCCGTTCCGGGTCCCATGACGAGCTCGTCCACGCGCCCGGCCCCTACCGGGAGACCGCGCTGCTCCAGATCATGGACCTCGCGGCGCCGGAGGTCCGTTCATGAGCGCGCCGGTCGACCAGAAAACGTCTTCGCCGGCGCCCACGCGGCGCCGCTCGCCGTTCGGCGCCATCACCTTTTACCGCGATGAGGAACGGGAGCGCGACCAGGCGCCGCTGGAGTTCGGGCTGATCCGGCGCATCGCCACGTACACGCGGCCCTATGCCTTCAAGCGCAACGCGCTCTTCGTCCTGACCTTCCTGCGCGGCCTCCAGCTCCCCCTGTTGGCGTGGATGATCGGCCGGACCCTGAGCGGGCCGATCGCCGACCGCGACGCGCGCGGGATCGCGATCCACGCGGCCGCGTACTTCGGCCTGGCGCTCTTCATGGTCGTCACGCTGCACTTCCGCTACCGCTACGCGCTGGAGCTCGGCGAGGCGGTCGCGCACGACATGCGGAGGGACCTCTTCAAGAAGCTGATGACCCTGCCCATGTCGTTCTTCACGAGGACGAAGTTCGGCAAGCTGATCAGCCGGCTCACCTCGGACATCGACAGCATCCGCCTGGGCGTCCAGGACGTGGCCTACGTCATGATCGTCCAGGGCATGCAGATGGCCGTCTCGGCGGCCCTGATGCTGTACTACGACTGGATCCTCTTCTCCCTGATGATCGTCCTGGCCCCGCTGGTCTGGGTCGTGAACCGCCGCTACCGCCGCGAGATGAGCCGGCGGGTCCGGAAGGTCCAGGAGTCCTGGAGCAAGCTGGCGTCGACGCTGTCCGAGTCCGTCAGCGGCGTCCGCGTGACCCAGGCCTTCGTCCGGCAGGAGATCAACCTGAGCTTCTTCCGCGACCTGATCGGCGAGCACAGCCAGAACAACCTGGGCGTGGCGCAGACCTCGGCCGTCTATGTGCCGCTGCTGCAGCTCAAGAGCCAGCTCTTCCTGGGCGCCATGGCGCTCCTGGGCGGCTACGGGGCGCTGCGCGGCGAGGGATGGCTGCACATGCCGGTGGCCGACGTCGTCATGTTCTTCTTCCTGGCGAACCTCTTCTTCGAGCCGGTGCAGGCGATCGGCAACCAGCTCAACCAGGCCCTCACCGCGATGGCGGGAGCGGAGCGCTACTTCCGGCTGCTGGACGAGAAGCCCGACTGGACGGACGCGCCCGAGGCCCTGCCCCTGAACGACCTGAAGGGCGGCGTGCAGTTCGAGGGCATCGACTTCGAATATCAGCCCGGGCGCCCGGTGCTGTCCGGGATCTCCTTCGACGTCCAGCCGGGCCAGACGGTGGCGCTGGTCGGCCACACCGGCAGCGGCAAGTCTACCATCGTGGGCCTCCTGCAGAAGCTCTACCTGCCCATTCGGGGGATGATCCGGGTGGACGGGACGGACCTGAACCGGATCACCTGCGACTCGCTGCGCGCGCGCATGGGCAGCGTCCAGCAGAACAACTTCCTCTTCTCGGGGACGCTGCTCGACAACATCCGCTTCGCGCGGCCCGACGCATCGGAGGCGGACGTGCGCGCGACCCTGAAGGCCCTGGATTGCGTGGACCTCTTCGACGCGATGCCCGACGGCCTGTCGACGAAGGTGACCGAAGGCGGCGCCTCGCTGTCGTTCGGCCAGCGGCAGCTGGCGTGCTTCGCGCGTGCGATGCTGGCGGATCCGCGCATCGTGGTGCTCGACGAAGCCACCAGCGCGATCGACAGCATGACGGAGGCGCGACTGCAGCGCGCCCTTGAAGTACTGCTCCGCGGCCGCACGGCCTTCGTGGTGGCGCACCGCCTCAGCACGATCCGGAAGGCGGATCTGGTGCTCGTGCTCGACCAGGGGAAGATCGTCGAGCGCGGGACGCACGACGAGCTGCTGAAGCAGAACGGCGTCTACGCCCGCCTCCACCAGGAGTTCATCGGGCGGGCGTGCTGATCACTTCCCCGTCGTCAGGAACTCGAGGTCGGCCCGGGCGCTCCTGTACTCGTAGTGGGCCATCTGGCCCGTTTCGACGGACTTCTTGAGATAGTCCGATGCCTTCGCCTTGTCGCCGGCGATCAGAGCGCTGCTGCCCACGTAGTAGAAGACCTCGCACTTCCGGGCCGGCGTGTCCGCGACCTCCAAGAGGTCCTTCTCGGCCAGGTCTCCGGCAAGGAACGACATGATTTTCGCTTTCAGGTCGCCGGACTTCCCCGCGCTCCGATCCTTAAGATACTTCTTCAGATCCTCCCGCGCGGCGGCGCCGTCGCCCTGCCGGCCGCGGACCAGGGTGATCCGGATCTGCGCGTAGTCCGGGAGGCCGCCCTTCTCCAAGGCCTGGCGGTAATCCACCAGGGCGTCCTTCCATTCGCGCGTGTCGTAGCGCAGGCAGCCCCGCATGTACGAGCACCAGCCGTCTTTCGGGCTGATCTCGATGGCCTTCTCGCAATCCGCGAACGCGCCCTTCCGGTCGCCCTGTTCCATCTTCGTGGCCGCGCGATTGGCGTACGCATGGGCATCTTCGGCATCGAGCTCGATCGCCTTCGTGTAATCCGCGATCGACCCGATGAGATCTCCCTTGGCGTGCTTCGCCAAGCCGCGGGTGCGGAAGCCGTCCGCCTCCTCCGGGTCGATCTCGATCGCGCGGTCGCAATCGGCGATCGCCCCGTCAAGATCGCCCTTCTGGATCTTCACCCAGCCTCGATTCGCCAGCGCCTCCGTCTCCTTCGGGTCGAGCTCCAGCGCCCGATCGTAATCCGCGATCGACGCGTCATAGTCCTGTTGTGCGCCCCTCGCCCAGCCCCGCGTGGTAAACGCCATCGCCATCTTGGGGTCGAACTCGATCGCCTTCGTGCAATCCGCGACGGCGCCCTCCAGGTCGCCCTTGTGGCTCTTGGAAAGACCGCGGTTGTGCCAGGCGTGCGCGTGCTTCGGGTCGAGCGCGAGGGCCTTGTCGCAGTCCTGGATCGCGCCGTCGTAGTCCTCCAGGTTGTTCTTCGCCCAGGCCCGGTTGTTCCACGAGTTGACGTGCTTCGGATCCAGCTCCAGCGTCCGCGTGCAGTCCTTGATCGCGCCTTCGTCGTCGCCCTTCTTGACCTTGGCCCAGGCGCGATTGGCCCACGAGGTGACGTTCTGGGGGTCGAGCTCGATGGCCTTCGTGCAGTCCTCGATGCCGGCGTCGAAATCACCCCGGCAGATCCGGGCGTAGCCGCGGTTGTCGTACGCGAACGTCAGCTTCGGATCGAGCTCGATCGCGCGGGTCGTGTCCGCGATCGCGCCGTCCCAGTCCCCCTTCCGGGCCTTGGCCCAGCCGAGGTTGCCGTGGGCGGTCGCATACCTCGGATCCAGCTGGACCGCCTTCGCGATGTCCTCGATTCCTCCGTCGGGATCGCCCTTGCTGACCTTCGCCCAGCCCCGGTTGTTCCAGCCGAGCGCCATCTTGGGGTCGAGGTCGAGGGCCTGGGTGCAGTCGTCGATGCACTGGTCGAAGTCGCCCTTGCATCCCTTCGCCCAGCCTCGGTTGTTGTAGGCGTAGGCGTCCTTGGGGTTCAGCTCGATCGCGCGGTTGCAGTCGGCGATGCCGCCGTCGAAGTCGTTCTTGTTGATCTTGGCCCAGCCCCGGTTGTTCCAGGCGGTCGCGTGGTTGGGGTTCATCTCGATCGCCCGGTTGCAGTCGACGATCGCGCCGTCGTTGTCGCCCTTGCTGACCCGCGCCCAGGCGCGGCAATTGAGCGCGTTGAAGTCGTTCGGCTCCAGCTCGAGGGCCTTCGTGCAGTCGTCGCAGGATCCTTCGTAGTCCTTCTTGTTGGCCCGGGCGAGACCGCGGTTGGCGTACGCCAAGGCCAGCTTCGGATCCAGCTCGAGGGCCCGCGTGCAGTCCACGATCGCGCCGTCGTAGTCCTTCTTGTAGAACCTCGCGAAGCCGCGGTGGCTGTGCGCGCTCGCCAGCGCGGGATTCAGCTCGATCGCCTTGGCGCAATCCGCGATGGCGCCGTCGTAGTCCAGCTGATAGACCTTGGCGCAGCCGCGTCCGCTGTAGGCGGCGGCGTTCTTGGGATCCAGCTCCAGGCCCTGCGTGTAGTCGTCGGCAGCGCCTTTCCAATCGTATTTGGACAGCTTCGCCTTGCCCCGGCCCCACCAGGCGTCGATCAGCTTCGGGTCCAGCTCGAGAGCCTGGCTGTAGTCCGCGATCGCGCCGAAGGCGTCCTTCTTGCCGACCCGGAAGTCGCCGCGGATCCGGTAGGAGTTCGCCCGCTCGGGGGCGACCTCGATGGCGCGGGTGTAGTCGGCGAAGGCGGGCCCGAGCTCCAGGTGGGATTCCCGGACGGCGCCGCGGGCGAGGTAGGCCTCCACGGACTTCGGGTCGAGCTCGATGGCCTTGCTGAAGTCGGCGTCCGCGCCTTCCAGGTCTCCCTGCGCCTGCTTCTTCCGTCCGGAGTTCAGGGCTTCCTTCGAAGCCTCCGCGGCCATCGCGCTGCGGATCTCTTTGAGGATCTCCTTGCTGAGCGCGGAGAGGTCCGGATCCGCGTCCTTCGCGGCGGTCTCGAGCGCGGGAATCGCCGCCTTGCCCAGCTTGGCGATCTGGACGCGAGCCTTCGCGCGGACGTCGATATCGGGCGAGCGCAGTTCTTCGACGAGCTGCTCCGGAGTGCCCTGCAGAACGAGAACGAGCAGGAGGAGGATCATCGCCGTATTGTACCCCGGAAGTTGAACCCCGGCAGGCTACTTGGCCGCCGTCACCGTGCGGGTGGACCAGAGGCGGACGACGCCGTTGCCGACGCCCACGGCCATGATCCGGCCGTCCGGCGAGAACGCCACCCCCGGCACGGGCTCGCCGACGCGGATCACCCCGAGGGGGGCGCCGCCGCGGGCGTTCCAGACGCGCAGGGTGGCGTCAAAGGACGCGGTGACGACCCACTGGCCGTCCGGCGAGTAGGCGATGGCGTTGACCTTCTGGGTGTGGCCGCTCAGGGACTGCCGGCGGCCGGAGGCGACGTCGGTCAGGAAGACGGCGCCTTCGTTGCTGCCCGTGGCCAGCTGCTGACCGTCCGGCGAGAAGGCCGCGCAGCGCACGACGCCCTCGTGCCCCCCGTCGAGGATCCGGTGATCGTCCCAGGACTTGGGGTCCAGGAGCCAGACCTGGCGTTCCGCGGAGCCGACCGCGATCGTCCGCCCGTCCCGGCTGATCGCGAGGCACATCGCGCCTTTCGGGAACCAGCCGGTGGACGCCTGCTGGACGCCGCGCTCGAAATCCCAGAGGCGGGCGGTCCCGTCGGTGCTGCTCGACGCCAGGAGGCCGCCGTCAGTGAAGGCCAGGCCGGTGACCTGCAGGTCGTGGCCCTTCAGGGGCGCTCGTTCGGCGCCGTCGGCGCTCCAGACGCGCAGCGAGCCGTTGAGGAACCCGCCGGCGATCCAGCGGCCGTCGCGCGAGACGGCGGCCGAGATGGGCATGATCCCGATGGCGAGGACTTTCTTCTGCGCGCGGCCCGCGACGTCCCAGAGCCGGATCGTGCGGTCGAAGCTGCCCGTCACGAGGCTCTTGCCGTCCGGCGAGAAGGAGATCAGGTGCACGCCGTTCTCATGGCCGCGCAGCGGCGCCAGCTCTTCCAGTCCGGCCGGCGCGTCGGGATCCGGCGCGGGCGCCGCGGGCTTGGGATCGGCCTTGGGCGCCGGCTTGGGATCGGCGGGCTTGGCCGACGCGATGAGCTTGTCCTGGGCGTCCTTCTTCCCCGCCGCGGCCGCCTTGTTCTTCGGCTCTTCCTTGAGGGCCTGGCCGAACGCCACGAGCGCGTCGGCCGGCTTGTTCTGGATCATCAGGCGCTTGCCTTCGGCGACGAACTGGGCCGCGGCATCCGCCTTCATCTGGGACTCGTCGGGGGCGGACAGCTTGATAATCGCGAACGCCAGGAACGACGCCGCCAGCGCCGCGGCGACGCCGATCTTCCAGTAGCGTCGGGGAGAGCGCGGGCAGGTCGCCAGCACGCGGCGTCCCTCAAGCCAGCGCGACAGGTCGTCCGCCATCGCGACCGCCGAGGGATAGCGGTCCTCCGGCGACTTGCAGAGGGCGCGCATGCAGATCGTCTCGAGCGCCTTGTCGGTCGACGCCAGCGTGGTGCGCCGGGTGGTCGAGGGCGGCGAGATGGGATCGCGGATGGTCTTGATGACGATGTCCAGCGCGTTCATGCCCTGGAACGGCAGGCGGCCCGTCAGGACCTCGTAGAGCATGATGCCGAGGGACCACACGTCGGTGCGGCAGTCGACATCCTTCGCGCCCTGCGCCTGCTCGGGGCTGACGTAGGCGGGCGTTCCGAGGAGGAAGCCCGAGCCCGTCAGGGACCCGCCGTTCTCCTTGGTCGCCTGCTTGGCCAGGCCGAAGTCGGTGACGTGGGGCACGCTCTGGGCATCGATCAGGATGTTGGCCGGCTTCAGGTCCCGGTGGATGACGCCGTGGCGGTGCGCGTGGTCGACCGCGAGGGCGACGTCGCGCAGGACGGAGATCTTCTGGCGCAGCTTGGTCGTCTTCCCATCGCGCCATTCCTGGAACTGGACGCCCTCGATGAGCTCCATCGCGATGTAGCGGCGATCGCCGAGGACGCCCGCTTCGTAGACGCTGACGATGTTCGGATGCTTGGGCAGGGCCGCGCAGAAGCGCGCCTCGCGGACGAAGCGCTCTTCGTCCTCGGCGAGCTCCGCGGGGTCGGAGTCCGAGGTGACCCGGAGCATCTTGATGGCGACCTTGCGGCCCAGGTCCCGGTCTTCCGCCTCGTAGACAACCCCCATGCCGCCGCGGCCCAGCTTGCGGCCGAGCTTGTAGCGGCCCATGCGCTCCGGGGGCGGCGGGGTCTCGAGGAGCGCGTCGACCTGCTCCTGGGTGAGGACGCCGTTGGTGACGAGGGCGGCGCTGAGGCTGCTGGGATTGGACTGGTTCGGGACTGAGGACTCGTCAAGCCGGTCGAGGAGATCGCTGAGCTGGTGCTCGGAGATCAGACCCTGATCGACGGCCTTCCGGCCGACGTACTCGTCCGGAGGCTTGACGCGCTGACGATTCTTGGTGGAGGTTTCCTTCCCCATACCACTCCCATGTGCTTCCCCCCTCTCAAGACCGCGTCCCCCTCCATTCAATTTAGAGTATATCCCATGGGTTTCGTTTCCGGAAAAATTCGAATTCGAATCTCTTCCCGGCCCCCGGCGGGCTGCCGGGCCTGCTTGACCCGCCTTTCCCGGCCCCCGTACAATGGCCCCATGCTTGCCACGCGCGTCCGCCAGAAGGAAGGGACCTTCTACTTCGTGAGCTACAAGGCCCCCGACCTGCTCCGCAAGGTCCGTTTCATCAGCCGCTTCCACCTCGAGGGCGAGACCATCGCGGCCCAGCCGGCCGGCGACGACGAGGTCGCCCATTTCATCGCCGCCATCGAGCAGAGCGACAAGGCCTTTCAACGATCGCTGAACCGCCGCAAGGTCAAGGCCATCGTCAACTTCTTCGAGACCGCGGCCTCTCAGCCGCTCGTCCCGGGGGCCGTGCTGCTCTTCACCGACGAGACCCTGAAGTTCGAGCCCCTGGGCGACTACAAGTCCATGGGCAACCTGCGCGAGCCCGGCGGGCAGTTCCTCGTGATCGACGGCCAGCACCGCGTGGCGGGCCTTCACTTCTTCCAGAACAAGCACCCGAAGGAAGCCGATCAGATCGAAGTCCCCTGCATGGTCTTCGACGGCAAGAGCGCGGACTTCGCGACCGAGATGTTCGTCGTCATCAACTCGACCCACACGCGCATCAACAAATCGCACCTCATCGACCTCTACGAGAAGGTCTCCTGGGAGAGCCCCGAGAAGAAGTTCGCCGCCAAGGTGGTGAACCTGCTTTACGGCTCCGACGACTCCCCCTTTCAGTACAAGATCAACCGCCTGGGCGGGCGCTCGCGGCAGGAGAAGTGGATCCTGCAGTCCGAGCTCTTCAACGAGATTCACAAGCTCGTCGAGGCGCGGCCGAAGTTCTTCAAGAAACCCGAGAAGGCCTACGAGCTGTTCCGCGACTACTTCAAGGCCGCCGCGGCGGTCCTCCAGGAAGGCTGGGGGCGGAACGACAAGTTCATGATCACCAAGGACGTCACCCTGAAGGCGCTCGTCCGCGTGCTCGGCCAGTTGATCCTCCAGAAGAAGCTGATCGAGCACTGGAAGTCCGGCGAGGGGCCGAAGGTGTTCGAGACGTTCCTCGCCGCCTGGCGGGAGGAAGTCCCGAAGTTCCGCTCCGAGGGCTTCTACGAGCGCTTCCCTGCCAAGGGCCAGGTCGAGCGGGTGCGGCGCATCCACCAGGACCTGCTCCGGCCGCTCGGCCTCGAATCTCCCGAGGAACCGGAAGACGATTAGCGAGACGCGCAACGCCGCGGAGCTATCGCGAAAGGCCTACGCGGCCATGGCGGCGTCCTTCTCCCCTCTGCCCCGCCATCTCGTCGCCAGCTTCAGGCTCTGGCACTACCCCAACGCCGGCCCCCAGTCGTCCTGGGCCGTCTTCCACGGTCGCGTCGACGACCCGATGGCCGGCGCCCCGCGCGTGCGGAGGCTGGTCTGGGACCGGGACGCGGATCTCGAGCGCCTGGCGCTGGGCACGAGACGGCGGCCCCAGCTGGAGCCAACGCTGACCCGTGTCGAGACCGAGATCGACGGCCACCTTCTCTCGGCCTTCATGAGGTCCGCCGGGCGCCTGAGCATGCCCCGACATCGCCTCACGCGTCCCTACGTCTCCGGCCAGCCGCCGGAGTTCGGGCTTGAAGGCTTCGACCTGGAAGGCCGCGACGGCCGCCCCGTCGTCCGGATGGAGTGGGAGCGCAACCCGCCCCTCCAGATGGAAGGCGTCGCCGGCTGGGCCGATCAGGTCCGGGACTGGCTCCGCCGCAGCCTGCCGTAGGCGAGCGTCGCGAGCGCCAGCGCCGCCGACAGCAGCAGGCCGACGTTCGACGGAACGGCCGAGCCGCAGCCGCAGGGGTCGTTTTCCTTTCCCACCTTCGAGGTGCGCGGCGCCGGAGGGATCGGCGCCACCGGCGACGCCGACGCTTCCGTCGAGTTCGAGCTCTCGGAGCAGCGGACCAGCGCCGAGACGACGTAGAAATACGGACCGCCCGTCAGCGGCGTGTCGACGTAGGAGTTCGTCGTGACGACGGCGAGCTGCAGCTCCTGTCCCGAGATCGTCGAGCGCTTCACGTTGTAGGCCGTGGCGCCGCTCACCGTGTTCCACGTGAGCGAGATCTGATTGGTGCTCCCCAAAGCCGTCAGGCCCGCGGGCGTCGCGGGCGGAGGCGCCGGCGGATCCCCGACCGTGCCGCCGTTGTAGAGCGTCGTGATCTCCGTGGTGGAGAGCGCGCGGTCGTAGATCCGCACGTCGTCGACGATGCCGTCGGCCTGGTACTGGGCGCTGCCGCCGGCCGGATTGTTGATGCCGATGAGCCACGGTTCATTCACGTACCCGGCCCACGCCGTCGCGCCGACCGGGAACGGCGCCGTGGCGTTGAAGCCCGGCGCCTGGCCGTCGATGTAGACCCGGACTTCGTGGGCCGTCATGTCGACGACGCCGGCCACGTGGTACCAGACCCCGACCGTCACCGAGCCCGCGCCGTAGCCGGCCGGATAGTAGTCCGGAGCGGTCCCCATCCAGTGGCCCATGACGAAGGAGTTGCCGGCCAGCGACAGGCCTTCGTGAAGGCCGGTCTTGAGCACGATGCCGTACTGCGTGTCGTTCCCCGTGGCGGCCGGGATGCTGTTCGCCTTGAACCAGGCCGACAGCGTGAAGCTGCCGTTCTGGACGTTGTCGAGCGCCGCGCTGCGACCGAGCGAGATGTAGTTGACCCCGCCCGCCGAGGTCACGCTCCGAAGCCGCGCGCTGCCGCAATCCAGCACGTTGTGCGGCGTGGCGATGCGTGCGGGGATATCGGTGACGGCCGTGACGGCGCCGGTCCAGATGCCGTCCGCGCTTGCGATGGCGTCCTCGGCCGGACCGGCCGTCTCGTCAAGTCTCCAGTACCCGATGGGGCCCGTCGCCTGCCGTGCCGGCGATCCCAGCGCCAGCGCCGCCATCATCCCCAGCAGGCAGAATCCGACCCAGACTTTCTTCGTGTCGCCCATTTAACCCTCCCAGATCCTTGGGGAGGGTAAACATGGGCAGAACGGAGCTAACGCGGGTCATGCATAATGGGTGGAGAAAACAACCAGGATGGTTTCTCGCCTGCTACAGCAGCTCGCGGATCGGCTCCACGCCCGAGTCCACCAGGTACTGCGGACGGCCCTGCGGGTCGTCCACCGTGGCGGTGCGGACGTCGATGCCGATGCGATGGTAGAGGGTCGCGAACACTTCCTGGAAGCTCACGGGACGCTCGGTGACGTGGCCGCCGCTGCGGTCGGTGGCGCCGATCACCTGGCCGGTCTTCATGCCGCCGCCGGCCAGCAGCGCGAAGGTCACGGCGGGCCAGTGGTCGCGACTGTTGTCCTTGTTGATCTTCGGCGTGCGGCCGAACTCGCCCCAGACCACCACCGACACGTCCTTGTCGAGCCCGCGCTCGTGGAGATCGGTCACCAGCGCGCAGAGGCCCTGGTCGAGCATCGGGAACTCGACGCGGGACATCGGGAAGTTCATGCCGTCGGGGCCGTGCCAGTCCCAGCGGCTGTAATTGAGCGAGACCACGCGGGCGCCGGCCTCAACCAGGCGTCGCGCCACGAGGAAGTTGCGCACCATCCGGGGCGCGCCGTCGCGCTGGTACGTGACGTCGTTCGCGCCGTAGCGCTCGACGATGCGGGGGTCCTCCTTGGAGAGGTCCAGCGCGTCGACGAGCGCCGAGGTGGTCAGGATGTCCATCGCCTGCTGGCCGTAGCGATCGACGCCGTCCATCGAGCCGCTCTGATCGGCGTCGCGACGGAAGGTGTCCATGGACCGCAGGAGGCTGGTCCGATCGCGCAGCCGCTCGAGCGAAATGCCCTGCAGCGTCATCCCCTCGGGCTTGCCCAGCGGGTCCTTGGCGACCAGCGTCATGGGCGCGTGGGCGGGCCCGACGTAGCCCGCGCCGTAAGGGTCGCCCCACGTGCGGGTCGAGCTCGGGTACATGAGGGAGAGGTTGGGCGGCACGCCCTTCCCCGTCGGGCCCTGGAGCCGGGACACGAAGGCGGCCATGGTCGGCCAGCCTCCGGCAGGCTTCACCTCCTTGTGGGTGCGGCCCGTCATGCACTGGTAGCCGTCGTGATGGCCTTCCGAATCCGCGATCGAGCGGATGAGGGCGAACTTGTCCATCATCCGGGCCATGCGGGGGAAAAGCTCACAGATCTGGATGCCCGGCACGTTCGTGCTGATCGGCCGGAACTCGCCCCGGATTTCGGACGGAGCGTTGGGCTTCAGGTCGAAGGTGTCCAGATGGGAGGGGCCGCCGGGCAGGAAGACGTTGATGATCGACTTATGAGAGCTGCCGCTGCCGGCGCGGGCTTCGACGGACAGGAGCTGGGAAAGCGAGAGGCCGCCCGCGGCCATGCCGCCGATACGGAGGAAGGCGCGGCGGGACATCGGCGCCCAGTCGCGCTCCTGTCGTCCGTTGGGGCCGCCCAGCAGGTTCAACATCGAACGCCCTCCTGCATAACTTACACATCCCTATAGCCGGGGAATTGCGAAATGTTGCAACGCCCTCGACTCTTAATTGGCAAAAGGGGGCCCGGATGGGACGGGAAACAGGAAGCAGGAAACCGGAAACAGAAGAGCGGGTGCGGCTCTACGTGGGAACGGTGTCCGGGGTGCTGTGTACTGGAGGGGGGGTTACTCGTCCCCGCCCTCTTTCGAGAAGCGTTCTTGGAGCTTCGAGAGCGCCGCTTTCTGGATCTGGCGGACGCGCTCCCGGGTGAGGCGGAGCTTGCGGCCGATCTCATCCAGCGTCATCGGGTGGCCTTCGTAGAGGCCGAAGCGCAGGCGGAGCACCGCGGCCTCGCGGTCGCTGATCGAGCCAAGCAGCGTCGCGATGCGCTCCAGGTCGGCATGGGAGGGCGACGAGCCGCCTTCCGAGGACTGGCGGTCCTGGCGCTCGTCGGCGACCTCGCCGGTCGCGGCCCACATCACGTCCAGGCTCACCGGACGGGCGAAGTTTTCCGACGCCCGGATTGCGCGCTTGAGGATCTCAACGCCTTCCTTCCCGAGGCCCATCTCGACGGCGGCCTCGGCGATCTCCGGAACGCGGCCGTGCTTCTGCAGGAAGCCGTGCTCGAGAGTCTTCCACTTGGCGATGATTTCGACCAGGTACGAGGGGAGCCGCACCGTCTTGCCCGTGTTGATCAGCGCGCGGCGCATCGCCTGCTGGATCCACCACGTGGCGTAGGTCGAGAAGCGGCACTTGCGGGCGGGGTTGAACTTCTCGACCGCATGGAGCAGGCCCAGGTTGCCTTCCTCGATGAGATCGAGCAGGGACAGACCGCGATTGGCGAAGTACTTGGCGATCGAGACGACCAGCCTCAGGTTGGCGCGGATGAAGTCCTCGCGCGCCTTCAGGGCGTCCTTCCGCTCCTCTTCCTTGGAAGAGCCGATCTTCTTCATCCGCCGGGCGAGCTGCATCTCTTCCTTGGCGGTGAGCAGAGGAACAGCCTGGATCTCCTTGAGGTATTGCTCGACGCCGGACTCCTGACGGACCAGGCCTGCCAATGCCATGTGGCCTCGCATTATACGGGCGGGGCGATTCGAATCAATATCTGCTTGATGGGTTTCGCCGGGAAACTTTCAGGCGCGGAAAGCCTACTCCGTCCCCTTCTTGGGCGGCTTCTTCGTGGGATCGATCCGGACGATCTCAAACACCTGATCGATCATGTTCAACTGCATCCCCGAAGTGCCGTACCCCTCGAAATTCCATCCGAACCATTGCTTCGAGAACGACCCTTCGTACCACTTCCCCTCGATCTTCACGCGATACTTCTTCCGCGAATCGATGTGGGAGGATTCCGACGAAGAGCCAACGGGAATTTTTTTCAGCTTTGTTTCAGCCATCCGTTCCTTCTCCCTCGACGAGCTCGCAGGAGTGCGGCGGGCCGCTATCGCTGCGGGTTCGAAGGTCAACGAGGCAATCATACCAAAAAGAAGTCGTCCGGATCTCACTCTTTCTTGAGCTTTCAACGACGTTTTTGTGAACGAGGAAAGGGGGGAAAGTTCCCCGTCATACCCCTCTTATAGAGGCGTAACCTTCTCGATACCATAGAGATATTGCCGATGACGGCCGGCGTGGCCGGGGATGGCTTCGGATTCAAATTGGGGGGCTTTTTCCCGCCGGGGCGCTACTTCTGCTCGATCCGGTAGAGGTTCGACTCCGTGCGGATGAAGAACGACTTCCCCGCGATCGCCGGAGTCTGCTTGCACTCCTTGCCGCCGTCGAGCTTGTTCTTCGCGATCTCTTTGTACTCGCGGCCCGGCTGGATCACCGTCGCGCTCCCGTCTTCCGCGAAGAAGTAGATCACGCCGTCGGCATAGAGCGGCGACGCCGAGAAGGCCGGGCCCGTCACGCGATTGACCCAGACCTGCTCGCCCGTTTTGGCGTCGATGCAGCCGGCGGTCGCGTTGTCGTCGACCGAGAAAATCAGATCGTCCACCAGCACCGGAGAGGGTTTGTGGCCGATGCCTTTCCTCTTCCCTCTCCAAGCGATATGGCTGCTCGTCACGTCGCCTTTACCATCAGGACGGATGGCGATGATTTCCCTTTCCGCGCCGGTTGTGACGTAAACCAGTCCGTTCCCGTACAGGCTGCGCGCCGCCGGCGAGTGGCTGGGATAGGACACCAGCCAGAGAGGCTTCCCGGTCGCGGCATCCAGCGACACGGCCGCAGAGGATGCTGGGGTAATCAGCTGATGCTTCCCCGCCACGTCGATGACGATCGGCGTGCTGAAGCCCTTCATCGAATCGCCATCCTTGCCGTTCTTGCCGAAGTCGTGGTTGCGCTCGCTCTTCCAGACGGTTTGCCCCGTCTTCTTGTCGAGCGCGACGAGGTAGCGCACGTCGTAGCCGTCGTGAGTGAGGATCAGAAGATTGCCGTGCACGATCGGCGACGAGCCGGCGCCGCGCCAATGATTGCAGTGAAGATCGTTCCGCACCCAGAGGGGCTTGGCGGTCTTGGTGTCGAGGCACGCGGTCCCGTAGGTGCCGAAGGTCACGTAGATCCGGCCTTCTTCGATGACCGGCGTCGGCGACGCGTAGCTGTTGAACTTCATCCAGAGCTCGTCGGGCTTCTCGACCGTGAAGAGCTTCACGTCGTGCTCGATCTTTCCGGTCTCGCGGTCGAGGCAGAGGACGAAGAGCTCCTTGCCGTCGGGCGTGCCCGTCGTCAGCCAGACTTGCTTGCCCCAGACCACCGGCGAGGACCAGCCCTTCCCGTGGATCGCGGTCTTCCAGACGACGTTCTTGGTCTCGCTCCACTCGCGGGGCAGGCTCGTCGCGTCGGAGTGACCCGTGCCCCCCGGTCCGCGGAATTCCGTCCAGTTCTCTTCGGCCCGGTTTGCGCTCACGCCCAGCAGCGTGCCGAGCACCAATGCCGTTTGCATCCAACGATTCATCGAGTTTCCTCGTTAAGGGTTCGACATTATATACGCTGGTCTGCCCGGATTCCCCGAGAAGATGAAGCGCGAAAATCGCATCCTGCTGCGGACGCCGACGACGGCCGACTCGGCCGAGTTCCTGGACTTCGTCCGGCAGAGCCGGCGGCTCCACCGCTCCTGGGTGGCTCCCCCGTCGACGCGGAAGGCCTTTCTCGCGTACGTCGGCCGCTGCCGCCGCGACGACTTCACGGGCCTGCTCGCCCGGCGGATCGAGGACGACGCCATCGTCGGCGTTTTTAACCTGAGCCAGATCTTTCGGGGCGGCTTTCAGAACGCCTACCTGGGGTACTACGGAAGTTCGCGGTACCGCGGCCGCGGATACATGACCGAGGGAATGGCGCTGCTCCTGGGCTACGCGTTCCGGACCCTCCGCCTCCATCGGTTGGAGGCCAACGTCCAGCCGCGGAACGCGGCGTCGATCGCTCTCGTGCGGCGCTGCGGCTTCCGGAAGGAAGGCTTCTCCCCGCGCTACCTGAAGGTCGCCGGACGCTGGAGGGACCATGAGCGCTGGGCCATCACGGCCGAGGACTGGCGGGAGCGCTTGACCTCCCGGCGCCAGGTGGGAGAATAGGTCGATGCTCGCGCTGCTCCTCGCTTTGTTCCTGGTCCAGGAAGCGCCGCCGGACCTGGGGACGCGCAAGGGCGGAGTCGACTGGCCCTGCTTTCTCGGCCCGAACCATGACGGCACGTCCCCCGAGCGCGGCCTCCCCCCGACCTGGCCCGTCGAGGGGCCGCGGCGCGTCTGGCAGCGCGACCTCGCGGAGAGCTACGCCACCTGCTCCATCCAGCGCGGCCGCCTCTTCATTTTCGACCGTCCCGGGCCGAAGTTCCGCCTGGCCTGCCTCAACGCCGAGACCGGCGACGAACTCTGGACCTTCCAGTACGGATCCGACTACTCCGACGGCTACGGCGCCGGCAACGGCCCTCGCTGCTGCCCCGTCGTCGACGACGACCGCGTCTACACCTTCGGCCCCGACGGGATCCTCCACTGCCTGCGTGTCCGCGACGGCGCTGTGGTGTGGAAGAAGAATACGTCCGACGACTTCCGTGTCGTCCCGAACTTCTTCGGGGTCGGCAGCACGCCCCTCATCGAGGGCGACCTCCTCATCACCCTGATCGGCGGCAGCCCGCCGGGCAGCCCCGACATCATGAGCGGCGACACGAAGGGCGCGGGCAGCGGGATCGTCGCCTTCGACAAGCGCACGGGGGTCGTGAAGTACAAGGTCACCGACGAGCTCGCGAGCTACTCGAGTCCGACGGTGGCGACGATCAACGGACGACGCTGGGGTTTCGTCTTCACCCGCGGCGGCCTCGTCGGCTTCGAGCCCGCGAGCGGCAAGGTGGACTTCCAACATCCCTGGCGCGCCCGCAGCGTCACGACCGTGAACATCAGCAACCCCGTCGTCGCCGGAGACCTGGTGCTGGTCTCCGAGGCCTACGGGGTCGGCAGCTCGGTCGTCCGCGTGAAGCCCGGCGGCTGCGACGTCGTCTGGGAGGACGGCCGGAAGCGCGACCGCGCGCTCATGGCCTACTGGAACACGCCGATCCACGTCGACGGGTATGTCTACGGCTCCAACGGCCAAGGTTCCGACGCGGACCTGCGCTGCGTCGAGATGGCGACCGGGAAGCTCGCGTGGAGCGCGCCCGAGATCCGCCAGTGCTCGCTCCTCGGCGTCGACGGCCACTTCGTCGGCCTCAGCGAGGACGGCACGCTTTACCTCCTGAAGGCGAATCCTCGCAAGTGCGAGGTGCTGGCACAGACGATGATGCTCGACGCGAGCGGCGCCCCGCTGCTCAAGTCGCCGGCTCGCGCCGCGCCGCTGCTCTCGCACGGCCTGCTCTACGTGCGCGGCAGCACCCGTCTCGTCTGCCTGGAGTTGATCAAATGATCCTGCTCCTGCTGCTGCTCCAGGCGACGGATGCCCATCCGCTTTCGGACGCGCAGCGCGCGACGATCCGGAAGGACGCGGAGACCGTGGTCGCCGACCCGGCCGCGTCGCAGAGCGAGCGAGGCGACGCCCTCTTCAAGCTGGGCAAGTTCGCGGAGTCCGTGACGGACTACGAGAAGATGCTGGAGCGTGATCCCGCCCTCGAGAAGAGTCACTGGCGCCGCGGGATCGCGCTGTTCTACGCCGGCCAGTATGAGAAGGCGGCGCGGCAATTCGAGAGCTACAACTCGTACGACAACATCGACCGCGAGAACGGCATCTGGCGCTACTTCTCGCAATACAAGGCGTTCGGCAAGGATAAGGCCCGCGAGGGGCTGCTCAAATACGCGAAGGACGACCGCGAGCCCTTCCCCGACGTCTACCAGCTCTTCGAGGGCAAGCGCACGCCCGAGCAGATTCTCGAGAAGATCAAGTCCGCCGAGCTCTCCGAGGACGACCGCGAAATGCGATCCTTCTATGCGAACCTCTACATCGGGCTGAATTTCGCGGTCGAGAACAAGCCCGACGAGGCCCGCACTCACCTCCGGAAAGCGGTCGCCAACTCCTGGGGACCGAAAGGGGGCTACGGCCCGAACTACATGTGGCACGTCGGGAGATTGCACTACGAGCTGCTGACGAAGAAGTAAGTCAGCTCTTCGTCGCCCGCGTCAGCAGGTATTCGTGACGCACGACGTTGTCGACCATGTAGGCGCCCACCATCTCCGCCGACTCCTTCAGGTAGGCCTCGAGCTTGGCCGGGTCCTTCTGGAGCGCGCCGACGGTCTTGATCATCGGCCCGATTTTCGTCGTCTGCCACGCCATGAAGTGCTGGGGACTCAGCGCGGGAACGGCCATCGTGCCGCGCTCGAACTGCAGATCCTTCACGCCGGCGCCGAGGCGTTCGCGGACGACGCCCGCCTCTCCCCACGACATCGGCGATAGCACGCCCGGCGGCGGCGGCACGTATTTCATCCCCAGCACGGCGCAGACGCCGGGAAACATCTCAGGGGGCCAGGTGGCGAAGGCGATCCGTCCTCCGGGCTTCAGGACGCGGAGCATCTCCTTCGCGGCGACGTCGGGACGCGGGGCGAACATGTGGCCGAACTGGCTCAGCACGACCTCGAACGTCGCGTCGCCGAAGGGGAGATTCTCCGCGTCGCCCTCCTTCCAGGAGATGTCCGCGAAGCCGGCGACGGGTGCGATCGCGCGGGCCTGCTCCAGGAGTTCCGGCGTCAGGTCGAGGCCGATGACCTTCGCGCCCGCGCGGGCCGCCGTGATGGCCACGACGCCGGTCCCGGTGCCGACGTCGAGCAGGGTCTGACCGGGGCGGACGCCGGCGAAGCGGACCAGGTGTCCCGCCGCCTGCGCGGTGAAGACCGCCACGTCCCCGAAGTTCCCCAGCGCCCAGGTCTCGCGCTGTTTCGCCTTGAATTCCGCGATCGGATCCGCCATCGCCTCACACTAGCGGCCGGGGGGACCCGCTGGCAAGGCTATTTGTTTTCGGCCTCCGCGCCGGTCTGCTCCGGCGTCACCATGCCGCCCGGCAGCTCCATGATCTTGATGTTCCGGAAGTGGATCTCGGCGCCCTCGGACTCGAGGCAGAGGTAGCCCTTCCGCTGGGTCGCCTTGCTGATGCCGTTCACGAACTTGCCGTTGATGGAGAGCTTCACGACGCCGTCGACCGCGACGACGTCGTAGGCGTTCCACTCGCCCTTCCCCTTGCAACGGAGCTCGAACGACTTGCTCCGCTCGCCACGCGGGTTGTCGGGCACGATCTTGTTGCCGCCGACGCCGAAGAGCTCGCCGCTCACGTAGCCGATGTCGCGGGGCTTGCCGTCCTTGTCCCGGTTCAGGTTCGGCCATTCGAGCTCCAGCATCTGGATCTCGAGGCCCCTCGGGAACGGCGAGTTCTCCTGCGGCTTGCCGCTGCTCCAAGCGAAGCAGCCGGAGTTTCCGCCTGCCTCCAGGTGCATCCACTCGACGTGCAGGACGAAGTTCTCGTACATCTTCTCGGTGCGCATCACGCCGGTCGGCTTGCCGTTGCAGATGATCATGCCGTCGCGCACCGACCAGGTGTCCTTCGCGCAGTTGACGTTGACCCAACCGCTCAGATCCTTGCCGTTGAACAGCTCCTTCCACTGAGGCACGTCCTGCGCCGCCGTCGTCGGCGCCGCGGGAGCTCCCGACACCAGGAGCGCACTGCCGAGAAGGATCAAGACCGTCTTCATGTGTGGCTTCCTCCCTGTCGACCCCGCCATTCCTTGTACGCGAGAACGCTTCCCAAGTGCCGCGTTAACGGGTACTTCATGCCCGCTTAACGGTTCCCTCACGGGGCGCCGTTAGACTCCCGATCTGGGAGCTTAGGTATGCCATTTCCCGGAGAGCGGGTCCAGCCGTCGATGCTGCTGGTCGAGGACGATGCCGACGATCGGCGCTTCCTCGAGTGGGCGATGCGGAGATGCGGGCTCGCCGTGCAGCTCAGCACCGCCCGCGACGGCGAGGAAGCGATCGAATTCCTTTCCCACTCCCCGGAGCGGCTCTTCCTGACCCTCTCGGACGTGCACCTGCCCAAGAAGTCCGGCTGGGATGTTCTTCAGTGGATCCGCCGTCAGCCCGCCTGTGCGCGGATGCCCGTGCTGATCTGGACCTCGCTCCCCAATCCGGAAGGCGAACTGCGGGCGCAGCAGCTCGGCGCGACGTCGTACTTCTCCAAACCCCTGACCGCGGAGGGCTATCGGAAGCTGGTCGGGGTCATCGAGGAGTACCTCCACGACTGAGCTCAGTTCGTGATGCTGATCGCGCCTCCGAGCACGCAGGAACTGAAGTCGATCTGAACCGTCCAGGTCCCCGTCCCGCCGGTCGTGATGCTTGCATTCAAGGTAGGCGTGCCCACGTTTACGCTGTAGTCGAAGGGCGCCGGCGACGTCGTGGCGGTCGCCGGATCCCAGAGGCGGATGCGGACGGAGCCGCCGGTGATGCCGGTCGCGACCGTGACCTGGATCGGCGTGCCCACCGCGGCGTTCCAGCCTCCGTGGAAGAGGTAGCTGTCGCCTCCGCCGATGCCGCTCCCAATCGACACCGCGTCCGGGGTCGGCGGGGTATCCGCATCGAGCACGATGGCGCCGGTCCAGCTCGCGCCCGAGAAGGTCAGGACGACGTGCCAGGTCCCTGGCGCGCCGCCGGGCTTCGTCTGGACGGTCAGGCCGCCCGTGGTATTGCTGTGGACGTTGTCATACACGGTGGCGCCACCGTTATCCTGGACGAGGATGTGCAGCGAACCGCCGTACATGGATGAGCCCAGCGTCAGTTCGGCCTGGGCTGCGCTGCACGACCACATCCGGTCGACGGTCCCGCTGTATCCGAAGCCGACCAGGGTGACGGTGAAGGTGTCCGCCGTGTTGACGACGACGACCTCCGCGACCTGGGGGATGAACGGGGTCGCGCCTCCCCCGCAGCCGCCCATCTGGGACCCGCCG
>Ga0310813_10000532_pt1 | contig 23739 bp, 23 predicted proteins | sample YN3metagenome_FD_203086 | JGI IMG/M metagenome (GOLD analysis project Ga0310813, IMG submission 203086) | Soil microbial communities from experimental microcosm in Duke University, North Carolina, United States - YN3 | ecosystem: Engineered > Artificial ecosystem > Soil microcosm > Unclassified...
CGAAATCCCGTTGAGCAATTCTATTCTATTGTGATGTAAGTAGTCCTTTTCATATCCGAACTGGCTTGAAGTGCCATTTTTATCGCAACACAACCGCGTGGCGCCCCTCGTATGCGATTGGATCGAACATTGTTTCGAGCGTATAGGTGACGCGTTCGCGCAGTGCGGGGTGGCTCGCGAGATGGCCCGCGCGCACGTATTCAATCCGTGCGGCCGGTACGGCGCGCGCCAGACGCCGCATATTGTCAGGAGGACAGACCGGATCGCTCGTGCCGTGCACTGCGGCGAGCGGCACGCCGGCCGCGTCTGCGCGGCGCGCCAGCGACAGCAAACGGCTTTCGCCGAGCCAGCAGCGATGCTTCAGGTAATGGGCCTGGATCCGGTATTTGCCAATCAGTTTGCGCGCATCGCTGTGTGGGCGTAGCACGGGAGGGTGTGCTCCGCGCGTACGCGCAGACGCGAGCACCGCGTCTTCATAGCCTCGCCATGCGAGTGCGACCGCGCGCTGTCGCGCCTCGCTGGAGCCCGGTTGGAGCACCTGAGCGCAGCGTGCGAACAATGCGGCGGGCCGGCTGCACCGTGCGGCTGTGCTCAATCGCGCCCATGCACGTGGTGCCCGGCGGCGGGAGGCGACGAACAGGCTGCGGATTTCGCGCGCGGAGGTCAGGAACAGTCCACGCATCACGACACCCGTCACGGATTGCGGATGCAGCCCTGCATAGGCAAGCGCAAGCGCCGCGCCCCACGAACCGCCGAGCACGCCCCATTGTCTGATACCCAGGCACCTGCGGATGGCCTCGATATCGTCGATCAACTGCGCGGTGCGGTTGTTGCGCACGCTGCCGAAGGGCCTCGATGCACCCGTACCACGTTGATCGATCAGTACCACCTTGAAGCGCGTCAGGTCAAAGAGCTTCAGCACGCTCGGCTGGCTACCGCTGCCAGGGCCGCCATGCAACACGACTACCGGCACGCCGTCAAGCGCGCCCGCCACGGCGAATGCCACGCGATGACCGTCCCGGGTTCGCAGCGCATCGGCGTTGAGTGACGGCGTTGTTTGCTGTGAGGCGCATCTCATCGGCTTTGTTCGGATGGGGGGTATTGCGAAGTTTGGACGGATTGTGTAGAAGCACACCATCATAAGGTCGATGCAGATAATGCCATACAAAGGGCTTTGTTCGGGAGGTTAGGGATGCTGGTGGTGCGAATGCAATTAGGCTTTTTTAACGCAGCTCGCCTGACCAAATGCATTCCATTGATTGATCAGGTTGGCGATAGCGCGGCCTTCCTGAGTTTGTGACGCGATGCGATGCGTCAGCAGCGTGTCGCCGATGCAGCGCTTAATGCGCGAAAATTGCGCCTCAACACGAGCGCGCAGGCCATAGCCATACTTTTTTCCTGGAATGCATACTGTCCATTTTCTTTAGGATGCCGAACATATTGATCGTGCCAACGATTTTGCTTCGCGTAGGGCATTGAAATGCGCCGCTTAGAAATGCTGTTGTAGTCCGGAATACTGATGGATTTCATCATGAGACCGGTAAGCGAGATCGGAGTACTCCTGCGGCTTGCCACGGGCACCGGTCTTGGCCGGGCGTCATGCGGCAAGCGCTTCTTCGGTGAACCAGATCGTGATATCGCCCCGTTGGCGCAAGGCTTTATATTTGGGCCAGTTGGACACTTTGTAGTGCGCTTTCTCGATCTTGTGACGGCGGCTCTCGTTGTGTTTGTACGGCATCGGCTCTTTCGCAGGTGAACTCACCGCGGATCATGCCAGATCGCCCGCCCTCGGGCTGGAAGATCGATTTATTCAACAACGCCGTAGCGCATCGGGCAGGGGTACGAAATTCAAGGCCGTGCGGGCCGCGGGTCGGGCACGAAGCCGTCACGATTCGGCATGCGGACCTTCGGCAGGCTATGCGCATCCAACCGCGCGTTCTCCGGGACGATGCCGTTCAGGTTCAGCACGAACGCGGTCACCGCATACACTTCATCGGCGCTCAGCGATTCGGGATGGTCGTAGGGCATGGCGCGATGGATATAGTCGAAGAGCGTGGTCGCATACGGCCAGTAGCTGCCGACCGTCTTCACCGGCTTCGCGCTCGCGAGCGTGCCGGCGCCGCCAACCAGCGGATCGCCGACGCCGCCCTGGCCCACGGCTCCATGGCACATCGCGCACCTCGCTGCGAACACCGCACGGCCATGCGCGACGTCGCCCGAGCCGGGAGGCAACCCGCGGCCGTCGGGCGACACGTCGATGTTCCATGCCGACAGACGGGCGGCGTCGATCGGCTTGCCTAGATCGTATGGCGAAGCGGCGTGCGCGATCGTCACGCCGGTCATGCTGATCGCTCCGATCGCGGCAAGAAGGACGGCGAGAGCAAACTTATGTGTTGCGTCAGGCATTGCGAATTTCCCCGTTGGCCGCGACCTGCCAGTTCTGGATGCCGTTGTAGTGGTAGTAGCTGTTGAGGCCGCGCGCGGCGACGAGCGCGTCGCGTGTCGGCTGCACGTAGCCGGTTTCGTCGGTGGCGCGGCTTTGCAGGTCGGCGGGTGCGCCATCCCAGTGCCAGCCTGCTTCGAAGCGCGTGGCGGCCTTGCTCTGCACGGGGCCCTGTAGGGTTGCATCGCGCCAGGTCTTGCCGCCGTCCATGGACACTTCCACGCGGGTGATGCAGCCGCGGCCGGACCATGCCAGACCGCTCACCGGATAAAAGCCCGGGCCGCCCAGGTGCTGGCCTGCGGAGGGCCGCGTGATCACCGACTTCGCGTCCATCTCGAACACGAATTGGCGCGCGAGGCCATCGGCCTGCAGGTCCGTGTACTTCGAGGTCTCCTCGCGCGTCATGAACGGCTCGGCCGCGAGCTTGATGCGTCGCAGCCACTTGATATTGGTATTGCCTTCGAACCCCGGTAGCAACAGACGTAGCGGATAGCCGTTTTCCGGGCGCAGGTGTTCGCCGTTCTGCGCGTAGACGAGCAGGGCATCGTCGAGTCCTTTCGCAAGCGGAATGCTGCGCGTCATGGCGGCTGCATCGGAGCCTTCGGCGAGGAACCACTTCGCCTCGGGCGCCACGCCGACTTCGTCGAGCACGGTGGACAGCGGCACGCCTGTCCATTCGCAGCACGAGAGCAGGCCGTGTGTCATCTGCACGGGCAGGCCGCTGGGTCCTTTCCATTCGCTTGCGGTATTGCCCGAGCACTCGAGGAAATGCACGCGCGACACGGAGGGAAAGCGCATGAGGTCATCGAGCGTGAATTCGCGGGCTTGTTTGACGAGTCCGTGTATCACGAAACGATGCTGTGCCGGATCGATCAACGGCACGCCGCCGTGGTGCCGTTCGTACACGAGTCCGTTCGGCGTGATCGCGCCAAAGAGATCACCGAGGGGTGTCAGCGTGGAGGTTGCGCCGGGCATCGCGGGGGGGCGCGAGATGCGCCGCACGACGTCCTTTTCGAAGTCGGAGGGCAGGCCGTAGGGGTGCCAGAGGCCGGGCTCGCCGGGCTGCTGACTCCATGGCTCGACCGGCAACGGGGCAACGGCCGCACGGGCGCGCGGCAGCAAGACGGTGGCAAGACTTGCGGCCCCGAGTCCGCTGAGGACGCGTCGCCGGCGCGGCGACGTGGTTCGTTTGTCGTTCATGTATCTCCTGGGGCGCTGCCGGCGCCGCGTCGTTGCAGTTTCATTTCTTTTATCCCTGAGGTGATGGCTTGGGTGGCCCCAAAACCGCGGACCGATTCCGCTCGGCCGTGTAACGCCAAAACAGCCGTTTTTGAACCTCGCCTGCCCAGCCCGAACTTCACCGACCAGCGCCGCACCGTCTCATACGTGAGCTCAATGCCGCGTGCGGCCAGCAGTTCTTCGACCATGCGCAGGCTGAGCGGGAATCGGTAGCCAGCATAGGAGATGGTGTCGATGACAGGTGCGTTTTGCTGCGCGGCGGCTCGTTTCATGCCCGATATTGTCGCCGCATCTCCGTCAATCCGCCAACAACGTGACAATGCCTTAACGCACGATTGGCAATGCGAAGGCCAATGCGGCAGCGTTGAACGATCCTACCTATATGCGGCTAAACTTTTCAGCGTTATTTTTGGATCAACCTGGGACAATACGGATCATGACTTCGCTACGAATCTGATCTGGCCAGTGCCTTATGCGTCGCGGTGCGCCCGCTCATCGATCGCGAATTCGCATCATTGCGGAACATGATCGGTTGCGCGTCGGGATCGCGTTTCAACGCGGCCTGATTCACCACGTTTATTACCTTCTCGTGCATCGGCGACCTGGCGCAGACAGGGTCCGTGTTGGCCGGGTCGCCCGTCAGCAGATACGCCTGGCAGCGGCAGCCGCCCGCATCGCTCACCTTCTCCTCGCAGCTCCTGCACGGCTCCTTCATCCAGTCGAAGCCGCGGAAACGGTTAAACGCGTCGCTCTCGTACCAGATCTCCTGGATCGACGCTTCCTTGACGTTTGGAAACGTCAGGCCCGGTAATGAACGTGCCGTATGGCAGGGCAGTGCGGTCCCATCAGGTGCGACGCCCAGGAACACGGAGCCCCAGCCGTTCATGCAGCGCTTAGGCCGCTCTTCGAAGTAGTCTGGTACCACGAAATAGATCTTGCATCGGTCGCCAATTTCGCTGCGATACCGTTCTACCACCGCTTCGGCATCGCGTAGTTGCTCGGCAGTCGGCATCAGTTGCGCACGGTTCGCGTGCGCCCAGCCGTAATACTGCGTATTTGCCAGCTCCAGGTATTCGGCGCCCATTGCGAGCGCCATGTCGATGATCTTGCCCACGTGCGGCAGGTTGTAGCGATGCAGCACGCAGTTGAGCACCATCGGAAAGCCGTGTCGTTTGATCGACGCGGCGACGCGCTGTTTCAGGTCGAAGGTGCGCGTACTGCTGAGGAAGTCATTCAGCTCCTGAGTCGAATCCTGGAACGACAACTGGATATGGTCGAGGCCGGCCGCCTTCATGTCGCCGAGCCGCTTCTCGGTCAGGCCTACGCCGGAGGTGATCAGATTCGTGTAGAAGCCGAGCTTGCGCGCTTCGCCCACCAGCACCTCGAGGTCATCGCGCAACAGCGGTTCACCGCCCGAAAAACCCAATTGCGCTGCTCCGAGCGCGCGCGCTTGTCTGAACACGCCGAACCATTCATCAGTGGTCAGTTCGTCGCTGTGATCGGTGTAGTTCACCGGGTTGTAGCAAAACGCGCAATGCAGCGGGCAGCGGTACGTGAGTTCCGCAAGCAGCCACAGCGGCGGGGCAATCTCACTCGTGTCGCTCATGTTTGTGACTCCAGCCAGCCACGCCGGTGAGCTTCCGCGACAAACAAACGTACTTCGTCGCCCAGATCTGGGGCGTTGAACGCCTCTTGCAGCTCGGCGATAAGCGTATCAATGTGACGCGTGCCGTCACAGCGCTTGAGGATTTCTCCGGCGCTCTGGTTTAGCTTCACCATGCCTTCCGGATAAAGCAGCACGTGCGCATTCTGCGCCGGTTCCCACTGGAGCCGGAAGATGGGCTTGAGCTTGAGCGCGGTCATTGGGGAAACGCCCTTTCAATCGCATCGAGCATTGACCACAGGATGTCGAGCTTGAACTGCAAGATGTCCAGCGCCTGTTCCTGCTGCTCGCGGCTCTTGAAGTGATCGAGCGTGACTTCGAGTCCGTGTTCGACGTCGCGTTGCGCCAGCGATATGCGTGAGCGGAAATAGCTCAGGCCATCCGCTTCGATCCACGGATAACACGAGGGCCAGGTCGCAAGACGGTCCTTATGGATCTGCGGTGCGAAGATCTCGGTGAGCGACGAGCACACCGCCTCCTGCCATGGCGCGCGACGCGCGAAGTTGACGTAGGCGTCGACGGCGAATCTCACGCCGGGTGTCACGTGTTTCAGAGAGAAGAGTTCATCGCGTGAGAGGCCGACCGCATCTCCCAGGCGCGCCCAGATTTCGATGCCGCCTTCGTCGTTGCCGTAACCGTCGTGATCGAGGATGCGCAGCACCCAGCGCCGGCGCGTCTCGCGATCGGGGCAATTCGACATCACGGCCGCATCCTTGAGCGGGATGTTGATCTGGTAGTAGAAGCGATTGGCGACCCAGCCGCGAATCTGCTCGCGCGAGCAGCCACCGGCGTTCATCTTCACGTTGAACGGATGATGGATGTGATACGCGGTGCCCTTGGCGCGAAGCTGCGCTTCAAATTCGTCGCGAGTCCACGCGGTTTTCTGCTCAGTCACATACTTCTCCAGAGCTATGTTCATAGTTCGAAGGCCATGCCGTCGAAGGCGACCTCGATGCCGTGTTCTGCCAGAATGCGTCGCTCGGGGCCGTCTTCGATCAGGATCGGATTCGTGTTGTTAATGTGGATAAGTACCTTGCGCACGCCCGCGCGTTCGATCGAATCGAGTACTTCGATCATGCCGTCAGCACCCGTTTGCGCCAGATGGCCCATTTCGGCACCCGTCTTATTCGAAAGGCCGAGTTCGATCATCTCGTTCTGCGTCCAGAGGGTGCCATCGACCAGCAGCAGGTCCGCGCCGCGCATGGCTTCGAGCACGTGCGGATCGAGCGCGCCAAGGCCGGGGGCGTAAAATGCTTTTTTTCCCGAGGCTTCGTCGATGAAAGTCAGGCCGATGTTGTCGCCGCGCTGAGGCGCCTCTCGATGTGGCGAATACGGCGGTGCTTTGCTCGAGAGCGGCAGCGCTTCGATAGATATGCCCGACACCGCGGGAATGACAAACGAGGAACCGTCGAGTGGAATGCCATGCCGTTCGACACCGCAATAATGCCCAAGTATCGATACGACCGGAAAGCCCGTGCTCAGGTCCTGCAAAACGGAGTCTGTAGCATAGAGCGGCAGCGGTGTATCGCGTTCGCGCAGCATCAGGAGGCCGGTGACATGATCGATCTGCGCATCCATCGTCACGACGGCGGCGATGCCACTGTCGCGCGCGCGGCGCGCCGGTTGCAGTTCGGGATAGGCTGCAATTTGCGTGAGCAGGTCCGGCGACGCATTGACTAGCAGCCAGTCCATGCCGTTCGCGCTCACGATAATCGAGGACTGCGTGCGTCTCTTTGCGTCCACGGTCCCGCGTCGCACGCCATCGCAATTGCGGCAATTACAATTCCATTGCGGGAAACCGCCGCCTGCGGACGAGCCCAACACTTTCAATTTCATGTGAAACCTTCGCTCATTCAGGCAATGTGCCAGCCGGGAACTCGTGCCGTCGCCTCGAGAATGTCACCGCCCCAAGTCCTGCGCAAAAGAATGGTCGCGCTACTACTCGGCAGCTGGATAAATGCGAGAGGCATCTAGTCCGATATCCTTTGACCGGTTTGCCCGAGACGGCGTAGACATGCCCGCCGCCCCGAGCGTGCTCTATTTAAATCAGCGCGTTGCAATGTACATCGTGATTTCGAAACCAAAGCGCATGTCGGTGTAAGACGGCGTTGTCCAGGTCATAAAGAGTACTCCTTAATGGTGGGAAGGGTGTTGCTCGGAAAGCAGAGCCATCCGAACCTTTAGTCTACGCTCCGCGACGAGAATATCAATACTTGCGTAAGCGCTTAAAACGGTTTCGGATAAAACGACGCGGTCAACCAATCGGTCTGCTTTCAATATAAAAACATCAGATGCCAAGTCATTAATATCAATGACCACAGAATGGCCTCAGGTTACTTGTCGCGGGGACATACCACGTTGTTATCCACGTCTCCATCGCCGAAAAACGCGCCGTCTGTCCCGATCTGGCCGCCCGTCGGCATTGTCTTCACGCCATCGGGCAGTTGGGGGGTTGTCCGCGGCCCATGTTATGGCATAACCGTCATCGTAAGTTGCATGGTAGGTCTGCGAGCCGCGCGTGAAGGCCAAGGTCTTTTTGTTCATGTTCAGTGCAATCTTGTCCCCGTTGGGGCAGGTTTGCGTTCAGACATGTGGATCGGCCGCCGCGTGGGCCAGCGCCGAGAAAGAAAGTACGGCGATGGACCAACAGCAGGCAAGGACGGCAGTCGCTTTCGCTTTCACTTTCATTGTCGGCTCCTATTCGGTTCGGCCTGAAGGCGTTGGTGTAATCGATAGACGGCAACAGCAGGCGGGTTGGTTCATCGCGTCGACGGATCTTGGCATGATGCCGAATACACCGCGCAACAGGAGGCGGAGGCGCCTGAGTGCCCCCGCCTACCCGCCTAGCCGCCTGTCTTTGTCACACGCCAAACGGCATCGCCGACATCGTCGGCAATGATGAGCGCGCCGCCCTGATCCTGGGTCAGCCCGACCGGCGCGCCATACAGCCCCTTTTCGTCGCCGGACGCGAAGCCGGTGACGACAGGCTTTGGCGTACCAACGGGTTTGCCGTTCTCGAACGCGACATACGCCACCGCGTAACCGCTCAGCGGTGAACGATCCCAACTGCCGTGCTCGGCGATGAAGGCCCCGCCTCGATACTGCGCCGGCAGGTTGCTGCCGGTATAGAACCACAGTCCAAGCGGTGCGACGTGGGAGCCGATTGCATAATCCGGGCTGATCGCCTTCGCGACCAGGTCGGGGCGCTGCGGCTTGACACGCGTGTCAACATGCTGGCCATAGTAGCTGTACGGCCAGCCATAGAAGCCGCCTTCCCGCACCGAGGTCAGATAGTCGGGGACGAGGTCCGCGCCGATTTCGTCGCGTTCGTTCGCGATCGCCCAGAGCTGTCCCGTTTTCGGTTCCCATTGCAGCCCGGTCGGGTTGCGTATCCCGGCCGCATAAATGCGGCTCGCGCCCGTCGCGATCTCGACTTCCAGTACGGTTGCGCGCCGGTATTCGACGTCAAGACCGTTTTCGCCGACATTGCTGTTCGAGCCGACGCCGACATACAGCTTCTTGCCATCGGGGCTGGCTAGCAGCGCCTTGGTCCAGTGATGGTTGACCCTGTCCGGGAGGTCGGCGAGTTCGACCCCGGGTGTCGAGATGCTTGTCTCGCCGGATTTATACGGATACTTCAGGACCGCATCCGTGTCGGCGACATATAGCGTGTCGCCAACCAGCTGCATGCCGAACGGCGAATGCAGGTGATCGATGAACACATATTTCTCCCATTCCCCGCTACCGTCGACGCGCTTTCGCAGCAGCGTAATGCGATTGCCGCCTTTCGCACTCTTGCCCGAGCGGCCCGTTACGATGTCGGCGATCAGCTGCTTCGGCGAGGTAAGAGGTTCCGCATCCGGGCTGTTCGACTCAGCCACCAGAATGTCGCCATTCGGAAGCGCATAGACCTGGCGCGGATGTTCGAGCCCGGACGCAATCTTCTCGATCTTCAGGCCGTCCGCCACCTTCGGCGTTTCGCCGCTCTTCCAACCGACGTACTTCGGTACCTGCATCGGAGGCGTAAAGAAACTCCGGGCGCTCGGCAACGGTGGATTGGCTCCGGCCTGATGCTCTGCGTCATACTGGGCTCGCTCGTCGCATCCGCTGATCAATGTCGCAATAGCGACCAGAATGACGCTACTCAAGATGGATTTATTCAACTGCCGTCTCCTTGAAACCGAACTTGTCGAACGCGAGCGCGATTTGCCCGACGCTCAGCAACGCCACCGTGATCACCGAAAGAATCACGTTCAGTGGAACGATTGCGTACGCATCGCGGCTATGAATGAATGCGTTGCCGATCGCCGCGACGATGCCGAGCAGGTTCAACCAGAAATCGAGTTTCTCGATACTAGTTACCGTATGGCGCGAAGGAATCCATACGTGGCCGAGATTGATCAAGCGCGGAATAATGGCAAAAAACAATCCCACCGTGACGAGCCACGCGGCCCCTTTCGCCCACAAAACATCGGCTGTATTCGCGTAGGCGATGTCGAATATCAATGTGCCGACGAAGAAACCGTAAGGAATCGGATTGAATAGATCGAAGACCGCCGTGGCCAATCTTGACCGATATCTCGAGCTGGTTGGAGTCATGAATAAGTCCTTTTCTGAAAGTAAAGATGCGATAACGACACACCGGTAACCGCCGGTCGGACCCGGCATCGACACTACCCGCGCTGAACCATCTGCAGGACTCGTGACGCTCGAGCATCGGGTCATGCAGTCAAAGTCCGCGCGGCATCAGCACATCATGGGCAATTGACCACCGGAGCGTACGTCGAAGAGGCAACCTACCTCGCCTCCGCTGCCAGTTCGTCCGATAGCGGCGTGATCGGCCCGGCCGTAACCCCGATTCGTTGATTCTTTTCGCGGCCCATGAACCCGCAAGGGGAGGAGCGAAATATACGTGCATGTGAGTGAGGATGCAACGCTTGGCCGTTCAAAACGCGTGTTTTTTTGGGTTACACAGACGAGCCAGTTAGCTTGTCCTGCGTTTTCATGCAGAATTAATTTGGAATACGAATCAATGTGAGGTGTGTGACATCAGGCGGTCAACTTTGCCGGGGCTGAAGCGGACCGACTCCGAGTAGCATCAGCCAGTGCGGATGATCTTCTCCCGTCATCGCTTCACGCGGACTTTTGCCGAGCCGCTTGCCGCACCGGCTGCGCATGAAGGGCGGTGATTGAGGAAGAACTGCAGCAGGCCCAGCCAGGCGCGGCTACCGTTCAGATGGCGCCGCAGCGTCAGGCAGTTGCGCAGCTGGGAGTTGAGGTTTTCAACCAGCGAGCTGCTGCGTGGCGTGCTCTGCAGGGCTTGGGAGACTGCGGTCCAGACCTCGTAGAACTTATGGCCCATGGCGGCACGCAGCCGGTTCCAGCCTTGCCAGAAGGCGCCCGAGGTGTCGGCCTTGCGATGCAGCAGACAGGTCTCGCGGACCAGATAGTCCGGTACCGCCGCCGTGCGTGCGATGGCGGCCAGCTTGTCATCGAGCACGCCGACGAAGGTGAGCAGATCGTCGCGCTGGTTCTGCAGGGCGACGCGGGGAGTTACAAAATAAACTGGTACGACCAGTGAGCATCATGTGGACAAAGCGCCAGGATCCAGAAAGAATTCGCGAGGTTTGGCATGAGTCGCGTGCGAGGCGCCCGCAGGAGTAGAGCCCTTAACGACGCGCCGACTGCAGCGCTGAACGGGTGGATTGCCAACGCTCGACGAGTCGAACGGGGAATCGGGCGCGGGTGCAGGCCGAAATGTGTGCCTTCTGCAGAAGTGGGGCGTTATGCGCGGCGTACGCAAATTTGCTCTTGCGCATCCGGTCTTCGCTCCTAGTCGTAATGCGTGCACGGCGAAACCCAGAACTTTGGCTGCCGTGCCGGCGCTTGATCTTGCGGAACATCATGACCCTTCCCCCGGAACGGTCTATTGAGGTGGCACCTCGGGCCGATTCAGTCGGGCTCGTTGGGCGACACACAACGCTTATAACTCAATGAATAGTCCCGGATATAACGGGCACAGGAGATAGAATGGGTTCACAACTAGCTTTACCTGCAGGTGTGCTTTTCACTCAGCCGCTTACTCCGGTAGCACACTCGCTACTTCTATCGTTCCTTGCGGCCGCTGTACCCATTGCAGTAGCGCTCGTAATGCTTGGCGTCTTTCGCCGGCCGGCCTGGCAGGCATCTTTAGCAGGCTTGATCGTAGGTCTCGCCATCGCAGTAGGCGTCTGGGGCATGCCGGCCAGTCTCGCGCTCAATTCCGTGGCGGCAGGAATGGCACTCGCGCTCCTACCAGTCATGTGGATCGTATTTAACGCCTTGCTGCTCTACAACGTCGCCGTCAAGTCTGGGCGTTTCGAGCAGTTCCGGCAATGGATGCTCGACCATTTGCCCGACGACCGGCGGCTTGTTCTCCTCGTGGTTGCATTCTCGTTCGGCTGTCTGCTCGAGGGAATATCCGGCTTCGGTACGCCTGTAGCAATCACCAGTGCGCTGCTCATCGGACTCGGCTTCCCCGCGCTCGAGGCACTCACCTTTACGCTGATCTTCAACACGGCGCCGGTCGCGTTCGGTGCGCTGGGCGTTCCGATCACAGTGCTCGGCGCTGTCACGTCCTTGCCAGCGAGTACGCTGGGGGCAATGGTTGGGCGGCAGTTGCCCTTTTTTGCGTTCCTATTGCCGTTCTATGTCGTCGGAATTTACGGAGGCGTACGATCGATCGGCAAACTCTGGCCCGCGCTGGTGGTGTCGGGCGGCAGCTTCGCGCTCGCTCAATTTGTCACGTCGAACTACCTCGGCTATCAACTTACTGACGTACTCGCGTCACTCACATCCCTGATTGTTACCATTGCATTTCTCAAGGTGTGGACGCCGGAGCCCGATCCGACATTTGCCGTCGTGCGCACGGCGGGGAGCGCCAAAGGCGGTGCGCGGGTCGGATACGGTGGCTGGTTGCCATGGATTGTTGTTTCGGTCGTGGTCATCGTATGGGTTCACGCACAGGTAGCCGCAATCGGCGACATCAAGGTCCAATGGCCTGGCCTGCACAACGCTGTCTATGTCACGCTTTACAACAAGCCTTACGCAGCGGTATGGGACTTCCAGCCGATGGGTACGGGCACGGCGATTCTGCTCGCGGTCGTTATCACGTCATTGTGGACCCGCACCGGAGTGGGCGATTTCTTCGGATGCGCGCTCAAAACTTGGCGGCAGACCCGTGTGGCTATTGCAACGGTAATGATGATCGTAGGACTTGCATATCTGCTTAACTATTCGGGGATGAGCTATACGCTCGGTATAGGCGTTGCGTCGACAGGCGCGCTGTTTCCGCTGGTATCCGCATCGCTCGGTTGGATCGCCGTGTTCCTCTCGGGGAGCGACACGTCCGGCAATGCGTTGTTCGGTAATCTGCAGGTGGTGGCGGCCCGGCAGCTCGGGCTCGATCCGGTGCTGATGGCGGCGACCAACTCGTCGGGCGGTGTCATGGGCAAAATGATCTCGCCGCAGAACATCGCGACCGGCGTATCGACGACGGAACTGAAGGGCCAAGAAGGAATCGTTTTCGCGCGTACCTTTTGGCATAGCGTGTTTCTGACGTTGCTCCTCGGACTCCTTGTATTTATGCAACAGCACGTGCTGTCGTGGATGATTCCCGCGGTGCCACACTGACAGTTGGCCGGCCTGCGCGCTGGCTTAATGCTGCGCATGGGCCGGCATTGATGCCTGTTAGTGGAAGGCGTTGCAAAGGCTGGGAGCCGGGGCATGGAAGGGTATCGTGTCCCTAACTACGTGACTAAGGAGCCACCATGCGATGCACGATCGTTCTTGAGTTCGATAACGGCGATGGGAGTGTGGTGAAGCGGGTTGAGGTCATGCGGGTTCACAGGCCCATCGGAAACCAGACACCCGGAGACGTGGGCCTGGGTTTTGTCGCGATAAGGGCGAGATGACGAAACCTGCGTCGTTTACTTATTCAGCTAGGAAGTGGGAACTGCTCGGCATGAGTGCATCCAATTCCACGCTCCTCCATTTAACCCTTGGCGATCATGTGCATGAGTTCGATGCCGCTCAGCAGGGTTTTGTCGCGGTAAGGATCGACGGACGAACAAGATCGATATGCGAAGTACTGCTTATATTGCGAGATTGTAGAATTGATCCGCGGCGGAGGGATGGGTTCCGTGAGCGCACTTCATCTGTCCTTTCGCGATCATGTGCATAATCTCAATGCCGGCCAGAAGGATCCGGGCACAGCGAAACGTTTTGAATCCCAGCATGGGTCGCGTGCGTCGCTTGATCGCCCGATGGTCCTGCTCGACAACATTGTTGAGGTATTTTGACTGGTGGATCCTGATGGGCGTTTCACGATCATCATTGAGGGCTTCGAGTGCGGCGAGATTGGCGCCGCTTTTGTCGATGGTCACGGTCTCGGGCGCGCCATTCTGGGCGATCGATTTCTCAAAGTAACGCCGGGCTGCAGTCTTGTCCCGATGGGCGCGTAGCAGAAAGTCAATGGTGTTGCCGTCCTTGTCGACGGCCCGGTAAAGATACCGCCATTCGCCCTTGACGCGAAGTAGAGTAAGAGACAGGGCGTAGTCGAACTATTTCCCTGCCTCTCCTCTCCGAACCGGACGTGCGCCTCTCAGCGCATCCGGCTCTCCATCCAGGTGTCGCTAAAAGCGAAGACAATCTACCGCAGGAGCCAGCGAACTGCTGTTGGTCTCCATGCGGTATGTCGCCAGTCTGCTTCGCATTTCACTGATTATCAAAGGTCTTCACCTCACTGTGGTCAGTTAATCTGCCTGGCAAACCACCTGGACTGCCCCCCTTCGCCAATGTGGCCGGCTTTCCCGGCCTCGGACTACTACGGAGGCTCCGCCAGCTTGCACATCATCGGGGGCACACTCCCTTGGCATCTGTGCAAACCTTCCCCAGTTCACATGCTGGACTCAATCGCACGGGCGAGGTTGCCTGTCGCAGTCTTTATCCTTGTTTGCCGCAAGTCGTCGCAGATATCACGGTCTAGCTGCGCGCGCTCCGTGATGCCCTGCTAGTCGGCATACATCTCCGGCCAGCATTCGCAGCATCGGTCCGTACATGTGACCGACGCCGATCCGCGTCCTGCCTGTTAAGCGGTGTAGAAGGCAGGGGTGACGATTCAACCCACAGATGCGTTCAAACAGGTTCGTGTCCCTCAACCGTCCCATGCTCAGCCTGGAGGCTCATCTTGGCGTAACCGCTTCGCCGCAAACCCCGTTTCCCACGGACTTCGTCACCTTGCCAGTGTCGGCAAGTCACCGCCGCTTCGGCTCACTCCCTCTCGCAGCAGAGGAAGGGCATGCCCCGGTACTGCGACATCAACTCCACCGGGCCCTGCATTACAGACATGCTCAAGCAGCTTCACCCCCGTACGGGCGGGCTACGCTGGCTGGGCGTACTGTACGTCTCGTCCATTCGCCAGCTCTTACCAACCGGCCGCTTGCAGCGGCGAAACGCTTTCTCCAATACCGGCAGCAGCTTGATGGCCCAGCGGTGCACAGTCGAATGATCGACCGAAACGCCGCGCTCAGCCATCATGTCTTCGAGGTGCCGCAGGCTCAGCGGATAGGGCACGTACCAACGCACACAGGTCAGAATCACGTCGAGTGGATAATGCAGGCGTTTGAGCACTCGGGCCACTGCCGGATTCAACGTCGTCTTCATGAGCTTTCGATTGTTCGTGTCGTTCCGCACATCATAACGGAGCGCCTTACCGCAACAGATCCTCTTTCCTTCCTGGCCAGCTTCACTGGCGTTGCATGGCGTCCTCGACTCATACCGCCAGGATAAACCATGCAATCAATTATTAAAAGTAATTGCGGGATGTTGTACTAGCATCGTCTTTCGTTGGACGCGGTCATCCGGCGGCGGGTCCAGTATCGACCTGGAGTACAATCGGGACGATCGACGAGATCAGTTTTCGTGAGAGAGAACCTTTGAGCTCAGGATTGTCTTGCCCGGCTCGCGGCGATTGCACGGATGCGCCGCACATGCCGAAGTTACCGACAGCGGGCAGACGACCAGCGCTCCTCAGATTTCGGTAATGCGCAACAGGTTGGTTGTGCCGGCCTCGCCAAACGGCATGCCTGCCGCAATGGCAACCTGATCGCCCTCACGGACCATACCTTCCCGGATGGCAATTCCGCGCGCGGCGCTGACCATTTCATCGATTGATTCGATATCCTCACTGACGGTCGAATGGACGCCCCAAACGAGCGACAGGCGCCGTGCCGTAGAAAGCCGTGGCGCAATGCTCAGAATTGGCGCCAACGGGCGCTGCCGTGCCGCCCGCAGGCTGGTGAAGCCGGACGTGGTATAGGTGATTGTGGCCGCCGCACCGATGGTCTGCGTGACATTGCGCAGCGCCGCACAGATTGCGTCGCCACGCGTTGGCAGGGGGAGTTCCTGATGTGCGTCGATAAGGCTCCGATACAGGGGATCGCGCTCGGCTTCGCCGATGATCCGGTTCATGATGGCGACTGCCGGGACCGGATAGTTGCCGCTGGCCGACTCCGCCGACAGCATCACCGCGTCCGCTCCATCGTAGATCGCTGTCGCGACATCCGATGCCTCGGCGCGCGTCGGCACCGGCGCTGAAATCATCGATTCGAGCATCTGGGTTGCGACGATCACGGGCTTGCCGTGATCGCGGCACGAGTGAATGATTCGCTTCTGTACGCCCGGCACGCGCTCGGGCGGCAGCTCGACACCCAGGTCGCCACGCGCTACCATGATTGCATCGGAAACCTTGACGATTTCATCCAGCTGTTCGAGCGCCGCGGGCTTCTCGAGCTTCGCCATCAGCCACGCGCGCTCACCGACCCGCGCACGGGCATCGATCATGTCCTGTGGGCGTTGGACGAACGACAGGGCAATCCAGTCCGCTCCCAGGGACAGGGCAAATTCAAGATCGACCAGGTCCTTTGATGTCAGCGCCGGGATCGGCAAAACCGCGTCGGGTACGTTCACTCCTTTGCGGTCCGACAGCGCGCCACCGTGCGTGACGCGCGTGCGGATCGACTCACCGTCGCTGTCGAGCACTTCGAGTCGAAGCTTGCCATCATCAAGCAGCAACGATTGACCGGCCTTAACGACCTCGAACAACTCCGGGTGAGGCAGGCAGACCCGCTCCGCGTTGCCGGCAGCAGGGTTTCGGTCGAGTACGAATTGGGCACCAGGCGTCAGTATGACTTTGCCCCCCGCAAAAGCGCCGACCCGCAATTTCGGTCCCTGCATGTCGGCGAGGACCGCGATCGGCCGGCCGGACATGCGCTCGACCTCTCGCACGATTTCATACCGGCGTCGATGATCCTCGTGCGAACCATGGCTGAAGTTCAGGCGAAACACATCGACACCGGCGTCGAAGAGTGCGGTAATCGTTCGGAGGTCGGAGGTTGCAGGTCCGAGGGTTGCGACAATCTTGGCTTTTCGTAGGCGAGGCATGGCGAGTCGTCAGAAATGGTGTGTGACGTTCTGATGAGCAGAGGGAGACCCTGGGCAGCGTACGGCCTGCCCCGTCCGTTCACAACGATAGGTAGCGATCAGTTGCTGGCGATTTCTTGCCCGGACAGCAATTCGATCGCCCGGCACAGCGCAGAGTGGTCGAGCTGGCTCATGCCGTTCGCGGCGCAAGCGTTCATCAGCTCCTGCGCGGATGCGGTATGAGGCAAGGAAACGCCAAGCGCCTTCGCGCCCTGCAAGGCAAGATTGAGGTCCTTCTGGTGCAGCTCGATGCGGAAGCCCGGATCAAACGTGCGCTTGATCATCCGCTCGCCATGCACTTCGAGAATCCGCGACGCCGCGAAGCCGCCCATCAGTGCCTGGCGCACTTTCACCGGATCCGCGCCGGCCTTCGATGCAAACAGCAACGCTTCTGACACCGCCTGAATGTTCAGGGCGACGATGATCTGATTTGCCACCTTGGTGGTCTGGCCATCGCCGTTGCCGCCGACGAGCGTGATGTTCTTGCCCATCAGTTCAAACAGAGGCTTGACCTTGTCGAACACCGCCTGCGGACCGCCGACCATGATCGTCAGCGACGCGGCCTTTGCGCCCACTTCGCCACCCGATACCGGTGCATCGAGGTACTGGCTGCCAAGCGCGTTGATTCGCCTGGCGAATTCCTTCGTCGCAATCGGCGAAATCGAGCTCATGTCGACCACGATCTTGTTCGCGCCGAGCCCTTTCGCCACGCCATCGTCGGCGAACAGCACAGCTTCAACGTGCGGTGTGTCGGGCACCATCACGATCACGATCTCACTCTCGCGCGCGACCTCCTCACCGGAGCGGCAGACCTTGCCGCCAGCCGACACGAGTGCGTCAGGCACCGGATTGCGGTCGTGCAGGAACAGCTGGTGACCGCCTTTTTGCAGGTTGGCCGCCATCGGGGCGCCCATGATGCCGAGGCCGACGAATCCTATTTTAGCCATAACTTCCTCTTCTGAATGATCAGGTCTTTCAATAGACTGCACGAGCCAGTCTCCATCGCAAAGTCACGAGAGCACCTCGGGGTTGACGCAGTTCTGTGGCCGCTCTCCCTTGAGAACACTGAGCACATTCCCGGCTGCGATGTTGCCCATTGCAATTCGCGTTTCGATGGTGGCCGAGGCGATGTGCGGGACGATGACGACATTCTCGAGTGCCAACAGCCCTTCCTCGAGCTGCGGTTCGTTCTCGAACACATCCAGCCCCGCGCCCCAGATCACCTTTTCACGCAGCGCAGTGACGAGCGCGCGTTCGTCGATGAGCGGACCGCGCGCAGCATTGATCAGAACTGCGGTACGTTTCATCAGCGCGAATTCTCGTGCGCCGAGATAATGCTGGGTCTGCGGCAGCAGGGGCAGATGCAGCGACAGGAAATCCGATTCGCGCAGCAGCGTTTCCTTGTCGACGAAGGTTGCACCCAGTTCATCCTCGAGTGCGCGATTCGGTTGCGCGTCGGTGTAGATGACTTTCATGTCGAACGCCTTCGCCTTGCGGGCGAATTTCGCGCCGATCCGCCCGAGGCCGGCCACGCCTAGCGTCTTGTGCTCGATATCCTGACCGATGAAGGCCATCGGCGCCCAGCCTTCCCAACGGCCGGCGCGCACATAGCGCTCCGATTCGGAAATGCGGCGCGCGGTCGCGAGCAATAGCGCCCATGCGTGAGTCGCCGTTGCGTCGTCGAGCACGCCTGGAGTATTGGTCATCACGACCTTGCGCGCCGTGGCCGCTGCTACATCGAAGTTGTTGAACCCGACCGCGTAGTTTGCAAAGATCCGGCATTGCGGCCCGGCAGCATCGAGCACCGCGGCGTCGACGGTGTCGGTGAGCAGCGTGATAACCGCGTCGCGGCCACGCACAGCCTTGAGCAGTTCCTCACGCGTGAGCGCGCGGTCGTGCGGGTTGACTTCGACGTTGTGGACTGCTCGCAGCGCATCGATCGTCTGCTGGGGGATCATTCGGGTGACGTAGATATTGGAGTGAGCCATAAATCGTTCTCTAATTGACATGTGGGAAAAACGGGTTAGCCAGCAAGACGCAACAGCTCGGAGGCCACCTGTTCGGCTAGCGCCTGGTCGTCAGCCGGCGCTAGCCCGCTCACACCAACAGCGCCGAGCGGACGGCCGTGCACATCGACAAGCAGCGCACCGCCGGGCAGCGCGGTGAGCAGCGGGTCGCAGAAAAACCCTATCGGCACGTCCTCGGACCGTAGCCGCTCGAGGAAAGCGACGGTGCTTACGCCCATCCGGGTGCAGGTGTAAGCCTTCTGCTGCGCTAACTGGATGCTGCGCACCGGCGCCCCATCCATCCGCGAGAACGCGATCAGAAATCCGTACGCGTCGCACACCGACACGCAGACCGGCTTGCCGTACGCGTCACGTGCAAGCGCGCTTGCAGCGGCGAGTAGCTTGTCTGCGAGTTCTAGCGATAAACTCTGCATCCTCTCTTCCCCTTTCCTTTCCGGAATCAGCCCTGGTTGATGGCGCCCTGCGATCTGTCGAGTTCGACTTGTCCTTCCTCGCTGACATGCGTCGCAGTGGGTACGACGCCCGAACGCTTCTGCGCACGCTTGTAAGCCCACGCGGTCAGCATCGGAGTGAGCACCGCCGTCACGATCACCGAGGCCGCGACCTGGATCGTCGCTGCCGGCGCGATCGCCGCGTAGCTGTGGTCGGCGAGCGCGATGGCCTGGGGCGTACCGGCCGCGTTGCCGGCCGTGCTCGACGCTGCGGCACCCGCGATGCCGGAGCCGCCGAGCAGGCGGTCGGCGACAATGCATACGAAGCCGGTGATCACGAACACGGAGATCCCAAGGATGATGCCTGGTGTGCCGGCCGTGAAGACCGATTTGAGGTTGATACCCTGCCCCAGCGTAAAGGCCATGAACGGCACGATCAGCGGCTCGTGTTTGGTGAAAAAATCGCGCAGTTCGGCATCGAGGTTGCCAAGAATCGCACCGGCGAAAATGGGTGCAATGACCGACAGCATCGTCAGCCACGGAATGTTCGCGAGGCCGGCGCCGACCAGCACCAGCATCGTCACGAAGGGGCCGGTCTCGATGCTTTGTGCCACGTACGTGCCAGAGTCTTCCTTATTGCCGAAAGTGCTCGTCAGCGCGAGGAACATCCCGCCGTTGGTGTCGTTCATCGCAGCGAGAATCGCCAGTGTCGACAAGCCGATGAGATTGCCGTGGAACAGGTGAGCGACTGCGAGTGCGATCACGATCGCAACGCCGACCTTAGCGAACAAGATACCGAAGCCGCGCTTGAGCATGCTCGGCGCGGCGCGCAGCGTCATCTTGGTTCCGACCGTGAACAGATACATAGCGAGCACGGTCGGGTAACCGACATTGGTCAGCGCCTGCGTGAACCCGCCGATCTTCAGCGCATTCGGAATGAAAGTATTTATTGCCATCCCGATGAACAGTGGCACGACCATCAGGCCGCCCGGCACTTTGTTAATAGCTTGATAAATGCGCATGATGCGTTCGTCTCCTTGGGTACTGCGTGAGTCCCTGGCGACACCGTCGATGCCGCCTCTCCTGGTGCTGCTCCGTTGTGTCCTCCGCGCGGGCGGGGCCGCCGCCTGGAGCTGGCAGCGAAAAGCCGTCATGCGTACCGGCTCGGCGCAAGGTTCGCACAGATCGGGTAGTTGCATTTTGCATGCAAAATAATGTAGCAGAGGACGTGGCTTTATCCAAGGGACAATTTTGCGAGATGTAGCAGCGTTTACCCTGAACATCGGCTATCTACTGCATTTAGTTCAAGTCAGGCAACGGCATGTTGTGTTTTGCATGCAATATGAGGCCAGGACCGGTTCCACGAGGCATCTTAGTGAGGTGTTCGTGACGCTGCGCTGAGAACCCTATCTGGGGTCCGGGGAGCAGTGGAACAGGGAAGTCAGTTAAGCCCGGCGGACTCGCCCAAGGTGCTTCATAGATCGTTTCTGCTGGTCAAAGGACGCAGCTCCCCGCGCGCGACGGATTCGGGCACCGAGAACGAATAGCGCCCGAGCATGTTGATGTATTCATGACCGAGCGGCGATAGCCGTACCTCGTCTTCGGGCCGCACCGGGTAGCCCTCGCTACGCAACTGTGTCAACACCGCGTCCATATACAGCGTGTTCCACAGCACGATCATGTTCACGACCAGGCCGAGTGCGCTCAACTGGTCTTCCTGTCCTTCGCGGTAGCGCTGGAACAGTTCGCCGCGCTTGCCGTGGAAGACGTCGCGCGCCAGGCTGTGGCGGCCTTCGCCGAGATTGAGTTGCAGCAACGTGCCGCGTCGGCGGGCTTCGTCATCGATGAAGTTCAGTGTGTGGATGGTCTTGTCGATGCGGCCGATTTCGGCGATGGCCTGCGCAAGGCTGGTCGGACGCTCATCGACCTGCAAGGTGCGCATGATCCCCATCGCGGGCACCAGGCCGAGCTTGAGCGAGCCGATCAGGCGCAGCACATCGTCCCAATGCGGCGTGATGCGATCGAGGTTCACCCGCTGCCGTGCCAGCGCGTTGAGTTCGCCGTAGTCGGCGTGCGGATCGATGCGCCAGAAGCGCGTGCCGCCGATATCGGCCAGGCGCGGACAGAAGCGGTAGCCCAGCAGCCGGAACAGACCGAATACCACGTCGCTGTAAGCGCCGGTATCGGTCATGATGTGCGTAGGCTGCAATTCGGTCTGCTGCTCCAGGACGACGGCCAGCAACACCAGACTGTCGCGCAGCGTGCCGGGTACGGGCTCTGTCAACTTGACGGGCGCAGATTATCTTCTTCCAAAAAGTGTAGTTATCCTTATCAGATAACGTTCTGGGATGCAGCAGTGGCAGTCCAACCCTGCCATGCGGTGAAGCGTTCCTGGAGGGCGGCACGATGACATGCCGCGTTCATCTTGTGTCTGGGCAACGCGAAATGCTGCCGGATCGGGCCGAAGCATGAGAGAAACGCCTGTGTGCGACGCGCATCACGAAAACCGCACATCTGGCGTTCGCGCCTGCGGGTCGGCTGGTGGCTGTTCTCGGCACGGTTGTTCACGCGTGCAGCCGCCTTGACGAAAACGTGCTTCACATGAGCGAGCTCGGGAATGTCGGCCTTCGCCGCCGGATAGCTGCGCAGCTGGTCGGTCACGATCTTGCGCGGCACCGGGTTTGAACGCAGCACCCTCCGGAAGAAGCGCTTCGCCGCAGCCTTGTCGCGCCGCTTTTGCACGAGCACGTCGAGTTCGACACCATGCTCGTCGACCGCTCGCCACAACAGATAGGGCTCGCCGCGCAGTGTCACGAACAGGTAAGTAGGCCCGGGGGATTTCACCCCGAGCCTCTCGCAGAACCGTGCGTAAACCTCTCGATTTACACGGCTCCCGTTATCCAACCTTTACCCCCAGAAACTGCCAGTGCACAAACTGTCGCGGGTACGCCGCCCTCATCTTGTGCAACCACTCGTCGCTACGCCGTTTATGCCGTCGTAGTGTCTTGTACTTGCATCGGGCCCAGCGTGCGAGCTTGCGGTCGAGATACAGACCGAGCCCCTGCATGGCCGTCCGATAGAAAGCCCCGTAATAGTTCCACCAGCCACGTATCGTGGGATTGCATTGATCGGCTAGTTCGAGACCAGTGACCGAAACGTCTGACGAGGTAGCCGCCACCCCCGTATTTTCTGTCTCATCCGTTTCAGGGCATCACGACTCACCCCGGGCAGAAAGCTCGTTGAGAGCTGCCCAGACCTGGTCATCACTCTTCGCGGACGAAACAGGAAACCCAGAAATGTGAAGGTCACATTCGGGTAGGCTTGAGCACGGCTTCGGTCCCTGCAATACACGATCCCTGACTTCTCAGGATGCATCTCCAACCCGCATTCCGCCAACCGCGAGGCAATGGCGTGCATGACCTCCTGCGCCTGCGCCTCGCTGCGGCAGTGAACCACCGCATCATCGGCATAACGCGCAAAGGGACATTGCGGGAAGTGTCGCTGCATCCATGCATCAAGCGCATAGTGCATGAACAGATTCATCAGCATCGGGCTGACCACTCCACCCTGGGGTGTACCGCGCACTCGCGGCAGTCTCGCTCCGTCCGCAGTCTCAAACGGCGCAGTCAGCCACCGCTCGATATACAGCAGGATCCAGTCCGCCTTGATGTGCCTGCGCACCGCCTTGAGCAGGAGGCCATGATCGATCTGATCGAATGCCGCCTTGATGTCAAACTCAACAACCCAGTCGTATTTCCAGCAGCGCTCACGCGTTACCGCAACCGCCTGTTTCGCCGACCTCCCAGGCCGGTACCCATACGAATCTTCATGGAATATCGGCTCGAGTATCGGCTCGATCATGAGCTTGACAACTGTCTGGGCAATTCGATCAGACACGGTGGGCACGCCCAGCTTTCTGTTACCACCCTTGGCTTTCGGTATCTCAACCTGCTTCACCGGTGGCGGGAAGTACGACCCCGATGACATCCGGTTCCACAACTTGTACAGATTGCCCGACAGGTCCTGCTCGAACATGGCGATCGTTTCATCGTCCACGCCTGCAGCACCCCGGTTGGCCCTCACCAACTGATACGCTTCCCACACCGTGCGCTTCGCAATGCAATGCGGTTTTGTTGAGCTCATGTCACTCATCCCCAGCAAGCAGGTTGGTGACCGTCGCCAACAGTATAACGCCGCCCCTTCGCTTCACCCTCATTACAAGGGCTTCAACACTACTACGGGCAGCTCCGCCCCTCGTTGCGGCATCGGTATTCTTCCTCATGGTGTCTGCCATTTGTCATTTCCCTTTGCATCCGCAACAAGGTTCTCACGTTCCGTACCGAAGCCTGTGTTGAGCTCATGCCGTCTTTACGCCGGCTGCCATCAGGTCCGTAAGCAGGTCTCGTCCTGACTGAT
>Ga0310813_10000536_pt1 | contig 23664 bp, 20 predicted proteins | sample YN3metagenome_FD_203086 | JGI IMG/M metagenome (GOLD analysis project Ga0310813, IMG submission 203086) | Soil microbial communities from experimental microcosm in Duke University, North Carolina, United States - YN3 | ecosystem: Engineered > Artificial ecosystem > Soil microcosm > Unclassified...
GGTAGACCAGGGATACATAGCAGCTCACTACAGATAGACCAGGGTAGAACGTAGACCAGGGTACACCGAACGTAAGCATACCCGAAAAGCATATCTATATACTTTCAAAAGCATAAACCCCCTCTAGGGTAGTACTCTGCTGGCGTATTCAAGCACATATCTGACTGAACATACCCTGTACCCCTACTCTTTTTCCCTGTATTCAAGCCAATTCTAGCACATGAGGACTCTATTCCCCCGGATTCTCTCTACCCTGGCTGAGTCCGAGTGTGCGGGTTAGCCTCGGGCCAAAAAGGGGGTATGGAAAGGGTACGATAGGGTACGATTAGAGCCTCCTAGGGTACGAATTAGCCTTATTTTGTACCCCTTTTGGGGGATATTTCACTGTCCGATGTCGTTTTGACCCCCTAAAACGCGGCTATACAGTGGGAGGGTGTATTTTCTCCCCAACCTCTAGCGGCCCGTTGCCGTGTAGAGCAACCCACTCCTGGGTCGAGCAAATAAGGAGCTTCAAATGGCAGATTCAAGAGCAGTGGACGCTGCACAGAAGGCTGGCTACACAGTGGCTAGCACCACGGGGGTCATCACCGGCCCTGTGAATGGCGCGTCCCTTCATAGACTTCAGCGAATCGTGGAGGCCGCAGACGGTGAGGTCGAATTCACCGACCCCGCAGTGGTCGCCAGCAAGGTTCTCTACTCCGGCGTCGCTGGCAAGGAAATCAAGGTCGAGGCAGTGGATGTCGGCGTCGCTGGCAACTCCATCAACATCATCATCGATGTTCCTGCGGACGACAACCAGGCCCATGCCATCGATTATGCAGAGGCGGGGGACGACCGCACGGTCACTCTCGCTGTGGACACCGACGGCTCGACCGTCCTCTCCACCGCTGCTGACGTGGTTGCGGAAATCAACGCCAATGCGACCGATATCGTGGCTTCTCTCGGGGATTCCGTGGGTGGCCGCTCCGCTAAGGCTTATGCTGAGCTTACCGGCATCACTGCTGAGGGGGGTTCCGACGCCCTGAAGTTCACCGGCAAGACCAACGGCGTCGCTTTCGATGTGGTTATCCGAGCGCCGCGTGGCAAGGTCGAACTCGCTTACACCTCAGTCACCGTGAGTGTCGATGCGGCCAATCGCATCCTCATGGTGGTTCCGACCGGCAAGACCATCGCCAACGTCAAGACTGCTGTTGAGGCGCATACCGCTGCCAACGCGCTTGTCGTTGTCACTACGGGGGGCACGACCTCCCATGTGGTTACCTGCCCCGATGGTCAGGTCTCTGACCGGGGTTCTTTCGCTAACCGTGGCGAGGTTCTCGCTACCGCAGTTGCGACGCAGGACTTGGCTGGGGGCACCGCTTCCGCGATGAACCTGCGCGTGGCACCTGCCGTCGCGTAATGACGATCTACACACACGTCCAAGGGGGTACTGGTGCGGGGTCTAAACCGGCTCCGCGCCATATCCCCAAGGATGACTGGACTTGCAAGAAGGGGCATAGCTGCCGTTACTATTGGCGCAATTGTCCTAGCTGTTTCGACCCACGACCCTAAGGAAGCCATGGCGGAAGGAGACGCACCCACCGCTCGGCAACTGGCGCAGGGACTCTACGATAGCCTGGCTGCACAGCCGCAATTCGGGGGGACTCCCTTCACCCCGAGCAGACTCGCAAACCTCAAGTGGGCTAACCCCCTCTTTGGGATGGCAGGCTTTCGCTCCCGCGATGCACAGTGGGAGCAGCAGGGCCAGACTTGGCCCGACGACACCCCGAACTGGCTGATACTAGCCAAGCAGCCGGGGAACATCTTGAACCGCATCAACAGGCTCAATACCCAGGGCATCTACCGCCCCCTCAACAACGAGGCTAGAGCGGAACGCTGGGGCCGCAGCCTGTTCACTCTCGGACACGAGCTTGGGCACAACTACACCTCTGACCCCGTGAACTTCAACGAGGGGTCTGCGGACTACTGGAGCAAGACTCACTTCCGGGAGTATGGCCGAACACTCGGCCTCGACCGACACCAATTGAACCGAATGTGGAGAGCCAATAACGGCTTTGCAGGGGTGAAACAAGCCCCCCAATGACGGCGGCATAGCTGCCAGAAAGGACACCATGAGCGCAGTTGACGAACTCCGTGAAGCACGTCTCGACCTGCTTCGCGCACAGACCCGACACTCCCAATTTGAGGGAGACTACGCCGAACTGAAAGTGGCGGAGCTTCGACGCGAGCACAACGTTGCGGCGAACTCTGCACCCGAGGACAACATCCTCACCTTCGCTGGTGAGATTACAGATCAGACCGCGTACAAGGCCATTCAGACTTTGGGTATCTTCCATAGACGCGACCCGAAGTGTGACATCACCATCCTGCTCACCTCTCCGGGGGGAAGCGGGTACGCTGGATTCGGCATGTACGATTACATCAACGAACTCCGCGAGCTTGGGCACAAGGTCACGATCAAGGTGCTCGGCTACGCCATGAGCATGGCCGTTACGCTGCTTCAGGCGGCGGACGAGCGTGTGATGGCGAAGAACGCATTTCTGCTGGTGCATGAGGCGGCGCTCGATCCGGGCTTCGGCAGCTACGCCGATCAGAAGGATCGCCTCGCTCACACCAAGCGGCTACAGGACAAGGTGTTTGCGTCCCTCGCGGAACGCTCCACCCTCACCATGGCGACGATCAAGCGGCGGGCGCACAAGAACGACTGGTTGATCGACTCCGAGGAGGCGCTGAAACTTGGCCTCGTTGACCGGCTCTCCTAAACGTGTCCGCGCAACAGAGGGACTTCCCTTCGTGGAAGAATCCGAGGCTGCAAGAATTATCGCACCCTTCGCACCAAAGTTTCTATGGTTTGCGGAGCAAGGCTATTACCCCCACATCTGGCAAGTTTGCTTTCATGCTAGCCAGGTTGAGGAAAGGCTGCGTAGATATCGTTCGCTCGTCGCAGGTAGACGAGGCGGAAAGACTCTATCAGCAGCGTGGGAGGTAGTCTACTATGCTTCGCATCCCACGGAGTTTCACCACGACGCTCACGGGCGAGATTCGGACGATCCCCTTCATATTTGGGTTCTCACTCCTGATTACCGCTCATCTGGCCGCGCGGCGCTACACGCAATCCGCAAGGTTCTCAAGGCGTCCAACCTCATTGAGGGGAAGGACTACACCGAGAATCGCGGCAACATGTATATCGAATTCACGAACGGATCGCTCATCGAGTTCAAGACGGCGGAGCGGCCCGACAAGCTGGTAGGTGCCGGTCTCGACATCCTCTGGATCGATGAGGCGGCGCTAATCCCGGACGAGGAAGCGTGGAACATTGCGCGACCTGCGCTCTCCGACAAGGTGGGCCTGGTCGTCTGCACCACGACCCCGCGAGGGAAGAACTGGTATTACGACCTATTTTGGGGGCCATCCGGCACCACAAACCCACAAGTAGGGACGGTGGAATATCGCTCGATTGACAACCCTCACTTCCCGGCTGAGGAGTGGAAGGAAGTAAAACTCTCATACCATCCACTGCTATTCAAGCAAGAGTACATGGCCTCCTTCGACTCCATGGCGGGAAAAGAACTGTCAGGCGAGTGGCTCAAATACTTCACCTTCGACCAGGATTCTGCTGACCTCGATGTCATCACTATCCCGCGTCGTCCGGATAATCCCAAGAAGTACGCACTCACCACGTACATCGGCGTAGACCCTGCGGTCTCGCTGGCGGACACAGCGGACAAGTTCGCTATCGCACTGATCGGCGTCACCGAAGATGGCGGTCAGGCGTTCTTGCTCCGTCTGTGGTCAGGACGCATCCCTTTTCACGAACAGGTGGAGAAGGTGTACGAGTGGTGGAACCAGTACCGTCCGCAAGTCATCGGCGTTGAGTCGCAGGCTTATCAGAAGGTGCTGGCAGATCAGATCAGCCGAATGCCTGGGTTCCCCCCGGTTATTCCGGTGTTTGCAAGTGGAAAGAAATCCGAGAGAATCCTCTCGATGGCACCCCTGTTCAAGATGGGGAGAATGAGGATTCACCGACACATGCATCGGGAGTTCATTGAGGAGTGGCTCGACTACGACTCCGCCCTCAAGAACACCAAGGATGACTGTCTTGATGCGGTGGAAATCGCCATCCGAAGTGCTGCCTCCTTGCTGCCCCACATGGACAGTAAGGATCATACGGAAAGACCGCTTACTCTACAGGAGCTTGCAGACAGGCACCGTAGACCACGGCGGGACAACTACGACCCTGAGATGGGAGTTGAGTTCTAATGGCATTTAGACTCTGCAACAAAGACCGAATGCTGAAGCCTGGCAAGTGCCTCATCTGTGAGACACACCCAGGACATCGCGTGGTTGACACCGGCTACAACCTAGTGGCTGCCACCGTTTTCGACAAGCTGCGCGGGCGCAAGTACGTCTGCTCCGGCTGCGGCGAGAAGATCGGCAAGGCGCTGGGCATGATTACCCAGGTGCAGGTCAACGCAATGAAAGTGGAAATCGAGAACCTCACGAAGCGCAACGAGGAACTGGCCGAGCAGGTCAGTATCTCCGAGAGCCTCGACTCTCTCCGCGCTTACCTCGGAGGGGGTGTGAAGGATGCGGCTCCCGTGGAAAACGAAGGCGCAACTGCTTCAGGAGGAGATTGACTTCCTTAGGGCTGGCTACGCCCAGCTACAGAATTACGTACTCATGACGGGTGGCGGCGCTCCGGTGTCCGCCCCCAAACTTCCTCCCGCTCTGGCGGAGTGGGGTGAGCCTGGCGACGCGGCGATCAAGGATGTCCGCGAAGCAGCCCGCCGCATGTATACCACGGAGGAGGAGGAGGACATCGAGTTCCAACTCCAAGAAGGACTCATCGGTGAAGCCGAGGCCCAGCGCCTACTGGCTGAGGCCGATGCCATCGCAAACGATATCGAAGTAATGTAAGGAGGGTTAGGTGGCGTCTACCAACAAGAACGCTGCGAGTAGCAAGTCTATCAGCGACCTCAAGACCGCCGCTGACCTCACGCAGAAACTAGACGAACTCAAGAAGCACCGTCAGAAGTTGGAAAACGACTGGAAGCTGAACCTGGCCTTCTATCGGAACAACCAGTACTGTTACGTCTCTAAGGCGGGCAGGCTGGAGACCCTTCCGACTGAGGAGGGCGAGAAGCCCCGCTATCGAGTGAGGCTTACCGCCAACCAAATCACTCCAGGCGTCCAGACTCTCCTTGCGAAACTGACCAAGACGAAGCCGGTTATGTCGGCTACGCCACAGTCGTCCTCGACAGGGGACGTGAAGGCGGCGCAGATGAGTGAGTTTCTGCTGGAGGACTGGTGGGTCTCGCTCGGACTAGACGACAAACTGGAGGAAGCCCTCCTGTGGTCTATTGTCGGCGGACAGGGCTGGTGGAAGATTTCGTGGGATGAGGAAGCAGGACTTCCCATGGAGTTCACCATGAACCCTATGGATGGCAGCGTCATCACCAACGACGCGCTCATCACGCAGTACAAGATGCAGCTACAGCAGATGGGCTTGCCGGAGGACTACTCCGATCAGACGGTGTTCCTTGGCGACGTGCGCGTGGACGTGCTCTCACCCTTCCAGGTGTGGGTCGATCCCGCAGCCAAGACGTACACCGAAGCCAAGTTCGCAATCTGCGAGCACTCCATGTCGCCGGACGAAATCAAGGCCCGGTTCGGCAAGGATGTTGTGGCAGACGCGGTGCCGACCGAGCCGGACAAAGCCCTAAAGATGGGCGACGGCTCAGCCAACTCTGGCTCCGATGCCAAGACTGTCAAGAAGGTCTACTTCGGCTATTTCCTCCCGCAGGCTGCGCTCCCCAAGGGGCGCTACGTCGTGTGGGTGGAGGATGGCGTAGGTAAGCCTGGCGAGGCGGTTGACGACAAGCAGAACATTCTCTACGACAAGCCGTGGGAATTCCCCACGAACCAACTGCCGCTGGTCAAGTTCAACGGCGTTAGGGTTCCTGGCAGCATCTATGACGACGCCCTGGTCACCATGGCGCGCCCGCTCCAGAAGGAACTCAACCGGACGATCAGCCAGATCGTGCAGTACAAGAACCTCACAATCAAACCTAGGGTGTGGGCACCCGTCGGCTCGCTCAAGCAGCGAATCACCGACGAGCCAGGTGCCGTCTATGAGTTCCAGCCTATCGCTGGGATGCGCCCCGAGGTCGAGAACCTCCCGAGCATGCCGCCTTACGTCTTTGAGCATCTCAAGGATGTGACCATGCGGCTGCGGGACGTGTTTGGCCTCAATGAAGTCTCTGAGGGCCGCGTGCCCCCGAATGTGGAAGCGGGCGTCGCTATCGACCTGCTTCAAGAAATGGCAACCGACCGGCTTGCGCCGACCATCAAGCTCATCGAGACCTCGCTCGCGCGTGCGTCCAAGCTCCTGCTCATACTCGCGCAGGAGTATTACGTTGAGCCTCGCCTCCTCAAAATCAGGGGCGGCGGCGGGTCGATGCAGGTCAAGAAGTTCAAGGGTGCCGACATCAAGGGAGGAGTCGATGTTACCGCTGAGTCAGGCTCTGGCCTTCCTCGCACTCGTGCAGGACGGCAGGCCCGGATCGACTCCTACGTTGACCGAGGTGTTCTCCAGCCTCATCAGGCGTGGAAATACTACGACCTAGCTGATATGAAGTCGGTGGCCGCTAAGTACGCCTCCGACGAGGATCAGGCATACCGTGAGATTGAGAAGCTCATCAAGGGTGAGCCGATCAACATGAGTGCGGTACGCCAGGCGCAGCAGGCTCTCATGCAGGGTATCAACCCAACGACGGGCCAGCCCCTCCAGAGCGAGCAGGAAATGCAGCAGATTCTGGAGACGGCGGCGTTCTCGCCTGGTATCATGGACAACGACGCAGTTCACCTCGACGTGCTTCACGACTTCATGGTCAGCGTCGAGTACGAGCAACTAGACCCCGAGGCGCAGCGCCGGTTTGAGCTTCATGCCACGCTGACGCAGGAACAGGCTAAGTCCAAGGAACCGATGCCGGAAGGTCAGGCTCCGAGAGTCAACTTCGCTATCAAGGGCACTACTGGTGTCACTGGAGCGGCGAAGATTCTGGAGAAGGCTGGTATCCAGGTTACTCCTGAGGAAATGGCTGAACAGCCGATGGAGACGTGGGTTACCGACTCGATTGATAAGGCAGACCAGGACGAAGCTGGAAACGATCCTCTCACCGAGGCAGAGCAGATGCTGAACATGCAGATGGCGGCTGACAAGCACGCTGTATCTCAGGCATCAACGCTCCAGAAAATGTCTCATGCCGAACAAAAGGCTGCCCAGGCTGAAGAAGCCCACGCGCAGGCCATGAAAACGGCGAGGGAGAAGCCAAGTGGCTCAACGAAAAAGTAAATACGACGATGAGGCGAAGGGGGCGGCACTCCGCTCCCTAACCCTCAACGATGGAAACCTCACCCGCACCGCTCGGGAGACGGGCATCCCCAAGGGGACGCTCCAGACCTGGCGGGACGAGTGGAAGCATGACGGCGTGCCCGACGCTATCCTAACGGCGGCGCAGGCACAAGCCGAGCAGTTCATCACAGACGCTACTTCAGCCCGTGACCTCGCTCTGAGCCAATGGCGACAGAAGGTGGAGGACGGGGAGGTAGCTGCCCGCGACCTGATGACAGGCGTGGGAGTCCTAACGGACAAGATCAATCTAGCACAGGGCTTGAAGCGGAAGGATTCCGACAGGCCCGCACTCGACCACGAGGCTCTACGCGCACTAGCGAAGGGTGTTGTGGAAGGGGCTGTCTCCAGCGCGCTCCGGCGCGAGGAGGAGATAGAGGAGGCGGAGTATGAGGTCATCGAACACCCGCCTCTCAATCGCGGAACAAGCTAATGGCACTCCGCTAACCTAAGGAGCAGAAATGCCCGAAGATTACGTAGATTTGGATGCTGCCGCTGCTGCGGCCAAGGAACTCTTTAGCATCGGCTCGGAGCCTGACGAGGAACCGGAAGTCGAAGCCGAGGAACAATCCGAGGTCGTAGAGGAGGAAGCACCAACGGCTGACGATGAAACAACTGAGTCCCCCGCTGAACCTGAAGCGGAGGAGGAGGACTTCATCCCTAGGGCCGATCTGGAAAGCCTGCTTGAGGGGCTTGAGGGCGATGCACGCGAGCGCGTGGTCACCGCCTACAAGTCGTTCCAGCGCCTTTCCACGAAGCAGAGTCAGGCGAATGCCGAACTCCGCAGAGCCTTTGAGGGAGTCGATCCCGCAGAGGCCCGCCAAGCGTATGAGTTTGTTCAGAACCTTGGCTCTGATCCTCAGTTCGCTATGCAGGTTCATCAGGAACTCTCCGCTGCGTTGGAGCAGGCGGGTATGTCACCGGCTGCTGCCTCCCGTGAAGCCACTAGGCAGATCGAGGAGACAACCACCGAGGGAGAGCGATATGACCTCAGCGAGTACGAGGACAACCCCTTCGTTCAGGAGTTGAACGAGTTGAAACAGTGGCGTGCCGCGCAGGAGGCTGAAAAGGCCGAGCGTGCGCGCACCGAAGCAATGGATCGTCAGATTCGTGAAATCGAGGAGGACGTGGCGAAACTTCGCCGCGACAACCCGAGCATGGATGATGACGACATGGACGTGATTTACAAGATCGCCGCCTCTACGGGTGGTGACGTGTTCGCTGCGAAGGAATACTTCGATGGCGTGCGCGACCGTCTTGTCACGGACTATGTTGCTAAGAAGAAGTCTGCTCCGAGGTCGGCTGGCGGTAGCGGCGGTGCCCCTCACTCTGAGGCACCCGTCGAGATTACCGGCATCGACCAGGCGCACCTTCTCGCTGTTGAACGCGCTCGACACCTGATGGGAGGGTAACCTAGGAAACCTCAACCCTCGATAAGGAGGTAACCCCACATGGCTGGTGCCGGTAGGGATACCATCGAGGCACTGCTCAAGGAGTTCTACATTCCGGGCATCGTCCGCCAGATTTCGGACGAGGTTCTGATTCTCAAGCGCCTTGAGGCTAGTGCCGATAATATCGTGGAGGGTTTGAAGGCTGTTGTCGCACTCGACCTGGGACGAACCGGCGGAATTGGGCCTGCGCGTGAGCGCGGTGCTCTCCCGGCGGCTGGTTCCCAGCGCCCCGAGCGTGCGGTATTCAACCTCAAGTCGCTCTACGGTCGTGGAGAAGTGACGGGTCAGTCCGTCCGCTCCACCCGCAGCAATGCTGCTGCTTTCGCAAGAACGCTGAAGTTTGAGGCCGACGGCCTCCAGCGTGACCTCCGCAAGGACTTGGCTCGCCAGGTCTACGGTGGTTACGATGTGAACACGGCTGGTGGCGGTGCCTTCACGGACTCCACTTCCCCGATCAACGCTTCTGCGGCTCTCGCAAGAATCAAGACGGACTCCGGTTCCGGCGTCTATGTCCTGGAAGATGACGACTCCTCGCTCGCGCAGGGTTGGATTTATCCGGGCATGCGGCTGGACACCACGGACGACTTCCAGTCCATCGAGAACGCTGCGGCCATGGTCGTGGCGGATGTCGATGTCGCCACCAAGACGGTGACGATGGAAGCTGACGAGGCGGGTGCTGACGCTGGCGATTACTTCGTCCGCCGTGGCACCATCGATTCCAGCGGTAACGCTGGTGTCACCGGCCTGTCTGCCATTATCTCGGCGGCTGAGTTCGGCGGGCTTGACCCGACCGATCCTGGCCTCTCTGACTGGCAGGGTCAGGTTGACGACACTGGTGGTACGTTCGACTCGGATAACCTCCATGCCCTGTTCAACAAGGTTCGCCTTGTGGCTGGCAAGGAGCCTGCTGCCATCTACTCCTCCTTCGGTGTCATTCGTGACTACTTCAAGGAGCTTCAGGGTCAGGTTCAGTTTGTTGAGCCTATGAAGCTGGAGGGCGGCTTCCGCGTCCTGAACTTCATGGATCGCGCGTTCATTGGTGACGTGGATTGTCCTCTCGGTTCGGTGTTCCTGCCGGACGAGAAGGCCATTCGCATCGCTGCGGACGCCGACTTCGCCCCGCTTGACGAGGACGGTCACTTCCTTCATTGGATTACCGGCTACGACATGTGGGAGTGGGCGCTTCAGCGCGACATGGAGGTCATCGCTGACCGTCGCAACACCTCGGCCAAGATGATTGGCCTGACTGACCTCGGCTACTAAGCCGAATTGAGTTGGGGGTGGGTGAACTATGGGAAGCCTCTCATCCACCCCCAGCTTCCCACCTACTACCATGAAAGCAGGATCATCATGCAAATGAAGCCATCCGAAAGGATTTGGCTGCCTGGGCAGGGTGTCGTGGACATGGCTCCTATGAAGGTACATCGCGCAGTGAGCCAGTACGACGAACGCCTCATGTTCGGGAGGCACGAGAACGGCGACTGGTGTATCTTCGTCAAGATGCCGCACGGGAAAAAGCCCCTCCCGGTGCTCGGCTTCGGACGCGAACTCCCCACACCTGAGGAAGCCGTCCGCAGGGCCGATGCCGCGAATACGCGCAGGCATGGGCAGAAAGTTTTGGATCAGATCATGGCCGACGACAGACGCCGACGCCGTGAAGTTGAGAAGCGATCAGAGCAGTTGGCTGAGACTTACGCCGACATCATGATCGAGGCCCAGGGTGTCAAGGCACCGCAAATCTTCGTACCGAAGGGTATCTAATGACCGTACAAGAAATCATGGATATCCTCGATCTGCACGGCTTTGAGGATATCGAGGATGACGACAAGGTAGCCGTCATCAACGACGTGCTCCAGGAGATTTGCACCCGTGAGCCGTGGCCTTTCCTTGAGGTCTCGGTGGCGCTCGACGCCTCCACGGATGTCGATAGCTCCACGGGCGAGGTAGACCTGGGTAGCAACCCGGAACTCTCCTCCGTGCTGGACATCATCAACACTGACGACTATGGCCGGGGTATCTCCTGGATGCGGCGTGACGAGCACTACAAGAACGCCGCCTCCTCACTGGACGCCACCGGCACCCCCTACCGCTACTTCTTCCTGGGGGACGCACTCTACCTTTACCCGATTCCGACCAGCGGTAACTTCCGTCTCACCTATCTCCAGGTGCAGCAGGAAGTGGACGACAACGACACCGCCTCGGCTATCCTGCTTCCCTCGCGCCATCACAGGCTCATCGCCCTGGGTGCGATCTACAAGCTGCACTCGCAGGAGGATGACCCGGAGAACGCGGCCATGTTCCAGGGGCAGTTTGAGAACAAACTCCAGCTTATGCGGCAGGACTTGTTCAAGAAGCAGTGGGATCGCCCGGACTCTATCCTCGTGACTGACGAGGAAGATTGGGTAGAGTAAATGCTTACCATTGCCGATCTGCCGATCTGCCCGGAGGGGATGAACCAGCAGAAAGCACCCTGGGAAATCCCGGACGGACAGGCTCGGTGGCTGGAGGATATACTTCTCCATAGAGAGAACGCAATGGATCGTCGCGGCCCGGTAAAGCCTGCTACTGGCTGGCCTACCTCCGCGACCACCCGCTTCATTGGCATTGTTGCGACGGATGACCCGGCCTACAGGTGGCGTGTAGCCGTCCTGGAAGGCACCGATTCCGCCTCCTACATCACCGCGCTGGACACCTCCTACTCCTCCCTCAACCGGATGAAGTGGGATGAGCAGAGTCCTCAGACTGTGTTCTTCGGTGCTCTCACGGCGGGCGGTAAGCCGAAGCGGTACAAGGTTGCTACCTCCTCGCACATGCGGGGTGGGGCGCTCATTGGCGTGCAGAACTTCGGTTCCGCCAAGGGGCAGACCTCACTCGGGCATTGGGGTGGAGGCGCACTCGACAACTACTCCACCGGCAAGATCAAGTCCACCTCCCAGGACAGCACCTCAGTTACTGGCGTGGGCACCTCCTGGACGACTAACGTAGAGGCTGGCATGTTCCTCTATGCCATCGCTGACGAGGCGACTGGAGCCGGTAAGAACTACATTGGGCAGGTCAAGAGTGTGGACAGTGACACCGCTATCACGCTGGTCGATGGCGCACTGTTCGCAGTGACCAACGGCAGCACGGGTCGGGACTACGTTATCAAGTCCACCCGTCCTCTCGACCGCAGGGTCGCCAAGGGCACCATCACGAGTGTCTCCGGCGAAACCGAGGTCAACGGTGCCAACACGAAGTTCAAGCGGCAGCTAGACCCTGCCAGCGGCACCGACAAGTGGGCGCTGTTTCGGGCCGACGACTTCAAGTACATCGGCATCGTGGATACGATAGCTTCGGATACCCAGCTTACGCTGGCCGCTAGCGCACTCGTAACCTGCAACAAGGACAAGTACGTCGCCATCAACATGAAGGGCGACCGGACTAAGATGACCTCTGACGCCAAGGACTTCGGCTGGATTACAGCTACGTTCGCTGGTCGCCAGTGGTATGCTAACAACCCCTATATGAACAAGGCACAGCCGTTCTCCGCTGCGCGTGTGTGGTTCTCAGACATCCTTGAACCCGAGGCTCTCGACCACACCGTTGACGGAGACCACATCCTCATCCCGTCCACTACTCCCCCGATCCGCCCCATCACGGCGATGATCGGCCTCCCGACCTGCCTCGCAGTGTTCAAGGAGGACGAGTTGTACGGCATCTTCGGTACGGACGAGAGCAACTTCGCTCTCCGAAAGATCGACTGTCCGGACGGTGCGATGAACCCCATGGTGCTCCAGCCCTACCAGGATGGAGTCATCTTCGCGGGTTCCAAGGGTGTTTGGTTCTTCGATGGCAATGAGTGCTTCGATCTGACCGAGGATCGCATGGGCGACTGGTACGAGAAGGCGATGGAGAAGTCGCTGCCTCGCACCTACGGCGCATGGTCGATGCTCTACAAGAACACCTACTTCCTGTACTCCGATGCAGCAGAACCCCCGACTGGCCCCGACAAAACGGACAACACCACTAACGCTGAGGGCGGCGATCCTGCCGACCACCTGGCGCTGGCTATCAACCTGGAGCGGAGGGCGTTCACCACGCTCACCAACTTCGCTTTCCACGGTGCGGTGCGTTCGCCTGAGGAGGAGAACATCGGGACTATCTACATCGTGAACAAGCTCTCCGACACCGACCAGTCACTCACGGGTGGCCGGTTCTGCTCGGCTTCGGACTTGTTCTACGCCGACGGCCTTGATACCATCACGACTGACCTCATCAACGCCGCCGATGACCAGCTTGGCCCCGATCTGTTTTGGGAGTCCAAGCGATATGATGTAGGACGCCCGCAGTACAAGAAGCGTTGGAAGCAGATGCAGATGCAGTACCGGCTGGATTCCATCACGGGCAAGTACGTGCAGTACGGCCTGGACACTACGGCATTTGGCGGGTCTACCACCAGCGGCTCCGCAACGGGCCTCACGGTGGGTGACCTGTATGTGTCGAAGTTCACGTCTACGGACGACGGACGGATTGACTCGATGGTGATTGGCCTCACCGGAACTGGAACCATCACGCTTGAGGCTGTTGTCTACAACGACTCGTCCGGCCCGGACACTCAGTTCTCGATAAGCGAGCAGGTTACGGCTACGCTATCTGGAAGTAACGAAGATGTAACCCTGCCAATGCCTGACGATGACCTCGATGCCGGTTCCTACTGGCTTGGATTCCGAGTAGTGGCTCTCACTGGCTCCGTGTCTATCGTCCAGAGTGCCTCAGGCACTAATGGTAGACTCAAGACCGGACAGAGTACTAGCCCTAACCCCTTCCCTGCATCGCCTGTCACGGTGACGCAGATCAAGGCGTATCTGATGCTGCAATACGGTGTGTTCGACTATGAGGATAACTACCTCAAGTTCGCCTCGATGGTAGGGTTCAACGAACTATCAACGCTCTCCTCTGGCAAGTGGCCCATCACGCGTGCGAAGAACTCCTCGCAGGTGTGGAAAGCTGCCTTCCAGAACCGGAGACTCAAATTCAACAAACGCTCCACGCACCTCGGCTTCAAGGTGTACCAGGCGAACAAGACGGGCATCAAGCGCGTAAGCATTGGGCCGTCCGCCCTGGCATACAAGGAAATGAGGCCGGGACGCGTATAAGGAGGGTAGATGCCGAAGAAGATTCCAGACTGGAAGGATAAGAAACCGGAAAAGGATAAGCACAAGGGCGTGAAGGGCAAGCACGACGATAAGCCCAAGGCACCCCCGGCTACTCCTCACCAGCAAATCACTCCGGCAACTAACCTCCCGCAGGGTCTGACCGTTGATAATCTGCGGGTCGATGGAGACCTCGACCTGTCGATCTTCGATGATCTGGAACCGGATCAGGACTTCATGATTATGCCGTCGGCTCCGACGCAGGATCATGTCTACACCGTCAACTTCGATCCCCTTAGCGGGAAGCAAGTGGTTGCGGCTACTGATCCGGTCACGATTGTCACGGCTCCTCCTGACTACTCTGAAGTAACGTCGGATGGAGGCACTCCCTCTACTCCCTCGATTACCCTGGTCTCCGGCCCAGGGTGGATCAAGGTGAAGTGGGATGCCTCCACCGGCACTTCTGACCCGCTTTACTACAAGGTATTTGCACGAGAAGCTGCCGACCCGACTACGGCTGATGACACCTACTTGGTCGCTACTACCGAGAACCTAGAGTCAATCGTCAACAAGCTCACGGGCGGGACGCAGCTTGCAACCGGCACGACTTACCACTTCGCGGTCAAGGCGTACTCCCGTGTTTCAGGTGGCGGAACCTCCACCGCCAGCACGGTGGTCACTGGCACCCCTGCGGTGGTGGACGCCTCGGTTACGACCATCAGCCACCTCAACGCCTCGACCATCGACACGGGCACGCTGTCTGCGAGCTTCATTAGCACCGGCACACTGTCCGCTACGGTGACGCTCTCGGGCACGATCAAGACCTCTGCCTCAGGCGCACGCGTGGAACTCGATGGCACCAACGGCCTTCGGGTGTATGACGGCTCGGCCAACAACTATGGGGTTGGTGCGGGCATCACCACGAAGCTGCCGATTGGCGGCACCCCTTTCTTCTATGGCACTATCTACGCCCAGGGCATCCAGTTCGACCGCCCCTCCGGTATAGCTGGTGATTCGCAGAAGATCAGGTGGGATAGCACCTCGTCCTCCTTCACGATGTTGGAGATTTACTCCGATCAGCATGACGGGCTGAACGTTGGTACCATCACCGCCTGGGCTGAGCCTGGCGACGATGCTGATCTGCTTCTTGAAGTCAGGGACGGCGATGGTGGGGGCCAGCGAGCAGCTATGATGTTTAGCGGCGCTGACGCGGATGACCAAACTACATCGCAGCCTAACAACATCCGTGTCCTCATGGACTCGGTGGATGGCCTCAATGCCGAGAGTTACGAGCCTTACGACTACAGCATATTGGAGGGTACTGGTAGGTCCGACTGGATGCTCAATCCCATCGGGCTTGTCGCTCCATTCGCAGGACATCACTCTAGCCTAGTTCCTAGGGGGTGGCTGCTCTGCGACGGTACCGAGTATGATACCGCGACAGACTACATCTATGGGCCTTCCGACCTAGTAGCACTCAAAAACATACTACAGCCGCTCCTAGATGGTGTAACGAGCATTACAGCGGCCTCTCCAGGCGTGGTAACGGTATCCTCCCCGGATATTCCGGTCAGCAACGGTGATGCTATCATCTTCATTGGCTCCGGTTCTCTACCTACGGGCCTCACAAAGGGTACGCAGTACTTCATCGTGTCTGCGGGGGTTGACGGCTCGGACACGTTTCGGGTCGCAGCTACGCGTGGTGGTGCGGCGATCAACACTTCCGGCTCGGCTATGTCGGGCAGCATCCTCGCCTACTACTCACCTTATGGCGGTGTGTCAAGCGGCACGGCGGGCACCAAATTCAAGGTGCCTGACCTTCGCCAGCGCGTTCCGGTGGGTCTGGACGGAAGTACGTTCGCCAATGCGGGTAAGACGGGCGGTGAGGAAACTCACGTCCTGACTTCCGCTGAACTGGCATCGCATACCCACGGTACTGGTACCTTGGTAAATGCCAACGAGTCCTCGCATACACACGGTAACGGTTCTCTTGCAACCTCCAACAACACCACGACTGTCGCAGACGGTAACGGCGGTACGCTTTATCGCGCCTCCGGTGCCGGTGGTCTTGGTGCTGGTTCGACCGTGTTCGCTAGGCAGGGTGGTTCTACTCAGCAGCTTATCGCAGAGAGCCACAACCACACCGTTACTGGTACGACGGCGGCTGGTTCCGCACATACCCACACTATCTCGGGTTCGACCGCGAGCACGGGATCAGATACAGCGCATAACAACTTGCAGCCTTACATCACGATGCACTATATCATCAAGGCTGCGTAACCATTGTGAAAGGTGGTTGACGCTGCGGTTTGGTATCTTAGAGCCTCCCATTGAAGCCTATGCTAGAGGCGGGCGAGGGGCTAGCACTCTCCGTACTCTGAGTTACATTTCCGCAACCGGCGTATCGTCACGACAGCCTCCGAGCTAGGGCGACGGCCAGCAGCGGGCCACCTTTCACTTTACACCTTACACTTTACACCTAAGGAGGGTAGTATGCCAAATCCAGTCCCGTCCGGGCTGTATCAGGGGGCACCGATCCCCCCGAACTCAAGCTCTACTCTGGCCCAGCATGCGTACCACTCCGCTGTAAACCAGCTAAACCAACAGCAGCAGGAGACTACTGATTACTATGGAATGGGCGCACACGGCCATATTGACCCTAATAATGTGTACGGCCAGCGTCAGCTACTGGAGCGTAATCAGGGCGCGCAACTCACGTCCCTCACCAACGCTCAGCAGCAAGCTGGACTCGTCGGCATGTACGGAGGTCAGGGACTTGGCGCACAGCAGCGGAACACGGCGCTGTTCGCCCAGGGTCAGGAAACTGCACAACTTCTAAAAGAATTCCAGGATCGTCTGTCGAGCATCAGGCTCGGACGTGCCGAGGCTAGGTGGCAGAAGGGTGCCACCGAGACTTCCGGTACGCTCCAGGCGATTATGAACGCTATCGCGGCTGGGGCATTCACCCCCGCTGCACCTCCAGGGAGCTAATATGGCAAGCAAATTCGCCTCTCTAGCCGATGCACAGTCCTGGTACGGCCAGAATGGACTCCCGGTTCCTCCCGAAGTCCTTGCACAGTTCGGCGTGCCGGACATCAGTGAACGGCGTGGGAACAACCTCGTAGACTCGGCTGCTATTCGCGGACTCGGTATGCCTGCGGCTATCGCAGAGCACATCGCTCAGATCGCTGCTGCACGAGGCTATGATCCCAGCAAGAACCCCGAGCTACACCCCCAGGAAGCCCCTCAGACGCCGCCTACGCTCTTTGAACAGCTAATGGGTATGGCGAGTGGGGCCAACAGTAAGAGCCAGCTACGCGCCGCTACAGCGCCTCAGAGGGCCGCTATACACGCCCTTCAGCAGAACCTCGGCATGATCGGCGCTCAGACCGCGCAGAGCCAGGCCGACATCGGTTCCTGGTTCGGCCAACTTGGGGATATGTACCAGGGCAATGCCAAGGCTGCCAGCAAGTCAGGCCGCAGGGCTGCCCGTGGAGACACCCGCACTGGTCGCGGCCTCATGCGTGGCATCGCTGACGCTAACGTGGCCGGTACCGTGGGCCGCACGGCTGCTAGGCAGGCCGGATACGTCCGTTCCCAGGCGGAGAATGAAGCTAACTTCTCCCGCAATCAGGCGGCTGACGCTGCCCGACAGGGATCATACCAGCAGCTTGTGCAGGCCAGACTCGGCGCACAGGCTGAGGCTGATGTCCGCTCGCAGATCGCACAGGCGCAGGCCGCTAAGGTGGCCGCTCGCTCCTCGGCTAAGTCCGCAAACATGGATAACATCATGCAGCTTCTCGGTCTCGTTGGGGACAACCCGACGGTCGATAACATCCTGGGCGTCCCGCATCTTGCTGACAGCACCGATGGCCCCTCTGCTCTGGAGAAGGGTTCTGCCCTCCAGTCCGCACTCGGCAATGTAAACTTCTTCGCTGACAAGGATCAGGGCGGAGCGCCTCAGGGCGACTTCAACCAACTGCTTCAGAAGGCTTACGCGGCTGCTCGGGCTAGAGGTCTCAACCTCTCCGACCCGGCGGTGCGCGACGGCATTCGCAACTACATTCAGGCGAACGTAGCAGGTGACTACAACGCGTTCGCAGGTACACACTACGGCCTCCAGCCTAACGGCTCATTCGGAGGCGGACAATAAGGAGGTGTCATGGCGGGTCTAGGCTACGGAGAAGCATCCAGCGCAGCACCTGGCTCGTCTGGCGCTAGCTCCGGTGGTGGGCATGGAATCCTAGGCAACGTCCTGGGTGCGCCCCTGCACTTCACTGAGCACCTTCTCTCTGATGTTGGGGACGCGGCTATCGGCTTCGTCCCCGGCACCTATCACCTGATTACCGATCCGGTCGATTCCGTCGAAGCTATCGGCAAGGGAGTCGCAGCGGATTGGGCACCACTGTTCACCGGCCACCCCGGTACATGGGCTAAGAACTTCTACGAGCATCCCCTTGGCCCCATCCTCGACGTGGCGGCTCTGTTCACGGGTGGTGCGACCGCTGCCGGTAAAGGCGCGTCGCTCCTCTCCAAGGCGGAGTATGCCGGTGTCACTGCTCGCGGTGCAGCCCGTGCTGGGCTGAAGAACACCGCTGAGCGTGTCATCGTTGAGGGCGGTAGTAAGCCTGGACAATTCGCCAAGCGTATGGCCGAGCCTAGTCGAGTTGACCGACTGGCCGCCTACTACCGTGAGGGGTCGAGAACCCTCTACAAGCACGACACGGTGGGTGCCTCCGGGCGCATCCGTGTGGGTGATGAAGCCCGCTTTGATATCCCTTATCAGACTGGTAAGGGCGTAGCACAGAAATTCCGTGCTGAGCAGCTTGACAAGCTCATGCAGAACTTCGCTACCCGTGGCGGTACCCTCGGCTCCATCCCGCAGATGAGCTATGAAATGTCCGCTGCTGCCCGCTTGGGTGGCTCGGTCGGCGCTCTGCGCTGGCAGATGCAGATGCTGGACAAGTACCTGGATTCCGTCTACGACGGGGCTACCGGGCAGGTCAAGCATCACGGTATGGTCAAGATCGCTAACGACTGGTACGACCGGCTCGTGGCCCATGCTGTCGAGTCGAACCGCTATGTCGAGGTGGGTGGGAAGTATAACGATATCTCCTACTCCCCCGTCGCTACCCGTCACAGCATCACGCGTGCGAAGAAGCACTACCGTAAGGGTGGTGTTGTCGAGAAGGGTCGCGGTTTCGGCTCCGGTTCTAAGCAGCAGGCGCTCGCAGACATGGAGCACCTCGGCCACCGCATCACGAACCCTAAGAACACCCGCGAATTCACGGGTAAGGAACTGATCGAGAAGTGGGGAGCGGACGCCAGCAAGGTCGATCCGAACAAGCGGTACCACGTCCTCGCGGACAGGCACACCGCCCGTAACTCCGGCATCGACGCTGCCCGCTCGACCAACTTTCTGATGCAGAAGTTCTATCGCGGTACCTCCATCTGGAAAACCATCATCCTGGGCTACTCGCCCCGGTTCTTCGTCAACAACTTCATTGGCAACGGCTTGATGTTCTCCATGAACTACATGGGGAGCGGTGCCCTGTTCGGCATGCGTCAGTACCTCCGTTACAAGCACGGACTCAAGGGCTGGAAGATGGCCGACGCTGACATGGCGAAGGCGATCAAGGAAATGGGGCCGCAGAACTGGCTCCAGCAGCACTTCGCTAACCAGCTTGGACAGTCGCTGCACGAGACCTCTCTCGCAGAGAAGGGCGCTCGCGGCACGCTGTTCGACAACCCCGGCCTTCACCCACAGGGGCGTCTGGAGCGTGGCGCTAGGCACACCTTCGGGTGGGCTGGCTCCCATGCAGAGCGGAACTACCGCATCGCCTCCATCATGATCGAAGTCCGCGCTGATCCCCGCGTCACAGCGGCCATGAAGCGCATGCACAAGAAAGACCCGAAGCTGTCGCGTGACGAGTTGTTCGACCGCGCAGCCACGGAGGTACTTCAGAAGAATCCCGACCTCGTTCGCACGGTCAATCAGAACGTGCAGGACGTGATGGGTAACTACGCCAGCCTCATCGGGCCTGAGCGGGCACTCAAGACCATCAGCCCGTTCTACGCCTGGCAGAGGCACATCGTTCGTAACTCCGTCCACATGGCGCTGGACAAGCCGATCCGCACCGCCCTCATGACCGAGATTGGTCAGCAGGGTAGCGATTGGGTGACCAAGGAGTTCGGGGGAGTCATCCCCCACTTCGGCCAGGGTCTGCTCCCCATCGGTGGGAACAAGCCCAACGGCGGCATCCTGCGGCGGCCTGTTATCTCCACGGCGTCCTTCAACCCGTGGGCGCAGGTGGGCGAACTGGCACGTACTGGCGAGGCTACCCTTGGTCTAGCTTCAGGCGGGGATGTCCCTACGTTGGGAGAGACCTACGGCTCTCTACTCAACCCGTTTGTCACCGCAGGCGTTGGTGCCCTGGCAGAGAAGAACCTGTTTACAGGCACCCCACAAAGCGCCCGCACGTCACTTCTATCCCCGGTGACGGGCTTGCCTCAGTTCCAGCTTGGCAAGTCCATAGTCTCGCCCGACACTTATAGCGGGCCGACGCTCTACAAGAAAAGCCCGGAGCAGAACTTCCTGTCGCTCCTGGGCATCACTAAGAAAGACCTATACGAAGCTAAGCTCCGACAGCTTGGCCTCGCTGAGAAGGGAGGCTAAATGGGCGTTCCGATTGGTTCCGGGAATAACGGGCCTGTTTGGCACCCGCAGAACAACGTAATCAGCAATCCCACTCCGCCGCCTCCGCCCCCGGTTCAGACTCCGGCGCAGGCGCTGGCGGAGCACATCATGATGACCTACGCGCAGAACCCTGCGCTAGACACCGCAAACTTCGCCCCTGGCGCGGCTGATGGTCGCTCGACTATCTCGCTCGCCAGCATGGGGAACACCTACGGTGGCGCTAACCCGTTCATCCAGCAGGTCATCCGGTACGCCCGGAAGAAGAACCTCGACCCGGCAGCGATCCTTGCAGACGCGGCTGGTGAGGGTGGCTGGTACAACCGGGAAGGCGATATTGGCGACCTGGCTGGTGGTGGGTCTTACGGCCCCTTCCAGCTATACAACCACGGTGCCCTGCCCGAGCAGTTCCGCAACCGGCCTGAGGCGGCTGACGCCTGGGCCTGGTCTAAGCCGGGTATCCGGTACGGCCTGAACGCCATCAACAACGTGGCTGCTGGCCTGTCCGGTCGGCCTGCACTCGATGCCATCGTCACGCAGTTTGAGCGTCCTGAGAACCCCGCCGCACAGGTGGAGAAGCGTTGGGGCTACTATCCCGAGGCTAAGAAGGCGGTCAAGACTGGTGGCGGCACGATCCCGCAGAAGATGGCGGGCCTGATGGAACTCATCTATCAGAACAACCCGGCTGTCCTTGAGGGCCAGTGGGTGTCCAGCCCTGGCACTGAACTAGCCCAGGCTCATGCTACCCACGTCCACGAGGGAGCGGTCAACCCCTACATCCTGCTCCAGTCGGAGAACAAGTGGGGTCGGAGAGGCTTCCAGTTCGGGGAGAACCCCCTGACGGGAGCGGTCAATCCTGTTCACGCTGGTCAGTCCGCGCAGTACGGGGACTACTCAGGTGGCGGCGATCCGTCCTACCACTACCGCACCTTCACCGACAAGCAGGGCAAGCCGCAGTACTTCCGCGACCCTATCACGGGACAGCGGAGACAGCTTGGCGAGGCGTTCGACATCACGGACACCAATCCCAACGACAAGCGCAGCCTTGCAGATGTCTACAAGTGGATTGCCAACCGCTACGTGGCTGGCGTCCCCGAAGGCAGCAAGATGCAGGGACAAAACATCTACGCCCCAATCGGCACCGGAGGCGTCTACAAAGGTACAGCAACCGACGTAGGCGGCGGTGGTGTTCCGCAAGGGGCAAGCGAAGTAGCAACGCAGGAGCAGCAGGACACCTACCAGGGTCTCTCCGACGAGACGGCTGGCTTCGGCCAGGTCGCTCCGCTCCGGCGTCGCAAGCGTGGCTCGTCCGCACAGGTCGAGCAACTAATCCAAGCCCTTGCTCAGATGCAAGCTGGCTCCAACCTGATGGCGTAAGGAGGCCGCGATGCTTGATCCAGGCGGCGGCGGCACTCCTAAGCCATCGCCCGTTCACCAGCTAGTCCAGCAACTCAATACTCCCATGCCAACGCACCCTGCTTACGATGCCATCGGTCGCAGCCACCCTCTCAACTTCACTGAGGGTCTGCCCACGTCGCAGGACAAGCAGGCGTACAATGTGCAGCGGGCGTTGTGGTCTAGGCTGCAAGCTAAGAACATCACCCCGCAACCGAACATGCCGTTCCCGACCTTCTATCCCGCGCAGCAACAGCCTGACGCATGGGCGTGGGTCGGAGAGGCACGCACCCCGCACTTCTCTAATCCAGCACGCGACACTCAGATCAATCCGATGGGGCCGAACACTCAAGCCCTGGCCGATCAGACGCTGCTACATGAGTGGGCGCACACCAACCAGTTCCCAACGTACAAATGGGCACACGCCCCTGGCGACGTGGAGGGTCTGGCTGACGCCTACGCTGCCCTGGCGCAGCATAAGCTCGGGGAGCAGGTAGGCTCACCCGCCTATCCCGAACGGTTCCGGGCAGCAATCCAGCAGTATGCACCTTCATTCATCCTACACGGACAATTCAGATAAGGAGGACAGATGGCCCTAGCAGAAGGCAGCGGTATGTACCAACCCAAGCCGCCCAAGCCACAAGTGTCTTATGGTGCTCCGTCTGGCCCCTATGCTCAGCCCGCTGGTGCCCCTCAGGGTAACTATGGCTACACCCCTATCTCCACTCTCTCGACTCCGCTTCCGCAGCCCGCACAGGCTGCTCCCCTCGGCGCGGTCGGCGGGTTCCTCAAGGGCGCGGTCACCGCTTTCGATCCCCGCTCTATGTGGCAGGGTGCGAAGGTGGTCGCTACCGGACTCCGGCATCCCATCATGCCTGGCTCCGACGAGTGGCGTAAGCAGATGATGGTCGAGTTGGCTGGCCTCAAGCAGCAGGCTTCCACACCGGAAGGCGCTGGTGCGCTCGCCACACTCGCTATCCCCGGCCTCGGTCTGGCGAAGGCTCCGTCCCTCGCGGGCAGGCTGGGCAAAGGTGCGTCCGAACTTGGTGATGCAGCGCGTGTCGTCAGCTATCCGGCAGGCGAGGTCACTAACCCCGGCCTCCTATCCCGGATGGGTGAGCACGCGGACTTGGCTGAGGCTGTCCTGGCGAACAAGGACTTCGACCGCCATATCGCTATGGCTGGTCGTCAGAACCTACTTCGTCGTGCGGACGACCAGGGCTACACTCTCGGGGCTATGCTCCGGGGTGAGCAGGCTCCGCACATCCAGACGCCATTCGTCACGGAAAAGACCCTCTCCAACACGCTCAAGCGACGTGCTGGGGATGAGGCTGGTTTCGCTAGCACTGACGCTCTCGGCAGATTCGCCCTGGGTGCAGGCGCTGGCGGTGCGCTGGCTCCGGTCATCTGGAACCTGATGCACCGTGGTAGTCCGATCAACCTGAACAATGGGTTCAACTACCAGCGGCCAGACGGGACGGCTCCATATGGCGGACGATAACCAGCGAGAGCCGGTACAGAGGGTAAGCACCTCCCTTGAAACACTACGTACAGAAATACGACTGGCGAACGCGGAGCTAG